>Ga0172380_10006735_pt1 | contig 13202 bp, 7 predicted proteins | sample Leawe162metaG_FD_119747 | JGI IMG/M metagenome (GOLD analysis project Ga0172380, IMG submission 119747) | Leachate microbial communities from a municipal landfill in Southern Ontario, Canada - Leachate well 162 metaG | ecosystem: Engineered > Solid waste > Landfill > Unclassified | place... | reverse complement strand
GGCGACGACACCTGGCAGCCGTTTATCATCAATCAGGTTTATCAAACCAACCTGTTTACGCAGGTTACTTCCAGTCACGGCGCTAACATTGCTCCGACGGACTGGACGTTCCCGATGCCCGATGCTGATGGCGACAACCTGCCGGACTGGTGGGAGGCCCAGCATGGGCTGAGCACGAACAGTGCTTCGGGCAACGATGGTGCCGATGGAGATCCCGACAACGATAACTTCAGCAACCTGCACGAGTACCTAGCCCAGACCGATCCGCAGAGCGATATGACGGATGTTGAATCTCTGATTTTTGATGAGGATACCAATACATTATACGGAATGAGCAATAATACGTATGTGCAGGTTGTCACCAACGCTGCACTGGCGTACAGCGGCACAAACTGCCTTAAGTTTTCAGTAACGAACCAGTGGCATTATTATCCGCAGGTTGATTTTGCTGAAAGCAGTTCATTCGGAAATAGCGATACACTGGAATTTTATATTCGTTCCACAAGCGGGGTTTGCACGAATATTCTTCGGGTGTGGGTGTATTTTTCAACGGCCAGCGAAATGCCGTTCCCGGTGGATATTCGACCCTATCTTTACGATTCGAACGGTGCTCCATCTCCCGGCAGTATTACGGAAACCTATAAACGGGTAAATATTCCGCTGGATGTTCTGCAACAGGACGGCAGCAACACCGTCGGCACAATCCGTCATATGCGGCTTGGAATTTCATCGAATGAAGTTTCTGGATATCCGTTCCCGAAGGAATTTTATGTGGATCATATTTCACTGCAGGACAGAAGCGGGCTGGTTGCCGAAAATGTAGAAGTTCTCAGCCGCCGCCATCTGGAAATCACCTGTAGCGATCAGCCGGATATGATCTCTCTGCAAGACAAGGCCAATCATTCGGTGATCAAGCAAAGCGACGGCTCGCCTGTTCCGATCAATCGAATCGGGCTGCGGTCATGGGTGACGGATTTTAACGGAACGCCGGACAGCCCGATTGTGAAGCACTACATTTTCGTGGAACTGACGGCTGCCCTGCAGGACGATCAGGTCTATATCTACTCCAACAGTGTGCAGGACATTTCCGGCAATGTTCCGGATTCCAGCGCCATTGCCTTTTCGATCAGCAACCGCACGGTTACCTCGTCGATCAAAATAAATCAGGTCGGCTGGCTGCCCGAGGCAACCAAGATGGCTTATGTCGGCAACTGGCTCGGTGATCTGGGCTCCATGCCAGTGACGCCGCAGACCGTGTCTGTACGGCGGGTCAGTGATGGTGCGTCTGTTTACAGTGCACAGATGGTCAAAGCAGTCGAACCCGACTATCTGGACAAGGCATATACCAACGAAGCTCCGTTTCCACTCACATTCAGCGGCGAAACGGTCTATCGGGTGGACTTTACATCACTGCAAACGCCGGGAACGTATTACCTCGATGTCCCCGGGATCGGGTGCAGTTATGAATTCGAAATCGGCTCCAATGTTTATGCCGATGCGTACTACAACTGCATGAGAAGTCTCTGGTATCAGCGCAGCGGAATTTCCATGACGAATCCAGCGGTTTCCGGAATCTGGACGCGTGAGGGCGATTTACAGCAGAACACCAACACCGCGTTCTATCACAACTCGGTCTATGACAAATCCTACGATCTTTATGCAGGGGAACCGATTGCCGGATACGGCGACTTCACCGGCGGATGGTATGATGCCGCCGATTACGACAAATACACCAAATCGGCCGCCGACTCTGTCAACCTGTTGCTGACTATGTACGAAATCAAACCGGAGCGATTCACTGATAATCAGCTCAACCTTCCGGAAAGCGGTAATAGTATTCCTGACGTGCTCGACGAGGCCAAATGGGAACTCGACTGGATTACCAAGATGGTCAGTTCCAACGGGGCCGCTTTCAATAAAGTGACCTATGAGACATGGCCGAGCGGCATGCCGAGCGAGCAGGATGCAAAAATGTGGGTCACGCTCAAAACCACGCGCGACACCGCCGCAGCCTGTGCCATTCTGGCGAAAGCCGCCCGCATCTATGCGCCGTATGATTCGTCTGCCGCCGCGCTTTACAGCAATAAAGCAACCCTGGCGTGGCAATGCCTCACCAACCATCCGGACTCCTATCCGATTCCGCCCGGCAGTTGGGACGATTACAACAACCCTCCGGGAACGGTATGGGTTGAAGGCGGTGTGACCAACGTGATTCCCAGTATCCACACGGGTGATTATTTTAGCACCAACGATGTGACCTACCGCCTCTGGGCTGCCACGGAAATGTATCGCCTTACCGGAAATTCTGCTGTTCACGATGAATTCAGCAATATCGTTTACCGTGCAAAAGGAACCTCGTCGGCAACAGAGTTTCTGGAAAGTGTCGTGGGGTATGAAAGCTGGATGGGCAATGCCAACAGCATGATCCTCATGCTGGACTACATTACGCTGACAAACGGCCTGCCGGTCAACGAAACATGGCGATCCGCCATGAAAGACCAATTTATCAACACGGTTAGTAACTACTGGAAGATATGCGACCAACCTTTGCCGTATGACTTTGAAATCAAGAGTCACTCCATCCTGCAATGGGGAGAAGGAGCGCAGATCCGCCGTCCGTACGGATATATCATGGCCTACGAATTGACTGGCAATGACTGGTTTCTCGGCGAGGCGCTCAAAAATATCGACTGGCCGCTCGGAGCCAATCCGTTGAGTCAGACCTACCTTACCGGCATCGGCAGTAAATACCCGATGCACCCGCATAACAAAATTGATCACGGCGACGGCATTGATGAACCGATTCCCGGCTTCAATATTTACGGGCTGGCATGGGAACTGAGTTACGACAACTATTATCAACCCATCATTGACTATTCCTATCCGTCCTATCAGTACAACGATGGACCGGATGGAACCTACTACCCGCTGGCCCGAAAACATGTGGATGTCTGGGAATCCGTGCAGCACGGAGAATTTGTAGTCGATGATCTGGCGCGCACCGCCATGGTTTTCGCCTATTTCTCGTCAACAAATGCCCCTTAATCGGGTGGCTACATGGTTGCAAGCGGCGGCGAAGGATGTTTGCCGAAATTTCTTCGCACGCCGGTTCGCTTCTGTTACTTTCCCCGCCTTTAACAAAAGGAATTTTTATGATTTCTTCCGAACATTGGAAAAACAGTCTCAAAACCGGTTTTAAAACTTCCAGACCTTGGACCCGAGCACCGCGAGAGAGGCTCCGCCGCTTTTGCGGCGGGGCAGCGACCATCGGGAGAGGCAAACTTTCACTCATTATTTTTCCAATGGTTGGAACTTTTTTTTCAGCGCAGGCGCTCGATGTCCGCTCGCGCGACCCGTATTACGGCGCCGTGGTGATTGATGCCGCGACCGGCGCAATTCTTCAGGAAGACCACGCTTCGGCGGTAGCTTATCCGGCCAGCATGGTGAAGCTGGCGAATCTGTTTGTGGTTCTTGATGATTTAAATGCCGGTAAACTGCGGCTGGATGAGCCGGTGACGGTAACGCGTGAGGTGTCGAAGATCGGCGGACGGCAGGTTTGGCTGAAGGAAGGCGAAGTGTTTCCGCTCGAAGAGCTGATTTATGCAACGATGATTCATTCGGCCAATGATGCTGCGACGGCGCTGGCCATTCGTACCTCCGGAAGCAAAGACGCCCACGCTGCGCGCATGACCGCCAAGGCACATGAACTTGGGCTGCGCAATACGGTTTTTCACAGTGTGCATGGTTTACCGCCGGGAACGGGGCAGGAGCCGGACACGACTTCTGCACTGGATATGGCGTTGCTGGCAAAAGCGCTGATTGAAGTGCATCCCGAAGCGCTTACGTATACATCAATTTTCACCCGGCCATTCCGCGAAGGCGATAATCCGGTGCAACTGACGAGTTCAAATAAACTGCTTGGCAGGGTGCCGGGTTGCGACGGGTTGAAGACCGGGTATTATTCTGCCGGCGGATTTTCAATCACGGCTACTGCTCAGCGTGACGGGCGGCGGGTGATTGCTGTGGTTCTTGGCAGCAAGGATAAAAATGTCCGTGATGCCAAAGCCGCCGAATTGATTGAGACGGGATTTTCCAGATTGCCGCTGCTTCCGCCACCTTCGTTACCTGTGGTTGAAGCCGCCGCGCCAGAACCTGAGCCGCTGCCAATAGCGGAGAAGAAACATGATTTTCTTATGCCGGTACTGATCGGGATGCCGATTGTTATTGCCGTGGCGGTTGCCGTGCTGCGTCGGCGCAGAATTATTTAACCGTTTATTTCCCGAGAACCGGATAGCCGACCAGCGTCATAAGCCGTTTGGTAAGGGACTGCATCCGTTTGCCGCTTTCATAAGCCAGATCAAGAAGGTCTTTCTGAACTTCCTGTGTGGCATAGCGCAGGGAAGCTTCCACTGACGCATTAACGACAGTGAGTGGCTGAAGCAAAGACAACGTCAGTTTGGAAACTTCCACCATGAGGTCTTCGCGGCTCAGATGTTCAGCATGGTCTTCAACGGTGACCGCATGGCGGTCATGCAGCTTAACCTGACTTTCAAGTTCCTGGATGCGTGACTCGATCCGGTCTGCATAGTTATTCAGGCCGTTGCGGGTGACACCGACAGCGGTTTTAACCTGCGCCGGATCACTGCTTTCGATTTGCATGAGTCCTTCGAGCTTTTCAAGGACAACGGCCAGTGCACCCAGATCGAGACCGTTCCCCCCCATGCCGGAACTGCCGTTCTTCGGCGAAGATACGCCGGCTTTGATCAGGAGTTTCTGCCAGTCTTTGGGCGGAATACCTGACGAGCCGAGCTGTTCTTTCGCTTTTTCTTCGCCTTGGGTCTGGATGCTTTCGACCAGTTTATTTTCTGCATTATCCAGTTTTCGCCGCTGGTCGAAATAATGCGCTGTGAGTACATCAAATTTCTGTTCTTCTTCCATTTCGCGGATGGCATCGAAAATACGCCGGTCAATTTCAGGATGCTGTGCGCCGAGCGCGGCATGGATTTTATCCAGCACGTTTTTCTCCAGCAGCATCATGGCTTTGTTTAGGTTGACCTTGCCCTGAAGAGACTGGAATTCCGCTTCTTTGCGCAGTCCCCCGTACGTGCGGCGCAGACAACCGATCACGATATCAGCCATTGATTCGCCATCGTGTATCGAAACAGCCGTTTGCCGGATCGCGGCGGCTTCCATGATCATTTGTCCAAGCCGTTCCGGGTCGGAAAGCATTTTTTTAACTTCACCGGTTGTATCACCGGCGGCTTCGCCTTTAAGAAAGGCGACAATCTGACTGACCTTCATCGGCGGGGTCGCATCGGCATCTGAGTCGGAACTGCCGCCGCCTTTTCCCGTTTTTATTTCGCCGTCGCGCAGTGTGACATATTTGACGTCAGTCATTTCGACATGATCCAGGCCTGCGTCGGACAGGGTTTCTTTCATCTGCGTATCGGTTGGTGAGCACAGAGCAGACAGCAGCTTTTTCAATTCGTTTCTGGAAAGCCCTTTTGTGAGTGACAGATGAGAGACCTTCATGGCAACAAGCCGTTTTTCGAGCGTACGAACCGGCACATCGCGCGCGGTGACGGGTTCATCATCAATGGTCAATTTGCCGTTAAAAGTACCCATCGCCATCGATTTTCTGCTTCGCAAAGCGATGCGCAGATTTTCGAAGGTTTGATCGATAATCTGTTCTACGGAGGGATGCTCTGTACCGTAAACCGCTACCGTTCCCAGACCTCTTCCTAATGAAATCAGTACAGAACGAAGCTCTTCCGGGATATCTTTTTCCTGTGATGTGGAATTTTCAACTGCCGGTGCCATAATAAATAACTCTCCTTAATGCGGAGGAGTCTAGCTGTAACCAACAGGCCTTCCCAGTGAAAAAATTAAAAAGCTCACCGGTAAAGATGAGCTGTTCGAGCTGGAAAATGTGGGGGATTACCCCAATATTTCCACAGCGGTTTTGTAGATGTTATCGGCGGTGATGCCGAACTCTTTCGCCAGCGTTCCAGCGGGAGCCGATGCACCGAAATGATTGATACCGATCATGCGGCCCTGTGCTCCGACATATTTTTCCCAGCCATGCGTTACACCGGCTTCCACGGAAAGGCGGCAACTGCATTCGGCAGGCAGTACGGAGGCTTTGTAGTCGGCATCCTGTTTTTCGAACAGTTCCCAGCTTGGGAAGCTGACCACGCGAACGGCTTTGCCTTCGGCTGCCAGTTTTTTTCCGGCATCGAGGGCAATCGAAACTTCCGAGCCGCTGGCCATGATCACGATGTCGTGTCCGCTCCTGGCGCTTTCCCAGATAACGTATGCACCTTTCTTCAGGTTGCAGGCGGAAGCCAGTTCCTTGCGGTCGAAGATCGGCAGATTCTGACGGGTCAGCAACAGGGCGGTCGGGCCGCTCTTGTTTTCCATCGCGGTGATCCACGCGCATTTGGTTTCCGTTGCATCGGACGGACGGAGAACCGTGACGTTCGGAGTAATGCGCAGGCTCATCAGTGTTTCGATCGGCTGATGGGTCGGGCCGTCTTCGCCGACATAGAAGCTGTCATGCGTGTACACATAGATTACCGGCAGGTTCATCAGTGCGGCAAGGCGCGTGGCCGGACGGACATAATCGGCGAAGACCATGAAGGTGCCGCCGAAAATGCGGAACCCGCCGTGAAGCTGCACACCGTTCATCACTGCGCCCATGCCGAGCTCACGTACACCGAAGTGGAAGTTACGGCCTTTGAAGTTTTTCTTACCGATATCGCCGAGACCTTTCATGTAAGTATTGTTGCTCGGGGCAAGGTCAGCGGAGCCGCCGACGAGATACGGAACCGCTTTTGCGAGATCCTGAAGCACTTTGCCGGATGCCGCGCGGGTGGCAATGGAGGTACCGGGTTCGAAGTCGGCGATCTTCTTGCCGAGTTTTTCGGGAAGCTCACCGCTAAGCGCGGCTTTCCACTCTTTGGCTTTTTTCGGCTTGGCCTGTTCAAATGCTGCAAAGACCGTGTTCCACTCTGCTTCGATTGCGGCGTTCTTTTTGGCGGCTTCAGCAAAAGCGGCGCGCACTTCGTCCTGTACAAAGAATTTTTCTGCGGAAATGCCAAGTGCGGCTTTGGCGAGTTTGATTTCTTCTTCGCCGAGCGGGGCGCCGTGGCAGTCGCTCGAACCCGCTTTATTCGGCGAACCGAAGCCGATCTTCGTGTTGCAGATGATCACGGACGGCTTTTTGGTCTGCGCTTGCGCGGCTTGGGTCGCGGCGGCAATTTCGTCGGTGTTGTGGCCGTTGATTTCCTGAACGTGCCAGCCATAGGCCTGTATCCGTTTTTTCACATCATCGGTGTAGGTGATGTGCGTGTCGCCTTCGATGCTGATGAAGTTCTGATCGTAGAATAAAATCAGTTTTCCAAGACCGAGGTTGCCGGCCAGCGAGAACACTTCGTGCGAGATGCCTTCCATGAATTCACCTTCGCTGGCAATCACGTAGGTGTAGTGATCCACGATCTTCTGATCCTTGCTGTTGAAGCGTTTCGCCAGCATCTGCTCAGCGATTGCCATACCAACGGCGTTGCCGCAGCCCTGACCGAGCGGGCCGGTAGTGGTTTCGACGCCGATCGTGTGGCCGTATTCCGGATGGCCGGGGGTTTTGCTGCCCCACTGGCGGAAGCGTTTAAGTTCTTCGAGCGGCAGCGGATAGCCTGCGAGGTGCAGCAGGCTGTAGATCAGCATCGAGCCGTGACCTGCGGAAAGAACGAACCGGTCGCGGTCCGCCCACTGCGGGTTTTGAGGGTTGTGTTTGAGAAATTGTGTCCAGAGAACAGCGGCGACATCGGCCATACCCATTGGCATGCCGGGATGGCCTGAGTTGGCCGCCTGCACGCCGTCCATTGAAAGCCCTCGAATGGTATTTGCAATCAGTTTAAGATCCATATTTACTCCTTTGGTCGTTGAGGTTCAAAAATCCTCGGGAACTTAGCGAAAACTAAGCTCCGTGACAATGGGAAATAGTAGAAAATTAAAACGAAAGAGAATGGAAAGACTCCATTCCTGCAAGAACTGATGATTGATCTGCATTGCCATTCAATTTTTTCTGACGGCACGAATACGCCCGAAGAACTGGTCGCTCTCGCGGAGCAGGGCGGACTCTCTGCGCTGGCGCTAACCGACCACGACACCACCGCCGGTCTGGAGCGGTTTATTGCGGCCACGGCAGGGACATCGGTTCAGGCGGTTTCAGGAATTGAACTTAGTGCGGAATTCGGTCAAACCACGTTGCACATTCTGGGTTATCTGTTTGATCCCGGTCACGCGGAGCTGAAAACAGTGCTCGAATGGGTGCGGGAAGGACGCACGGTACGGAATTTCCAAATATTGGAAAAACTGAATAAGCTCGGCTACAATCTGACGCACGGCGACATTCTGAGGCATGCTGGCGACGAACTGATCGGCCGACCGCACTTCGCCGCTGCGCTGATCGAAAAAGGGCACTTTAAACGCAAAGACAAAATTTTCCAGCAGCTGCTCGGTAAAGGCAAAGCGGCCTATGTCGAGCGCCGCCGCCTTTCGCCCGAAGCCTGTGTTGAGCTGATTTGCAAAGCAGGCGGTGTGGCGGTCATCGCTCATCCCGGGCAGATGAAAATCACAACGCGCGCTCTGCGCCGGCTGGTGAAAAAACTCAAAGGGCACGGGCTTGGCGGGCTCGAAGTGTGGCACCCGACGCAGCAGGAATATCAGTCCGCCTCTTATCTCCGTATTTGTGCCGACTTTGACCTCGCCGCAACCGGCGGTTCCGACTTTCACGGAAAACTTACGCCCGACCTTACCCTTGGCCGCGGCTTTGGCAATCTGGACATTTCGGATACCGTGCTTGATGCGTTGCAAGCCCGTAGCGGGACAGTTATTTAGCCGGGTGGTTCTCACTGTCGTCTTTGTTGTTACGCAGGAATTTTTGCACGGCGTCTTTGGCGAATTCTGCCGATTGTATGACAATATCTTTTGTTTTTTCAACCGAGGCAATGATGACGCCGTTGAAGCCGTAGATGTCGCGAGCCATCCGCAGCGGATTGGTGATGAATATGTGCGACAGCGCTTTGACGACGCTCATGTCGGTTTCAACAGCGGTGAGTTTGCGGGTGAGCGGCAGAGCGATCAGCCAGATGAGCGCGGCGTGCAGGATGAGCAGAACATGCATGTAGGCAAAGCCGGTTCCGTAGGGCAGCGTCAGTGCAACAGGATGCAGGGCCAGCTGGTCCTTAATCCATCCGGCCAGCACTGGAGCGGTGGCCGAGGCCAGCCCGATCAGAAACCAGTGGACAGCCATCGAGGTGGTGCGGCCTTCGCGCGGGACGATGGAGGTGAGCATGTTGAGCTGATAGATGCCGACGGCGGCATAGACGCTGCCGCCAAGCAGTGAGGAGCAGACCATCAGCGCGACGAAGTGCGGACAGCTGATGGAGAGATCGAAGGGCAGGCTGATGTGCATCATCGATGGATTAATGAAAAACCAGACGGTGCTAAACAGCGGGGCCATCAGCATCATGATGATTCCGAAGGTGCGGATTCCGGCGCGGCCGATCAGTTTTCCTGCATAAAAACTGGTTCCGATGGAGCCGAGCAGTCCGGCCATTTGAATCCAAGAGAGCTGCCGGTAGAGCGCGTGGAATTGCTGTTTCAGATAGACCATGGTGAATGGGCCGATGAGTCCGAGTCCGAAAAACCAGATACACATGACCAGCGTGAAGGTGCGGAAGTTGCGGTCGCGCAACGGCCGGACGAGCCGCTCAAGGAGCGGAACTCCCGGACGACCCGGGGTCGAGGCCGGTTCCGGAACCCGCCCGTGAATGAGAATATCCAGTGTTCCGAAGATCGATCCGACCAGCAGGACAATCCCGAATCCGGTGTAAACGCCCGCCGGAAAACGGTCGAGATACCAGCCCGCGATCCCGAAGGTAATCAGCATAGCGGACGTACAGGTTCCCTGCCGGATATTCCAGAACCGGCTGCGCATTGGATCGGGAATCAGGTCGGCCATCCAGCTCCACCAGGAGGCGGCGCTGCTCTGAATCAACAGAGCGCTGACGCCGACGACGATCAATGTGCCGTGAATAATGGTGTGCGACTCGCCTTTCCAGAAAAGCATCAGCAGGGCGGGGATCAGCCAAATAACACGGGCAATCATGCATGTTGTAAACCAGAACGGTTTGCGGTAGGTCAGCCGGTCGGCCAGCAGCGAGGCGGGAATTTGAATCAGCATGGCAAGCTGGTTCAGCATGGAGATCATGCCGATCATCACGCCGCTCGCGCCGAGCGCCGTCATCATCATAATCAGCGGCAGGCCCTGTGTGATGCCGAACCAGACCATGCCGAAGCTGGCGGCGACAATATTGATACGCAGTCCGGTGCGGATCTGCGGTTCAGTAAATTCGGGAGCGGGCGGTTGCGGATTCATTGGCTTGTTAATAGCAAGGTGTCTGAAACAATCAATCAATCTTCATGGAATATTGGATTTGTGAATTGATGGATAAATGAGGGCTGTGCGATTTGCGTTTTCCAAACATTGGAAAACGGACGTCTCTCTCTCTTCTGACCTCTGAGTCCCGACCTCTGATCTCTAGCTCTTGCGGTTCCACGCGGCGATGCATTCGTCAATGCTCAGTTCATAGTGCCGGTTGCAGAACTGACAGTTGATCCGTACCGGCTCTTTTTTCTGCACCAGCTCCATCCGTTCGGGAATCGGCAGGGTGCGCACAACGGCTTCCATTTTTTTGCGGTTGCACGGACAGAAAAAACGGGGCGCCGGGCCGGGCTCCATGTGCAAACCGGTAAACCCGGATTCCCCGCCGATCAATGATTCCGCCAGCGCTTCGACCGTGGTTTCTCTGCCGAGCTGTTTGCGGAATGCCGGTTCATCCATGCGGGAACGGATGCGGTCGAATCGTTCGATATCGGTTCCGGGCAGTGCCTGAAGCATCCAGCCCTGACAAAACCGCACCGGATTTTCGGGGTCGGCGTTAAATCCGATCATCACATTCAAACCGGTCTCCACCTGATCGCTGATGCAATGGGTATAGGCAAGGTCCTTCGCCACATCATGGAGCGGAACCGGCGCGGTGCCGGAATTCAGAACTCTCCCGTCGCGGTTCGATGTGACCACCTGAAGATCCCCGAGTTCGCCGTAAAGCGCATTCGGATCATTCTCGGTCAAATTCAGCTGCGCCGGGGAAATAAAGCCGCGCACCGTGCCGTCCTGTCCGGCATCGACCAGTACCGTGCGCAGAGTTCCTTGATACTTCCAGCAGACATTCAGCCGTTGGCCTTCGGACAAAACCGCCGCGCTCAGCAGCGCGCCGGTCAGCGCGCGGCCCAGAATGTGGGCGGCGGACGGATCGCAATCGTGCAGCAGCACAATCTCATTCACCGTCTTCGTCGTCACCGCATACGAAAACGCGATATCCAGCCCCTTCAAATGTCCTTTAATCAGCAAATCATTCATGCGCTTCGTAGTACCATAACAACCGGAATTTTTAACCACGAAATACACCAAACACACGAAATGAAGATTTTCTGCCCACGAATCTGCACGAATCTTCACAAATCAGGACTCTTATTCGTGTTTATTCGAGTGATTCGTGGGTAAGTATATTTCCTGATTGGACTTCCCGGCGGTTGTCCGTATCCTGCCGCGATGAATTTTGAACGGAAAAGCGGAATTTTACTCCATATTACCTCCCTGCCGGGGCGCTGGGGCATGGGCGAACTCGGGCCGCAGGCGAGAGCCTTCGGACGGGTTTTGACCGATACCGGACAGAAGCTCTGGCAGATTCTGCCGACAGGTCCGGTCGGGTTCGGCTGTTCGCCGTACTCGTCGCTTTCCGCCTTTGCAGGAAACCATCTGCTGATCAGCTTCGACGAACTGATTGAGGACGGATTGCTCACAGAAAAACAGCTGAAGAATTTTCCGCAGTTCGATTTACACCGGATTGATTTCCCCTCTGTGGTCAAGGCGCGCGAAAAATTTCTTTTCCGCGCCGCGAACCAATTTGAACCGGATGCCGACTTTAATGCGTTTTGCGTGCGCGAAGCGGACTGGCTTTCTGACTACGCGCTGTTTATGGCGATCCGCGAAACGCAGAAAAACCGGTCGTGGACGGAATGGCCGGCGGCGCTGCGCGACCGCGATTTCCAGACCCTGGAAAAAGCGCGGACAAAACTGGCAAAACGGATCCGTCGGCACGAGGTGCTGCAGTATCTTTTTTCCAAACATTGGAAAAAGACGGCGGAGTTTTTCCAAACATTGGAGGTTTCGATTATCGGCGATATTCCGATTTTTGTGGCGGGCGATTCCTCAGATGTCTGGGCGCATCGGGAACTGTTTTTGCTGTATGATGACGGTACGCCGTTTGTGGTTGCGGGCGTTCCACCGGATTATTTTTCAGCCACTGGTCAGCGCTGGGGAAATCCGTTGTATGACTGGGAAATACACCGCGAAACAGGCTATGAATGGTGGACGCGCCGGATGCGTCGAATGTTAGAGATGACCGATGTTGTGCGCATCGACCATTTCCGCGGTTTTGAAGATTACTGGGAAATTCCGGCTAACGAGCCGACCGCAGTCAAGGGACGCTGGGCAAAAGGGCCGGGCCTCGAATTTTTCCAGGCTCTGGAACACAATCTTCGGAAAATTCCAATGTTTGGAAAGCGCTTGAAACTCGACGAGCATGTGATTGCGGAAAACCTCGGCATTATTACCGACGACGTAGAAGCGTTGCGCGAGGCGTGCGGGTTTCCCGGCATGTGGGTGTTGCAGTTCCGTTTTGGTGCAGAACCGATGCATCAGACGGGATATCATCCTGAAGGCACCGAAAAAAACTGGGTGGTTTATACCGGCACGCACGATAACGATACGACGCCGAGCTGGTTGAAGCAGGTTGATGTGAATGAACGGATGCGGATTCATGATTATCTAAAAACAGATGGTACGGCGACGCATCGCGATCTGGCGGAACTGGCGTTGCGTGCTCCGGCCAAGTGGGCGATTCTGCCGATGCAGGACGTGCTGGGGCTTGGCGGTGACGCGCGCATGAATACGCCGGGGACAACCCGGGGGAATTGGGGTTGGCGCTTTTCGGAGGATATGGTAGGCGTTGAATCCGTTCGCTGGCTGAAAGAAGCGACGCAACGTAACGGAAGATAGGAGTTTTTATGGAAGC
>Ga0172380_10006733_pt1 | contig 13203 bp, 16 predicted proteins | sample Leawe162metaG_FD_119747 | JGI IMG/M metagenome (GOLD analysis project Ga0172380, IMG submission 119747) | Leachate microbial communities from a municipal landfill in Southern Ontario, Canada - Leachate well 162 metaG | ecosystem: Engineered > Solid waste > Landfill > Unclassified | place... | reverse complement strand
CGCCAAACCGTGACCGCGTAATAATTCAAAACCTTGTACAAATTCCGCCATAATACGGAAGACGCGCCATGATTGTACTGCGTCACCATCTACTCCATCTGGGTCCAGTAATTCTGATACCACTCGGCAACTTGCCGCTGGTTTTTTATTTCGTTTATTATTTCCAAACATAGGCCTATTGTATCATCATCTTACAGCCACGGTATTTCATACTGTTCAAATTCGGGGAGAAGTTTCTTATTATACAACAAACGTGAAGTCACTTCGGCATGCGACAATGCTCCGGTCAAAGCATTGTGTGGCTCTGGCTCCTCAGGAATCCCACAGTAGAGCATAATGGCGTCGAGGGTGAGAGCGCTACGTTTATGCTGTAAATCCAGTGGTGGCGTTTGTCCGGCTTTTATCATATGCATCCAGCACATCGTGTGGGTGTCGAGCGTGCGGTAAGCTAAATCCCAATTACGCCCCGCCCGCTCCGTGGCTGCCCGAACCATGTCTCTATCAAATGACACATTTTGCCCCGTCAAAGTACGATCAGACAGCGACATACTCCATTCTAAAAATTGCACCGCCAGCTCCGCCTCACTCAACTTGCTCGCGTCGGTAATCTGAGCCTCAGTAAAGCCGTTCACCCCCAAAGCCTCCTCCATGATATGTGCCCCGTCCCAAATCCGACATTCCCCATAAAAACGATTAGTCGGATTCTCAAAATCCAACGCCCCCAGCGAAACAATCGAATGTTTCTCATAATTAGTCCCCGAAGCTTCAACATCTAAAATAAGCATATTGGTAATTATAGCAGACAAAATATCCTTAATGCTTCACTTCTTCAACCCCTTGCAATTTGCTGCTGGCGTGTAGCCGGAAGCTTGGGCTTCGGCTTCGGAATTGAAATAGATTTTGTTTTCTTCTTTTATACTTTTGGCACCAGAGCAAGTTAAGAGATGATATTTGGTGCCAGAGCGGGAGGCGACTAATCTTTGATTGACTGTGGGAGTGGTGATGGTTTTGGGTATTTCTGCAGTGATGGAGGTTGATTCTGCTGTTGTTTTACCTTGCGGTGCTACTGGTGCATCAGTGAAAACTACACCTGCCGGCTGGGCATAAGCGGTGGCTTGAACGGTTTTTAAGACCGATTGACGCCCTAAACCAAAAGAAACTACTCCTACCAAAATCAGTAATAATGCGGTAAAAATAGCATCATCGGCGATAGCGGACTTGAATTTTGTTAACATATATCGTATACTCACCCAGTTAAATTCTAAATATTATACCTTAATTTTATGGCAACCAAAAAAGCTGGCGGTACCGCCAAAAACCTGCGTGACTCACAACCAAAGTACTTGGGAGTGAAGCGCGCAGACGGACAAACAGTCAAGTCTGGCGAGATTATCGTTCGTCAGCGTGGCACCAAAATTGAGGCTGGAAAAGGCGTAATGGTCGGTACAGACCACACCATTTTTGCAGTCACTACTGGAGTAGTTTCCTTCCGCAATATGCGCAAGACTCTTTTCAATGGTAAAAAGGTTACCAAGAAGGCAGTGGACGTTGTAGCAGCTGCTTAGCACTACACACAAACAAAAGCGACGGGCCTTCGGCCCGTCGCTTTTTGTGTTGTTGGCAAAGAGCGGGACTAAATATAGACGGGACAAAGGCCGGTTCGCGTAGCGAACCGGCCTTTGTTGCAATACTAAATTTAAATTATTCTTTAATCGTGGCCGATTCAATCACAATTGCCTCAACTGGCAAATCACGCTGACCAGTTTTCGCATGTCCAATCGCATCAACCACATCCATTCCTGAAACCACTCGTCCGAAAACTGGGTGTTGAGAAGTTAGTGGCATTTTATCAAAATCCAGGTTTGTATTATCAATCAAGTTGATAAAGAACTGACTACCACCAGTATTTGGACCACTATTGGCCATTGAGATGGTGCCACGTACGTTTGAAAGTAAATCACTCTTAACGTGTTCGTCTGGAATTGAGTATCCAGGACCGCCAGTACCGTATGACATCACATTTTCAGTTTTGGTATTAGGGTCTCCGCCTTGAATCATAAAGCCATCAATCACCCGATGGAATTTGATTCCGTCGTAATATTTTTCGTTGATGAGCTTCTTAAAGTTTCCGGCTGTGATTGGCATTCGGTCTTCGTAAAGTTCGATTTCAATCACACCCATGTTGGTGTTTAGTACAGCGATTGGATTCATATTATTTACAGTATCTACATTATAAGCCTCTAGTGCCTCTGGTGTCAGCGGTGCCGGCAAAGTCTCAGTTGTATCATTATTTAATTCTTCCACAGAAATAGAATTTGGAGTTGTATCCAAGAGATATGCAACTCCACCAATTAATAGTGCACAGGCTAGTAATAAAACAATTACTGGCTTAAGTTTATTAGTAACGTCGTTCATGGTTTATTTTTTTACAACCTCAATGGTAATATCTGCCACTACTCCACTTTGAGTCAAAGTAATGACGTGTGCACCAATTTCCTTGATTGGATGATTGATTTTAAGCATGGCAGTATTAATATCAACACCAGCATCCTTAGCAGCAGAAACAATATCCGCTTCATGTACTGCTTTGAACAAGTGACCTTTTTCATTTGCATCAACCAGTATCTTAACCACATTCGCCATCATCGCTTCCTTCGCTTGTTCAAACTTAGCTAAATTTGCTTGGTTTGAGGCATCATTACCAGCCTGCCGTCGTTCAATCTTTTTAAGATTTATTGGCGAAGCTGGTTCAGCCATTTTTTTAGGAATCAGCTGGTTGGCAGCGTACCCATCTGGTACATCAACCACACTAAAACGCTTTCCGATTTTTGCTACATCTTGTAGAAGAATTACTTTCATAACATTAAATTAACTGCAAAATCACACAACTTTGTATGCTGGACGCTATCATAGCAAACCTAGACCAGATACTCCAGTCTGACTTGGTAAACAGGATAATTATTCAGCTGGAGTTTCTTCTTCTGTGGTTTCACTAACCACTTTTTTACCCTTAAGGAAATCAATGGCTGCGTCTTTTTGTGGATCTTCCTCGTCCATACGGTTTTCTGGAGTACGAGAAATTACAATATTTGGAGTCAGACCAGCCTTAGAAATAGAAGTTCCGTTTGGAGTCAACCAACGAGCAACGGTGATTTTTACTGAAGAATTATCATCAAGTTTGATTAACTCCTGCACAGAACCCTTACCAAAGGTTTGTGTACCTAAAATAGTAGCCACCCCGTGATCTTGTAGCGCACCCGCCAAAATCTCTGAAGCTGAAGCAGAACCATTGTCCACCAACACGACTAGGTTTTGGGGAGTAAATTCTTTAAGTTGTGGTCCACGACTACGGAAAACCTCATCTTTTTCATTGTCACTGAAGCTTTCTTGCACCACCACTTTACCGGCTGGCAGGAAGTAGCTGGCGATATTTACAGCGCTCTGTAGATACCCGCCTGGGTTACCACGCAAGTCAATTACTAAGGTTTTAGCCTTACTTTCAATATATTCTTTGAGAGCAGTTTGCATTTGTTCTTCAACAATAGCGTTGAAGCTGTAGATAGCAATTACAAAGGTGTCACCAACCTTTTCGGTCTTTACGGTTGGGATGTTGATAGTGTCGCGTGTGACGGGAATTTCTAGGAAATCTTTTTCACCCTCACGGAAAATCTTTAAGTTAACTACAGTCCCCTTTTCGCCGCGGATTAAACTAACTGCTTCATCAATATTCATGTTTTCGGTAGAAGTGGCGTTGATTTTTACAATCACATCTCCAGCCAAAATTCCGGCCTGCTCGGCTGGTGTACCAACCAATGGTGCAATGACGGTAATGAGTTTTTCACGTAAACCAACCTCCATACCAACACCGCTGAAATTACCGGAGATATTTTCATCAAAAGCGGAAGCTTCCTTAGGTGGGAAATAAACGGTGTATGGGTCTCCATATGAACCAACCAAGCCTTCAATAGCTCCGCGCACCTTATCTTCATCCGTTAGTGGAGCGCTGGAGCTACCGGTGGCGAATTTTTCTCCCAACAAATCCCATACTTTCCAAAACTCATTTAAATCTGGTTTATTGTCAGGCGCAGCTTCAACTGGCTTAGAGCTGAAAATGCTAAAAATATTGGCGGTTTGACCAGCTTCTGGAAAAGCCCCCTGACCGACTTGTAACCCAGAAAAGAAAGCTCCGATTGCGAATAAAAAGGCCAATGTAAACCCGAGCCAGTTTTTAGATGGAGCGGAGGATTTATCGACAGAATGCGGATGAAAAGACATTTGACTATTATTACATAAAGATGCTCATCACCAAAATGGGTGTTGGTGAAAGCAAATCTTTGGTACACTATAGACACATGTTTACTAACTTTTTTAGTCCTAAAACCCCTGTCATTATGCGCGATATTAATCTGTACAATACCGAGACTGGAATAAACGAGATTTTCTCTCCGTTAGATAATAAGGTCGTCAAAATGTACAGCTGCGGACCGACAGTTTATGACTACGCCCACATTGGTAATCTTCGAGCCTATGTGTTTGCAGACATTCTCAAGCGCACCTTGATTCGTAATGGCTACCTCGTTAAACAAACCATCAATTTTACTGACTTTGGTCACTTGACCGACGACGGCGATGCCGGTGAAGACAAAATGATGAAAGGTCTCAAACGCGAAGGTCTCCCGCTCACGCTCGACGCTATGCGCCAATTATCCGACCGCTACATCAAAACCTTTAAAGAAGATTTTGTAGAGCTGAACATACTTCCACCGACTACCTGGGCACGTGCTAGTGATTATGTAAAAACGCAAATCAGCCTCGTTAAAACATTGGACGAAAAAGGGTTCACTTACGAAACCAGCGACGGACTCTACTTCGATATCAGTAAATTCCCTAAGTACGGACGACTCGGTAAAATTGACATTGCCAAACTAAAAAGTGGCGCTCGCATTGAAGTCAATTCCGAAAAACGTCATCCAGCTGATTTTGCCGTGTGGAAAAAAAGTGAGCACGGTTGGCCGAGTCGTTGGGGAAAAGGTTTTCCGGGTTGGCACATTGAATGTTCTGCCATGGCTTTAGACACCCTTGGCAAACAAATCGACATCCACACTGGTGGTATCGACCACATTCCTGTCCATCACAACGCTGAAATTGCCCAATCAGAGGCGGCAACCGGTAAATCATTTGTAAAATACTGGCTGCACAACGCTTTTATTACCATCGACAACACTAAAGTTTCTAAGTCTCTAGGCAACAATATCACTATGCGTCACCTGCGCGATCGCGGTTTTTCAGGTGAAGATTACCGTTATTGGCTCTTAACCGCCCATTATCGTTCGCCGGTTAATTTTTCATGGGAAGCGCTGAAAGCTAGTAAACAAGCCCTCTTCCGCCTCAAGCGCTACATGTATGAGGACTTCAAACAAAAAACCGCTACTCCCGACGAAAATTACTTAGAAAAATTTGATACCTGTCTCGCCAACGACTTTGACACACCAGGCGCGATTGCTGTGTTGTGGGATATGTTGAAGGATGAAAAGTTGGACAACAAGGTGAAGTGTGGGACTTTAATGTCGATGGATGAAGTGCTAGACATCGGCTTGTCGGAGAATCTGTTTGACGGCATGAAGTCATTAGGAGTCGTAACCACAGATGAAATACCTGCTGAGATTCAGGCCTTAATTGACGAACGCGAAGTCGCCCGCATTGCTCGCAACTGGATTCAAGCTGATATTTTACGCGATGCAATCAAACTTAAAGGTTACACTTTAGAAGACACCAACTACGGCCCAAAGGTGACTAGGGAGTAACAATAAAAACAACTCACTTTATAAAGTGAGTTGTTTTTATTTTCACATTTCCCCGCTTTCCACAGCATGGTGCAAAAGTAGTCAACCGCATTTTCATGATAGAATAGTTGTCACTTATGGCCAATGAACACAATCGCGCACTGCGCAACCCTCCTAGCAACGTACCGGCCGAACAAGCCTTGCTGGGCGCTATCATTTTGAAACCGGATGTGATGCATGATATTTCAGTGACGGTTTATCCCGATAGTTTCTATGCCGACAAACATCGCGCGATTTTTGAAGCTATTTCACTGATATTTTCTAAAGGCGACCCCATCGACACCGTTTCGGTCGTAACCAAACTCAAAGATATGGGTCAACTCGAACGCGTCGGCGGAGCCTCGTATATTACTGAGTTGATTGAAACCGTACCCGCGGCTGGTAACGCGATGTACTACTCCGACCAAGTCCAGCAAAAATCTACCCTACGCAACCTGATTCACGCCGCTGATGATATTGCCGAAATTGGCTTTTCTGATCCGGAAAGTGTTGACGAAGCTCTCGACCAAGCCGAAAAGAAAATCTTCAACGCCACTCAAGCTCCTTCGGCCCAAAAATTCCGTCCGATTGGGAGTGCCCTGAAAGAGGCATGGGAGCGCTTCGAACACCTTAGCGCGAACCCTGAAGACAAACGTGGCGTACAAAGTGGCTTTACCGCGCTCGACAATCTACTGGCTGGTTTTCAAAAATCCGACCTTATCATTTTGGCCGCTCGGCCAGCGATGGGTAAAACCACTTTTGCCCTTGATATCGCTCGTAATTCGGCTTTGAAGTACGGCGCTTCGGTCGGTATCTTTTCCCTCGAAATGAGTGACCAGCAACTAGTTGACCGTATGCTAGCGGCCGAATCTGGTGTGGACTCATGGAAACTGCGCACGGGGCGTTTGTCCAACGACAGCGAGTATGAAGCCTTGCAAAGCGCCATGACCAAGCTACACAAAGCACCAATTCACATCATCGACGAAGCGGCTATGAATATTGTTAAAATGCGTTCCGCAGCGCGTCGTCTTAAAAATGAACACGGACTCGATATGTTGATTGTCGACTACCTCCAGCTCATGTCCCCTACCGCCACCAAAGGTAGCGATTCAATGGTGCAACAAATCACCGAGATTTCCCGCTCTTTGAAGATTTTAGCTAAGGAGATGAACATTCCGGTCATTGCCCTTTCTCAGCTTTCACGTGCGGTCGAGCAACGTGGTGGTAAACCACGCCTGTCAGACCTCCGTGACTCCGGCTCCATCGAGCAGGACGCCGACGTCGTAATGTTTATTCACCGTGAAGACAAAATGAATCGCGACAAAGAATCCGAGCGCCCAAACATCGCCGAAATCATGGTCGAAAAACACCGTAACGGTGCCGTTGGTTCGGCTGAACTATACTTCGACGGCCAGCACGTCCGCTTCCTTAATCTCGATACCCACCATGCGACTGCACCAGGGGCTGGTAGTGGGGATGATTTCTAACCATGAACACACTCGACAAATTAATCTCCCTTTTCGAAACCTTCCCCGGAGTTGGCGCACGCCAAGCTAAGCGTTTTGCTTTTCATGTATTAACTATGAACGAATCAGACACTACTGCCCTTTCTAAACTGATTGCTGAACTCAAAGGCAGTGTAGTGGAATGTGTGAGTTGTCATCGTTTTTATGCTACTCAAAGTGGCAACACATGCTCAATTTGCAGCTCACACAACCGCGACCACAATCGCCTGCTAATTGTTGAAAGAGATTCTGACGTGCAGGCCATTGAACGCGCTGGACTGTACGACGGCCTGTATTTCGTCTTTGGCGGCACGGTTCCCCTTTTAAACTCCAATGACAACACCAAGCTACGCGGAGGCGCTCTGAAGGCCACTATCGAAGCCCGCTTACCTGAAGGCCTAAGTGAGGTAATTATCGGCTTTTCCATCAATCCCGACGGCGAAAACACTGCTCGCTTTGTAGAATCAATCATCGGACCAATATTAAAAGAAAAAGCGCTTACCCTTTCCTACCTCGGCCGCGGCCTTTCTACTGGTAGCGAACTCGAGTACGCCGACCCCGAAACCATCAAGAACGCTTTGCGCAATCGTGGATAGGGTGTAGAATTTAATAGTATGCAAGGTCCAGGAGTTTAGAACAATATTAAAACAGCGAACCGTATGGTTCGCTGTTTTAATATTGTTTACTCAATTTTTACTTAATTGAATCAATCTTTACCACTGCGTAGTGTTGACGATGACCAATGCGTCGGTCACGGTTACTCTTGGCCTTGTAACGGACAATTGTTAGCTTCTTACCTTTAGATTCTTCCATGTAAGTTGCTTTTACTTTTGTACCAGTATACGGAGCACCAACCTTAGAGGTTGAACCATCGTCGGTCATAAGCACTGTATCAAATTCAATAACGTCGCCTGTTGTTTGTTCACCAAGGAGCTCTACTTCAAGAGTGTCGCCAACCCGCACGATGTACTGCTTCCCGCCGGTAGCGATAACAGCAAATGGTGCTTGAGTGTTTGTTTCTGTAGCCATAATGCCCAAGAGTATACAAGATTTTCGTTATTTTGCAATCTTTTTCAAGTATGGTAGATTATTTAAGCATTTCAACACAGAGAGGAGAAAGTGCAATGAGTAAGCGTAAAAAAGATCCTATAAAAATTAAAGACGAATATCATGGTCCTAATCTGGACCCAGATATACAAGGAAGCAAAGGAATGTTAAGTAATCGCAAAATACACAAGTTAGAACGTCAGAAAGCAAAAGAACTGAAAAAATAAATTCGCACCACAGCGTGCCTTGTCCCGACACATCACAGTTGCGTCGGGACTTTTTTTATTTTACAGCAGGTATTTACTTTATTGGTATTTATGGTAGATTATTTTCGGAAAAACACAGGAGTAATTTTATGATTTTATGCAATGAAAATCATGTTGATATTGGAAACACACCATTATACTATGAAGCTCGCCCCAATCTATTAGGGAAAGAGTTCACAGCATCTGTGAGGGACGGAATAAACGGACCGATGTCCAGAAGACTGGTTAGAGTAATAAAAATAACTGGTAAATTTAAGGCCATGATTGCCATAGTTAAATAAACCCCCACGGAGGAAAATACCCTACTCTGTGGGGTATTTTTAATACAAAATTATCTTCTGATACTCTATTAAATCTAAATATTAAAAAACTCCTTTGTAATAAAACACAAAGGAGTTAAGCAGACTCTACTAGCCTGACAAAAGAACTACTCGCACGCCAGGAAACCAAAACCCTCTGGGACATGAACTGATATACCATTGACTTTTCAAACGACTTACAAAAATTCTTATTACTCTACCCTTAGTGTAAAAGAAATATATGTTGGGTCTGATTGTAGTCATGACACCCGTCTCCTCATCTGCAGCAAGGAAATTATTTTTGGAATCCTCCTGATGTTCCATAGGCCTTTCTGGCTTTTGACACATCATAAGGCCAATCAAAATCCATAAATCTTTAGCTTGAAAAATGTGGAATCTGGGAATACTACCCAAAACCCTTTCATCATTATAATTATATTTATTTACTTCACATGACAATCGATACAGCTGTGCTATATCATAGGAAATTAAATTGACCTTATTTACATATACTTTATCAGGATCATAAAGTTTGACAAAATTAGAAATAATCTCATCAACATAAATATCCCTACGTTCAAATAAATTATTTAGATTGTAAGTTTCATCAAAACCAAAAGACGTTATTCTTTCGTTAGTTAGAATAGGATTAAGCTTTGAAGTTTGATACTGTCTATAATTATCAAAAGTATTCATTTATCACCTCTCTTGTATTTCTACAAATATACTTTTCTTGAAATTGTATCTTTATGTAATTAAAACTAACCTTTTAGATTATAACACAAATAATAAAAATGTATATGATAAAAAACTTCTGCGGAGAGAGGGGGATTCGAACCCCCGATACGCTTTCACGTATACTACCTTTCCAAGGTAGCGCGATCGACCGCTCTGCCATCTCTCCTTTTCGATGCCACTACTTAAAATTTTTGAATTTTAAGTAGTGGCACGACATAATAACACAGCTAGGTATTACTGTGTATCCATGCCACGCAAAATCCGAATTCGGTCTGCAGCTGGTGGATGAGTGGCAAACAGACTGCCGATTTTCTCCATCACTCCCTTCTTGTCAGATTTGTAGGGGTCAGAGATAAATAAATGAGCCGTCGCATGTGAAGCTTTACGCATTGGAATACCACTATTACTAATCTTTTCTAAGGCAGAAGCCAGCCCTTCGGGATAACGGGTCAGTAGTGCTCCTGTCGCATCGGCCAGGTATTCGCGTTTGCGCGAAATTGCTAACTGCATCAGCTTGGCGGCAATCGGCGCCAAAATAATACCCACAATCCCCAAAATTAAAAATAAAGGCGAGCGGTCACGGTCGCGACCCCCTCCACCATACATTAAGGAACGACTGAAGAAATCAGCGATAATTGCAATAAAACCCGCCAACACGACCGCCACTGTCATTACCAACATGTCACGATTGCCCACGTGAGACAGCTCGTGGGCCACCACGCCTTCTAACTCTGTTCGGTCAAGAATCTGTAGCAAACCAGTCGTAACAGCCACCACAGCGTGTTCTGGGTCACGCCCAGTAGCAAATGCATTAGGTGACGGGTCTTCGACGATAAATACCTTCGGCATTGGCAGGCCAGCAGTTATTGCTAGATTTTCGACAATATTGTAAAGCTCCGGTGCCTGCTCCTTAGAAATTTGCCGAGCGCCTGTCATACTGAGAACCACCTTGTCGGAATACCAGTAACTACCCACACTACTAACCATCGCAAAAACAGCTCCGATATACAGAATAGCTGGATTATCCAAATACCAAGATACGTAGTAGCAAATAGCAATCACAAACATCATAAACACCCCCATTAGCATGAAAGTTTTGGTGACATTATTTGATTGTTGCGTGTATAGAGTTGCCATGAAGTCTGATGTTTAATTGTTAAGCCGTAACCGATTAATACGAACTACAACGGGATTCCTTGCACACTTTCATTGGAACGATAGTCAACATCGTCTGACCAAAGTAAGTAATAACCTTTTTTATAAGCACCTTTGGCAATTAAATTCTCTTTTCTAGCCTCAATTAATTCCTCCTTAGGGATTTCTAGTTGACGGATCAAAGTTTCGATTACCATCATTAAGTCACTGTACTCTTCAAGAAACATTTCTTTGGTGCGACACATTGCTAATGAAGCAGCTTCCTCTTGAATTTTTTTGAATAATTCTTGCTGCAACTCCTGCACGTCGGTTACAATTCTAACTTCGCATTTCTGATGTTTGGCCTCGATTTTGGACGGCACGTTATCACGCACCAATTTGTTGTAATAAACTCGGTTGATTTCTGACATAATGGATTAAGTATAGCAAATATTGTAATAATTCTCGCCTGTTTTCCCTACCAAGACCCACCTCCCCCGCCACCTCCGCCCCCGCCGGCAGAACCACCACCGCCTGATCCGCCCGATGTACCAGAAGTACCAGAAGTTGCGGTGAATGACTTAGCAAATGAGCCGATATCGTTTGTAAACGATGTTGCATTAAATGTTGCTACATCGCCCGCATACCATGACGGTGGCTCGATCTGAATACCCTTAAACACCTCCGCCCATTCCTTCTCTACCCCAAAGGCGATTGCGTACGGCAAATACTCCATAAACTGCTGCGGGTTCTTCTCCGGCGCATTATGGAATTTGTAACGCTCCTTTTCAGTGACCGAGAGGAATTGTTTAAAGCCTTCGAGGTGCCAGAGCGCTTCATAGCCTTTTGTAGTACGACGTTCTGTAGCAAAAAGAGCAAATAGGACTATACAGATCATCAAGCTGGAAAATACTACTGCAATTAACTCATCTGGAACCTGGGAAAATATACTTAAAACTGGGGGGCCCACAAATGTAAGGACAATCGGTATTAGTATAAGTCCTTTATTTAGATTTTCCTCAAAAAAACCTTGTTGTACAAGCTTATTTTCAAATGACTTGCGTAATTTTTGAATTGTCACATAGTTTTTACGACCTGCAACATGGTTTCGCTTAAGTTCTGACAACCTAACTTTTGTAACACTATCTATACTAAATTGACTGATGCGACCAGTCAGGAAAGTTTGTATCGAATCAGCTATACTCCATGTTGGATGAAACAACAAAGAGACAAGGTTTCTTTGGTATTTCTTTTTCAATTCTGTTTGTGGTTTTAGCAACTCAATCTCATAGTCATTTGTTTCATACAGAAAAAATGCCTTCTCTGTAATTTGTCGAATAGATATAAATCCTTGTTGTGCCAAGTAAATAATACCAGCCGTAATGTCACGCACGTCCAGACGGTTGTCGAAGAGCACGCCAGTGAACATTGGTTTAAAATCAGCATAGGGCTCATACTGAGCAATCACTGGACGCGATGTGCGATATTTAAAACGCCAGCGATATAACAGCGTAAGAAAAATCACAAATACTAACCCGAAACCAAAAACCAACAACATCGTTGCATTAAATCGTTCGTACGGTTCAACATTCACTTCGGATAAACGCTGTGCAACTGTAAGTTGTTGTCCTAGACTAAGATTATCATGAGAAAAGTACGTTACATTGCCATTTGTTTTTTTATCGGCACACGATGTGTTAGAACCTCGATACCCTGCATAGCAAGCAAAATTAGATAACAATTGTACAGTGTCATCAACCCGAACAATAACCGCCACACTATCTATTGGAACTTTCCACTCATCACCCGTCACATTCCAATACAACTCAACCCCTTCGGGATACTCTGCCAGTATCCCGCGCGCAAGATATGAGATAACGTATGTATGCTTGCCAGTGATAGTCTTACCTGGATCACCAATCTTCACTGAGAGACCATCGAATCTTTGGAGTGTGTACGGCTCGGGCTGACTATCGCGAGTGACCGATCGTAATTCATAGTCGATATAGCGGTCTTTGTACCACGTCGATGCTGATTGGGGATGTGTCTCGTAAACGTCTCGAAGAAAACCATGCTTTGAGGAAGTGCCAAAGTCATACGCAATTGTCTCAGTGATCAACACAGAGCTGTCGGCATTAATAGTGATATCACTAACAAATGAAGTGATTTGTTCTGCCGACACAACTCCGAAACAGAGCAACCATACAATGACACTCAAAAAAAAGACATAAAGTTTAATTGATACCCTATGACTTAATTTCAGCAAACTCATACTAGAGCACATCAATTGTTACCAGCATCAAATTTTGGCACCGATGCTAAAGGTGGCAGCTGTACATCTTTTCTATTGAGCATCTTTTCTAAAATTTCAGGATTGAAATTTGGTGGAAAT
>Ga0172380_10006731_pt1 | contig 13208 bp, 10 predicted proteins | sample Leawe162metaG_FD_119747 | JGI IMG/M metagenome (GOLD analysis project Ga0172380, IMG submission 119747) | Leachate microbial communities from a municipal landfill in Southern Ontario, Canada - Leachate well 162 metaG | ecosystem: Engineered > Solid waste > Landfill > Unclassified | place... | reverse complement strand
GAATACCTCAATTACGCCGCCGACCGCCTGCCCGCCAACGTCGCCCCCAAGCTGGGGCCGGATGCCACCGGCGTGGGCTGGATCTACGAATATGCGCTGGTGGACAAAACAGGCCAGCACGATTTGGCGCAACTGCGCTCGATCCAGGATTGGTATCTGCGTTATCCGCTGCAAACGGTGAATGGTGTTTCCGAAGTCGCCTCCATCGGCGGCTATGTCAAGCAGTACCAGGTTGAAGTCAAGCCGGAAGCGCTGCTCGCCTACAATATTTCGCTCGCCAAGGTCAAAATGGCCATCCAGCGCAGCAACAACGATGTCGGTGGCCGCCTGGTGGAAATGGGCGAGACCGAATACATGGTGCGCAGCCCAGGCTACCTCAAGGGGCTGCATGATCTGGAAGTAATCCCGGTCGGCGTGGATATGAATGGCACACCGATCTATCTCAAGCAACTGGCGAACATCCATCTCGGTCCCGAATTACGGCGCGGCTTGGCCGAATTGAACGGTGAAGGTGAAGTAGCCGGCGGCATCATCGTGATGCGCTACGGCGAGAACGCACTGGCCACCATCGAGCTGGTGCGTGCCAAACTCGGCAGCCTGAAAGCCGGACTGCCCGCCGGCGTGGAGATCGTGCCGGTGTACGACCGGGGCGACCTGATCGAACGCGCCGTGAAGAATCTGCAACTCAAGTTGATCGAGGAATCCATCGTGGTCGCGCTGATCTGCCTGCTGTTCCTGATGCACGCGCGCAGCGCGCTGGTCGCCATCATCAGCCTGCCGGTCGGCATCCTGATCGCATTCATGATCATGCGCTGGCAGGGATTGTCCGCCAACATCATGTCGCTGGGCGGTATCGCCATCGCCATCGGCGCGATGATCGACGGTGCAATCGTGATGATCGAGAACGCCCACAAGCACCTCGAACACATGGGCGAGAAATCCGGCAGCTCACAGGCGCGCTGGGAAGCGATTGCCACGGCTTCCAAAGAAGTCGGCCCCGCCCTGTTCTTCTCGCTGCTGATCATCACCGTTTCCTTCCTGCCGGTATTCACGCTGCAGGCACAGGAAGGCCGCCTGTTTGCGCCGCTGGCCTTCACCAAGACCTATGCGATGGCCGCTGCCGCGCTACTCGCCGTAACTTTGGTGCCGGTGCTGATGGGCTTGCTGATACGCGGCAAGATCCCGAGTGAAGACCGGAACTGGATCAATGTCTGGCTGAAACGCGTGCACAGCCCGCTGCTGGAAATCGCCATGCGCTGGCGCAGCGTGACCATCCTGATTGCACTGTTGCTGCTCGCGGCAACCGCCTATCCGGTGATGAAAATCGGCTCGGAATTCATGCCGCCACTGGATGAAGGGGACGTGCTGTACATGCCGACCACCTATCCCGGCATTTCCATCACCAAGGCGAAGGAGTTGCTGCAACAGACCGACAAGATACTGAAGACCTTTCCGGAAGTTGACAGCGTATTCGGCAAGGTCGGTCGCTCCAATTCCGCCACCGACTCCGCCCCATTGGCGATGATCGAGACAACTGTCCGCCTGAAGCCCAAGGCAATATGGCCGGATCCGGACAAAACCACCAAAGCGTTGATGCAGGAGATGGATGCGGCGATCAAGTTCCCCGGCCTCGCCAATGCCTGGACCTATCCAATCAAGACCCGCATCGATATGCTGTCCACCGGCATCAAGACCCCGATCGGCATCAAGGTCTCCGGCCCCGATCTCTATGTGCTGGAAAAGGTGGCTGGCGACATCGAGAAAACCCTGAAAAATTTGCCGGACACGCTGTCGGCGTTCGCCGACAAGGCGGCCGGCGGTTACTACCTGGACTTCGACATCAAACGCGAAGAGGCGGCGCGCTACGGTTTGACCGTGGGCGATGTGCAGGATGTGGTGCAGTCCGCAATCGGCGGCATGAACGTGACCGAAACCGTCGAGGGCCTGGAGCGTTACCCGGTGAACCTGCGTTACCCGAGAGAGTTGCGCGACAACATGGAAGCACTGAAGCGCGTGCTGATCCCAACACCGACCGGCGCGCAGATTCCGCTGTCGCTGGTGGCCGACCTGAAATTGCGGCGCGGCCCGCCTGCGGTGAAGACCGAAAACGCCACACCCAACGCCTGGATCTATGTAGATATCAAGACCAGCGACATCGGCGGTTACGTGGCGGCGGCGAAAAAACAGATTGAAGACACGGTCAATATCCCGGCGGGCTATTCGCTGGTGTGGTCGGGGCAGTTCGAATACATGGAACGTGCCGCCGCGCGCCTGAAGATTGTGGTACCGCTCACCCTGCTGACCATCTTCCTGCTGCTGTATTTCAACTTCCGCAACCTGGTCGCGCCCGCCGTGGTGATGCTGTCCATCCCGTTCGCGCTGATCGGCGGCTTCTGGCTGATCTGGCTGCTCGGCTACAACATGTCGATCACCGTCGCGGTCGGCTTTATCGCACTGGCCGGCGTGTCAGCCGAGATCGGCGTGCTGGTGCTGACCTTCATCGACCAAGCCGTCGCTCGGCGCCGCGCAGAGAAAGCAGGACCGCTGGATGCGGCCGACATCACAGCGGCAGTGATGAATGGCACCACCCAGCGCGTACGTCCCATCGCCATGACCGCCACTGCCGTGATCGCCGGATTGATCCCAATCATGTGGGGCAGCGACACCGGCTCGGATGTAATGCAACGCATCGCCGCCCCGATGATCGGCGGTATGGTGACTGCCACCGTGCTTTCATTGCTGGTGCTGCCGGTGATTTATGGCTGGGTGCTGCACCTGCAGGAAAAGAAACATCCCGTAAAATATAGTATCCATACCGACTAAAACAGAAAGGAACAACTATGAAACCCTTCAACACAATCATGCTCGCCCTGATACTTACTCTCGCATGGACGGGCGCAGCACATGCATTACCCACCATCACGGTTCATAAAAGCCCCACCTGCGGCTGTTGCGAAAAGTATGTGGACTACCTGCGCGAGAACGGTTTTAAGGTCAATGCGTTGAACGAGAACGACATGGATGCCATCAAGAAGCGGCACAGCGTGGCACATGTCGCAAGTTGCCACACCGGGTTAATCAACGGCTACGTGGTCGAAGGCCATGTTCCGGTCGCTGCCATCCGTAAATTACTCAAGGAAAGACCCGACATCGTCGGCATCAGCGCACCCGGCATGCCGATGAACTCGCCGGGTATGGGCGAGATGAAAAAAGGCACACTGACTATCTATGCCGTGCCGAAAGACGGGAAAGAGCCGTATGTATTTTCGGTCGAGTAGGAAAAAGCTGGCCCTCCCCCTGTCGCGCCAGCACACAAGGAAAAGGACAAAGACATCGCTTGGTAACCGTTAATTGTGTTTGATTCTTGGTTCAATCCAAAAGATAATCACGCCGCGTTGAAGCCGTCAGATTTGACCGGGAGTGAGAGAAAGCGAATGGACAAAGAAAAAGAGATGCTGGGTATCAGCAAACTGGTGTTTGAGTTGACTACTGCGGGCCATGCAACGCTGGATATGGATATTTTGTTGGAGCGGCTATTCGCCATCCTGAACGACTACCATGACCTTCAACTTGAGCCACACAGTGCCATTCTGCTAGTCAATCCGCAAGGACGTTACTTGCAAGTGGCTCAATTTGGGCTGAAACCCGTCTGGGAGACCAAGATGCGATGGGAATCGGCCGCACTTTCCGATCCTGTCGTTGCCAGCCATTGCCTGATGCAGTACATCCCGCTCCCCGATCCAACGGGTGAAGATAAACCGGTTGTCCCGGTTCGCGCGGTTCTATTGCCTTTGCGCATCGAGAATGAAGGCATAGGTTACGCCGTGATGTTTACTCGACCCAGCTACGAGATGACAGAGCTCCACCTCGAATTCTTGGACAGCCTCGCCCGTGCCTTGTCCGGCCTCATTCAACGCACACTGACCAACGAAACCTTGCGTATCCGCGAATTTGAGCTGGAAGAGGCACGTTCGGATGTGCTCCGTAGCCTGGGGGTAGCTTCAGAATACCGCGACAATGAGACCGGCTGGCACATCATGAGGGTAACCAATTTTGCGCAAGCCATCGCCAAAGCCCTCAACTTGCCTGAAAGCCAACGGGAATTATTGGCCATCGCAGCCCCCATGCATGACGTGGGCAAGATCGGCATCCCTGACAAAATATTGCACAAACCGGACAAGCTGACCGAGGAAGAATACGAGGTCATGAAGACGCATACCAACATTGGCATCAACATCCTGAATGGGAAAGATGAAATGATCGTCTCCGCGCGTGAAATCGCCGGATCACATCATGAACGCTGGGATGGGACAGGCTACCCTTGCGGTTTGAAGGGGGAGGAAATTCCACTGTTGGCCAGAATATGTGCCGTTGCGGATGTATTTGATGCACTGACTTCAGCACGCCCCTACAAGGAAGCCTGGACAACCGATGTGGCGCATGAATGGGTCTTGTCTCAATCCGACAAACATTTTGACCCTGACGTGATTCGTGCCTTCGACATGGCCATGCCGGAGATCTTGCGGATTCGTGAACTGTACCGGGATGACATCATCAGCCCCAAGCAAAAACTAGCTTTGCCGCCGATCAGACGTCGTGAAAATGCATGGATACCCTGGGATGAAAGCCTGAGCGTGGGCATTGATGTTATCGACGAACACCACCGCTACCTATTTGATCTGATCAACGACCTTTACGCCGTGGTTGTAAACAAGCGCGGGGCGCGCTATGTCGCCCGCTTGCTCAAGGCGCTGGATATCTATGCAAAAATCCATTTCCGTGCGGAAGAGGAGATGATGATCCACTACGGTTTTAAGGATTCCGACCATCACCATCACCAACATAACGCCTTCGGGGAAAGAATAGGCAAATTCTTTGAACAGCTCCACATCAATCCGCTGGTTGTCCAGTTCGACGTACTTACTTACCTGCAAAACTGGCTGATCCACCATATCCGCATTGATGATTCTCAATTAACCACATTGGCGCGTTCATAGATCACCCGGACCGGTCACCAAGCCAACACAGCAATGCTTCCTGCCGTTCTCGCGAACTGACTCCGCCAGAACTTGTTCTTTGCCTTCATCTGCAACACATTGGGTATTCCGATTGCAGCCGGGCAGCTGTATCCGTTCTTTGCTTTGCTGCTCTCCCCCCTCATCGCTGTGTCGGCAATGAGTTTCAGTTTGGTGGCAGTTATCTTGAATGCATTCCGACTGAATCTGGTGAAGATGCAATGGGTTGCACACCTGTCTCAAAACAAATCAGCACACCTTGGCAAGCCAAACAATCTGGTTGAGTCGTTCGCAAACCTCCGCAAACACGTTGAAGTGTAGCTAATAGAAGGCGCGCTCGGCGAATTGGCAGCCCTGCCACCTGACGATGAAGTTGCGGGATCAGAAAGGATTAGTCCTCGCTGGAAGTTGATTGCCGCAACACCTGAAAAATCACATCGAACCCGAATCCACGCGATTGCAGAAAGCGCATTTGCCGGGATTTTTCTTTGTCATCCTGCGGTAGCGTGCCAAATTTTTTTTGCCACACACTATGCGCAGCTTCCAATTCGCTTGCCTTCAATGCGGGCAAAGAAGCTGTGACCAGCTCCTCCGGGATGCCTTTTTGACGGAGTTCATGCGCAATGCGCTGGGTACCGAAACGACTGCGCTTGGCGTGCACCCACTGTATGGCGGCACGCGCGTCGGATAGCCAGTTGCGCTGTTCCAACTCGTCCAGCACAGCATCCAGGTCTTCGCCTTCCTGCACGTGCGGCAGTAGTTTGCTGTGCAATTCGGCGCGGCTGTGTTCGCGCCGCGCCAGATAGCGCATGGCACGAACACGCAGACTTAACTCAGGCTTCCGCTTTGGCTTCACCGGCACCCACAGCCGTAATACCCAGCGCCGCGCGCACCTTGTTTTCGATCTCGACGGCAAGCGCAGGATTGCTCCTCAGGAATTCCCGTGCGTTATCCTTGCCCTGGCCGATCTTCTCGCCGTTGTAGGCATACCATGCGCCGGATTTTTCGACGATCTTGTTCTGTACCCCCAGCTCGACGATCTCGCCTTCGCGTGATATGCCTTCTCCGTACAGGATGTCGAAATGTGCTTCCTTGAACGGGGGCGCGACCTTGTTCTTGACCACTTTGACCCGGGTCTCGTTACCGATAACCTCGTCGCCCTTCTTGATCGCGCCGGTACGGCGAATGTCAAGACGCACCGAAGCATAGAATTTGAGCGCGTTGCCACCGGTGGTGGTTTCCGGGTTGCCGAACATCACACCGATCTTCATCCGGATCTGGTTGATGAAGATGACCATGGTCTTGGAACGATTGATATTGGCCGTCAGTTTGCGCAGCGCCTGCGACATCAGGCGCGCATGCAAACCCATCTGGGCATCACCCATCTCACCCTCAATTTCGGCTTTCGGGGTCAGTGCGGCAACGGAGTCCACCACCACGATATCCACCGAACCGGAGCGCACCAGCATATCGACGATTTCCAGCGCTTGTTCACCGTTGTCCGGTTGCGAAATCAGCAGGTCTTCCACCTTCACCCCCAATTTCTGCGCATATTGCGGATCAAGCGCATGTTCCGCATCGATAAAGGCGGCTGTGCCGCCCAGTTTTTGCATCTCGGCGATGACTTGCAGGGTAAGCGTGGTTTTACCGGAAGATTCAGGGCCGTAAATCTCGATTACGCGACCACGCGGCAAGCCGCCGACGCCCAACGCAATATCCAGACCCAGCGAACCGGTGGACACCACCTCGATATCCTTGATTACCGCCCCTTCAGCCAATCGCATGATGGAGCCCTTTCCGAACTGCTTTTCAATCTGGCTCAATGCTGCTGCAAGTGCTTTGCTTTTGTTGTCATCCATGGTGATCCCTTTCAAAAAAAGACGGTGGCGGATTGTGGCACAGCCATTTGGAGTTGTACAGAACGTTCGTTCTTTATTTATTCAGGCGGTGCTGGCTGTCTGCTGCAACAGCTCTGACACACCCAGCAGAGCGATGTGCACAGCCTGTGCGCGCACTTTGTCACGGCCGCCTTGCAACTGATGCAGGCGAGCAAACGTCATTCCATTTTTCAGCCCCCAGGCGAACCAGACCGTACCGACCGGTTTGTCCGGGGTGCCGCCGTCCGGTCCGGCAACCCCGCTCACTGCCAGCGCCACCTGTGCCTCACTGTGGCGCAATGCACCCGCCACCATCGCCCGAACCGTCGCTTCGGACACTGCGCCATACGTAATTAACGTCGCTTCCGCCACGCCCAACATTTGCTGTTTCGACAGATTGGAATAAGTAATGAAGCCGCGCTCGAACCAGGCAGAACTCCCCGCAATACCAGTAATGGCCTGCGCCACTCCGCCACCGGTACAGGACTCCGCCGTCGCCAGCATCAATCCATGCGCCTTGAGCGCGCCACCAACTTGAGCCGCAAGAATATCCATTTCAGCAAATCCCAATAAACACTTCAGCCACGGATGAATACCAATGAAACACGGATAACGGCACAGATTTTATCCGTGGCAATCTGCGTTAATCCTCTGCAAATTATCATTCCCGTATTCAAGCCAAGCCGAGAACCAGATCATTCTGTATGTCAACCACCGCCTCCAACCCAACCGCAACACGGATCAGAGCATCGCTGATGCCTGCCGCCGCTCGCGCTTCCGGTGAGATACGAGCATGTGTCGTCGTCGCAGGATGGGTGATGGTAGTCTTGGTATCACCCAGATTGGCGGTGATGGACAGCATCCGGGTATTGTCGATCACGCGCCAAGCTGCTTCCTTGCCGCCCTTGACCTCGAATGCCACGATACCGCCGCCAGCCTTCTGTTGTTTCATTGCCAGCGCATGTTGTGGATGCGACGGCAAACCGGGGTAGAACACGCGTGCCACGTTCGGCTGCTGCTCAAGCCACTGCGCCAGTTGCAACGCATTGGCACAGTGTGCATCCATACGCAGCTTCAGCGTCTCCAAACCCTTCAGGAATACCCATGCGTTGAAGGCACTCATGGTCGGGCCGGCGGTACGCAGGAAACCATACACCGGTTCCATCAGTTTTTTGCTACCCAGCACCGCCCCACCCAGTACACGCCCCTGCCCGTCGATGTACTTGGTGGCGGAGTGAATAATAATATCCGCCCCAAAATCCAGTGGGCGTTGCAGGATCGGGGTGCAGAAACAGTTATCAACCGCCAGCAGCGCACCGCAATTTTTCGCGATAGCAGCAATCGCTGCAATGTCTGAAATCTCAGTCAGCGGATTGGACGGCGTCTCCAAAAAGAACAGTTTGGTACTGGGGCGCACCGCTGCCTGCCATTGCGCGACATCGGTGGCGGAGACGAAAGTTGTTTCCACACCGAATTTTTTCAGCACGTTGTTGAACAGATTCACCGTCGAACCAAAGATACTCTGCGATGCAATCACATGGTCCCCTGCCTGCAACAGGCCCATGCAAGTTGCCAGAATGGCCGCCATACCGGAAGCAGTTGCCACGCACTGCTCCGCCCCTTCCAGCGCTGCCAGACGTTGCTCGAACATACTGACAGTGGGATTGGTGAAGCGAGAATAGATATTGCCAGGCTCTTCATCGATAAAGCGCTTCGCCGCTTGTTGCGCGCTGTCGAAGGTAAAGCTTGAGGTCAGAAACAGTGCTTCGCTGTGCTCATGGAACTGGCTGCGCTCGCTCCCTGCACGCACGGCCAACGTCTCTGGTTGGTAGGAATCAGTCATCATGTTCACCTCTGCAGCATGCCCGCACCGGCATTACTGCCAATAAAAAACCCGGAAAGCTTAGCGCCAAACCGGGTTACCCCCGCTTTAGCTGTATTTATAATGCGCCCGCAAGCTGTTCCTCAAATCGGCGCAGGCGGAAAGTAGCATCTCCCGCCGCGAACCGTCAACTCACATGGAGGTTTCGCTCATCACCAGGTCCAGCTCCATCTGATCCTCATCCGGCTCGGCTTCCTTGCCTGCACCATTGCGTGCTGCCTCGATGCAATCCAGATAATCCGGCGTAATGTCGCCAGTGATGTAACAACCATCAAAACAGGAGGCATCAAATTCGGTTAGCGCTGGCTTGGCCTTGCTGACCGCAGATTTTAGATCAGCCAGATCCTGATAGATCAGGCGATCCGCGCCGATTTCGCGGCAAATCTGTTCGTCGGTACGACCAGTCGCGATCAGTTCCTGCCTTGTTGGCATATCGATGCCGTACACATTGGGAAATTTCACCGGCGGTGCGGCAGAGGCAAAGAACACCTTGCGTGCCCCGGCATCGCGCGCCATCTGCACGATCTCGCGGCTGGTGGTGCCACGCACGATGGAATCGTCCACCAGCAGCACATTCTTGTCCTTGAATTCGATGCCGATGGCATTCAGCTTCTGACGCACGGATTTCTTGCGCATCGTCTGCCCCGGCATGATGAAAGTACGGCCAATATAGCGGTTCTTGACGAACCCCTCGCGAAACGGAATACCCAGATGGTTGGCCAGTTGCAATGCGCTCGGGCGGCTGGAATCGGGGATCGGGATCACCACATCGATTTCATGTGGTTGCCACTCGCGGCGAATCTTTTCCGCCAGATACTCGCCCATGAACAGGCGGGTGGCGTAAACCGAGATTCCATCCATCACTGAATCAGGACGGGCGAAATAGACATATTCAAAAATACAGGGATTGAGCCGGGGGTGCTCCGCACATTGCAGGCTGTGGAAATTGGCATCGAGATCGATGAACACCGCTTCGCCCGGAGCAATATCACGCAGGAATTTGAATCCAAGCGTGTCCAGCGCCACCGATTCGGATGCAACCAGATACTCAATCCCCTCACCTGCCTGACGACTGCCGACCACCAGCGGGCGGATGCCATGCGGATCGCGAAAGGCGAGTAAACCGTAACCTGCAATCATCGCCACCACAGCATAAGCTCCCTGGCAACGGCGGTGCACACCGGAGACGGCGGCAAATATCTTCTGCGGGTCAAGTTTGAAGCCGGTGGCTTTTTCCTGCAGCTCGTGCGCCAGCACGTTCAACAGCACCTCTGAATCCGAGCCGGTATTGATGTGGCGCAAATCCTGCTGGTACATGGCGCTACGCAGCTCATCTGTGTTGGTGAGATTGCCGTTGTGGCCGAGCACGATACCAAACGGCGAGTTGACATAGAACGGTTGAGCCTCGTTGTGATCAATCGCCGAACCGGCAGTCGGATAACGCACATGGGCAATACCGGAATTGCCCTTGAGTGCACGCATGTTGCGGGTGCGAAACACATCGCGTACCAGCCCGTTACCCTTGTGCAAATGGAAGGTCCTGGCCTCCAGCGTGGCAATCCCGGCAGCATCCTGCCCCCGATGCTGCAACACCTGCAAACCGTCATATAGCAACTGGTTTACTGATGTATTCGCCACCACCCCTAGAATCCCGCACATGGTTATTTCCGTTTTTTGGTCAGATTGATCGGATTACTTCGGTAGCACATTTTCCGGCACATAATCCTTGGCATACATCGCTGCTTGCTGCAACGGTTTGCTTGTCCACGCATTCTTCCACCAGGCTTGCTGCGGCATTTTGGTCAAACCCGCCACCCACACCAGCGCGAGCACCACCAATACACCGCGTGCCACGCCGAACATCGCACCGAATTTACCATCCAGTCCGCCCAGTCCGGCAAATTTAGTCAGTTTCGACAAGAACCATGCAAACACTGCGGCCACGATCAGCACGACGATGAACACCACCGCAAAGGCTGCTGCCGAGCGAATATTTTCTGCAGCAATGGCTTGCGGGATATACGGAATCACCTGGGTCGAAAACATGCGTGCAGCCACATAGGCGACGATCCAGCCGAGCAAGGAAAATAACTCATACATAAAACCGCGCCACCAACCCAGTAATGCAGAAAGGGCAATGATGATGATGACCGCAATATCAAAAACAGACATGGCCATTTATTCCTGATTCAGCACATTCGGATGCAACCCAATCGCCTCCAGCCTGATGCGGATCTTGTCTGCCGCATCTTTGCTGGGATAGTGGCCAATCCGCACTCTCGTCATACTGCCGGCCTGCTCGGTATAAACCGGATAGCCGCGTTGCTTCAGATTGGATGCCATCTGCTTTGCCGCATTTTCTTTGGAATACGCACCAACCTGAATCACCCAGCCAGATGGTTTGCTTGCCGGCTTGGCCGGTGCTGCAAGCACCTGCTTCATTTCAGGTTTCACCACAGACTTCTCCGCCGGCTTCACAATCGGTGCCGGCTCGGCCACGGCTGGTGTTTGAACTGGGGGCGCAATGACTGGTGGAACGGTTTGTTCAGTCCCATTCGGGGTGGCATTTATCACCGCCGGCCCAGCTTCCTGCTGCGCATTCTCTGCTACTGGCTGCACGGGTACCGAGACCGCTTTATCCGGGATATGCAACTCGATGTCGCGCGTCACGGCCTCGCCAGGATCCGCATCAAATATCATCGGCAAAAAAATCACCACCGCCAGCATCAGGGCGATGGCACCAACCAGCCGACGCCGCGCCTGACGCTGCAATGTGAATTCCTCGTCCGTCCTGATCTGTTTTGCCATCGTAGAATTGGAGAGTTCACGCACTGTGCAAGCCGCGCACACGCATCACTTCTGCCACCGTATAGAATGATCCAAGGGCCACGATTCTATCATTTTCGCACGCGCGATTGCTGGCCTCGTGCAGGGCATTGGTGATCGAAGAGCAGGAAACGATTTCGCCGTGTACCCCACATTTTTCCAGCACTTGTGCCAGTTCGGCCGTGGTTGCACCCCGTGGCGCAGTAATCCCTGCCACCAGCCACACATCAATCTGTGCGTCGAGCGCGGCAACCACCCCAGTCATATCCTTATCCTTGAGCATGGAAAATACCGCAAACGTCTTGGCCGGCGGCAAATTGGCCAGGTTTTGCGCCAACGACCTTGCCGCGTGCGGGTTGTGTGCCACATCGAGGATTAATTGCGGCCGGCCTGGCACGAACTGGAAGCGGCCGGTCAACTCCACCTCAACAAGCCCGCGCCGCACCGCTTCCATGTTCACCGGTAATTGGTCCTTAAGTGCACCCAGAGCCGCCAGCGCTGCACTCGCATTGTGCAACTGGAATGCGCCGCGCAAAGCTGGCAGCGGCAAGGCATGACGTTCGCCGGATTTGCCAAAGAAATCCCATTGCCCCTGGTGCGCCCTGAATCCGAACTCGCCGCCAAGACACCACAGCTCCGCGCCGATCTGCTGTGCATGGCTGCGAAGCGCCTGCGGCACATCGCTATCCGCACAAATCGCAACGCGGTCTTTGCGGAAAATGCCCGCTTTCTCGAATGCGATCTGCTCGCGCGTATCGCCCAGGTAATCGGTGTGGTCGATATCCACGCTAGTCACCACCGATACGTCGGCATCAAACACATTCACCGCATCCAGCCTGCCACCCAGCCCGACTTCGAGGATGGCGACATCGACCTTGTGAGAAATGAAACACTGCATGGCAGCCAGCGTGCCAAATTCAAAATATGTCAGCAGGATGTCGCCGCGCGTCTGCTCGATTTTATCGAACGACGCGCACAACTCCACATCGCTCGCCTGTTGTTTGCCGATACGCACGCGCTCGTTGTAGCTCAACAGATGCGGCGAGGTGTAGCAGCCAACACGGTAACCAGCCGCATGCAGTATGGACTCCAGCATTGCGCACACCGAGCCCTTGCCATTAGTGCCACCGACGATAACAACGGGAAAGTCAGGATTGAGGTTCAGCCGTTGTTTGACTTGCGCCATCCGCTCCAGACCGAGCGCGATAGTTTTGGGATGCAGGGATTCAAGATGAATTAGCCAGTCGGCTAAAGTAGCGTGTATCAAGTAGCGAATGAAAAAAAGTTGGCGGTGGTGGATGCGGCCCTGTTAAGCAGTTCTGGGATCAAGCCGCCTCCAGCTTCGCAACCGCATCCTGCTTGGTCAGCAACGTGATGAGCGTAGCCAGTTGGTCGCGCATCTGACGCCTATCCACGATCATGTCGATGGCACCGTGTTCCAGCAGGAACTCGGCACGCTGAAAACCATCCGGCAAAGTCTCGCGTACGGTCTGTTGAATCACGCGCGCACCGGCGAAGCCGATGAGTGCGCCGGGTTCGGCGATGACCACGTCCCCCAGAAAAGCGAAGCTGGCGGAAACGCCGCCCATGGTGGGGTCGGTCAGCACT
>Ga0172380_10006730_pt1 | contig 13208 bp, 18 predicted proteins | sample Leawe162metaG_FD_119747 | JGI IMG/M metagenome (GOLD analysis project Ga0172380, IMG submission 119747) | Leachate microbial communities from a municipal landfill in Southern Ontario, Canada - Leachate well 162 metaG | ecosystem: Engineered > Solid waste > Landfill > Unclassified | place... | reverse complement strand
TGCCAACCGGAACTGTCGAGCAAACGTCCGAGAAAGGTCGTGTCGTCGTATTGGTCGCCGCCGTCGAATGAGAGCGTCAGGCTTTCAGCGACCAGGCCAGCGCCCGCCCTGATGTCCCCGGCGATCTCCCACTTGCTGCCGATCGGCTCAAAGGTTTGGCCGTCATAGGCAATGGTTTCGAACTGATCCCATCCGCGCAGCGTGTATTCATCGCAGTACAGCTCGAGGAACCAAGCCAACGCAACTTCGCGGGCCTGGATCGCATTGCGAGCCTCTGTCGATAGCGGAAGTGGCATTTGCCCTATCTGACGACCTGAACGGCTTCAAAGCTGACGCTCGCGCGCCGCGTGTGTCGTTCAGTGTTTTGGATACGGCCAACAAGCTTGAATTCCCCGATGGCATCGACCAGGCGGGGAACCGGCGTCGACGCGTGAGGGGTCTGCGGCGGCGGATGTACAGAGATTACAGCCTGTCCAGTGACAGGGGCTGCATCAGCCAATGCCTGGCCGACCCAGTATCCAGAGTTCGCCGTGTAGTAGCTCAGCATGTCGCCGGCCGAGATCGGGTTCGTTCCAAGGCCGCCGATCGTCACCGTCCCGGCCGCGATGTTGACCGCCACTACGGACAGTCCCTCATTGGTCATTCCCGGGGCCAGGAGGGGCTTCCTCATGCCGGGGCGGTTCGCGGTGAAGGTGACGCGCGAACCCTTCCTGCGCGCCAGCCACGCAGTCTGGGCGCGATAGGCGGCGTCATTCTGGTTGTCGTAGATAAAGCGGATGCGCCAGTACGGACGGCCGAACGTAATGACCTGGCCGCTCCCGCCACGCTGGTCCGCATCGCTCTGCCGCTCTTCCGGCGGGGACCAGGTCAATTCCTTGAGGTAGTTCGAAAGAATGAATTCGCCCTGGCTCATCAGTAAGCGCCCTTGATCCCACGGTTGATGACCCGCGCGTCGATCGCGGCCGGCAACGTCTTGGCGAAGTTGTTCAGCGTGTTTTCCAGCTGTCCCATGGTGACGCCGTCGAGATTGCCGTTGATCACGACCTGTGCGCCGCCGACGGTGATTGACGCGCGTCCATTGCCCCCGCCCTGCAAGGTCGCGCCGACGCGGTTGGGCATGATGAAACCGTCGACCGATGGAATAAACGGCTCGGGGCCCAGCTCCCCCACCATGAGAGGTTGACCGGCACGGACCATGCCGCCGCCTGCCTTCGCTGTCTTCGCTCCGAAGATGGACGAGAAGAAATCACCAACTCCCCCGCCCGATCCGCCGCCAATGAGTGACCCCCAGTCGACGCCAGACAGGAGCTCGAACAGAAGGTCAGTCAGCGTGTCGACGGCGCGCGAGAATGCATCGCTCGTGGCATTGGCGAGAATATCCCGGAAGCTGTCGCCCCAGTCCCCCGTAAGAATGCCTTCTTGCAGGCCGTAGGAAACGGCTTGGCGCACGCTCTCGCGAAAGCCATCCCAACGGGTCGGGTCATCGCTTTTAGATGCAATCGGGTCTTCATCGTATCCCGTCTCGCCATTCGGGCCGAGATCGTCGCCCATGTCGAGTTCGGGCGTGTTGTTCTTGAAATCCTCAGCGAGGATCAGATCGCGCGCGACCGTCGCATCTGCATCGGTCAGGATGCCGTCAGCGTTGAGTTTCTGAATTCGCTCGAGCACATCGTAGACGTCTTGGGCAGCGCCGTAATACTCGAGCAGCGCTGCAACTACTGCGCGTGATCCGCCAACTGCGCCAGCATCCGACGCTTCCCGAATGTCAGCGATGCTCTTTTCGAGGCGTTCAATGTCGGACAGGTAGCCCGCGAGTTCCTTGGCTTTTTCTGTTACGCCGCCGCCACCCGTTTTCGGGGCGGGCTTCGTTCCTGGCGCTGTGTAAGCACTGCCGGCGGCGACCGCCTCGTTGAGCGCTTTGAGCTCGAGCTTCGCAGTAGCAAGCCTAGCTTGGACGTCGGCAATCTCGCCATTGAACTTGGCTAGCGCCTGCTGTCCGGCTGACAGTGGTCGATTGGCGTCAATGTCTCGATTGATCTGGGCCGTTGCCGCGGCGAGGCGTGCGTCTCGATTGCCGAACCGTTTGTCGATCTCGCCCTGTTTGCCGATCTGCTGAGCGGGGTAGCCGAAAGTCGAGAACAGTGTGTCGCGTTTCTCGTTCAGCGGAACGTCGAGAAGCAAATAGTCGAGGGATGATGGGTCGCCGCCGTCATAGAGCCCGCCACCATTGGTTCGCTTCTTCGCCTGCAGCTCACCCTCAGCCTGCGCAAGCTTAGCGGTCGCCTGTGCGCGATAGACCCCGATCAGCTCCTTGTTGGCCTTGATGCGCTGGTTGACCGCGTCGATCTCGAGGCGAGCCGCATCCTGCGCGGCCGTGCCCTGCGTCTTGATCGCTTCAGCAAGTTTGTCGTGCAGCGTCGCCAAAGACTCGGTGTCAGCCACCACTGCGTTTTGGGCGGTTGCAAGGTTCTTCAGCGCAGCTTCGGCTTCGGCGATCGGACCACTCAGCGACACGCCGAAGGCGATCAGCGATTGAGCCATGGTGTCGATCCACCCGGCCAGCATCTTCGACGCCCCGGTCGATTGATCGAGCAGACCGACGACACGGGTAAAGGCGGTTTCGAAGTTCGTTCCAGCCGCGCCAACGGTCAGGCTGATCTTTGCAAACTCGGCGTCCAGCGCGCCGGCGTTGGCGAAGATATCGACCAGCACTTCGGTTGTGAGCTTGCCCTCTTCCCCAAGCTTCTTCAGCGCGCCGATCGACACGCCCATTTTCTCGGCGATCAGCGACGACGCCCGGGAGTTGTTCTCGAGCACGGCTGTCAGTTCGGCGCCCTGCAACTTGCCCGAACCCATGGCTTGGGCAAACTGAAGCGTGGCAGAAGCCGCCTCGGTGGCGTTGGCTCCAGAGATAACCAGGGTCTTCGACCAGGCGTCGAGGATCTGTGTCGTCGTGGCGTCGTCGAGGTCTTTCCGTGAAGTGCGCAAACGCGTGTAGAGCGACACTGTCGCGTTGAGATCGGCGCGGTTCTTGAGAGCCAGCTGCGCCAGCTTCTCTTCGACCTGCAGAAGGCTTTCGCCCTCGCCCACGACAAGGCTTAGACGCGAGCGCATGCCGCTAAAAGCATCGGCCGCCTTTACCGCCTGCGCCGTCAGTCCAGCAAGCGCGCCAATGGAGGCGAGCGCGATAAGCTGAACCCGCACATCACCAACAGCTCGACCGAGTGGGTCAAAGCCATCGGTCTTGAGCTTTTTAACGTTGCCAGCCGCACGATCGGCGAAGCGATTTGCCTGGTCTTCCATCCTGCGGAAGTCGGCAACCAGAAGACTGCCGTCCGCCCTGACGTCGATATCGACGCCGCCAATGTTAACGCGGCCGGTCATTGCGCTATCGCCCTTCGCTCGTAGTCGAGCCAACGGAAGAATTTCAGTCCGATCTCTTCATTCGAAACCGGAGCCCTCGACAGGCGACGGTCTCGCTCAACCAACAGGTCTTCAAAGCGCGGTGCGTTGTGCTTGTCGGCCCGGCTCAATTGCTCCGCTGTCCAGGCGGTCTTCATGGCTAGGTCGTGCGCGTCGTAGGTTCGCTGGCGATAGCCTTCGATAATCAGTTGAGTTTCGAAGGCTGAGAGCTTCCAGAAGGCGGCCAGATCGACGCCGGCATGAAGCGCCGCAGCAATCGCGGAACGAAGGACGTCGACTGGCTCTGCCGAGGGTCCGACAGCTCCTTATCCTCCGCAGCTTTCTTCTCGATCCCATAAAGGAAGGTCAGCCAAGCATCCTGCAGCGCGTCGACAGACGGATTGAGCGGAGGGCATGCCGCCATGACGCTTTCGAACGACATGCCTGACGCGTAGGAAATCAGCTTTGCAATGCCTTCGACGTCGCGCTGTTGAAGGATCGCGCCCATGGTCTTGAAGCACTCGAGCTTCCCATACTCTCGCTGCATGGCGGCGACAGTGGTCCACGAGAAGCGGACGTCGATCGAGGTTCCCCTGATCGACGTCGCCGGGTTGTACGGGGTGGCTTCGTCCGCCATTAGGCTACGTCATCCCGCTCAATAGTGCCGGTCAGTTTGATTGACACGGTCAGCTTGCGCAGCGTGCCTGGAACGCCAACCGGCGCAGCGGCTCCCTTGATGTTGACGGTCATCGTTTCGGTGCGCGTCACGTTCGTGGCGATGAGCTCGATCTTCTTGCCGATGCTGGCGAGGAAATCCTCGTGAACCGCGTTGCCGGGTTCATAGTTCATCACCAGCGTTCCCGGCGAAGAGCGGATGACGCCGGTCTCGGTTTCTTCGGAGTCGTCCGGGCTGTCATAGTCGGTGGCGTCGACGTCGTCGGCCGCGCGTTGACCGGGGTCGAAATCGGTAACCCCCGGAATTGCGGTGTGCGCGACGGGGGTTCCGCCACCGATCTTCTTGTAGGTGATGGAGAAGTTACTCGGAAGCGAGACGGACATGCGTCATTCCCTGATCAGAAGTTGAACCGAAAGGAGCCGACCTTCGATTGAAGGGTCATCCGTCGGCGCTGGTGTCGGGCCGTTCACTATCGAACCCTCGAGCTTGCCCGTCGAAAAGCTCTGGGTGTCCCAATGTTTGAGGAGCGTGCGCGCCCGCTCTGCCGCAGCCTTGAGAGCCAGCGTCGAACCGTTGTGCTTGGCGTATATGCGGACGTTGAGCGAAGGATCGCGGCGGGCTTCGGTGTAAGTGCTCGTGTCGGGGTCGACGATTGGCTCGTCGACAATAATGGATGGCAGTTCGACCACTTCGAAGTCGGCTGGAACTGGAGCGACAAAGATCGCGGGTGCGTTGCCGCCCTCAAACGCATAAGTCGCCAGCATAGCAGTAAGCGTCCCGTCATCGACAAGTCGCTTCCGTACGCCTCCTGCGATGTTGAGCGTCATTCGCCGAACCCTGTCGATTGCTGTCGCCGTCTTAGGGTGTTTCGGTTTCGCGCCAGCCGTCAGCGCTTGCCCTTGAAAGCGCCGTTGGCGAAAGCCGCCCTGATGCGCGCGGCGTATACGCCGGACAGGAGCAGCGACATGAACGGCCGCGGCGCCATCTTCTCCGTCCCGAGTTCAAGCTTGGCCGCCTTATCGAGATTGCTGACGACCTTGCCGACGGCGACAGTATCGTTTCGCTCGAACTCGACCTGTACGGAAGCGCGAAGCTGCCCCGTGTCTGGCGCTGGGGCCTCGCCTGGCGCTGATGCGCGGTGAACAGCTGTCTTGCCCCTCGAATACTCGAGACCCGTCCTGGCTGGATCGCTGGAGAGCACGTCGACCTGGAGGATCCGCTGCGCCTCGAGTGTCGCCGCCCTGACGCCGCGCTCGGCCGCCTTCATCGCGACATCCTGGGCGAGGTTGATATTGAACGTAACCTTTGATCTCGCCATCGGTCAGGCCGGGATTGGCGCTGATCGGCACTGCGCCTCATAAGTGGCGTTCGCCGGGTCGCTCGAAATTGAAACCAGCACCCATCCTTTGGCGTCTATTACCAATACGTCGTCGGGCTTTGGGATGACAGCCAGAGTCGCGGCCAGGATCAGTGCTTTTCGATCCTTGGCGGGAATGCCATTCGCAAGGCGAGAGAAGTCGGAGTAGTCGACAATCAGCGCCAGGCAGTCGTGCGAGCTGATCGACGGTATGGTTCCGCCCTGCCCATCCGATACCCGGCCGCCAATGCCCTTGAGCGTCGCCTCTTTGAAAAGAAGCTCGCCAACAGCATCAGCGATCAGGTCTGGCAGATCGTCGAGGATCGACATTGTCGCCCTCGCTTAAGCGCTCAGCGCTTTGGTCGCACGCTCATAGAGACGGCGCTCGGTGTTGGTCCAACGATGACCCTTCATCGCCAGAGCCAGGCCCATCGCATCAAGCGCATGAAGGGCAGTTGCTTTGTCACGTTTGGTCATCCGGCCTTGCTCCACGTGTCGGTGACGACCGTTCCGCAGTCGGCACACATTAAGCTGTCGATCAGGACAGCGAAGGTTTGGCTTTTGCAGCTCGGGCAGGATTGGCGCATGACGCCATCGGCCGGCAGCACTGGCCCTGCGCGCTTCGACGACATGCAGCCGCACTTTGCGCATTCGAACCACTTGACCCCGACGGGCGCGACGCAGGCTGGCTCCTCGTGGCCGCAGCGTTCGCACTTCATGGGTCCGGACGTGTGCGGATCGGGATTGCGCCTGGCGCGCTCCTGCTCGAGCGAGACGACCTTATCCGTCACCTGCTCGACCCTCGATTGACTGTGCCGCCTCGCATGATTGGGCGAAGGATGCGTTCGATCAGATAGAACTTGTCAGCGTGATCCGTCTCGAGGGCGGTCTTTGTCGCTGTTGTGTAGGTGACGGCAACCGATCCGGCCTGCACCGATGCTATTGAGGATTTGGAGGGTGCTGTAGCGGACGCGCCCGATCCCGCCAGCGGGCCAGACAGGGCGAGCTTGGCGAGCTCAGCTGTCGCGGTAACGATCTGAGGCGGTAGGCCAGCCACCTCCCAGCCCTCACGTGTCTCGACGCCAATGCGCGGCCACTCGAGCGCCTGCGTTTCGGTCTTCCGCGCACCCTTGAAGCGGTCACCCCATTGAATGTCGATGAACTGCGATGCGCGCCTGATTGCAGCGTCGCGAACGCCGTCACTTGCGGCGGCCGAGAACACCGTGTCCGCTCTTGCGGTCCAGTAGGCGAGAACAGCTTCGCGGCTGGCATACGCATCAGCGTTTGCCAGCCCGTTGCCATCCTCGACGACCAGGTCCGCCATTACGCGCCTTTGAGTTTCGTCTCGCGCTCGGTCAGGAAGGCGTCAGCCTCGGTCGCATTGGCGACAGTAGCGCCTAGCGAGTTGGCGAGAGCGACCTTCTTTTTCCATTGCAGTTCGCGCCAGGCGATCGGGAAGCCCGGAGCCAGCTCAGTAACCGGCGGGCCGCCATTGCCGGCGTCGGGCTCTGCGCCGCCGTTGTCGATCAGGGGGCCGAGGGCGTCAAGAACCTGGTTGAGTTCGTCGAGCGTGAGCTTCGGAAGCGTCTCGCTGACGATATCGAATGCGGTGCGATCGTCGACAGTCTGCGTCAGATCGAGCGCCGGGAAGATTTCGTCGCGCTCCTCTTCGGTCAGCTGATCAAGCGCTTCCTGCGCAACGGCTTTCGCGCCGAAAGCGCCGATCAGGTTTTCGATCGTGAGCGGAATAGCCTCGCCAGAGGGGGGGAAGACCGGCCCTCTGGCCGGCTTGTCGCCTGACATGTGCCGAAGAACATCGGCATAATCCTTGTCGAGCTTCTTCTGTTCGTCATCCGACTGCACATTGGCAGAACGGTTGAGATACTGAAGCTTGCGCTCTTCGATATCGACTTCGGGCATGTGGTCCCTTCCAGGAGATAACCCGGCGAGATTGCTCCCGCCGGGTTGGATTGCAGCTGGGCCTAGTTGAGGCGCGACTTGATGAAGGCGAGCGGGATGTTCTTGCGGTTGAACACGCGATCCCAGTTCGCCGCGGTCGCCAGCTCGGCAGAGGTCGCACCAGGAACGGCGGCGACGCTCGAGTTCGTCCATTTGTAGCCGACCGGGTGAACGATGACGTGTTTACGCTCGATCAGATCTTCAACGCCGCCGCCGTTACCGGCTTTCTCGTCGCGATCAATGGCGACCGGCTTCTTCGGGACACCCTTGCCCAGCTTGAACGCGCCAGCGCCAAACAGAACCGACGTGTAAACGGTCTTGTTGGAGGCGCCAGCGCCGTCGTTGATGCTCTCCAGACCAACCGGCATGGCGTCGTCGACGATCAGGCGTTTGCCCATCAGCGTCTCGAACAGGAGTTCGCTGGTCTCGGCGTCGAAGTGCTCTTGCAGGACACCCTGCTTCTGCAGGCTGGCATGCACGACCGAGTGAACACCAATCGCGCGGATCGCGTTCTTTGCGTCGCCCATAGTTTGCAAGCCGTCGATCAGCGTCGTGGCCTGAAGCTTACGGGCGGCAGCGCCGCCGCTGGCGTCGTTGATCGTGGCGATGTTGACGAGCATGTCGCCGGCATCGTTGGCGATGTTGTCGGCCAGGATGCCCAGCGCCGACTGAAGGACCATCTTCTGACCCCAGGTCGCCCAGTATCCCGCCGTCAGCCTGCCGATCGCGTCCATCGGATCGTCAGCAATGAGCGCCGTCGACAGATCGGAGGCCGACCAAATGTTGTTGTACATGTGCAGGCGAGCGGCCTGCATACCCGTGGTGATCTTCTTCCGCGCGCCGATGACGGTGTCGTCATCGCTCGAAATGTTGGGATCGGCTTTCGACAGGTCCTTGTAGAACGGCAGATCATACGTGCCGCCCTGACCGCCCGCGAGGCTATCAAGCTGGGGATCGACTTCCGCAACGCCCGACTGGACGAAAGCGTTGAGCTCGATCGCCTTCTCTTGGGTGTAGCTAACGTATTCTGGACCGAACTGCAGGTCGGCAAGCTGGGTAGTGGCAGGCATGCGGAATTCCTCGCTGGGTGTGGCGCACAAAGAGCCGCGTCAGGCGGCGGTTCGAGCGCTCGGGCTTCCCGCGCGCCGTGTCTTGGAGCGACCAGGCTTCCCGGCAGCTTCAGTGAAGCCCGTCTTACGGTGTTTCGGTTTTCGTCAACGCAGGTCGACACGAAAAGAGTGAGGCCGCTTCGGTTGGATCGAAGCGGCCTCACCATTTGAAACAGATTGGATGCGCTAGGCGTTGGCAGCTTCGCGCTTGAGCTGATCGGCGAGCGTCGGGTTGGACGCACGCAGTCTCGATTGCTCAGTGAGGTTCCACGTCGCCTTCTTGAAAGGGTTCTTGCCCACATTGCCGGGCTTCTTCGTACCGCCGCCACCGGCGCCAGAGCCGCCGCCATCGGCTTCGAAGGCGATGCCGAACGTCTCATTGCGGCGATAGCTCTCGACAAGGTCGGCAACCGTACCAGGCGTACCGGCATCGGACAGGAGTTCGTCGCCGTTGGCAGCCAGGACCGTGATCTTGACCTTGCCGTCTTCGCCAATCTCACCTTTGACGCGACCCCTCATGTTGGCGAGCAGGATCGCGGCGTTGCCCTTCTTCTTCGCGATTTCGTCAGACAGGAAGCGCTCGATATCCCCGTCAATGCGAGCCTTGTTCGACAGGTCGAGTGCTGCGCGAGCGTCGTCGCGTTCCTTGTTGGCCTTGGTGACCTGGCGCTGGAATTTCGCTTCGGCCGCAGCTTCCGCCTGCTTCACAGCATCGCCTGCCGCCTTTGGCGCATTTCGGAGCCGGTCGATAACATCGCCGGGCTCCGCCTCGAGCTCAGTCAGGAGTTCGGTGAATTCGGTTGTGTCGATACCTTCAAAGACCTTCAGCTTGGCCTTGAGCGCGTTGCGATCGGCGAGCAGGTCTTTGTTGTTCTGCTTGAGGCCGGTGGTTTGGGCGGCTGTGTAGGCGTTCACGCTAGCGGTGATTTGAGCGCGGTTTTCGTCGGTAAGCGTCAGGCCAAGTTTCTCGGCCAGTTCTTCGATCGTCATTTATGGGCTTCCCATCTGCGTGCTTCCCGGCTTCCGGGTTGCGAATGGGCAGACAGGGGTGTTTCGGTTGAGAGGGTCTAGGCTTTCGGCTTGTCGATCAGCGCCGCCAGGAAGGTTTGCCGCAAGGGTGGACCAAATTCTCCAGCTTCGTTCAGCCGACCAGACTGCAAATACTTGAAGAGCAGACGCGCGCCGACCTCGGGGTCTTTGCTGATCTTGGCTTCTACGATGTAAGCCGCATTCAAACTGGACATGTCGTCCGTTACCATGAACGTGACGCCCGTTCCGAAGCTGTCGCGAATGGCGTCAGTTAGCGCGTTGCCCACGATGCCCCAGCCAATACCCTCTGCGGCCCTCCAAACGAAATCGCGAAGCTTGCTTGATGCCTCGGTGCATTCATTGACATGCTCCGGGCAGAAGTTCTTCCGCTTCTGGGCTCGCTTCGCACAGCCCTTCCACATGCAAGGATCGGTGTCTTCGGTCATTTGCCCCCCGGCGCTTTCGTAGCAGCCCTTTTAGGGCTTTTGGCGCCTGTTCGCTTGCTCTTCAAGCTGCTGTCGGGTCCACCAGATGCCGGCGTCGGCATTCTGCGCTTCGAAGTCGTCCATAAGCTCGCGCGCACCGTCGACGACATGACCCTTAGGGGCCTTGCCGTCATAGTCGACAACTACGATGTCGGGTTTCTTCTTCGCCAAGCTATTTCTTCCCAATCGCGAAATCGAACAGCGATGCGTGATCGACACTCGAAAGGTCGACCTCGCCGCGCCAGGTGGTGCCCAGCATTACATTCTTCCCGATCTTCTCGCCATGGGCGCCAGTCAGGCCGGCCAGATCGTAGGGAATGCGCCAGGTGTCGGTCTTGCGACCAAGGATCGCCTCGATATCGCTGAAATCCACTGCCTGGAGCTCACCCCGCGCCAGTTTGTCTCGAGCGCTGCTCAGGATGGTCCGGCGGAAGGCTGTTAAATCCTTAGGGGCGAAGCCGAAGCGAGCCCAGGTGTAGCCGCCGACGTCGATGTTGGCCGTGACCGTAATCTTCTTGACGCCCAGCGCGCGATAGACTTCGCGCGAGCCGCGCATGATCGAAGCCCCAAGGCCCGTCCCCTGCGCAGCCGGGTCGATCGACAGGTAGGCGTGATAAACCTCGAGATCGCCATTGGCGGCCTTGGTGAAGCGCCGGTTCATGTTGGTGATTGGGCCGCCGCGGATTTGTAGCTCGACCTGGTTGCGGCCAGGATAGATCGCACCGTCGAGAAGTCCGGCCAGCTTGGCGCCGTGATCCCCGAGCATGTCCTCTGCGAGGTCCCCGAACCTCTCTGGCCCCACGCCGAAAAAGTTGGCCGCTGCGACCGTGTCTGGATCGGCCAGAAAGTCGCCTCGATTTCTGAAGATCGGCGCGCGCGCGAGCTCGCCATGCTGCGACTTCAGTTCGGCAAGTTTCAATGGTCGTCCCGCTTGATTGAGCAAGTCGCTCTGCGAAATACGTCCTGCGCGCCAAAGCTGCGCCCTCCCTTTTCCGAAAATGCTTTCTTGCTTGTCGGCCGGCAGACTGCCGAACCAGTCGTCGAACGAGACGCCTTCCGGCTCGACTTCCATGTCGAGAACCGAGACGATGATCGACCGACAGCGCCAATGCAGCGGAGGCGACTGAAAGGTCTTGTCGTGGCCGACAGGCTCGTAGCCGTCGAGCGTCCACCTCAGGCCATGCCGCGCGGAGCAGATCAGCGTCGTTCGGCTGTCGAGAACGGAGTAGTGCTGCACACCCTCAACAACGTCGGCGTTCTGTTTGTAGACGGCCAGGTGAGCGGCATTGGCAATCGAATTCACCGAGGTACGCGCTAGGCTCTCCGCGTTGCGGCGTGACACGCTCATTATGCCGTCGGCATACTTGTTAGCCTTGGATCCCCGCACCCGCTTGATCAGGTCGCCGATGCTCTCGCCGCCGCCAACGCCAACCTGCATCTGCTGGGCGAACTTCGCTGACAGAGCTGCGCCTTCGGCCTTCCAGTACTCAGCCGCGATACCGCCCAAGACTGTTGGCTGATCTACAAGCGCCTCGAGAATGGCTGTGGGAGCGAGCGCCGGCTCAGCGGTGATGCCAACCGCATTCCATGTCCGCTTGAGGTTGGCGGTCTTCCAGCGGGCTTCGTCAACAGCGAGCTCGGCAAGCTCACCTGTCGCCTCCTTGGCAACGATCGCGTAGCGACGCCTGATCTCTACGTCGACTTCCTTCTTAAGCTTCCTAAGGCGGGCAACACGCCCTGCCCCGTCCTGCGGATCAAAGGCGCTGAGCTTTGAGACGACGTCCTTCTCAATATCGCGCAGGACGACAAGCACACGTTCGTTGAGGCTGGTTGCAAAACGATCCCGCACAACGGAGCGTGTTGCGGCCTCCATCGCTTCGGCCTTTTGCGCCGCAGCGAGATTGCCCTTCTTGGGGTCCGACTTCTTGGGAGGCTTCGCCACGCGTTACGGGCCGGGAGGCGGCGTTTCCTTGAAGAGATATCCGCCGGTCACGAGACGAAAGCCCCAACGCGTCTGGTTTGGAAACACCGCGGCCACGAAGAGGCCCAACAGGATGCCGATCAACAGTTCCATGCTCTGCCCTCCAAGGTGGCAGAGAAAGCATGGGGTGTTTCGGTTGGACGCTAAGCTTCGAAGGTCGACCCGTCATCGAACTCGATCCGAACTTGTTTCATTGCTGTTGTCCCATTGCAAAGAGCGCAAACGACAGCATGCCCTCGACGTCTTCGCGGAGGCCCCAATTTGTCCAGATCACGAGGCGCGCGGCCTTGTTGGTGCGCCGGCCGCCGACCCAACTGCAATGAATGCTTGTGACTGGCGCATTCAGTGCCTTGCGGATGTGCTCTTCGATCCCATCGCACATGTTGTCGGGAGAGTTCCAGTTCACTTCGCTGAGGTCGTCGATCGCGCGCCGAATGGCGATAACAAACCCCTCATGTGAGTGATCGGCCTTTGGCGCGAGCTTGAACCACTTTCGCTTGGCGGACGCGGCTTCGGCCTTCGGCTCAACCTTCGGTGTAGCCTTCGGGGGGATCGGAACTGGGCCTGTGCGCGTTGGGGAACGAGCTGCGGTGGTCATGCTGCCTTGTCCTTTGGTTTCGGCAGAGGCGGATCGTCCTCGTCTTCAATGTCGTCGTCGACGATCGAACCCGGCGGCGGGCCCTCGCTATTCAGCTGCTCTTCGTTGGCCTCAATGTCGAATTCCTCGTCGAGCACGCGCTCACGCTGCATCTGCTTCAGGAACTCAGGGCGAGACAGGTCGCCATTCGAGCGCATGGCCTGGAGGGCTGTGACACGGGTGTTATCGAGCACTTCGATACCGAACTCGTCATTCGGTTTGAACGAAGTTTCGGGGGCTTCCTTGTTCTGCCAGATCGACAGGAGCGCGACGGCGCGATCCAGTGCTTCCCCGAGCGACTTGGCCCAGGCGGCGAGCGAGCAATTGGCCTTGTTCTGGCCGAGCGCATCTGTCGTCGCTGTGACGCCAGCCTGTTGGCGCATGAGAGGCTGATAGGCCAGTTGGCCCATGTCCTTCTCAAGGCGCTCCAGATCTTTTGCGCCAGCCTCGATCGCTGTGCCGCCTGGCTCGACATAATAGAACTCGGATTGAGGATCGCGCGCGAACAGGGTGACGTTCGGGCCAATCTTGATCCCGCTCGACTTCCCGCTCTCGTCCATTTCCAGCGTCTCG
>Ga0172380_10006729_pt1 | contig 13209 bp, 31 predicted proteins | sample Leawe162metaG_FD_119747 | JGI IMG/M metagenome (GOLD analysis project Ga0172380, IMG submission 119747) | Leachate microbial communities from a municipal landfill in Southern Ontario, Canada - Leachate well 162 metaG | ecosystem: Engineered > Solid waste > Landfill > Unclassified | place... | reverse complement strand
TAAGGCAAGACTCCTTTGATATTGAGGTTCACTACTTACAAAGTCAAATATATGATATTCTATTTGTTCAAACTCAGGGTGTATATTAACAGTACGTGCAACTGTTCCATGTATAAGTTGATGGTTAGTTCCATGTGTATATAGTTCTCCATCAAGTTCTAGGTTTTTATATTCAAGTTCTTCAAGTTGCTGTACTATATGTGGTACACTGTTTATTATATTCTCTTCACTACTCAAAAGAGTTACTTTTCCATATTCATCAAACAGGGCACGACATCTATCTCCATCCAACTTAGGTTGGATAAGAAATTTATTTCCCCATTTTTCAAGACGTTTTTCTTCAAAGGGATATGCTAGCATTATTCCTGTTCTACTCATTTCCCTCTCTCCTTCAGCCATTTTCGTTGCATTTACTCACCTATATTTATAACTCTTATAACGTCTTTAATAGTTCCATCTTGATTTTTGTTGACAAACAACGCTGTTCCTTCTGGTAATAATTTGTGTTCAAATAAGTGCATATCTAAAAACGTACCGATGTTTTTTATAATATCAGGTGGTTCTCTATTTATTGTTGATGAAGATTCTACCGCTATTTTTCGCATTTGGCCTCCTTACAATATAGAACGAATTGCATCAGCGTATCGTTTGTGCATTTTTGACATTTGCTTCTGGCAAATTTTATAAACTCTATTAAATTCTTTTTCTTTTGCCGATCTAGTAGTTTTAAGTGTTTCTGACAATGCCTCTAATTTGTTTAACGTCCCAGAAACATATTCCTCGTGGTGTTTCAAATATTCCTGTAAAACCTTTCTTGTTTTAGGTAACATTTTCACCCCTCCCATTCCAAGAACCTCTCGCAAAGTAGGCGAGGGTTGAGGATGTAATCAATATTTACAAAACACTCGTCAACATAATAGAGAAAAAGGCCGTCTTTGTCTTTTTTGTCTGCTACACGATACATAGTATCTATACTGTCCATAAAATTATCGTAATAATCTTTCTTCTTCAACTCTCCCAATAGCACAGCGGCGTTCTTCGTGAAGTCTGGGTTGGATTCAGCACTTCCACATTTAGAACATCCATAATGTCTGTTACCACTAGGTTCTTTATACATCGAACCTTCATGCCAGTGGATTCCTAATTTATCGGCTACCTTACGGTTAAGTGTGTCGGTCATGTTTACTCCTTAATTATCGTCTAAACCAAACTCTGTAAAAATAACTAGGTTTGTCATTATATGGTATAGACTCAATATTAATAATTGAAATATCTCCTATTACAAACAAATTTATATCGTCAACGGTTATAAAATCTCTATAATTAATCATTTCAACACTCCCTCCTTCTTCGCCATTGCTGCTAGTACGTTGAAACGCTCGGCATCGTAAAAGATCCAAGCATACATTTCTACATGACTTTTATGTATGTTTTGGACGGCAATTATATATTTACCTGTTGCAAACGATATAAACTTATCCCACTTCCCATTAACCACAAGCCACCGGAATACTTTCATCATGTCGGAGTCGGTGGTGAAATCTCGATTAGGTAAAATAATTTTAAAATTACTTACACAAGTCGCTCCACCATCAGATTCTTCCCCTATCATCGCTGTGAGTATCTGTCTGTACTCGTCAGTCATTTTGTAGGTCATGGGTTATCTCCTTATAGAGCAGTTGCATTCTTGATTTGGATAAGCTGGCATATTATGAACAGCGCAATCAGAATCATGGCCTTGACGAACAGATACGCAAGCAGTACATTGACATCCTAATTCTTGTTCTAATAAATTTATTAGTTGTAACATTTGTTCTGCAAGCCGGTGTTCTTTGCCATTGCCAGCATATATTTTCCCAGTGCCGTCAAAATGTTCATGTTGAATTCCCCTAAATTCCTGTAACTCGTATTCAGTTTCAAACTTCATACCTCAACTCCTTCTTGGTGGCATAACGCCTTAAGTATTGCTTCCTCAGGAGTTGAGCCAACATATTCTTCATAAGAATTTAGATGCTTAATTCCCACAGTATTTGTACGGGTGTATGCCTCTCCATACACATCAGAAGATAAACTTTTTGGTCGTCCTTCCAACATTCCCCACAGACTTCTCTTGCTTGCTTCCGGTGAACTGTCGTCTATGGTGAGAGGGATGCGGATAAGATTATCTAAACCCTTTTGATTACTAAAAGCTAATGTTTCTACTGTAGGCTCTTCAATATAGGGATTTAAAAATCTATCACCTTTTCTTATCTCCCCCATCGCCTTCTTAATCATAGGCTGTAACGGGATAAGGTATTTAAGTAGGTCTTTCATTTCGGCTCCTTTTGTTATAGACAGCAGAACTAGCTTTTGCTAAGCACTTTGCTAACCCATCATTTGCTAAATGTTTAAATTTGCAGATAGGTTCATCATTAATTTTAACAATATAATCTTGCCAACCTGTCTTGCTATATCTTTTAGAAATGTTTTGAATGATTATCATTTCATCTCCTTTGCTTACTCGTAGTCTTTCATCTTCTTGTGTAATATACTACCACTACAGATAGAGTTTTCCCCATAGAGAGAATTGAGATAATCATTACATTCTTTAATTAATTCAATTGCCCTCTTGCCCTTGGATAGGCGAGAGAGAAGATTGTCTGGATAAAGTTTTGGATGCTGTAAAATAAACGATTGATGTTTTTTGGTTTCTTCTTCATTTTTCACAAATAGAAATTCGGGTATTCCGTTCTTAATTTCGTACTTAACATCATGCCAAACTCCACACATGCAGCAAGCATGACCAAAAGGATTTGTAGAGGGAACCCACCACTTTTCTTCTCCATTAATAACATGATAAACCTCTACTCCGTTTATTAAATATTCTTCTGGTGATTTCAACTTTTCCATATTAATTCCTCTCCTATTATTTAACTTATTATATCTAACTATTTAAAATAAATAAGTAAATATAATACCTTAAAGATGAACATTTATAATGCTTAAAATAAAAGGGAGGCTTAAAACCTCCCTAATATCATTGGAGGTTCTGCAAACTATTTCTTCATATCTCTGAGTTCTTTAATCAAAGCAAGCTGCTCTTCAGGACTCATGTTTGTGAAGCGAGATTTAATCGCAGAAACAGGGTCTACAACACGTTCAGCTGCAACACCAAGTACCAGCGTTCCAACTTTCTGTGCAATTGTTGCTTCGTCAAGACCAGCCTCTGCCCATCTGCGAATAGCTGCCTGAATCGTGATCTTTCCGGAACGAACGAAGTTATTATAAACAACGTCTGCTCCAAACTTCTGTGCCGCTTCCTCCAGGTTTGCGCCAAAATCATAGGCCACTGCAAACTCTTTTGTTACATCACCTTTCTTATAGGTTGCCTTAATTTCTACTGCCATAAACTTATTATCCTCCTTGTTAAATGTTGTTTGGGCATAATTACCCTAATTGTGAATACATTATATATGAAGTTATATCAGTTGTCAATAAGGAAATTGATTACCATTTACTAACCTTGATATAAAAGTATCTATCCTCATCTTCAATACCATTAAATAGCCAAGATGTATATATAGTACCTATTATATCAAGTATAACACTTACTCCTAATAACCAAGGGATTGCTATCATAAGGAGCAAAGGCCAATCATTATATGCTATAAACTCTAATAAGGTTTTTGTAATCATTTGTTAATCCTCATTAATAGTTGCATAATTTGCAACTTCCTTAAAAGTACAACTGAAAAGGAGTTTAGTAAACTTTTGCTCAAGTTCTTCCCTTGACCAAGTCTTTATAACTTCCTTGCAGTGCATACATCTACTAACACAGCTGGATATTGTTAACTCTCCATCCTTTCCAGTACCTATAACAGTATGGCTTTGTCCTTGTGTATCAGTGCAACTGATTTTATCACCTTTATGAAGTTCATATACTTGGTTGTATGAACTATTACAAATCATACAAGTGCATTTTTTAGTGACAGTTGTATATGACTTTATAGGCCCATTTATACTACTTACATTATGACATACTCTTTTAGGCCTATCAATATCCTTTAGGACTTTGCTAAGGTCCTTACCACTAACATCTTTTAGTAATTCCAAAAGCTTATCCATTTCAGTGGGTTCTGACATAGTTATATAACCTCCCATTTTTCTATGTAGGCTGATTTACTATTCTTATCTATACTTCCATCATCATTTAGTATTATATCTCCTATATTTTCAAACCAGTATATTGGGCTATGCAACTTACCACAATGACAACCTGTTTTTATATATGATAAGTATACTTCTCCTATTGATGGATATGAGGTTAACTTAATCATTTGCTTTCGGAATATAAAGCAATATAATCTTAAACTATAAGATGATTTATATTTTTCTGATTTACATTTTTCTGATTTACTATAAGTATGTTTCATATTAGTATACCTCCAATGCTATGTTCAATATTTGAACAAAGTAGTTATTTCCCCAATAAGTTATCTGCAATCTGCCTTAACTCTTCATCATCAGGCAAATCCTTCTTTGTTATACGCTTATTTCCATAATCAGGACTAAAGTCATCTAACATCAAAGCCTCTGTTTGCAATACCTTTTGCAAAACCTGCTTCCCCCTGCCAGACCTATTCATATTATCAAGACCAATACTAGCTAGGTAATTCCTAGCCTCCTGTGTAGTCCTTTCAACACCTTCTCCAATAGCATGAACTGCAATCTGTGTTATGAAGTATATCAACTCACTATTGCTATGTAGGGTAATACCCTTATCAACTAAATAGTTTGCACAATTTGCAAGATCACGACTATCAAGGCGACCTTCTATAACAGCATCCCTTGTTATCATTAAAAGAACTCCTTCCTTATTTCCTCATCTACATCTACTTTCTTATGAATTAGGTTATTAACTGCATCCATAGGTGATTCAAATTCATCTCCCATAAATGACCTTTGATCTACTTTAATACAAACATAAGCATGAAACCTTATTTTCTCATTCATAGTTTCATATCTTTCTCTATCACAGTCAAGCGAAACATAACTGTCTGGAAAATAAGCCTTTAACTTCTCCCAAGCTTCATTCTCAAGTTTCTTTTCTTTAGCAAGTTTAAAGTGTTCAAACTTCATTATAATTCCTCCTCAATAGTTATTTTGATTTTATCTGGAAACTTTTCCCCTACTGCAAATGCAGTCTTCATTATATAAATACTTCTAACAACATCATCTTTATCAATAGAGTCATAGCGTACACTATGTTTCTTTACACTATTTAAAATCATTAGTATTTCTTGCTTATTCATTTTATCTCCTTTTCAACACACTCTTCACAACGCTGTTTAGTGTTTTCCAATTCACTGTTAAATAACAGGCAGTACTCATCACTATCTAAAAACCTGCAAGTTTCACTACACTTGTTATTATCATAGAAATTAACTGCAATTTCTATCCCCACCAACTTTGTAATAGGTTTATTTGTCATACTATTAATCCTTTCATAAAAGCTTTTTTAAGTTGTAAGTACTTAGCCCTCTTATCTACACATATTATAGTTGTAACATTATATATGTATATCTGAGGCTTTTCATCTTTATCCTTCATAGTCTTTTCCTTCTCATGGTTAACTCCACCATACTTCTTAACCTTAGTAGAATCATCACCATAAGTTTCCTTCCTAAGTCTTTTAGCAACTATTCCTCTCACCGTTAACCTCCTATTATAACAAGTCTTGATGTTAAACCTATGAAAATTCCAAGAAAGAATGCTAAGCATATAATAACTATTATAAGCGAGTAGTTCCTTTCTTGCTTCTTATTAATAAACCTTTGTAGAATAGACATACTAATTGTTCCTCCTAATAAGTTCATTATTTGTAATTGCATAGGTTTCAACTCCTATCCAAAACATCTGCCAATATGATCTATATTTATGTGGAAGAATTAAGGATACTGCAAAATGTCCTATTATTGACCCTAACATATACAAGTCAACCATTTCATGGTTTGGTCTACTGCCAAGTATGATGTTGGTTTCACAAACTCCATTCCAACCATCAAGAGCATTATTCCTAGTTTGAACCCAATCAGTTATAAGCATACCTGTTACAGTCAACTGCCTAACAGTATCAGCCCTTGTCCATTGGATAGAAGCACAACCAGATATTTGTGTTGCTATTATACAATATACTATTATTTTATTTAGTTTCATAACCCTAATCCTTTTACAATAAAAAGGTTGGCCATGTTCGATAGGAAACTACTGCGTATGAGCCTATCAACCCTAGTTTCTCCAGTTTATACTCTGGCACGGCCATGTTTATAATAAGAAAACCTCCCAACTATTCTGTGTATGTTTAAAATAGTTTGTTAATGCACCTGGCATTAACCCTAATTCCTTTTCCAGTGAACGAATTGCAAAGATAACTGCCTGAGCATCTGAACGTGCAACCTTATAAAATAAGTGGTTTTCACCTTTATAATTCAATAAGATTTTTCGCTTGATGTTTGGCATTGTTCCTCCCTTATTTTAATAAGTTCAGCAATTTCCTTATCAATATAATTAGCTCTACGTTTATTATTCTTACTAGTTCTACTATGATAACTTTTAAGTAAGTATATCCTACTAATCTCATTTAGTCTTATTGATATTTCCTTATCAAATGTTGTTAATCCTAATTTAACTTTATCAACAACATTATCAATATTCTTCTTAAAAGTATCATCACTAATATTTCCAATACTTGTATTTGTTCCGTATGACATTATAAACCTCCATTACCATCTTCTTTTTCCCAATTATATCACACCTTTATATATTTGTCAATAAGATTATAAACGTATGGTTGTATACAATGTAGGTATGTATACGATGTATGCCTCCGGGTTCAAAATCCAAAATCCCAAAACAAAGCAGGTTCATAATATTATAAGTATAAACATAACTATTTATACATAGTGTTATATGTAGTATTATTTGTTTGTTTCTTTTTTTTATTTTTTTTTAAAGGAAGAAATACTACACAACATTAAGAGGAAATATATGTTTTCTGCTCTGTTTCCAAAAAATGAATTTTGAACCCCAGCGCCTACAACGTATACAAGCCTACAACCATACATATTTGCACTTCGTGCAACAATATAGTGCTTTGTTCAATAATTGAACATAGGTAAATGGGCATGGCATTGTTAAGTTATTTGCGTAATGCTTCGAGTGCTTGGATAGCTGCGTCAACACTTCCAAACTTGGCAATGATTGCTTCGGGTGTTGCTTCAACCTGTTTAACCGCTCTTGTTCCAACCTTAGGAACAACATATGTTGCCTTTGTTGGTATGCTGATATTATCAGCCTTTTTGTTGCGAAAACTGGCTTGCCAACTGATTTTGTCCGACTTAATTGCCTTTGCCAAAAGGTCTTCAATTGTGCAGTTTGAATAATCAAGGGTTAATTCTGTCTCAACAACATCGTCATCTTCAAACCGTTTCGTCTTCAACATAACAACGTGTATTTTTTCAAAGTCCATGATATTACCTCCAATGATTATATAAGGTTATACCATGCCCACTTGCCTATATTCAATTACCAAAGAACAAACCGTTATTCGCATAACGTAGATACGATGACCTAATTTCATAAACATCATATCACAGAAAACAAAAATGTCAAGGCCACCCCAGTATGGGGGTGTGTACTAAATCCACGCGCGAGAAGGCTTTTTTAGGAAATTTATAAGAATGCATATTTGTTCAATTATGGGTGATTTTATCACCTATGTATTGACTAGCGTTAATTGTGTTATTCTGCTCTGTTCAAACATTGAACAAAGGACATGGTTTTGCACCTATTATAAATAACAGGCTGAAGGCAATTGTTCATGCTATACAATTGCTTGACAACTTGGAAATTTTGTGATATGGTTATGGAAAGGCAGAACCTAGTTTAATAGGAGTTAACAATGGGCAGGCATAGGTTACCAAGCACACATAAGCAATATCAGATAGAACAGATGTGGGAAGTACATCATGAAATCTGTAGGCTTGCCCTTATTGGCATGAAGTCTATTGATATTGCAACTCACCTAGGTATTAGCCCTGTTACTGTTTCCTATGTCCTTAGGAGTCCAATAGTACAAAGGCAAATAGGTCAACTCGAAGCTGTTAGGGATATTGATGCTATTGATGCTTCTCAAGAAATAAAGAAGCTTGTGCCTGCGGCAATAAAGAAGATGGACGACCTTATGGATTGTGGCCTGCCAAATGTAGAGATAAAAGCAGCAGCTGACATACTTGACCGAGCTGGTTTTGCAGCTGTTAAAACCCTGAGGACTGAAAACATACACGCTCATTTTAGTTCAGATGAAATCAGTGATATTAAAAAGCGTGCTCGTGAGGTTGGCCTTTTGACAGATAGTATATATGAAGATGCAGATATTATAGAAGTGGGAAATGCTATGTCTGCATAACTTATAAATAATAGTAATTCCTTAACATAAAGGAGGATTATCAAATGAGAGTATTTCCTATTGACGGAGTCGCAGATCAGTATGAGCGCCTTAGCGCAACGCTAACAAGTGCAGTTGGTTTTACAAGTTCAAAAATCCTACCAACAACTGGTGATTTTACAGGTATAAAAGCTCGTTCAGCATTAATAAGTGTTGAAACAGCTGATATACGTTTTACTATTGATGGCACAACACCTACCACGACTGCTCTTGGTGGAGCAGGTCACTTACTCCCCTTTGGTTCTTCATATGAAATCAATGGAGAGCAAAATATTTCTAACTTTAAATGTATAAATGCAGTTGCTAGTAATGGTGCTGTTCTGCATTGTACATACCTATTTTAAGGAGGCTTACTATGTTTGCAGGAAAAGGTTTTACAGATAGTATTGCTTCAATAATAGCCTCTTTAAATGGTGTTCTTTATAAAGGAACTATTGATTGTTCTGCCAATCCAAACTATCCAGCTGCTGATGCTGGACATATGTATGTAGTTAGTGTTGCTGGGAAGATTGGTGGTGCAAGTGGTACTGATGTAGTTGCTGGTGATAGTATGATTTGCAATACTGATGGTACTGCAGCTGGTGATGAAGCAACTGTTGGAACTAAGTGGAATATATTTGAGAAGAATATAACAGTACAGCCTGTTACACAGGGTGGAACTGGTATTGCAACTATTACAGACCATAGTGTTATGGTTGGTTCTGGTACGGGAGCTGTCACGCCTATTTCGGTAGGTGCTACTGGTGAAATTTTGTGTGGTTCTACGGGTGCTGACCCTGCTTTTAGTGCGACCCCTTCAGGATTGACTTCTTTAGGTGTTACTACGTTAAAAGCCGACCACATACAGGAAAACACAGGTTCTCATGGGGTTGTAATAGATAATAATGTAGAAGTCGGTTCTGCCGCAGCAGGGAAGAACGAGACCATCTATGCCACGCGTACCCCGATATTTACTTTTGACGAAGCTAATATTAACGAGGACGATGCTACATGGACAATGACCGGAACGGGCCCACTGGTTCACGTTACGGGAAACGCTACAACGGTTACGCTGACTACTACCGAAGCTATTGAGGTAGGACGAACCTACAAGGTAACTATAGCCGGAACAGGCGGTGGAGCGACTGCTTCTTATAGCTTGGGCGGTGTTTCAGGCACTACAATAGCGGCTTCAGGTACAATAGCAATATCGGATTATATTACTGCCGCAAATACAGGCGCTTTAATAATTACACCATCAAGTACTTGCACCGTTTCAATTACATCTATCGCAATTGAGAAATTACCGGATGCAACTGGCGATTTGACGGTTGAGGGGAATTTAAATGTTAAGAGTCCAGCAACATTTAATGGCGGAATATCAATAGGTCACTCTCCTTGGATAATGAAACAACTACGGGATGCAACCTACGGAACCAATAATCTTAATATAAGTAATGGAACATATAGTGTTGGGTTACAAATTGGTTCTGATGGCACATTGTCAATAAGAAATGCTGCCGGGAATGAATTTGGCAAACTATCTATCAACGGTATAAATGCTTATTCCGCAATTTCTATTTTAACTGATACGGCGGCATCTTCATTACTAACCCTTGGAGCCTCTTATGACGTTAAATTATACCGTGACGCTGCTAATATCCTTGCTATGCGAAATACTACTTCACAGCAAACTATCAGAGTATACAATACAGCAGACGCAGCGGGAACCTTTACCAACTACGAACGCCTATCTATTACAGGTGTTCAAGGTGCAAGTGTAAATATCACAGCGGAAACAGCAGGAACAGGTGGAGATAATCTTGATGTTGTAATAACCCCTGCGGGAACGGGTGCGGTTAAGCCCGGAGAAGGTTTTGGCTTTGCAAGGGCAACCCCCGTAACCCACGCAGCCACAGAAGCAGCTACAGCAGCAACCCTATACGGCACTACCCACCTTGTTTCGGGCGCATATACAGTAACCCTGCCAGCCGTGGCAGTAGGTATGCACGGGCGTTTCTATGCTACTACAGCAGCGGTATTCAGTGTTGACTGTAACGGTGCAGACCATTTTGTTCTTTCAGGTACGGCTTTAACGGCAGGTTACAAGGTTACGTCAGATGGTTCAGTAGGTGCAATGTTTGAGTGGGAATGTACAGCAGCTAATACCATTACAATATACTTCAGTAATGTAACCTTCATAGATGGAGGTGCTTGATGAGAAATAGAATCGCAAAGAAAATAGCAAAGAGAAGTGTGTTTGTACCATTTAGTAATACCTCTATGCCTTTGGTTCTTTCTTGTGGAAAAGGTAAGTGGGATAAGAATAGGAAAATCCACAAGAATGTAATTGCTCTTGATATTGGAGGTGCTTAATGAGTCAGACAGTACGACCAGTCATAACTTCCGGCACGGTTGCACAAGGCGGGATATTAATCTCTGCTGTTAACGGTACAGCCTTTATTGACGTTGACACCTCTAAGACAGGCGGGGCAGATTTCAGCGCAGCCTTACTCGCAGCAGTAGCGAATAATGACGTTATTGAGATTACCTCGGCTACGAGTAAGCAGAAGTTAATTGGATTTGCGAAAGCAGCGGGAAGTGGAACGCTTGGAACAGACAATCTAGGTAGCGAAAAATTTAGTTATGGTGATTTTTCAGAAAGTCCGGGATGGGTTCAAGGCGTGGGATGGACAATCGGTGGAGGCGTAATAACCGGAGTTACTGCTTCATCTTATACCTATCGTCAGCCAACATTGACAGATAAGTGGTTATGCAAAGTTGAAATTCCAGTAGTCAGTCGGACGGCAGGGACTGTGAAGGGGTATATAAATGCAACGCCTATATTTGGGACAGACGTAGATTCTGGCAGTTCTATCGGATATGCGACCGTGATTGGTGATGAGGCGGGGTTTAAAGGCACGGGATTTTCGGGGACTATTGACAACGTATCTTTAAAACAGCTTACCGCCCCTTCCGCAACCGGAGTCACCATAACCAATTCCCCCGGTGGTGCTACCTATAATTTTGGCTTACTGCCTACTTCAACCACCTTCTACAATGACGCTTCAGGTTACACTTACCGGATATTAAGCAGTAGTGCGTATGGGAAGCTGATTGCAACACAAGCACCTGTTTCCGGCACTCTTCACATAGCCACAGTAGACGGTGGGGCGATGTTCTTTGCAGACGGTCTAGATTTTTCCTCTTATGCAGGGAACGATACAGATACCACGAAGTATCTGTTCGTTTTCTACGACTCCACAGGAAAGTCAGCACAAGCCTACGCCGGTGCGGTCGGTGGTGGAAAAACTCTTGGTGCTGAAATAAACACAGGAACGCTTACTTTAAATACACTGTACGAAATAACCGCCACAGAAGTAAATCATTTCGGAACAGGTCTTGAAGTTGGGGAATTTTTCACATCAGCTGGAACGGAAACTTGTGACGCTAATAATAAAGTAAAAGCGTTTACAGATATTGTAGCAACCGGCCTACATCTTCTAAGCACTAAAAACGGCAGTACACGAAACATGAAGTCCGTGGAATCGGGGTTTAATGCTAACGCGATTACACGGGTGAATATTTATAGGGCGCTGTAAGGAGAGAAATTAATGAACGATAAGATTAAACATTTCATAGCGGGATTTGTAATTTGTATTGTCGGGTATTTCCTTATCCTGTTTATTCAGAGGTACTTGAATTTCAATGTTCAAGCTTCACTGGCCGGAATGCTTTTAGCTTTTCTGGCTGGATTCCTCAAAGAACTTTACGATAAATTTATTAAGAAAACTTATTTCGATTGGTTGGATTGGGCAGTAACGAACGTAGGCGGAATAATCGGGTTCGTTGCTATTGAAATTATGGTGTGTTGGTAAAGGGAGAGTGGGCCGGATGCTGACACATCCACCAGTAGGGTAACTGGTTGCCCACCCATGAGAGGCAATAATAAATTTAAAGGGGATTGTCAAGATGGCTAACGGAAACGGTTTTGTAATTACCAAAGATACATGGGCAGAATTACCACCAGAACAACGGGAATGGCTTTTGTTTGATACGATTCAAGATATTAATGTGAGACTCAAAGCCGTAGAGAAAAGACCCCTTATAGACAAATGTTTTGCCTTTGCCGGAGGAATAATAGGCGGAGTTTTGGCTTTTTTGGGAGTGAAATGGGGAACGTAAAATGGCAAGCAGAGATCCAAAAGATTTAAGCGATGATATGTACTTCAGGTGGTCTGAATGGGACAAGGCCATGAAGTCGAATGACATTGATTACATTTTAACTTGTACCCGCAGAACGGAAAATGACCAGAAAGCACTTTTCGCCCAAGGACGAAGTAAGCCGGGGAAAATAGTAACGTGGACTTTAAACAGCAAGCATTTAACGGGGGACGCTTTTGACTTCTGTATTATGAACAACGGAAAATGCGATTGGTCTATGTTGAATAAAGAAGCGTGGGAAACGGCGGTAGAAATAGGTAAAAGTTTAGGTCTCGTTCAGGTAGTTGACAGCAAGGGACGAGTAAAGGAATACGCACATTTGCAATTAGGAGTTTAAAATGGGATTAGACGCATTAGGTATAGGCGCAATCTTTGACTTCGGAAGTAAAGTCATTGACAAGATATTTCCAGATAAGAATGAGGCTACTAAGGCAAAAATTGCTTTGATGGAGATGCAACAGAAAGGTGAACTTGCAGACCTTGACGCAAATCTTAAAGTTGCTATTCAGCAAGGCATTGTT
>Ga0172380_10006728_pt1 | contig 13211 bp, 10 predicted proteins | sample Leawe162metaG_FD_119747 | JGI IMG/M metagenome (GOLD analysis project Ga0172380, IMG submission 119747) | Leachate microbial communities from a municipal landfill in Southern Ontario, Canada - Leachate well 162 metaG | ecosystem: Engineered > Solid waste > Landfill > Unclassified | place... | reverse complement strand
GAGCTCAGCTCTGGCAGCAAAATACGGCGCCCGGCAACGGCGGGGAGATTACAATCTCCTACTGTGTCGTGCAAGGCGGTATTCAACAGGATGGCGGCTGGGACGGCGAGGAAATCATCGACGAAGCCCCCTGGTTCGCCGAAGGCCGTGAGCCGATATGGGGATTAAACTTCTTCTACCTCGATCCCGAACTGAGTTCCTGCATCGACGTCGGTTCCACCGCTGCTGATGAACTGGGAATGGATACACTTATCACCAACCCCGACCTGAGCTTTGACCGTGGCCGCGTCGATCTCGGCTTCCATTACGATATGGACTCCTACTTGCGAATAGGCGATCTGCGTGGACATGTCTATGCCGCGCTTAACGGCGAAGTCATCCCGAATGTCGAAGTCTTCACCTCTGCCCGCCAGGAAGCCATCACCGACGGTGCGGGAGAGTGGATGATCGACGATCACAGAATGGGCCCCCTCTGGATACGATTCCATCACGAGGCATACTTCGACACGACCGTAAACGACCTCTTCCTTGAGGAGGACGGTGAGCTCGTCATCGATGTCGATCTGCTCCACGCCAACTTCACGCCGTCAGCCAACGAAACCGTTGTCCAGATCGACAGCGGCAACGTCAGCGTCACTAATTTCTCCGTCGCTAATACCGGGAGTGGTACCCTCACCTTTGATGCCCGTCCCGAACTCGTCGGCGAAGCAAACGTCCCGGTCTGGACACTCCGACAGACTATCAACATCGCCACACCGACCGGTGACAATCGCATCAATGGTCTGGTCTATGTTGACTCGATCATCTACGTCGCCGGAGCTAACGACGACGACCCCAATATGATCTATAAACTCTCGCGCGAAGGCGCGTTGCTCGATAGCTTCCCCCAGCTCCAGCAGGCGCGTTATGGCATCAAAGGTATGTCATACGGCGCTGACATGATCTGGGCTGTCGAAGGCGACAGTGTTATTGCTTACGACCTCTCTGGCAACCTGCAAACAGCTTTCGTCGGTGGCAATTCACTGGAAAACATCGCCTTCGACGTAGATCGCAACGCCCTCTGGGTATCAGGCGTCTCGAGTGATATTATGCTGAAGAACCTCGACGGATCCGATGGCGGTGTCGTCATCCGTGACCGTCACCGCAAGTACGGCCTCGCTTACTGGCCCGATGATCCTGATGGTAAGCCACTCTATTTCCTCCACCGCGCTACTGACGGACAGCAGAACAACACGCACTTCGTTTACAAAATGAACCCCGAAGTCGGTCCCGAAGACACGGTTTTGGTAACCGAGTTAATCGAGGAAGGTAACGCCACTCTGCACGGAATTTCGGTTGTCAAATGGGATATGTTCTCCATTGTCTTCATGACGCTCTCCAACCTCTCGGCTCAATTTGGCGGTGACCGCGCAGAGTTACGTCAACTTGCCGGCAACACTTCCTGGATGCGTATCGAGCCGTCTGCCGGGGAGATCAGACCTCAGGAAGGTCAGGAGTTCACTTTCACTATCGACATGGCAGGCTTCCCAACAGGTCGTTACAACGGTCAACTAACCGTTGCTCATAACGCCCTCGGCAGGCTTTGGTATATGCCGGTTTCGGTGTGGCTTCGCCCGAACTCAGTCGAGGCTGACCATACTGCGCTTCCGACCATCGTTGAGATTAAGTCGATCCACCCGAATCCCTTCAATGGAATGAGCACACTGAAGTATGCCGTTCCTCAAGGCGGGCTCGTCAGGATCGCCGTTTACGACCTCGCCGGGCGTGAAATCAGCACTCTGGTCGATCAGTATGCCACGGCTGGAGTTCATGAACTCACCATCGACGCAAACTCCTGGCCATCGGGCGTCTATATCGCCAAACTGGAGACTGCCGGAATCGTTCGGACCGCCAAAATGGTGCTGATGCGCTGATCCGACTTTCTCTCTTCCCGATAGTCCAAACGTTCATCATCGGCGCGGCGGCACTGTTTTACCAGTCGCCGCGCCGTTTGCTTTATCAATAAATTTTTCCGGTAAACGCGATGCGCCAGGAAATACCACTCAAGATCACGCTCTTCTTCGGGCTCTTCATGATCCTCCAGTTCTTCATCCCGCACTGGTGGGTCAACGACGTTGCCGGAAGGTTCCAGCAATGGGCGGTAATCGTAGTCGCATTTGCCTATGTTCTTGGGACGGCCAATCTCGTCCGGGTGCACATGGACCAAATTCAGCGCAAGGAACTCGACTGGCCTTACAAGATCATCACTCTGGTAGCGCTTGTTGTGACAACTGTAATTGGTTTTATCAGCGGGATCGAGCCCGGCACTTTCTTCAACGACCGGATCTACCTTGAAATGTATGTCCCCATGGCTTCGACGATGTATGCGACGCTGGCGTTCTACATCGCTTCCGCGGCTTACCGGGCGTTCCGTGTCCGGTCATGGCAGGCGGGTTTATTGGCTGTCACCGCTGTCGTAGTCATGCTGGGGCGGGTTCCGGTTGGTCAGGCGATCTGGAAGGACATGCCGGGCGTGGTTGACTGGATCATGAACGTCCCCAACATGGTCGCTCAGCGTGGCATCATGATCGGAGCCGCTCTTGGCGCAGTCGCCACAGGCTTAAAGATGGTGTTCGGCATCGAGCGGAGTTATCTCGGAAGGGAGTAACTGACGGCTTTGGACTCCGAGCTCTGTCGCTGACAGAAAATTCCAACCAAATCAAAGTGTCGGGGCCTCGTACCCGACACTTTGATTCAAACGATTTTTCAACTACCTTTATCTCGTCGTTTTACCAGCCTCATCAACTTTCACCACTAACAATACACAATGCGCCTATTCCTCTTCGACGGCTCCGCCCTCATTTTCCGGAGCTTCCACGCCTTCGCCGGTCGTAGCTCTCTCACAAGCCGCGGCATGGATGTCGGCATGGTCTATGGATTCCTTTCCAGCCTTCTAAGCGTCATTCGCCGCGAAAAACCTGACTTGCTCGCCCTCTGTTTCGACACCGGGGCCCCGACTTTTCGCCATAAACAGTACGACGCTTACAAAGCCAACCGTCCCCCCCTCGACGAAGGAATCCGTGCCCAACTACCGCTCCTCCGCGAAGTCATCGATCTGATGAATATCCCCCAGCTTTTCCTCGAAGGCTTCGAGGCAGACGACATCATCGGCACGCTCGCCAAACAGGCTGGCAGACAATCCCATGAAGTCTTTATCGTCTCCGGCGACAAAGACTTCCTTCAACTTGTCGATGCAAACGTGAGGATTTACCGCCTCCCGACCGGGCGAAGCGGAGATGCACCCGAAGTTATCGCGCCGGAGCATGTCGAAGGCAAATTCGGCGTCCCTGCTGAGCAGGTGATCGAAGTCCTCGCCCTGATGGGTGACTCTGCTGATAACGTGCCGGGCGTTCCCGGAGTCGGCGAAAAGACCGCCGTTCAATTGATCAAGCAGTATGGCACGGTCGAGACAGTCCTGCAACACGCTCTTGAAATCGAAAAACCGAAGTTACGGGAATCACTCGTCAATTTCGCTGACCAGGCACGCCTCTCACGAGAACTAGTCATCATCGATACCAACGTTCCGCTCGACCTGACCCCCGATCAACTCCTCTTTGGACCCGTCAATAATGAGCATATCCGCCGAAGACTGATCGATCTCGAGTTTCGCAACATTCTTACTCAGATCGACACTTTGGCTGGAGTTGGCAGACAACCGGCACACGATCTATTCAGTGTCGGCAATGTTGATGCTACAGGCAGGGACGAATCCTTGCCGAAGGAACAGCGCGACTACTATTTAGTGCGTGACAAGCATGGACTTGATGATCTAATTGGAAAATTATCTGCCTGTCAAGGTACTGGTAACGCCGTAAAAATGATCGAAGAAGGAGACTACGACGGCAAAATCGTGGCTATCGACACCGAGACAACCGGTCTCGACTCCATGCGAGCCGAGTTGGTCGGTATGTCGTTCTCATTTGGCGAAGGTGAAGCATATTATATCGCGGCCAATGCCTTCGAAGGCGTCCCCGTTGCCTATACTCCCCCTCCTCCTCCCCGACTGCGTCCGAATATCACCCGCGAGCTTGCGTACCTTCTTGACCGCCTGCAGCCCTTTTACAGTAACTCAAAGATTGCCAAGTCCGGACAAAACCTGAAGTATGACTGGCTGGTCCTTAGTTGTTATGATGTCGTCCTCGAAGGCGTCGTTTTCGACACCATGCTCGCTTCTCATATCCTCGACTCCTCCGCCCGTCAGCACGGCATCGACCACCTTTCCGAGGTTCATCTTGGGCTGAGAAAAATCCCGACCTCATCCCTGATCGGTTCAGGCTCCAAGCAGATTTCGATGGCAGACGCACCGGTAGAGTCGGTCAGTGAGTACGCCTGCGAAGACGCCGACGCCGCGCTTAAGCTCACCAACCTCTTCCTGCCCCGCATCAAATCTCAAGGATTCAACGAACTCCTTTACCATCAGGAGTTGCCCCTGATGGCAGTGTTGCTGAAAATGGAGAAAACCGGAGTGGCTCTCGACTTGAAACTGCTGGCAGAACTCTCCGAAGAATTCCGCCGGGAAGCTGAACGCTTGGTCGATGAAGTACACGAACTCGCTGGTTTCCCTTTCAATTTGAACTCCACGCAACAGTTGGCCGACGTCCTCTTCAACAAGCTCGGACTCCCGCCGGGAAAAAAAACCAAGACCGGCTTCTCAACCGATGTTGATGAACTTGAGCGGCTCGCGCCTGTTCACGAGCTACCGGCGAAATTGCTTCGCTATCGCCATCTTACCAAACTGAAATCGACCTACATCGACGCGCTTCCTTTAATGATTCATCCGATCACCCGACGGGTGCATACTTCTTTCAATCAGACCATCGCGGCGACAGGAAGGCTCGCCTCTACCGACCCCAATCTCCAGAATATCCCCATCCGGTCTGAGGATGGTGGTCGCATTCGCAAAGCATTTATCCCGGGTGAGCCGGGCTGGAAGATACTCTCGGCAGACTACTCGCAGATCGAATTACGCATCATGGCACATCTCTCAGGTGACGAACGACTTCGCTCCGCATTCACCTCCGGCATGGACATTCACCGCGCGACTGCCGCGTGGATGTTTGGAATTGAGCCCGCGGAAGTCACCTCCGACATGAGGCGTCAGGCAAAGGAAGTGAACTTTGGTGTTCTCTATGGGATGGGTGACTTTGGACTGGCGCAGCGACTCGGCATCACGCGCTCCCGGGCGCGCGAGTTCATCGAAGCCTACTTCGGGCAGTTTTCACGAGTTAAGACTTACATCGACGAGATAATCGCCGAAGTCCGCAAGAACGAGTACGTTATGACTATTATGGGACGGAAACGTCCTATGCCCGACATAAACGCCAAAAACTTCAACATCCGGTCGATGGCAGAGCGTATCGCCGTCAATACGCCGATTCAAGGCTCCGCTGCTGACCTTATCAAACTCGCTATGCTCGACGTGCAGAAAATGCTCGACACCGAGGGATTCCGTGCGAGGATGCTGTTACAGGTTCATGACGAATTGCTCTTCGAAACCCCTAAGGATGAAGTTGAGCGACTGTCGGCGAGATTACGTGAGGTGATGGCTGGTGCGATGGAATTCTCCGTTCCCATCGAGGTCGGAGTCGGATCCGGGGATACCTGGTTGGATGCGCACGATTAGGTAAAACAGAAAATAGAAAAGTGAAAACTGAAAAATAAAGCAGAGGGTTTCGTGTGGAATTAGAACATTTCTCTGAAGAACAACCAGATAGATATCAGTTCAAATTGATTGGTAGGGGAACTGAAAATCTACGAAACCGGACTAAACAATACCCTTTACAGATAATTAGACTCCACGATGGACTGCCAAAAGTTTCTGCGGCTAAAACCATCGGTAACCAACTGTTGCGATCAGGGACCTCGGTCGGTGCTCAATACCATGAAGCTTGCCGTGCAAAATCCGACGCCGATTTCGTCAGCAAAGTTCAAGGCTCTCTTCAGGAACTCGAGGAATCACTTTATTGGCTCGACCTCTTACTATCGGCAGGGATTGAAACTACCGAAGTAATTAACCCATTGATGCTTGAATCGATAGAGCTTCTTAAGATTTTCACTTCGATTGTGGCCAAAACAAATGCCAGAAAACAGAGTCGCCTTCAGGAGAGATAATATTTCTGTTTTCTATTTTCTGTTTTCAATTTTGTCTCTTCCCTTTTCCATTTCAGCTTTTTCAGTCTTGTTAGTATAAATAGCACTCTACGACAATGCCATCAAAGGATTCTTCACCTTCCACCAAATCAGCGATTGCCCTCCCGGTCAATCGCCTCGTCAAAGCTATCATCCGGCGAGCCTTGACCGAAGATCTTGGAGTACGCGGAGACATCACTACCCAGGCTACTGTCCCGGCTAACCAAAAGTCTAAGGCAGTCATCATTGCCAAATCACCCGGTATCATCGCCGGGCAAGCTATAGCTTGTGAAGTCTTCAAATCGCTTGATAAAAAAGTCGGTTACAACCCTCTCGTTGCTGATGGGGAATCTGTCGATAGTGGCACAGTTGTAGCTCGCATCAGCGGCCCAACTGCCGCGATTCTTTCCGGTGAGCGTTCCGCCCTGAATCTGCTCGGTCGCTGTTCTGGAATAGCCACCTTGACAGGAAAGTATGCCAACCTCCTCAAAGGCACCTCCGCCCGCGTATGCGAAACCCGCAAGACAGCTCCCGGTTTACGCTTCCTCGATAAAGCCTCCGTTCGTACCGGAGGCGGAGTCAACCATCGTTACGCGCTCTACGATGCTTTCCTCATCAAGGAAAATCATGTCACCGCCGCCGGAGGAATTGACAAGGCTATCCGTGCCTGCCGTGAATCTGAATGGGGACGCAAAAAGTTGAAAGTCATGGTTGAGGTGCGCAACCAGGAAGAATTTGTCGAAGCTTTGGAAGCCCGCCCGGACCGCATTATGTTCGACAACATGACCCCGCAAGAGATATCAGTCTGTCGCCAACTTATATCTGAAAACGATAAACCACCGGAGCTGGAAGCCACCGGCGGCATCACGCTCGAGAACCTGAGAGCTTATGGTGAAGCTGGCGTCGATTTCATCTCTATTGGAGCTTTGACCCATTCCGTCAAGGTACTCGACCTTTCGTTATTACTTGACTAATCAAGCCAAACTTACCCAAAGGATTATAATGTCTATACACCACGAATTCCGCTCAACCGATCCCAAAGCAACTGCCAGGTTCCTCGAAGACTTCTTCGGCTGGATCACCAGCACCTGGAAAAACGACGTCTCTGAGTATCTTGTGTTCAGCGATAAAAAAGAAGATGCCGCTATTTTCGGCGACATCGATGAGTTCCCTTCCCTGCCACCCGATCCCACCTCGGTAGTCTATTTTGAGGTGACAGGATTGAAAACAACCCTCGAAAAGGCTCAATCTGCTGGAGCAAAAATCTATCGCCCTTACAAAGATGTTGGAGGTGATGTAAAGATTGCTATCATCACCGCCCCGGGTGGCACACATCTGGGGCTCTGGTCGAAGGATTAGTATCGATTTGGTCACGTCTTGCCCGCGCATGCAAGAATCCAGTCAAGCTCAACTCGTCTGGACTCCCGTCTTCGCGGGAATGACATTGACCTGCTGTTTTCCATTCAATCCTAACTGATTCCTCTCCGTAATAAAAAAAGGCTCTCCTGTCGATCAGGAGAGCCTTTTTTCTGGAATATTCTATCTGCTACTTCAAGTGAGCAACCTTGGTCAAGCCTTTGTGCTTCCCTGCGGTCACCTGCACCAGATAAACTCCGGCAGATACCCCGCCGGCCGGTACCGTCAACCGGTGTGCCCCCGCACCTAAAGGCAGGTTGAAGTTATAGGCACTCCGCCCGGTGATGTCGAATAAGTTGACCTTGACAACCGACGACTCTGGCAGCTTGACGTCAAGCTCGAATCGGTCGTTGAACGGGTTCGGGAACGGCGTACCGAGCGAAAACTCCATCGGTAAAGGTAGTGCTTCTGCTGTTCTAAGCTCCTCGGTGAACTCGACATCATTTACGACGCGAGTGTCGGCCGGGACTTCGAAACTAGTTGAGCGCGTCTCACCGCCACGACCGTTGCGAACCACGAGAGTTATACGGTCGCCTACCGCAAGCATCCCATCCTCTTCACCGAGTGCAAGCGCCACCACAAACCGCCCGGCATTTGCCTGGGTAGTCACCCTAAAATCATTGAGCTGTTCACTGTAGGTTTCAAGCTCTCCCCCCTGCCCGATCCGGGTTCGCTCCCGAAATGCTATGACTCGAAGTTCACCGTTGCAAGGCTCCCCGTTCGGATTGCAAACGGCGAGACCACTTTCGTTGCCAACAATTAGCGGCTCGGGAGGTCTGCGGAAAGCGCCTTGTTGCGGATTCGGATTCTCAACGACCGGCTCACTGTAACGCTCAAACAACACTTCTATTTCGAGCGGTGGACCGACCGGGCGAAGCTGCTGACGATGCAAAAGAGCGATATAGGCTTTGTCAGGGGCGATCTGGTTCAGCTCCGAACTGTGCCACGTCAAATCGGGTGTTATATCGGCAAGGGTAAACTTCGCCGACTCGTTGTTCCAGCCAAGTACGAGATCACGAACCTCGACGGGCGGTAGTTCTGACAGCGCTTCAGCCTTCCCTAATGTCGGTGCGAAAAACTGCCAACCGTGCCGCAATTGATCCCATCGAAATTTGGTGTAAAGCTCGGGATGACCGGTGACGACGACTGTTTTAGCTTCGTTGCCGGGAATATAGACCCAAAAGGCAGTCCCCCGACCCAGCAGGAAGAGATTTCCCTCCCAGCGTGCCGTTTCTGTGTTGAAACTCGCCCAGCGATAGTCCCGCAACTGACGGTCATACGTTGTGATTTGGGCAGATCCGAGCCGGTCACCGAAAACCTCTTGCAAGGTCGGTGTGTCGGGTAGCACAGGAAAAGCGACGAGGTTGAAACCAGGCTTGAATTCGTGTGTCCAGTAACCGACCACGTCGGTCTGGGTGATGGCCTGACTTGCCCCTGCCAATCCAAGCAACAGTACAATCGTCAAAAGTCGCTTGATCTTCATAACCGCTCCAAAATTTAGGCGACCGGAGTTGATTACCCGGTGCGAAATGCGATCAAAATACCGCAGTACTTAGAAATACTCTTTTATAAGATACGGAATCAACATGAGTCCGTGAGTGATATAACGCTCTATTATTTTTCCGAACGGCCAACTATAGATCAACCAGGCGATGATAAGCAACTCCAGCGCGAGTACTACCGCCCCATAGCCGGCAAGACGGAGAAAAGGCTTGATTTCGCCTTTGAACAGCAAGGAGAGACAACCGAAAGTAAGCGCGATGTAAGTCAGAGTGTAGAGAATATCGAGAAAAGGAATCGGCTTCAAATTAGACTCGCGGATAATGAATGACCGGCAATTTCCGTAGGGAGAAATCGCGAAGCTGTTGTCGTTTAAGTTTTCGTTAACACCATCGGACAAGATACAACTAAGAGCGACCAAAATGCAAATCTTGGGAGGTAGCTCTTGTGTTAAATTTACCTTGATACGAACCTAACGAAGCAAAAAAGCCTTGCCGGATTATTTTCCTGCAAGGCTTTCAAATTGAAACCTCGAACTACTTCCCTTTGTCGGGGCGACTCGATTTGAACGAGCGACCCCCTGCTCCCAAAGCAGGTGCGCTACCGGACTGCGCCACGCCCCGAAGTTCTGTTCATTTTTGAATGACTTTTAATATACAAATCTTCATGCACCGGAAACAAGCGATAAATGACTTTCGGTGCAGACTCGACTCACTTCAGCAGTACGGAGATCAAAGTCAAGGAAATTCTTTCAGTGGCATTTATAGGCATTGCGATCCACTTGAGCTTGGAAACGGGAGGCTTGCAATGTAAATTGTAGGAATTGAGCGTTCAGAGTTCAAACTTCAGTTTGTCCGGAATCCAGTACGGCGGGGCTCCGTACCCCTAATTCATCCTTCCGGCGCAAGCCGGTAACCCATAATTCCTTTGCTTGCATTTGAAACTTATATATTATTTTAATTATGCCTGAAACAACTTTCATACCTATCGAGCGGGTTGAGACTCGTATCCTAACCTTGCGCGGCAGGAAAGTTTTAATCGACCGCGATCTCGCGGAGCTTTATGGCGTGAGCACCAAGGCATTGAATCAAGCCGTTTCACGGAACGTTTCGAGGTTCCCTGACGACTTTTGGTTTCAATTGACCGCTGAAGAAAAAGTTGAACTGGTCACAAATTGTGACCGGTTCAAAAGTCTAAAGCACTCAACCAATCCTCCTAACGCCTTCACCGAGCATGGTGCTTACATGGCAGGAGCTATCCTGAACAGCGAGAGGGCAGTAGCAGTTAGTATTTATGTTGTGCGGGCGTTTGTTAAGCTTCGTGAAATCGTCTTCTCAAGCCGGGAACTTGAGACGAAAATGAACGAACTTGACCGTCGAGTGACCGGCCACGATGAGCAGATCAAGGCGCTCGTGACTGCTATCCGGCAACTGATGCAACCACCCGCATCTGAAAAGAAGGGGAAGATGGGATTTTGAGGTCGTCTCTCACTGGCCACTGATCACTAAAACAAGGGAGAAGTTAAAATGAAATCTATCACAACAGTTTTGATTGCCAGAGTAGTGGAAGTAGGGTATCACACTCCAGCAAATAAGAGTGAGAAATAATGCTGCGCCCCGACAAATCGGTACAAAAAGTTCTTCTATCTACGACTAGCAGGCTCGTAGGTGAGTACGTGCATGAAGACTTATTGGTTACTCATGCTTGGCCTAATTTTAGTGTACCTAAGCATGGCTTAAGGTATCAACAGAGCCCAATCTCCCGAAGCGCCTACATTTTTGCGTTTGACACACCGTCTGATAGTGAACTATTGGAAAAGACCCCTGTTATTCAGTATTCCTATTATGCTGATATCATATGTTCATACTTGAGTCTCCTCTATGGTAAGCGTTTCGACAATCACGGTTTAACAGAAGAATCGGGTTTCTTTCATCTGCCTTCACTCTCTCAATTTAATGAACTATGTGATCCAAATTTACCTCAGAACACTCATAAGCCTCGGATTGACCTTAGCGTTCCTTTAAATCTTGAAGAAATCTCGCGCCTTAATCCGTTGTTCTTTGGGAGTATAGATGATCGATTTCTAAACACTTTTCGTGCCGCCTGCAAATTCTATTCAAAAGCCCTCCAAGTTTATGAGAACGATGCTGAAATTGCCTATTTAAATCTAATTACTGCGGGCGAAGTTCTTTCTAATTATTTCCATTACTCAAGAGAGGAATTAATCCTTGATGACATGAAATCTTTAATTTTGGAGTTTAATAGATTACAGCCTGACAGCAATAAACTAATTGAGGCAGTGACGAGAAGATTACTGCATATAAAAAGGAGATTTACGAAAACGATCGCATCTCTTCTTGATGAAGATTTCTTCTTGAGAACTGAGTCAGAACAATACGGTAGCCTTTCGCATAAGGATATTCAAAAAGTGATATCAGCTGCATATGATCTGCGAAGCAAGTACGTGCATTCAGGAATACCATTTGGCAGTTGGATTCGTTCCCATGATTTTAATAATGAGATTCAAATAGGAAGACCGCTTGTTGAAGACAAAGACTTTGGGAAAATACTAGCCATGGCACCAACCTTCATCGGACTTGAGAGGATAATTAGATACTGCTTACTTCAATTTGCTAAACAGAATGGTGCATATATTGAACCTTAATTGTCTTCAATTAATCCAATCGAAACCGTAAACTATAAAGGGAAATCTTCATGGAGCACAATTACGCGCTCTATTATCCAACAATTGAGTTTGCCGATCCAACTCAATTATTGGTATCGTCGCTTCTATGGGATCGAGTCTACCGAATTGTTCCTCCCAGCTACATACCGAACGATTCGTAAGCTGTGAAGGTCTTGATGGAGGATGGTGAAATCGGTATTCACCTTGATCCGTCCAATTATACGAAAGACATAGCGAGCGAGTTCATAAGTAGAATCGAGAGCAGGGAATGGGATGCCGCTGCCCTTGTGACAGACATACCTGCTGAATATCGAGGATTGCATCCCGAAAAGGTCGATGTATCCTTACGTGAAGCACTGGTACTAAGAGGCTTGGGAACCAACCGGAGGGAATGGCTGAATGTCCCGACTGAATTTGAGAAATTGTACATGTTGTATCTTGCGAATCATATTGCGGATAAAAATAGGTTAAGCCTCCTCACTGATAGCCCTTCGGCTTGGACCGGCTCGACTTATTTTCACTTTTCAGGAATGATTGAGGATTTCCCGACGGAAGATTACACACAGCAACAAAGCACTATGGTTGTTCGTGATATTATTCCAAGCAATATCATAGAAATCGAACCATATGAAATACTGAAATTTAGAAGAAAGTACCGAGATGAACGTACTCGGCTGCTTCAAGCTCTGAGAACATCGGCTAAGACACTTTCGGAATGTGACGATCCTTTGATTGTCAAAGACCACATGGAGGACATTCGTCGCGACATCGAGAGTGCTTTGAAGGACTATCAGGACTCACTCTCAACGTTGAATATTATATCATTGACAGGGTTAAAGAGCATTACATTCCCTGTATATACCGGCGTAGCATCGACGCTGTTTGGCCAGGCACTTGATCCTTCTAAATTACTTATAGCTTCTATATCAGGAATTGCGCTCGGACTGATTTCTGGAATTAAGGAATGGAAAAAGAAGAATGCCGCACTCTCGAAACAGTCAAACTACTCATACCTATACCATTTAGGTAGAGAATGGAAGAACATAACTCGAGAAGGGAACGATTACAACTATTACCTTTGTCGTCAAATGGAAGAATTCATTAATGATTGACTTGTTAACAATTGATAATACATGACTAAAGGAGTTCCTTCAGGACTCTACTTCATTCAAGCATCGATTTCAGGACAGAAGTTGATGAAATCGGTAGTGCTGATGAAATAGTAAAAAGTGACGAGGCGGGCATAATGCCCGCCCCACTGCCCCCTCGGAAGGATAAAGGATGATCCTGCCGAAGAATGTCGGCAGTACCCCTTGTGACGATAATCGTCTCCCTTTCCGTCACATTATCTCTTTGCTCTGCAACAAGAATGACGATGTGACGATGTTTTGATACCCCCCCTATCTAAGTTTTGTAGCCCGGCTTCCCCGAAGCCGGGAAT
>Ga0172380_10006727_pt1 | contig 13212 bp, 12 predicted proteins | sample Leawe162metaG_FD_119747 | JGI IMG/M metagenome (GOLD analysis project Ga0172380, IMG submission 119747) | Leachate microbial communities from a municipal landfill in Southern Ontario, Canada - Leachate well 162 metaG | ecosystem: Engineered > Solid waste > Landfill > Unclassified | place... | reverse complement strand
CGGGGCGCAGTGGCGTCGTAGACGTTCTCTTACGTCCAGGGGTTGCTCTTCTTCGCAAGATTGCCCTCTTTGTCGTTGCCGAAGTCATGCGTATAAGACTCGAAGTTGGTGATGATGCAACGGATCTTCTGACAGCTGCGCAGCGACTGCTTAGTGATCCGAAGTCAGACGATGAGCATCTCAGAATCGAGTACGCCGAACTTGCCCAGGCGACTGCTCGCATCGATCGCGAAGTGCTGGTTGTGATTAGACCCTTCTTGGATCTGGCATACGCCAATGACTTGACTTGGATGCGCCAACGCTTGATCGCTGATGAAGATTTGTCAGACACCACAGAACTCGAAATTCAGGCACGGGCTCAGAGATACAGGCATATCTGGCTTTCCGCGATCGGTGACGATGCCTTGCCACCAGTACTTCAACTTGAACTCGCGCGACTGAATGCATCCAACGGCACTATCGATGCACCACTCATTCCTGTTGGCCGAGTAACGAGTTGGAGCGGACCAAATCCGCACACGTCCCAGCAGCAGATGTCTGGTATGAGTCCCTCTGAACTAGTGGGGCACCTGGCGAGCTGGCATGACACTGGAGACGGGTGGGGGCCGGAACCTTCTCACGAGGGTCAAGGTCGAGAACTCCAATCCCTGCTGACTACGAATCCTCTTGCGCTTTCAGGCGTTAGTGACTTGAGCGAAAAGTTTCGCCCGACATACCTAAGAGCCATACTTCATGGCTGGCAGGCGGCGCTCAAAGCAGATCTTGAGCTTGATTGGGGGCAAGCGCGCGATCTGATCGAGAAAGTGTTAAAGCACGACCTCGAATCACCATTTCCGGTCGAAGGTGATGCATTCGACGATGACAAAAACTACCGAGGAGCAAAATCTGCAGCAAATGGACTATTGGAAGAGCTAATGAAGCACCGCGGAAGCATTGTCGTACCACGAGAGTCTGAGATGCAGTTCGCACAAATGCTGATTGAAGACTGCGAGGATGAGACTGCTTGGGCTGAGTACGACGAGTACACGCCATCTGACGATGGCTGGGATCCACTGAACATGTCACTCAACTGGCAGTGGCCAAGCCGAATCCGCGCCCTTATTTTTGCAGCCACGCGGAGTGAAGACGGGCCATGGCAGCAGAACGCACTCGTAGCACTTGAGGGTGAACTCGCTCGTCGTGATCGACATGGAGCTGGTAGAGCGGCTCTTGGCGAGGGCCTGGGACGGCTGCACAACGGAGCTCCGAAATGGCTTGCGTTACACATAGTCGACTTCGTTGGCTCCGAGTCCGGAATCACGGTTGACCAGCAGATCGTCCTGACCACAGCCATGGCGACCCACAACTATCACCGAGTGCTATTTGAAATGTTGGCTCCTGCGATGGCCGCCGCGATCGAGAGTCGTGAGCCGCTAGTAAGTGGGTGGCGAGACAACGCGGATCCCTTGAAGCGAATAGGCGAATGGATCATCGACGCAGTCATCTTTGGGCACAAGGGGTACGAGGACCCAATTGTGCAAAAGTTCTTCACTGCCGCCAGTGCTGACGTGCGCGGCGAGGCGATGAGCAGCGTGTCCTGGCAGTTCTTCCGCGCGGAAAGTGTTGAAGACGCCATCCGCGATCGATTCGCCCAACTCTGGGATGCCAGGATCCAGCATGTTCAAGGTAATCATGGTGACAGCCAGGAGCTAATTGGCTTCTACTGGCTCGCCAAGAGTGCCTACTTTTCTCCCGATTGGTGGCTCCCGCGGCTTCATGAAGCGCTCGAGATCGAACCGAAAATTGCGCTAGAGCGATACATGATTGGAAAAGATCTCGCGCAAGCATCAGTCTTGAATCCGCACGAAGCGTTGGCCGTGCTCAAACTCCTACTGGACGGACGTGCCGACGGCGGGATGGCATCCTTTGACTTGAGTCGCAACGCCATTCCAATCGTGATCGCGAGCGCAATTCGGTCTGGTGATGAGGCTCTGATGCGGGACGCCGAAACCTTCATGAACATACTTGGCGCAAGCGGACATCTCTCACTCGAATCCGAAGTTGACGCTGTACTGCAGGACCGCGTCACGATCAATGACGTAGACGAATAGTCAGCACACACTCAAGTGCAGGCAATCAGGTCTGGATCCTCTTCCGAGTCAAACGAGCACAACTACCGCCTCAGGCCGAATCTTTGGACCCGGGTGACTACCCCGGTGAGGCTACCTCCCGAAGTTGGGGTTCTGCCGGCTTTGCAGTTGCAGTACCGCCAGTAGTACCATTGGAACGTGCCGCCGATCCCAAAGGTCATCGACGCCATGAGGAACAACCCACGCAATGTCCGATACAACGATCTGCTGAAGGTGTGTGAGCACTACTTCGGTCAGCCTCGTAGTAGCGCGACATCTCACGCGGTGTTCAAGACTCCATGGCCTGGCGATCCGCGGGTAAACATCCAAAACGATCACGGCAAGGCCAAGGAGTATCAAGTGCGGCAGGTACTCGCGGCAATCGCGAAGAAGGAGGAGCACGATGGCGATGAAGCGTAAGGCGAAGCCAGCCTCGGCGGCTGAGCACTATACCTACCGACTCGCCTGGTCGGTCAAAGACGAGGATTTTATCGCGACGGTGGTGGAGTTCCCTTCACTGTCGTGGATCGCCGACACCCGAGAGGCTGCCCTGGCAGGCCTGACGTCCGTGGTGGAGGAGGTGCTGCAGGACATGCTGGCCGAAGGCGAGGAGATACCGGCCCCCTGGGACGAACGGACCTTCTCCGGCAAGTTCAACCTGCGCCTTGGACCTGACTTGCACAAGAGGGTCGCTCTCGAGGCGGCCGAGCGCCACGAATCCATGAACACGTACGTCATCAAACAGCTCGGCACAATCGACGCTTAGGCGAAGCGAAAGTGTGCGGGGTGGGTGCAGGCTTGCCCTTCACGGGAGTGCAGAAGGGGGTGCAGAAGTGTCTGTTTGTGAGGGCAACTTGCAGGGCATGCAACCCAAAGATCGTGCATCCTCAGTTTCTCCCCGCTACAGATTGAACGTTCAACTACATGAGCGTTCGTGCGACAAGGGTCCCTAAGAAATTAGGGGCCCTTCGTCGTTCCGGAGGTCCGCGCGGCAATTCGCACGAGCGGTCTCCCGTTCAGGGTACGGTCGCATCGATCCGCATGACTGGTATGACGATAAGCAACTTGAGATGCTTGGTGGCCGCGGTGTCCACCAGGTGGAAGGCCATGCGGTTGGGGTGCGGCTTCGCGACACCGGAGAACCGACCAGCAGTGCGTGGCGCGGGAACAGCTGCGAGCGGCAGGCAGACGTGTGACGCCACTCAAGACTCCACTCACTAACCTGTGGCATGACTGAAATTACGAGGCGCGATCTCATCGCCGCAGGGATTGCTGCCAGCGCCGGTGTTGCAATCGCAAGCACCACCTCGTCGGCTCAGGCCCATGAACTTCGAAGTCGACGAAATGCTCCTTCGGGTGCGCCGAACATCATCGTTATCCTTGTTGACGAGATGCGCTTCCCCCAAGTCTTCCCGGCGGGCATCAACTCACCGCAGGAGTTTCTCGAGGCGTTCATGCCGAACCTCGCGAAACTTTGGAAACAGGGCGTGAAATTCGCAAATCACCACACTGCAGGAACCGCGTGCAGTCCTGGGCGCGCATGCCTGGTGACAGGTCTGTATCCGCATCAGAACTGGTGCCTGCAAACGCGCAAGGGCACGAGTAATGGTGCCTCGGGACCTCAAGCCCCAGCCCTCCAACGAGAGTTCCCGACCTACGGAAAGCTTCTTCGGCAGGCCGGCTATGTGACTCCCTATGTCGGAAAGTGGCACCTATCCAACTCCCCAAGCAGCAGCAGCGCGCAAGGCGCCGATGCGTACCTAGAATCCTTCGGATTCCAAGGCCTCACGATGCCAGATCCGATCGGCACCAATGGCCAGGGAACTGAGGATGACGGCAACATCGCGCATCAGGCCCAAACCTGGCTTTCGGCCCGAAAGCGCGGCGAGCGACCGTTCTGTTTGACTGTCAGCTTCGTCAATCCGCACGACAAGGAATTCTTCTGGAGCGGGACCGAGGCCGACCAGTACAACCAGCTCTTCGCGAAGGCCGGCGCTGTCCCCGCGGTGTCCTACTCCCCTGCGCCGCCACTGAACGCTCCGAAGTCATACGGCTATCCGGCGCTTCCTCCCAATTGGGAATCCACTCAGTCACTATCGGACAACAAGCCCGCCGCCCAGGCCTTCACAAAGTCGTTCACCGATCTCATGTGGGGCGGAGTAAGCGACAATCCGTCGCAGACAACAGATTTTGTACTTGAGGATTACCCCGGTGTCCCCAATGCCAAGACCGCCTATGCGCCATTTCAGTTTTGGAGTCGCGCTCTGGACAGCTACACCCAAATCCTGGGGTTCGTTGACCGACACATCGGCTCGGTCGTCAAGGCGATCCCCGAGCACTTACGCGACAACACAGTGATCGTCATGACAGCGGACCACGGGGACTACGCCGGCGCGCACGGCTTCGCGTCCAACAAAGCAGGAACCATGTATCGCGAAGCGGTCAACGTTCCCCTCATTGTGATGGACCCGCGTGAGCGATACACCGGTGACATCAACATCGTGCGCGACCAACTCACGTCAAGTGTGGATATCGTTCCGATGTTGGCGAGTCTGGGTTTCGGAGATCGCGAATGGTTCAAAGGTGACCTCGAGGAGATCTATCAAGAACGTCTGGACCTCCTACCTTTGCTGAAGTCGAATCGTTCTCGGGGACGCGAACACGTCCTCATGGCTTCCGATGAGTGGGTGCCCAGCTTCTACGTGTACAACGGCGCACGGCGACACATTTTGGGAATTCGAACGCAGAACAGCAAGGTTGCCGCCTATACCAACTGGGACAAGCAAGGAGCTATGCAAATCCCCAGCCTTCAGGCAGAGTCGTACAAGTACGACTCACGATTAGGGCGCCTTGAAATAGACAACCAGCACGCCGACAACGGACAGGCACAAGCGCAACTGAAGGCGCTGCTCGGGCCATACAACCGCAACGCTATGGCCGCGCCGCTGCCGCCACGATACCGATCGGCCGTTGCTCGCGGTAAGGCTGAGTACCTGGCCTATATCGCGTTGCTGGACAGTCTGAATGCCAACGGTTCGACCAGCATGACGAGCCCGGACTGGGTCGGCAACTACATTCATCTCGGCTAGATCTCACATAGTCGCTGCGTTCGCTGCGTTCGCTGCGTTCGCTGCGTTCGCTGCGTTGGCGTGTTGGCTTGCTGACCGGGATGGGTGGAGTGTTCATCATCGAAACCGCGCTGCTGCGCGTATGAGTGGTTTCGACGCTACTCGTATTCAGGATCTCTTGCGCGCGCTCGACACGAAGTTGGCTGCTCTCAACGCCAGCATGATGGATCACCTCCAACTCAGAGTGATTCAGTTACCCTGACAAGATGAGCGATGGTCCCGCAGCTGCTTCGCGGAACGAGGCTGCCGAAAAGCGTGACCGTTCCGCAGAGGTACTTGATCAGCAGGCCGATCGCCACGCCAGCAAGTCCCAGGAACTGGACGATGTGGCTGCTGATCGTGAATCAGCTGAGTTGCAACGCCTTCATCAGGATCGGGTTGATTCAGCGCACTTGAGAGAGTTGTCCGCCCAGGACCGTGAAATGGCGAAGATCGACCGTCGGGCCGACCTGGAGGACAGGATTAACGAGACTGATCCGGATTTCTCCAAGGCGGCTAGCCGTGGCGTTAAAGCACATGCTCGCGATGTTGCCGCCCAAGGCCGTGACGATGAGCGCGATAAACGTGACGCGCTCGCGAGCGAGTTGGATGCCGAGTACTCGGAGTTCGGTGAGGTGGACTCAGAACGGAAGCCTGAGGATCGCAAACGGGCTGCGAAACGACGAGACGCTTCCGCAGATGACCGAGAGATGGCAAGGGAAGACCGAGACGCGACGGCGGACCGTGATACATCGATACCTGAAAAGTCAGAACCCACATAGGCGTATGGATTTCGTCTGTCGCTGATGAGCTCTACATGCCACACTGCAAGGGCGGGACCGCACGTAAATCTCACGAGCGGAGTGAATCTTGACCATTTCACTTTGGAGCACTGAATGAAACCAGTGCTCTTGCCCATGCTAGGTCCTGAGCTTCTGGGCGCGATTCATCATGCGATCCTCCTCTTCGATGGTGACGGAGTCATCCGTGAAGCCAATCCCAGGGCGGGGGAGGTATTCGGCTATGAGTCCGAGGTTCTCCCGGGTATGAGTATTGAACTGCTCCTCCCGGGGTCGTTTCGGGGCCGGCCTGAGCAGCGTCGAGACTCGCATGCTGCCGCTCCATTGCCGCGAGCGATGGCTGCAGGGCTTGAACAAGTTGCTTTGCGTTCAGATGGCTCGCAATTCCCTGTCGACATCGGCTATAGCTTCCTGTCGGCACCTCAGGGACCTTTTACGGTTGCGATCGTTGCGGACTTGTCCGAGTTGCTCCAACGGTTGGCAAGTAAGGAATATCTAGCGCGCACGGTGCTGGACTCATCGATCGACGCCTACTACTCCACTGACAGCAGAGGGCTCGTAACCGAGTGGAACGTCGCCGCCGAAGTGCTATTCGGCTGGACACGACTGGAGGCACTGGGGAGCCCATTGATGAGTCTCATCATCCCGGCTCGATTGCACGGTCAGGCTATTTCTGCTCTCCACAACTACACGCAGACACAACGTGCACATCTGGCAGGACAGGTGACAGAGACGACCATGGTCCGCCGGGACCGCACCGAGTTTCCTGTGGAAGTCTCCATTACTGCGATCGGCGACGGTGACGGTGTCATCTTCCATTCCTTTCTACGGGACATCAGTGAGCGGAGGGCTAGCGAAGACGCTGTTCGCGAGAATCAATACCGGTTGCAGTCGATCCTGGACACAAGTCGCTCGGCGATCTCGATTCGCGATCGAGAGTTCCGATTCATTCTCGCCAACCGTGTCTTCCGCGAGCAATTCAGACTCGAGCAAGACGAGGATCCGACCGGACGGCTGGACAGCGAAGTTCTGACTGCTGACTTCATCGCCAGCTCACGCTCAGAGGATGAGCAGGTCCTTGCAGGCCAACGCGTCACTCGCGAGGAAGTGGTTCACCTGGAAGGTCGGGAGCGAACCCTGCTCTCGCATCGCGTCCCACTCATTGACTCGGCGGGGCAGGTGTACGCGATCATTGAGGTGTCCACAGATATCACTGATAGAAATCGTTACGAGCATGAGTCAGATGAGCGAACTCAGCTACAGGCGCGACTAGAGACCGCTATCGATGATGGTCGCCTGCTCGTTTATTCCCAGCCCATCATTGACCTTGCCTCAGGAAAATTCTGGGGAGAGGAACTTCTCGCCCGCATGCGCGGCGAGAATGGGTCAGAAGATTTGATCCAACCCGATCAGTTCCTGCTGCAGGCAGAGCAACTTGGTCTCATGCCCATTATTGATCGCTTCATGATCAACGAAGCGCTCGCGCTTGCGAAATCGGGAAGGAAGATTTCTGTCAACCTGTCGGCCACTTCTATCCAAACTCCAACGCTCGCTGACATGGTGATCGCGCTGCTCGCCACGGATACTCAAGCGGCAGCGAACCTCACTATTGAGATCACCGAGACAGCAGCACTGGCCTCAACGGGGGCCGCCCGCTACTTCTCGGCCTGCTTGGCAGAACTTGGTGCCGGCCTTGCCCTCGACGATTTCGGCACCGGGTATGGGTCTTTCAACCAACTGCATACGCTGAAACTGACCACCTTGAAGATTGACGTGAGTTTCGTGAAGGATCTGGCATCCAACACTGATAGTCAACGCAGCGTAAAACTCATCGTCCAAATCGCCACTGCCTTCGGACTCAGCACAACTGCTGAGGGTGTTGAGGATTCTGAAGTTCTCGAACTGCTCCGCCAATATGGCGTGGACCGGGCTCAAGGCTATTTCGTTGGAAGGCCGTCACCCGTTTCCCGGCTCTGATCGATCAGACCCAGCCGACCCCCCCTCCACCTAGACCGATGTGCCGCACGATCTGTTTCGGACCGCTTACTCTGTTTGGAACGTGCAAATCACTTTGCCACGCCCTATGAATCGACGATCACCAACACCTACTGGGGCACTATCGCTGATCTCCACGAGGTCGTCGACATGTACCGTGCAGGCCAGATTCGACCCCAAATCCAGCGTTACTCGATGGATATCGCACTCGATGCTTATCGCGACCTTGAGGCTGGCAAGCTCTCCGGCCGAACTGTGGTCGTCCCGCATAGCGCGTAGTTCGTTCAACACTTTATCCGCCATGTATGTGTGCGAGCGCGCTAACTTGCTCTAGGAGGTAGCCATGAGCGCACATGAATTAGTGGCAGCAGAGGCTCTCAAAATTCCCTGGGATCAAACGCCCACCTACAACACCCTCATGTCAGTAGCAGCAGGCGTAGGCCTATTGCTACTTGTATGGCTAGGTCGCGAACTGTATTGGCGTCGGTCAATCGTGCCCGAAGCATGGGCACTGGCTTTCGGCGTGCTCGGTTTGATCTTGACCGCGACAGGCCTGCACATGACCTTGACGTGGCCACTGGCCTCGATCGCCCCCTTTGACAACATCATCTTCGGTGAACCGAGTCTGGCTTTCGGCGTCATCCTGCTCGCCGCCTCCTTCGTCTTGTGGGCCAGACGCGGGGAATTTGCCGATGGTGATTCGCCAGGCCAAGACTCCCGACTCGGCTACGTCAAACGCCTTGCAGCTCCACTGTCGGTGTTCGCGGCCGGACTGGGATTGGGTCTGTTCGGCATAGCGGCCGCGGGTTGGACATACACGCTTTTCGCGGCACCTGTTGAGGAACCAATCTCGGGACTTTTCGCTGATTACCCAATGCTCGAAGCATCATTCATCTCCGGCCTATACGTCCTCGTTGGTATTGGCGCTGTCCTGCTGCCCTTGGCGATCTACCGAACTAATCGCTTCTTGGTGATGACGATAGGAATCTGTTGGGCACTGGCAGGCTTGGCCTTTACCTTGTTCGGCGCTTTGAACTACTTGACGCACATCGGCCTGATCATCAACACCAGCTGACAATGATGAAGAGCGTTGGCCGCTCCAGCGTTGCGGAGAGTTACGCGATACGAACGGCACCATGCGCATTTGACGGTTGGCGATAAGTACCTTGCGTGGTGCCCAAAACAAGGGACTCACATCTCAAGTGATCTCGGTAATCGTTCTGGGTTACTGACGGACAAGTCCCGGTATACGCGGCTTGCGGAAGGGCAGTCCGTTGCCGCTGGGAGTTTCGCGGGCCATCTGTAAATACTCGTGGCCAAGCCTGGCAAGCGACGTGCTGTCTGTCGTGTGCCCCTCAATTGGTTGTACCCGAAGATGCGCGGGGTTAACTAATCGATCTCGATGTAGACGGTACCGCCGATCACTTGAACCGGAAATGTGCGGACGGCTTCGGTGGCAGGCGGGTTGAGGGCCTCACCGGTGCGTAGATCGAATCGGGAGCCATGAAGCCAGCATTCGATGGCGCAGTGGTCAACTTCCCCCTCCGATAGCGGGATGGCGCCGTGTGTGCAGGCGTCGTGTACGGCGAACACCTCACCGGGCGTGAGGACCACGCAGATCGATCTTCCCGAAAGCCGGAGTCCGTGTGGTTGATCGACAGTTAGGTCGTCGAGTTGGCAGGCTTCGATCCAATGTGGCACGGCATAGCCAGCTGCTGTCTGAGGATCGTCGGGAGGAGTGCTCATGTGCACCTCCGACGCTGGCTGATTCGCGAAATCACTATCAATTAACCACACTAGACTCCGTGAAAATAGCTTCGGGGATTTGAACCTCGGGTCCAGGCGCAAAATGCCTGTTAGACTCACGGAACAGACCTCGTGGGCGACCCCTCGCCGTCAGCCGTGCGCAAATCAGTACGTCCGATTGCGTAGGTGGTGCCCCTCGTATTGATCGGGCGCCCGGTGGTACTTGCGCTTGAGCGCTCGAATTGGGTCAAACTCACTTTGGGAGTTAGCAGGCCCATACAACTGGAGCAAGATCCGCTGGGTGCGATAGGAAACAAAATCAGCAATCCTTCGTGTTGTGCTGCGCTTTGTCATCACGCTCTCTTCCCTCGATCATTGAGGGTCGTAGCTTGGCGTTCCGATTGGCACCTACGCCGCCACATACTCAGGATAGGCATGCCTAACTGAGAGAAGCAAATGCGGTGGACCATTGTTGCCAGTCCTTGCGTTGAAGTCCCGGGGCACAGTTCGATTCACTTGCCACGAAAGTGATCAGGTCAAGTGTCGCAGTCGATAAGCAGATGACCACCTTGTCGCCGTGTTGGCACCAAGATTCTCGAGTTCAACGCTTCATAGACCAAGTGACAACTTCACGCCCCGAGGTAGCTCTCACGGTATGGGCGACTTTGGTGAGTATCACGTCAGATCTGTGTTGTGACGAGCACTGCGGGCAAATAGTCTCTCAAGACTTGGACGATTACAGAAGGTAGATGGTAGACGTGGAGAAGTTGTCATTGACTGCACTCGCGCGAAAGCAGTTGGAACTTGCAAGGGAATCATCGAGCGGTCGCAGTGCAACAACCGTGTTTGGTGGGCACGAACACACACTGCGCCAGACATTGATCGCGATCAGTGCCTCGCACATGCTCGATGAACATGCCAATCCAGGGGAAGCGACAGTGCATGTTTTGCATGGGCGGGTGCGGTTAACCGCCGGGACGGTTGCGTGGGAAGGGTCGCCCGGCGATCTTCTCGTTGTACCTGATGCTCCACACGCACTAGAAGCACTTGAGGACTCCGTCGTCTTGCTCACTGTCGCAAAGAGCGGCAGGTAACTTCCGCGAAAGGTCGAAGATGTCCAGGAAGCCGAATGTGCAGGTGCGGCGAGTCTATGAGGAGCCAGATCCACGTGATGGTGTGAGGATTTTAGTGGATCGCATCTGGCCGCGCGGAATGACGAAGTCTGCGGCACACCTTGATGAGAAGTCTGCGGCACACCTTGATGAATGGTGCAAACAGATTGCGCCGTCGACCGAGTTGCGGACTTGGTATCACCACGAGCCGACTTTGCTTGCAGAGTTCATTGATCGATACCAGGTCGAGTTACAAGCCAAGGAAAGGGCAGCGGCCTTGGAGCATTTGCGCATATTGGCGAAGACACAAACGCTCACGCTCTTAACCGCAACCAAACAACCGGACCTCAGCCACGCCCGCGTATTGGCTGACCTGCTTCATGCCTGACGCGACTTGATTCCCCATGGCATCGCATATGAGCGTGCTGCCGGGAACCGGTTGGGCCGGCGATGTCGCGAACACGCTAACGCCCGTAGCGCACGACACCAATCAAGTCGCGGCACTGGCGATGCAGGCCGCGACGGTGCGGGAGTTAGATGCATGTATCAGCGTGTGCCGGGCATGCTCCCGGCTGGTCAGTTGGCGAGAGCACATCGCGACGACCAAGCGGGCCGCCTTCGCACACCAGCAGTACTGGGGTCGCCCAGTCTCAGGTTTTGGTCCCGACGATGCAACGATCGCGATCCTAGGACTGGCGCCTGCCGCCCACGGCGGCAACCGCACCGGTCGAGTCTTCACCGGCGACTCTTCCGGCGACTGGCTGTATGCCTCCTTGCATCGGGTTGGGCTAGCCAACCAAGCAACATCAATCACCGCCGACGACGGCATGCAGCTGCATCGGACACGCGTCCTTGCCGCTGTGCGCTGTGCCCCACCGCAGAACAAGCCAACGATCCAGGAACGTGATCGTTGTGCCCCGTGGCTGCATGCTGAGCTGCAGGCAATCAGACCGTCTCTTCGCGTGGTTGTGGTCCTTGGCGCGTTCGCGTGGCAGGCGACATTTCGGTCATTGGCTGCGATTGGTGTCAGAGACGGACCCACTCGACGACCACGATTCGGCCATGGTGCCCAAGTAGCCTGCGGGCCTATCACTGTCTTGGGCTCGTATCACCCCAGTCAACGCAACACGTCAACCCACAGACTCACGCATCAAATGCTTGATGACGTCCTGGCCCACGCAGCATTGCTCGGCTCGGCACCCCACTTCGAACTTCCAGGAGGCTGACTCCCGACTTACACCGGTACCAAGGCAGCAGTACTCTGACAAGGAATCGAGGAGCGAACCATGCCGACACCGACTAATTCACCTCATCGCCCCACGGACGACGAACTTGCCGAGGAAGTGTGGGAAGACGAGTCCCCAACTCCTGAACCCGTTGCCAACGATGAAGTAAGCAGGCCGAAGCACGATGCGGAAGTGTCAGATCTGCTCAACCTCGAACAGATCCACCGTGCACTGATCGAAGGCCATCACGAAGCGCTATCCGATCCACGCAACGTGGCTGAAGGCCTTGACCGCGCCGTGTGCCCTCCGCATCGTGAACATCTTGCAGTGATAGCAGCCGGGGCCTCCCGAGAGGGCCTCTCCGCAGCCCAGTGGCGCGACTCGATTCTGGATGGCATTGGACCTTCCGCCATCCCGCTGTTGGGAAGTGCTGAAGTATGCATGCGTGAATCCGGACTCTGGCCCTGGCCCAACTAAGTGAGTAGCCACAGCGATCCACAGGTGCGAGACGCTAGCCCTTGCATCGCAAGCCTCGCTGCTTCTGAGTGAGTAGTGGTGTCGTGAGGTTTCCCGCAGAAAGTCGGCAAGTGGGTTTACGGTTCGCCCGCCTGGTGGCAAGCGCTATCTCGTGGTTGAACGGCCTGGGGTGTCCGATCTTGGAGTAACACTGGTGTGAGCCCCCCGGTTTGCAGGGGTGCGCGCATTATGGACGTGCTTGGTCGTAGTGGACAGCTGCGCATCAATGAGCTTGTGCGTCAGCGATGTGTGCTAGCTGAGCAATAGCGCGTCGACTTAGTCGACCCGTGGCGGTTCCGAGGTTTGCTGACGTTGTTGCCTAGGATGGTTGCGTAGGTGAAATTCGCAACACGGTGTTGGCGCATGCCGAGGACATTAAGGGTCTCTTGGCTCGTAGGCATGTCTTGGACATCAAAGTATTTGGCTCGGTAGCGCGCGCCGAGGATCGTGAGGACTCCGACGTCGATTTCTTGGTCGAGTGAACCGCTCTGACTTTTGTTCCTAGTGGTTTACGGGGCTGGCGAATGCCGGCCTCGCTTCTTGTTGGGCAGGGTAGTGGCTGGCGTGGGCTTCGTTTGGGGTTCGGTAGTCCAGCTCTGAGT
>Ga0172380_10006726_pt1 | contig 13212 bp, 12 predicted proteins | sample Leawe162metaG_FD_119747 | JGI IMG/M metagenome (GOLD analysis project Ga0172380, IMG submission 119747) | Leachate microbial communities from a municipal landfill in Southern Ontario, Canada - Leachate well 162 metaG | ecosystem: Engineered > Solid waste > Landfill > Unclassified | place... | reverse complement strand
GACGGCACGCTGCGGCTGCAACGCCGGGACCGACCGCTGACGTTCAAGGAATTGGCCGAACCCCCGGTCCCCTCCTCGCCGACAGGCGCGGCCTGCACCGGCAAACGCACTCTCGCCGACCGTACCCCCTGGCGACCGGATCCCAACCACCCCTGGAAACGTACCGCATCGAGGATCGTGGCGGCCTGAAAAATCGCCGCCAGGTCAAGCATGCTCCGCTTCAGTCCGGCTCGCTGCGCTCGCCTCCCTTCCGCTACGCCTGCTTGACCCGGCGGTCCCCTACCCTGACACTTCTTTTCAACCCTCCTGAGAGGGAGAGGGGAAAGAGGGGGTTATTTCACTTCGATCTTGCGGGGCTTGACCTCTTCGCGTTTGTTCAGTGTCAGCGTCAGCACGCCGGTGTCGAGTTTGGCGTCCACCTTGTTCTCGTCCACCGCGATGGGTAGCGAGATGGTGCGCTGAACGCGGGCATAGCGGCGTTCCTTCAGGTGATGCGTGGGCTTGACTTCCTCCGGCTGGCGTTCGGCGATGATGCTGAGCATGCCGTTTTCGAGCGTGACGTTCACCTGATCCCTGGTGAAGCCGGGCAACTCGGCGGCGACGTAGAGATGGTCGTCGTCCTCCCAGATATCCATGGGGTAAGACGCGGTGGCCAGTGAGGTGTCGTCACCGATGTACCGGCTGAGCATGCGGTCGAAGTCACGATGCAGCAGGTCGAAGGGATCCGCCCAGATGCTGGCCGCTGTTGGGTTTCGACGAGTGGGTAACATGGGAATCTCCTTTCAGGAATAGTGGTTTTGACGCCGGCGTCCCGATGACGCCGATGCACCAAGCCAAGGTCAAATGCCGTGCCAAATGGGGTTTTGTGCAAACTCAAAAATGACGGGCGGATATGAAACCGGCAAATTCGCGGTTTCTGCCAGATTGACAATTCGCGTTTGGACGGGTGCAAGACCGACAGTCGCAGATACAATGGGGTGATGAAGTTATGCGGTGGCATTTTGTGGGTGATGGTTCTCGCCACGATCGCTGTGGGGCGGTTCGGCTGCGATGGCTCGATCTGCGTGCCTCCGAAAAACAGTCGGAAGTGGATCTGCTTGCGGTGGTTACATGACATCGGCCAGGCCGAGGGCGGGGCCGTATTGTTTGACCAGGCGTCCGCGGAGCAGGGCGTGGGAGGGATGGGTAAGGCGTGGGTCGTTTTCGACGAGTGCGATGGCGTCGCGTCGCGCCATGCGGAGGAGATCGAGATCGGTGGCGAGGTCGGCGATTTGGAGGGGGGGCAGGCCGGACTGTCGGGTGCCGATGAGTTCGCCCATGCCGCGGATGTTGGAATCGGCCTCGGCGATGGCGAAGCCGTCGGTGGTGTTGGCGATGGCGGCGAGGCGTTGGGCGGCGTCGTCGGTGGTCGGCTCGGCGATGTAAACGCAGAGCGATCGTTTGGAACCGCGGCCGACCCGGCCGCGCAGTTGGTGGAGTTGGGCCAGGCCGAAACGCTCGGCATGTTCGACGACCATGAGGGAGGCGTTGGGGACATCGACGCCGACTTCGATGACGGTCGTGGCGACGAGGATGTCGATTTGATGATCGCGGAACTGGCGCATGATGCGATCGCGTGTGGCGGATTGGAGTCGGCCATGCACGGCGGCGACCTTATGATTGCGGAAGTAGTGGTCTTGGATGTTTTTGGCGTGTGAGGTGACGGCTTTGAGATGGGCGGGGCTGTCGTCGATGGCGGGGACGACGACGTAGAGTTGTTCGCCCTTGTCGATGCGTTTGGCGAGATAGCGGTACACCTCGTCGGTTTTTTCGGGGGAAACGACGCGGGTGTCGATGGGTTGGCGACCGGGGGGGAGGGCGGTGATGGTGCTGACGTCCATGTCGCCGAAGAGCGCGAGACAGAGGGTGCGGGGGATGGGGGTGGCGGTCATCACGAGGGTGTGAGGGATGAGGGATGAGGCGTGAGGGGCGGAGGATGCGGATTTGTTGGAGCGCAATGCGGCTCGTTGTTTGACGCCGAAACGGTGCTGTTCATCGACGATGACGACGGCGAGGTCGTTGAAACGGACGGATTCGGTGAGCAGGGCGTGCGTGGCGATGACGATGTCGATGCCCCCACCCCCGGAAGTGGCGATTTGTTTGATGAGGGCGGCGCGATCGGCGGGGGGGATGGAGCCGGTGAGGAGTGCGAGGCGGACGTTGGAGCCGGCGAGCATGGCGGAGATGGAAGCGAAATGTTGCTCGGCGAGCAGTTCGGTGGGGGCCATGAGCGCGGCTTGTTTGCGGTCGGCGACGGCGAGAAGCATGGCGTAAAGCGCGACGACGGTTTTGCCGCTGCCGACGTCGCCCTGAATGAGACGGTTGGCGGGTTGTGATTTTTGCAGATCGGCGGCCAGTTCGCGCACGACTTTGTCCTGCGCATCGGTGAGCATGAAGGGAAAGCGGGCGCGGATATGTTTGTCGATGGCGGGGGACCAGCGAAGGGCCGGGGCGCGGAACTGCGTGCGCGTGTAGTGGCGGTTGATCGTCAGGCCGAGCTGGAGCAGCAGCAATTCGTCGTAGGCCAGGCGGCGTCGCGCGGATTTGGCTTCGTCTTCGGTGTCGGGGGCGTGCAACATGCGATAGGCGTCGGCCAGTTCGGGCAGGGCGCGTGCTTTGCGATAATCGGCATCGAAGTGATCGTCGATCTGCGTGAGCGCCCCCGGAAGTATTTGTTCGATGAATTGCGCGATTTGTTCGCTGGGTAAGTTTTCGGTGGCGGGATAGACCGGACGCAGTTTTTCATCATGAGCCACGCCATCGGTTGAGCCATCTGAACTTCCGGGGGCGGGGGCGGATTGCCATTTGGGGTTGACCATTTGGGGGTAATCGTTGAAGCGGGTGACTTTGCCGGTGACGATGAGGGGCATGCCCGCGACGATTTTGCCGACGAGGTAATGGGCGTTGAAGAAGACGACATCGAGCGAGCCGGTGTCGTCGGTGAGGGTGAGTTGGAAACGCCCTTTGCCTTGTTTGCCGAACGTGCGGGATTGTGGGCCGACCCAGCGGCAGTTGGCGACGGTGCCGGTGACGGTGGCGATGGTATCGACGGGCAGTTGTACGATGGGGGATTGACCGGCGTAGAACTCGAAGCGGTAGGGCAGATGTTTGAGCAGATCGGCGACGGTGTTGAGGCCGAGCCGATGGAGGAGAGCGGCCTTGCGCGGAGTCACGCCGTCAAGTTCGGCCAGGGGGGTGGTCAGTGGGATGTGGACGGGTGAGGGCATGATAATTTGATGATTAGGCGATTGGGTGATTCGGTGAAAAATGCCAAGTCGCAAGCGGCGCTATTTCACCCAATCATACATCACCAAATCACCAAATGATTTCACGGTGTCTGCCAGTCGGGGGGCAGGCGGACGTAGAGTTTGTGCATTTGGCCGTCGAGGATGAGGTCGGCGAGTACGACGGTGCGGGCTTTTTCGGGTTCGAGGACGGAGCCGACGGGGAACTGTTCGCCGTGCTGATTGATGAAATCGACCAGGTGTAAATCGCGGCCGGCGCCGATGGGGATTTGGTCGATGGTGCAGCCGTACTGTCCGTTGATCCAGAGTTGGACGTTGTGATAGGTTTGAGCGGTGCGGTTATCGAGCCAGATTCGCTTTCGGCCGTCGCGGATGATTTCGATGTCGAAGGGCTGGCCGCGGGTCATGTCGGCTGGATAAACGCGGGGCGGCTGCTTTTCGCCGGTCGCTTCGCCGCCCGGCGCGACGCTGACGATGGCTTCCTTCACGTCCTGGCAACCGCCGATCAGGGCGGCGGCAATGGCGAACAGGACCACGAGATGCGTGAATTGGGATTTCATCATGACGAGCCGGGCCTCAGGTTTGGCGAAGTCGATCCACGAGCCGTACTATGATGACGTTCTTTGTGTTCCGGGGCAACCCCCTGTGATAAATGACGAATGACGAATCAAGTTCCAAAAACCAATGTTCAAATGTCGCCGCGGATCGGAACCGGACGTGTTGGAACTTGTGATTTGGAATTTCATTCGTCATTCGAGTTTTGTCATTCGTCATTGCCTGGCGGTCCCTTCGCCTGGGCCGCGGCCACGCCGTTTTATCAGGCGGGGCTGGCGGGTTATTCCGACGCGGCGATGCGGTTGGTCGCGCGGCGGCACGGTTGCCCGTTCTGCGTCACCGAGGCGATGCTCGACCTGTTCCTCATCAACGGCGGCAAGGGCCTGAAGGAAGCGGAACTCGACGAAGCCGATCATCCGATCGCCGGGCAACTGATGGGTTCGCATCCGAAAGAGATCGCCCAAGCGTCGAAGATTCTGGTGAAACTGGGTTACGATGTGATCGACATCAACCTGGCGTGCCCGGTGAAAAAGATCAAGAAGCGATGTCGCGGCGGGCACCTGCTCAGTTCGCCGGACGAGGCGATTGATATTTTGAAAGCGGTGAAGGACGCGGTGGGCGACGATTTGCCGCTGACGTTGAAACTGCGTCGGGGATACGACGACAGCGAGGCGATGACCGCGAACTTTTACCGCATTTTTGAAGGCGCGATGGAAGCGGGATTCGCCGGGGCGACGGTGCATGGGCGCACGGTGCAACAGAAATATATCGGCCCGTCGAAGTGGCCGTTTCTGGCGGAATTGACCAAGCGATATCGCCGCGAGATGGCGAATGGTTTTCACATTTATGGTTCGGGAGATGTTTTCACGCCTCATGCGATTTTCGAGATGATCGAACAAACCGGCGTGCAGGCCGTGAGCGTGGCGCGCGGCGCGATCGGCGATCCGTGGATTTTCCGGCAGGCCCGGCAACTCCAGCGCGGCGAGCCGATCATCCCGCCGACGATCGCCGAGCAGCGCGCGGTGTTGCTCGAACATTTTGAGTTGTCGGTGAAATCGCACGGCGAAGCGGCGGCGTCGCGCATGATGCGCAAGTTCGGCATCAAGTTTTCACGCCATCACCCGCAAGGTGATACGGTGGCCAAGGCGTTCATCGCGGTCAAGTCGATGAGCGATTGGCATGCCGTGATCGATGCGCATTATCCAGTGGAAGCAGTGATGAACCACAGAGGCACAGAGCCACAGAGAGAAAAAATTTGATTTTGTTTTCTCTGTGGCTCTGTGCCTCTGTGGTTCATCATCATTCCCGGTCTTTTTCGCCGAGTCCGAGTATCCACCAGAACAGGCCGAACACCAGGCCGAGTACGAGGATGCCGCCGAGTGACAGAACGATCAGGCCGATGAAGCTGGCTCCCATGTTGATTACCTCTTTGGGGCTTTCGCCAGTTGCGCCATGGTGGTTTGTTCGACGAAGTTTTGTCGTTGGGTGTGCAGTTCCTGGACGATGGACCAGGCGGGGTCTTCGCCGAGGAAACGGAGGGTGGGTGTGAGTTGTTCGCCGGCCTGGAGGACTTCGGCGGCGTTGATCTGGTCGGCGGGTTTGGCGAGGGTGTAACCGCCGCCGCGCTCGTCGTCGCCGCCGATGTGATGGATAAGGTTGGCGGTTTCCAGTGCGATCAACATGCGGTTGATGACGCGGGCGGGCAGGTTCATCGCGTCGGCGAGTTGATCGACCTGCGAGATTTTGCCCTGCTCGAAGGTTTGCGCGATGTGCCGCATGAGGGGGATCAGCCAGGAGCCGTCGATGACCAGGTCCTGGCTCTGGGCGAGGTGTTTGAATCGCCGGCCCTTCATGGCTTGGACGGCATAGGCCAGTTCCAGGCCGAACAGGATGATGAGCCAGGAAACCCAAAGCCAGAGCAGGAACAAGGGCAGCAGCGCCAGTGCGCCGTAGATGCCCCTGATCGCGGCCCCGTCGAAGTACCACTTCAATCCCTGAATGGCGATAACCCATATCAGAGAAGCGACGAACCCACCGATGACCGCGGCCCGCAGTTGCACCCGCGTGTTGGGCAGCCAGCGATACAGCAGCGTCAGCGCCAGCCAGATCGTGAGGATCGGAGAGAGGACGACCAGCGGGCCGACCAGCCAGCCGGTCCAGGGGATTTTGTCAATGAGGTCCATGAACCATTTTTGTGCGAATTGACCGCCGAGGATGGCGATGGGTCCGAGGGTGATGGCGGTCCAATACAGAGGCAGTCGCAGATACCAGGGGCGGCTCTTGGCCACGCCGTAGATCAGGTTGAAACTTTTTTCGATGGTGGCGAGCAAGCCGGTGGCCCCGTAGATGAAGATGAGTATGCCGACGGTGCCGATGCCTTTGAAGCTGACTTTTTCAAGGGAATCGATGGCCTGCTGGAGGGATGCGGCGATGGCGGCGCGGGCTTCGTCGAATTCGCGTTCTTTCTCAAGGTCGATCAGCACCTGGGGATTGTCAGTGTCGGTATGTTCGCTGCCGGCGGGAGTTTGGCCGATATCCGCGGACGGCGTGACTTGTTCCTTCGTGATGGGATTGAGCAGCCAGTTGATGATGTCCGACTTGAAACCCTCGCGTTCGGTGTCGCTGACGAACGATGCCAACACCACGAGCATCACCACGACCATCGGCATCAGCGAAAACAGCGTGTGATAGGTCAGCGCCGCGGCCATTTGCCCGGCTTTGTCGTAGTGCAGTTCCCTGGCGCAGTGGCGGGTCAGGTCGGTCCAGTAGCGGACGGTTTTCTGTTTGCGCGTCAGTTCGACGGCCGGTTGGGTCATCAGGCGTCCGAACGATTCAACGATGTTTTTCGCCAGTCGCATGAAGGGTCTCCCGATGACAATAGGTTAACCGTAAAGAGAAGTGAAAGGTATGCCTGATTGTCGATTTCCGATTTCCGATTTGCGGAGGCGGATCGGCGTGGGTGTCTTAAATCGAAAATCGGCAATCGGAAATCGATAATTCCCCTCACGCTTCGTCGATGCCGCCTTGTGACCAGGGGTGGCATCGGGCGATGCGTTTGAGGCCGCGCCAGGCGCCGCGCGCCGGGCCGTATTGGTGGATCGCGTCGATCATGTACTGGCTGCAAGTCGGATGAAAGCGGCAATGCCCGCCGAGCACCGGGCCGAGCGTGATGCGATAAAGCCAGACCAAGGCGATGAGCAAACCACCGATGGCGCGGGTGAACAGGTTTGTTGGATTGTCCGAGCAGAGCGAAGGGCTGTGGCTTTCCACCGCCCCTGCCGGGGCAGGGCGTGTCGCCGAATGTTCCACGGGTTTCGCCGCGCTGCCCCCGTGGCTACAACCCGCGACCCCTTCGGGGCCGTGAATTGAATGTTGCTGCGCGGGGCGGGATGGAACGTCGCGGTTCACGGTTGGCCGTGTTCTTTCCAGTGGTGATCGAGGCGTTGGATCGCATCCGACAGCCATTGTTGATATTGCGAGTTTTTCACCGGGTCGTGGGCGCGGGCGGCGATGACCAGGTCATATCCGCGCGGCAAGTCATGCTGCAAGAGGCGGAACGCGTCGCGGAGTTGTCGTTTGACGCGGTTGCGTTCGACGGCCGAGCCGCAGCGTTTGCTGATGGCCAGGCCCATGCGGTTGAAGCCGAGCGTATTGGGCAAGGCGGCGACGCGCAGCGGGCCGGCGTGCCGCACCGCGCCGCGTTGCCGCATCAGTTCAAACTGAGCGGCGGAGCGAAGGCGCTGTTCGCGTGAAAATCGAAATGACGCTTGGTCGGCCATTGATCCGCAATCCGAGATCGTTACGATTCATCGAGCGCTTCACGATAGCATCGCATGAGGCGTCCGCGGGTAATCAGGCCGCGAACTTTTTTTTCGCCGGGATCGACCACCGCCAGCGAGGCGACGTCCAGGACGCTGAACTTGTCCATCACCATGTCGAGGGTTTCATCGGGCTGCACGGTGGGCAGTTCGGCGTGCATGATTTCCGCGACGACCAGCAGAGGCACGGCTTCGCGTTCAAAGAGGGTGGTGCGAATGTCATCGCCGTTGACCATGCCGACGTACTGGCCGGAAACGTTGATGACGACGAAGTCCTGCACGCCGGAGTGTTCGGACAGGTCGATGACGCGCTGGACCGGATCGCCGGGAAAGAGTGTGACGGCCTCGGTGAGCCGGACGTGTTCGACGTTCAGCCGGCGGAGGACGGTCAGGTCGCTCATGGTGCCGATACGCAGGCCCATTTCGCGCAGCGGCAGGGTGTAGATGCTGTCGCGCATGAGCACCTGGGAGATGATCGTGGCGATGATGGAGACGAGCATGACGGGGAGAATGACCTGGTAATCGCGGGTGAGTTCAAAGACGAGGATGAAGGCGGTGAGGGGGCAATGGACGCTGCCCGCGAGAACACCGGCCATCCCGGCCAGGGCGTAGGCGGCGGGGCTGACGGTGTGCGCGGGGTTGAGGATGTTGGCGGCCATGCCGAACGCCGCGCCGAGGGTGGCGCCGATGAACAGGGAGGGCGCGAACACGCCGCCTGAGCCGCCGGAGCCGAGGGTGAGGGACGTGCCGATGATTTTCAGCACACAGGCCCCGGCGGCCAGCGCGAACAACAGAAGCAGGGCGTTGCCGGGGGTGAGATGGCGGTAGGTTTCGGGGGTCATCAGCGAGGTGATGAACGGATAGCCGTTGCCGAAGAACGGGGGCATGTCGCCGGTGAGTTGCTTGCGGAACAGCATGACGAACAGCAGGCCCGACCCGCCGAGGATCAACCCGCCGATCATGGGTTTGATGAACGAGGGTAGTTTCACCTTCGTCCAGGCGTGTTCGCTGAACTGCATGGCTTTGGCGAAACCCCAGCCGGCGAAGCCGCAACCGATGCCCAGCAGGAGGAACAGGCCGATTTCGGGCAGTCGAAAATGATACTGGAGCAGCGTGGCGGGCATGGCGAACAGCGCTTCATTGTGGCCGGACGCGGCCTGGAGGACCAGTGTGCCGAACACGGAAGCGATGACGACGGGCATGAAGGTTTTGAGGGAGAAATCGCGGAGCATGACTTCGAGGACGAGCAACACGCCGGCGATGGGGGCGTTGAAGATCGCCGCCAGACCCGCCGCCGCGCCGCAACCGACGAGCGTGCCCATATGTTGCGGATTGACGTGCAGGGCGCGGCCGACGACCGAACCGATGACCGAGCCGATGTGGATGATCGGGCCTTCCTGTCCTGCCGATCCGCCCGAGCCGATGGTGATGGCGGGGTTGATCGCGGCGAAGATGCCGCTCTTGATGTGAAGCAGTCCCTTGCGGCGGGCGAGGGATTCGATCACGTCCGGCACGCTGTGACTGACCAGTTGGAGACGGAACAGTTTTTTAATCAGGCCCACGAGCAGCCCGCCGATCGCCGGCAGGAGAAAGATCGCCCACCCATATCGACCGAGCGTTTGTTCGCCCAGTTCGGTTTGGAACATGCGCTCGCTGAACTCGACCAGGCGACCGAAGCCCAGCGCGACCAAACCCGTCAGCGCGCCGACCACCGCGGCCAGCGGGATCAGATACCAGTCCGGCCGAAAGCCGATGCCGCTGAGAAGCCGGCCCAACTTAATCAACATGTTCTTCTTGGCGGACATCTCGATCCTTGTCAACGCGAAATCAGTCAGCAGTGTAAGGCCATCCGCCCAACCCGCAACAAGCCCGCGCCTCGAAGCCCGCGAAAGTTTGCGATATGCTATGCGACCCCGCCACACAGCCGCTCGCGGCTTGGCAAAATGCTTTTGAAAGGTTGAACATGGAACTATTGAAGAAACTGGTGCTGACCGCCGGCGTGCCCGGCCGGGAAGACCGCGTCCGTGAACTGATCGCCAAACACGCCAAGCCGCTGGTCGATGAAATGCGCGTCGATGCGATGGGCAATCTCATCGCGGTGCGCAAACCGCGAAAAGGCGGCAAAAAAACTTCCGGGGGCGTCAAGGTCATGCTCGCCGCTCATATGGACCAGATCGGCTTCATCGTCAAACACATCGACGACAAGGGTTACGTCCGCGTCAATGCCGCCGGCGGTTTCGATACACGCAATCTTTTCGCCAAACATGTTTTGGTGGCGACTTCCGGGGGTGGGGGCGATCTGCCGGGGGTGATGAATCCCGCGGGCCGGCCCATTCACATCGCCACCGAAGAGGAAAAAAAGAAAATCCCCGAAGTCGGCGACTTCATCATCGACATGGGCCTCACCGCCGAGCAGGCCAAGGCCAAGGTCAAAATCGGCGACATGGTGACGCTCACCGCGCCGTTCGTTGAAATGGGTTACGCCGTCGCTTCGCAATGTCTGGACAACCGCGTCGGTTGCTGGGCCGTGCTGAAAACGCTGGAACAACTCAAGCAGCACGATTGCGAGATTCATGCCGTGTGGACCGTGCAGGAAGAAGTCGGCCTGCGCGGAGCCGGTCCGGCGGCGTTCGGCGTCGATCCCGACATCGGCGTCTCCTGCGACACCACCCTTTGCTGCGACACGCCCGGCGTACCCGATGACCAGCGCGTCACCGAGTTCGGCAAGGGCGTCTGCATCAAAATCATGGACGGCTCCACCATCGCCGATATCAAATTGGTCGAAGCCATTGAAAAGGTCGCCGCCGGTAAAAAAATCCCCTGCCAGCGCGGTGTCCTTCCACGCGGCGGACAAGACGGCGCCATGCTCCAGCGCACACGTTCGGGCACCCGCACCGCCGTGTTCGCCTGCCCCGTCCGCAACATCCACACCGTCACCGAAATGGCCCACACCACCGACCTCCAGAGCTACCACCAACTGCTCGCCGCCTGGTTGCAAACGCTGTAGCGCGAATGCCGCTCGCGGCTTAGCAATCCTAAGCCGGTTGCTCTATTCGCTGCCACATTTGCGAGGTCCGAATTCAAAACCGCCACAAATGAACGCCGCACCTCGCAAAAAACTCTCCATTTTTTTGCAGCTTTTTCCCTCCCCATGCGTCATAATAAGGTACTACCCGCCGTTTGACGCCCGGCCCTCCCCACACCGGCCAAACGGATGCAATGACCCCGTGCCCGGTTTCTAAACTTCCGGGGGCCGGGAGCGGGGGTGGAGTCGAGAACCATGACGCGGACATATGCCTCCCTTGACCTCGCCGCCGTCGCACAATCACGCGACCGGCCCATGATACACCTCCGCACCTTCGGCGGACTCATGCCCTCAGGCGTCCTGTTCCCACACCACTACGTCTGGTACATCTTCGTCAGCTCACTCGACGTCATGTTCACCTGGGTTCTCCTCCACTTCGGCGGCGTCGAAGTCAACGCCATCGCCAATCACGTCCTGGGCCAATGGGACTTGGTCGGCCTGGTCATCTTCAAGTTCTCCCTGGTCTCCTTCGTCATCTGCGTCTGCGAATATGTCGGGCGACGCAATTACACCCTCGGCAAAAACCTCGGCGAATGGGCCGTCGGAATCACATGGATCCCCGTCCTCCTCGCCATGCTCCAACTCCTGTTCGACAATCCCCACAACCTCTGATCGCCCAATCCCCCTTCAACCTCGCGCCGACCGGCCTCATCCGATGCCGGCGGTCCTTCGGCCCGCCCCAATCGACCAGAGCCAAATCCGTGAACGTCGGTTCCGCTTCGTACCTCGGTGTTTGGAAAAGGTGCCGCGTCCTCCACTATGCGAATTTCCCCTTCAGCGCCATGCCGAAGTAATGCTTCGCGTTGTGGAAGCAGATGTTTTCCACCATCGTACCCAGCAACTTCATATCGCGCGGCAGCAGCCCGGCCTCGACATCGCGCCCGATCAATTCGCACAGCAGCCGCCTGAAATACTCGTGTCGCGGGTAACTCAAAAACGACCGTGAATCGGTCAACATGCCCACGAACTTGCTCAGCAAACCCAGGTTGCTCAGCGCGTTCAGTTGCCGGGTCATGCCTTCCAGTTGATCGCAGAACCACCAGCCCGACCCGTACTGCATGCCCGGAAAGTTGCCCGCCATCGTGGCGAACAGGTAATTGTCCCGCGGGTTGATGTTGTAAATCACGGTCCTGGGCAGTTGTTCCCGATCGGCCAGCGTGCCGAGGTAGCGGGACAACCCTTCGCCCTGCGGGTAATCGCCGATGGAATCGAAGCCGGTGTCCGGGCCGAGGTTTTTGAGCGCCCAACCGTTGTTGTTGCGCATCGGGCCCAGGTGCAGTTGCTTGACCCACCCCCGTGAAGCATCGAGTTGCCCGAAGTAGAGCATCATGTAAACGGTGAACCGATCCTGCTCGGCTTGCGTCAGGGGTTGCCCGCCGCGCGCCTTGGTGAAAATCGTCGCGGCCTGTTCATCCGTACAGGTGACGTTAGGCAGATGGGTCAGCCCGTGATCGCTCAACCGCGAACCCATGTCGTGAAAGAAATCATGCCGCTGTTTCAACGCCGCCATGAACCCCGCCAGATCATCGCACTTCACGCCGGCGGCTTTGCTCACGCGGTCCACATACCCGTTGAACGCTTTGACATCCGCCAATTTGTGACAGTTATCCGGTCGAAACGCCGGGTAAATCACCGTGTTGGCGTAGGGCGAATCGGCATTGAGTTTCGCGTGATGTTCCAGCGAGTCCGCCGGGTCGTCGGTCGTGCCGATCAACGCCACCCTGAACTTTTTCAATATCGTCTTGCAATCCATCTCCGCGATCCGCCGGTTGGCTTCGTCCCAGATTTCCTGCGCGGTGTCTTCGTTCAGTATCGTGTCGATGCCGAAGTAGCGTTTGAGTTCCAGGTGGGTCCAGTGGTGGAGCGGATTGCGCAGCGTCAGCGGCACGGTTTTCGCCCACGCCATGAACTTCTCAAACGGCTCGGCGTCGCCGGTGCAGTAGCGCTCGGCCACCCCCGCGGCGCGCATCGCCCGCCACTTGTAATGATCGCCCTCCAGCCACAACTCGAACAGGTTGCCGAACCGCCGGTTGTTCGCCAAATCCCTCGGCGGCAGATGGCAGTGGTAATCGTAAATCGGCTGATCCGCCGCGTGTTCGTCATACAGCTTGCGAGCGGTCTTGCTGGTCAACAGAAAATCATCGGTGATGAAACTCATGGTGGTTCGCCTTCAGCAGGTGGGTGCGAATCGTCCATGATAATCGCATCGCCGATTCATGCCAGTTTCAGCGTGTGCATCGCACTGGCGCACATCTGTCGGATCAACGGTGTCTCCACGCCGTTTCCGTCGCCCCTCCCGCGAATTCTCCCGATCCCCACTGGCGTTCGGACCCGTGCCGCAGTATCATAAGAGGCAACTTCAATTCACGAGGGCAACATCATGAAGTCCCGCCTGTCACTATCGTTCCTGTTGCTGATGTGTCTGGCCTGCATCGCCCGCGCCGAATCCGTGTGGGTCGAGGGCGAATCG
>Ga0172380_10006725_pt1 | contig 13214 bp, 8 predicted proteins | sample Leawe162metaG_FD_119747 | JGI IMG/M metagenome (GOLD analysis project Ga0172380, IMG submission 119747) | Leachate microbial communities from a municipal landfill in Southern Ontario, Canada - Leachate well 162 metaG | ecosystem: Engineered > Solid waste > Landfill > Unclassified | place... | reverse complement strand
CGCCCCAGGCAATTCCCAGGATTTCCATACCGTTAGCGATGATGTTGAGCAATGCTTCTAAGTTGGCCAAGTTGTTAACACGTACTGTACCTGCGGTGTTCACACCTTGTACAACAGTGGCTTCAGCCCCTTGAGGTGAAATTGTACCGTTGGTGGCACCTTGCAATGTTGGTGAAGAACCATCTGTTACATGCTGTGTTTGTGAGCCAGTTGTGTAGTTCTCACGAGCTTGAGTACCAGTGGCACCCATTGAATTTTGAGTGTCTTGGTTGCCAGAACCGAAGGCATCTTGGGCTAGGGCAGGAGCTGCAATTGAAAGGGTACCGACAACAGCTAGAGAAGCGAAAGCCATAGTAAATTTAGACAAAATGCGCATGGTTAAGGTACCTCCTAGGGCACACAAATGTTTAGTAAGCCAACTACTTTTACTTTGTATCTAAGTCTCGTTTCTCGGGAGGCAGCGCCTCTTGGAAACGTGAGCCCAATGTAATCAAAAACAGAGCGAGAGTCAACGGCTAATTTGTAAGCTAGACAACATTTCCCTGCATTTATCTGCCATTTAATTGGCGAAATCTTGGCATCGCTTCATTTAGAGAGCTTAGGCCTGATTTCAGGCGCAAATCGGCTATGCCCTTGCCAACTTGCCCAAACAAATCCTTTTTGAGGCCCCGGTACAGGCCGGTACATTATTAGGAATACCAAAATTAGTTGTATATGCCAGCAGAGCGAACAACAAAGACTCCTTAAACTTAGGCGAAACGCCAAAATCTTCATGGCGGCGAATTGTTAGTGCGGTAGGCCACATAGATGTAAGCATTCCCACTAATGTCGAATTTGCTTCTCCCCCACCAGCCAAAACCAGCTCGCTGAGAACCACCTCGGGAGCTATAAACCGCTGGTAAGCCTCGACTATCGAGGCAGCGGTGTAGGCCGTGAGTGTGGCAACAATATCGGCTGAACTAATATCATTGGCTTGCCACTGCTCAACTAGAGCCGTCGCCATAGAACGCCCGAACAATTCACGACCGGTGGTTTTTGGGGGTGCCAGATGCAAGTAAGGAAGCGCTAAAAGTTCTTTCAGTATTCGCGCACTGGGGGTGCCCGAAGCCGCGACTGCTCCATTTTCGTCAAACTCTCGTTGATAAAGGATGCGCATAGCTTCGTCGATGAGCACATTGGCTGGCCCAGTATCAAAAGCCATGACCGCCTGGCCGCGACAGTCAATTACAGTGATATTAGCGATGCCTCCCAGATTGAGCACACCCAAAGCAGTGCGGCTCTTGCCAAAAATTACTTGATCAGCAAAAGATGTGAGCGGCGCACCCTGACCACCTAAAGCCACATCAGCCGTACGGAAGTCACCAATAGTGGTGACACCAGTACGAGCAGCAATTACTGATGGATCACCCAATTGCAAGGTTCCCGCCGTACTCATACCCCAAAACTGACTAAGATCAGGCGCGTGCCAAATAGTTTGGCCGTGGGAGCCAATCAAATCAATTTCAATACCCTTGCGCCGAGCCGAGCGAATAACCTGTAAGCTTGCCTGGGCAAAGATTTCACCAAGACTGGCATTGAGCAAGCATATCTGCCTCAAATCAGTCTGCCCTTCCGCCACTAGCCGAGCCAGCTGATGCTTAAAAGTAGGGGCAAACTCCACTAGTTCACTATGCAGCAGCTCCATTTTCAAGGCTGGTAAATATAGTTCACTGCCTGATGCTACGGCCACTGGCTCGGTCGGCGCCCCGCGATCTGGACCAATAGAAAATACAGCAGCGTCAATGCCATCCATTGACGTGCCGCTATTCAAGCCAAGCACATTCAGAGACTTTAAAATTTGAGACATCAATACCAACCTGAAGAAACCAATAGGAACCTGAAGAAATCACTGCTAATCTAAAAAATACTATTAAGCAACAAGCCAATATTGTAATGGTTTAACCGCCGCGCAACAAACTGTCTAACTAGCAACCCAGCCTCAAGCCAAGAGTTACAGCAGTGCTAGAATGTGCGAATTATACAAATAAGTCTATATAAGCCAGTCTATATAAGCCTTTCATATACATACTTGAAACAAAGGTGGAGTCATGATTTCTGGAAATTCTTCCAAACACAAGGTTGAACAAGATTCATCTATGATGATCGGCCTCGGCAAAGCCAGTCGGCGTGCCTACGGTTTCGATGAAATCGCTCTGGTACCAGGCGATTACACCCTTGACCCTGAGCTTTGCGATATTTCCTATCAACTTGGCCCCCACAAATTTGAAACTCCAATCATTGCTTCAGGAATGGATTCGGTGGTCGACGTCAAGGTAGCGGCAACCCTAGGCAAACTTGGCTCTCTTGGCGTGCTCAATTTGCAAGGCATTCAAACACGCTACGAAAACCTCGAAGAAATTTACGAAAAAATTGCTAAGTGCGACAAAGACAGTTTCGTCGAAGTTATGCAAGAGCTATACAAGGCCCCCATCCAAGATGCGCTCATTCAGAAACGCATTGAAGACATCAAAAAAAGTGGAGCGATCACGGCTGTTTCGATCACCCCAAACTTCGCTGAAAAATACGGCCCAGTAGCCGTAGCTGCCGGCTGCGACATCATCTTTGTACAATCAACAGTAACCGGCATTGAGCACCGCTCCGCCCTGGGCACACCCAGCTTGAATTTGGCTAAATTTGTAAGCAAACTAGGAGCCCCAGTAGTTGTCGGCAATTGCGTTACTTACAAGACGGCTCTAGAGCTTTTAGAAACTGGAGTGGCCGGCATACTGGTTGGCATCGGACCAGGAGCCGCCTGCACCTCCCGCTCAGTTCTGGGCATTGGCGTACCAATGGCCACAGCCATCGCCGATTGTGCAGCAGCTCGCACTACTTATATGCAGCGCAAAGGACTAGCTCCGGGGCAGATGCCAGGCCAAATACCTACAATGATCGCTGATGGCGGCATGGTCACTGGTGGAGACATCTGCAAAGCTCTAGCCTGTGGCGCTGATGCAGTAATGATCGGCTCACCTTTTGCCCGCGCCACCGAGTCTCCGGGTCATGGCTTCCACTGGGGCATGGCCACACCAAGCCCTGTATTGCCACGTGGTACCCGTATCAAAGTCGGTACTACTGTTTCGCTTGAGCGCATTCTGCACGGTCCGGCTCTGACTGACGATGGTACTCAAAACCTTACTGGCGCAATTAAAACCAGCATGGCCACTCTTGGTGCCTCTAACTTGAGCGAGATGAAGGAAGTAGAAGTAATTATTGCCCCATCGATTTTAACTGAGGGCAAGGTCTACCAAACAGCACAGCAACTGGGAATGGGCCGCAAATAATGACAGAGAAGCTAAGTAGTAACAAGAATTTGCTCATTGCTCTTTCGGGCACCCTTGTTACTGCATCTAGCTTCTGTTGGGCCATGAGCGAGATCGGCGGCCACCGGAAAAACAGTTCTAATTCTGCATCTAGTCTTAGTTCTAGTTTTAGTTCTAGCTTTGGCTCTGACAGCTTCAAGTTGGCGCAATACCCGAAAGAAGAGACTAGCGACAGAAGACAGCGAAGCGCTTCAGGCAATAGACTTTCGGCCGCCGCTTACCCGAAGCACGAGCATAAGCTTGTCGCCTCAAGCGATGCTCAAACAGCAGCGAGAAACGGTCTATTTGCCGCCGATACAATTGCCGACATCGCTCAAGAAGCTGCACCGTCTGTGGTGAACATTGAAATTCACCGCAAAGATGAAGCCAGTGCCAACGGCATGCCCAACCTAGACTTGTTCGATATGCCTAATTTTGGTAGCGGCAATTTTCGTTTTTTCTACAATGGCCGCGAAGTTTCGCCCACCAACCCTGTGCCTAAATACGCCCCCAAGGCCAAGCGCGCCAGCGCCACTGGTTCGGGTTTCGTCATTCGCTCAGACGGCTACATTTTGACCAATGCTCACCTTGTCAAAGCGGCAACTGATATTCGCGTAAGCCTGACCGATAAACGTTCATTTGAGGCTGAAGTAGTTGGAGTAGACAGCTTCTCAGATCTCGCCGTTCTGAAAATCAACGCCTCGGAACTGCCAGCCCTGAAGCTAGGCTCCTCAGAAAAGCTTCGCCCCGGTGAGTTTGCCATCGCCATTGGCTCCCCCTTGGGCTTTGATCATACTGTTACGCTCGGAATTATTTCAGCAGTGGGCCGCACCATTGCCAACCCCAACACAGGCAACGCCAACTTCATTCAGACCGATGCTGCTATCAACCCAGGCAACTCCGGTGGGCCGCTGCTCAACTTGCGCGGCGAAGTAATTGGCGTCAACACGGCCATGCAAGCGGACGCGCAAAACATCGGATTTTCTACTCCTATCGACTTAGCGAAGAGTGTTTCAGACGACCTGATCAATCACCGCTCAATAAGCAGGCCATGGCTCGGCATTGGCATGAGTGAGCTGAATGAGACCCACGCCAAAAGCTTAGGCCTGCCGCTCAGCACCAAGGGTGTTTTCATCAGCAAAGTCTATGAAGGTTCTCCAGCTCAACAAGCCGGGATTGAGCCTGGCGACATCATCCAAAAACTCGAAGGCAAGAAGATTATTCTTACTCCTAAAGATGTGCAAGAAACTGTGCGCTCTCACAAAGTTAACGAGACAGTTGCTTTCACAATTCTTAGGGGCAACAGCACCAAAGAATTGTCAGTAAAAATTGGTCACTACCCTGATTTGAACACCACTCAAAGCGAAAGCAAAACAGTACTGCCTGGCGCAGTTCCCAATAATAGCAATAACAATAATAGCAATAACAATAATAGCAATAACAGTAATAGCAGCAATAACAGCGAGCCTGGCGGCTCCAGTAGCTCTAGTAGCTCTGGGACAGCCATTATTCGCGGCACAACCAAGACAGCACCAGCGCAACCGAAGCCTGGCGAGAAGTTTTAGAAGCCCTGGAACGCCTAGAGGCTCTATACACGGGACTTTCGAAAATTTTCAAAGCCACTTCACATCGACTTGGGGCTTCAATTTTTTCGATTTAAATATAGTTTCCATGGAAACTATATTTAAATCGAAAAAAGTATAAACACAAGCGGTCGTTTTCTGAATTTAAAAGTTGCGGATTGACGCCTGGTTATTTTTTGACAGTCGCTAAAATGCGCAAAGCAGCCATGGCCGCGCCAAAGCCGTTATCGATATTGACCACAGTAAGACCTGCAGCACAACTGTTGAGCATACTAAGCAAAGCCGCCACTCCTTCAAAGCTGGCACCGTAGCCAATTGAAGTAGGCACAGCAATAACTGGCTTGTCTAAGAGGCCACCGACGAAGCTAGCTAGAGCGCCGTCCATTCCCGCTACAACCACAGTTACATGAGCCTTACGCAGCAGGGCAAGGCTATCGAACAAACGGTGAACACCGGCCACTCCAACATCGTAAACACAGCTTACCGGATAACCAGCTGCCACTATAAATAATGCTACTTCTTCAGCGACGGCAATGTCAGCGGTTCCAGCGGTAACAATTGAAACCGATGGTGCATCTTTCTTTGGCATCGGCAATTGGCCAAAAACAAGGGCTTTAGGCTGGGGCAAATATTCGCAATCATTTAAAGGAATTAGAGGAATTGAGGGAATCTCCACCCCAGATTTCTCAAGAACAGGATTGGCTGCAGCGCTTGTTGTAGTGGCGTTGGCCATTGCCGCGTTACTTGTAAGAGAGCTGGCCGTCGAGCTGGTAGTCGGGCTGGTAGTCGGGCTGTTGTCTGAACTACTTATAGAAGCGTCAGAGCTTTCACTGGTCCCATTCATTGGGTTTTGACTAGCTCCAGTGGCAAAGCTGTGAATCGCCACAACCGAATTTTGACTGGCAGCCGCAGCCCTGTTGTAAAGCCTCACAACTTCTTTTGCCTGTGCCTCTTCCGCTCTTGTAGCAATGACAATGGAATTGCTGGCGCGCAGCTTGAGGGCAATGTCTACAATTTGCTGGGGCGATTTACCCGGGCAAAAAACTACCTCAGGAAAGCCCTGTCTCAGGCCTCGATGCAGGTCTGGTTTAGCGAAGCCAAGGTCTTGATAGGGCAGAATAGCAAGGCGCTCACAGGCATCGCTGACCGAAATACCACCTTGCGATACCGAAAGAAGCAGGTCTTCGACTGATTTGCGGTCCATTAAACTACCTATTTCATGCTAAATTTCATGCTAAATTTCGAGCTAACTTTAGTGCCCAATTCCAAGCTGATTTCAGTGTTGAATTTAGCACGGAAAGCAGCCTTGACAATATCAGTCTGAAATCAATCTAGTCTCTTACTAGTCTCGAGCTAGTCACTTGCTAGAAACTTGCTAGTCACTTGCTAGAAACTAGCGCTGCTGCCTTTCCTTGGCTATAGCCTTCAGGATCGATCTCAAACTGCCTAATGCTTGCACCGGCGCGCTCATTAGCGACACCGAGAGCGGCAATCAATCTTTCAGCCAGCTCCGGCTCAGCGGCAAAACGCGCGAGTTCATCAGAACCAACTTCAACAGATGCCCTAGCAATCTCATCGACAGTAAAATAGCGCACGCGCACTTGCCTGAAATCGAAGTCGCGCACAACTTGCTCAAGTTTATCGATCAGACTAAGACCAGAAGGCGTTATATAAGTATTCTCGACAAAGCGTGAAGATAGGCAAGCAGCCTGTGGTCTGTCCCACGAAGGCAAGCCTTGCTGGCGGGCTAGTTCTCTTATTTCATTCTTAGTCAATCCAGCTTCAATCAAGGGGGCCAAGACTCCGTATTGCTTAGCAGCCTGATGACCAGGTCTATAGTCACTAAGGTCATCAACATTAGCACCATAAGTGATGGCATTTACAAAAAGCTGTTTTTGCATCTCAGCCAAATACTGAAACAACGTACTCTTACAAAAGAAGCAGCGCATGCTGTCATTGGCGCGATAATCTTCAGAATCAACTTCGCTAGTATTGATTTCGATCAAGTCAAAGTTGGCCGTCTTCGCCTGCTGACGGGCTGCGTCTAGCTCTGAGTGAGCCAAGCTAGGAGAAAGGGCAATAACTATATGAGCACGAGGGCCCAAGGCTACTCTGGCATAGTGGGCAAGAACCGAGCTATCCACGCCACCTGAGTAAGCAACGATGACGCTCTCAAGTTGGCGCAGAGATTCGAGCAGCTGCACTTCTTTAAGAGCCAGTTCTTCGCTGATCCGCCCTGGATTTTGCTCCAGAGCTTCCGGCAAAACTAGAGATTCTTTAGGGTCCATCTATTTAGCAGTCTACTTCTTTGCCGTTATGGCAGGCAAGTTAACAGAACTTGTTGTGCCGCTGGCAATGCGATCTAACTCATTGCGAATGGCTGTCTCATCGACATTTTCAACAGAATCACTCAAGCTCGCCAATGTCGCCTGCAACTGATCATAGGCCAACGGCTGGGGACGACCGACAAAGATCTTCTCGTTAACGGTCTTAGCCAATCCTTCTGCAGCCGAGAGCAACTCTTCATAGAGCTTCTCGCCTGGACGCAAACCAACAAATTCAATTTTTATATCGTGACCAGGACGAAGGCCAGAGAAGCGAATCAGGTCATTGGCTAAGTCGAGTATCTTGACTGGTTTGCCCATATCAAGAACAAAAATCTCTCCGCCTGAACCATAGGCACCGGCCTGCAATATCAACTGCACGGCTTCGGGAATGAGCATGAAATAGCGAGTTGCTTCAGGGTGGGTAACTGTGACAGGCCCACCGGCAGCAATTTGATCGCGCCAAAGAGGAATAACCGAACCTCGGCTAGCCAAGACATTACCGAAGCGAACGGCAACATATTTAGTAGCAGAACGTTGAGCTAAATCTTGAATGATCAATTCGGCTAAACGCTTGGTGGCTCCCATTACCGAAGTAGGATTGACAGCCTTGTCGCTAGAAACCAAGACAAATTTATCGACCTTGTGAGCATCAGAAAGCTCTGCCACCACTTTAGTTCCAAAAATATTATTGGCGATGGCCTCAAAGACATTGAGTTCCATCAAAGGCACATGTTTGTGAGCAGCAGCATGGAAGACTACACTAGGCTTGTGATTGATAAACACTTGCTCTAAGCGCTTGCGGTCGCGCACATCGGCGATGACAGGCACAATTTCTACTGGTTCAGGCAAGCGCGATAGCTCTTGCTGAATATAGAATATCGAGTTTTCGCCCTTACCCAAGATAACTAAGCGACGAGGCTGGAAGCGCAGAATCTGACGGCACAACTCGCTGCCAATTGAACCACCAGCGCCAGTGACAAGCACCGTTCTGCCTTCAATATAGCTAGCGATAGAAGCGCTATCAAGCTTGACTGGGTCACGACCAAGCAAGTCTTCGAGAGAAACCTCGCGCAATTGATTAATACTGACGTGGCCGTTAATCAGTTCAAACAAGCCAGGCAGAATGCGTGTTTCTACTTCCGCACTGCGACAAACTTCAACAATTTTGCGAATTTCTGAAGCTGGAGCCGAAGGCATAGCAATGATTACTTGATCGATAAAGAGATTTTCGATCAATCTCGGTAATTCAGCGGTGGTACCGAATACGGTGATATTGCCAATACGCTTACGCAGCTTGGAGGGATCATCATCAATTAATCCAATTACATCGACACCCAAATCTGAACGCTGATTGAGTTCTTTCAAAACCATCATGCCGGCATCTCCGGCACCGACCACAAGGGCGCGCCGTCTCACAGGCTGACGCCAATGCTTGCGCTGCCAATGCTCGGTTTGCAACCGTCGCAGAACTCGCGAGGTGGTCATCAAGAAGAAACAGAGACCGCTATCGATGACGAGAATGCCGTATGAAAGCAAATGTCCTTCCACGCGCAGCAAGTCAACACCGATAGCTCTTAGTGCCAAGACCACAGCACTGACTGTCAGCACCGACACAGCTAGTTCCATCACTTCGGTCAGACCGGTATAGCGCCAGAGGCGTCCATACACGCCATAAGACCAGTTGGACAAGATTCTCATGGCCACAAAAACAGGAATAACTTTGATTAACTGAGCCGCATATACGGGGTCAATGCGGCCATCAAAGCGAATTAAATAGGCGCCAGCCAAAGACAATGCAACAAGAAGAGAATCGAGAACAACCTGGGTGACTCGCATCCAAGGAAAACGGGGAGCGAAACTAGCGACTTCAATGGCTGAAGACTCGCCTGGATTAGGGACACTGGTGATTTTAGGCTCTAAAGAACTCAATGACTACCCTCGTACTGAACAAGTGTTGAACTAAACACAAATTCTCAAGTAGAGATATTAGCACTAGTCATGAGGTAGAAAACTTACGCCCAGTTCAGGTTAGGTAGCGCTAAGAAACCTGCATCTTGCCCCTTTGTTTGGCCACCCACTCTTTAACCCGCTCGGGAGGCAGACCTAGAGCGTGGGCAGTGCCCTTGATGGCAGTCTCGTGGCCGACATCGAGACGGAGAATATCGTTATACATCTTCACGCACATCAAGCGCATCGGACCATCTTTTAGGCTGCCGGTAGCGGACCAGACAATCAGCGAAACAGCAACGTAGCCAATGAAAATGGAGCCAATGCCAGAGAGAATCAAGGCATTTTTGAGAATCGGATAGCTCTTGCCTACATAGAAGTACATTCCAGTTTCATAGGCAATAAACAGAACGAGGAAAAGCATGGGCTTAAACTGATAACGGGTGGCGAAATCGTCTTCTGCCTGCTTGGCGAAAATATTGCCCCTTGAGCTTCTAAACCATTCGGTATTGATCTTCTTTTCTGGAGGGAAAACGAAGCTGGCTCCAACTAAGACGCAGAATAAGAAGAAAGGCCCGTAATAGCAGTGAATCGGGTCGGTTTTGAGAACTTCGAAGTAGGCAAGCGCCCAGGGCAAACTCGAGCCTAGCATGCAAACCATAAAGAAGCGTCCAGCACCGATGCGCTGCTCTAAACTGGCTCCGAATGCCCACATGAAGAAGCAATTGACGGCTACTTGCTGAACATCGAGTGAGGCGAATGAGGCATTGAAGCAGAATGTTATGAAGTCTACTAGAGCCTGCTGCACAGGAACAAAGGCAGCAGCGTTACCACTGAATGCCAGCTTTAGATAAGACATCGCCGTGTCAACAGCTTTACTAGCCGATACACCCATCAGACAACTATTAGTCAGCCATTTCTCTAGGTTCGGGCCATGGGAAGCGGCCAATACGTAGTTGATTCCAAAAAACAGCACCAGCATCAGGCTGGCAATCGGAATAACCTGCTGCGTATCAAATTTGATCTTTGGCGTGACCGTAGGTGAATTAGACATAAACCCGCTTTGCTTTCTGAAGAGTGGTGTCAGTGCTTCCTGATTCTCTGTTACTAACTAAAAGTCGTTGGTAAGTTGTGGATACTCAAAATTAATGCCTGAATATTCGCTCTCTAAATATACAGAGCTAAGAATATATAGTCAAAATCTAATCTACCCTCTTTGCATGAATTTCAGCCATTGCCCACAGGACTGGCATCCAATTTACTCAATTTCTAGGGGCCGAACAATTATCAGCCTCTAGAAATCGCTTAGAGTCAGAGGGAGCTAGATAGTGACCTAAATAACGATATTGACCAATTTGTCTGGCACAACTATGACTTTACGCACAGTCGAATCGCCAAGCTTGGCCTTCATCTTCTCGTCAGCAAAGGCAATCGCTTCAGCTTTGTCTTTGGCTATGCCGCGGGTGACGCCAATTTTACTGACGATCTTGCCGTTAACTTGCAAGACCAACTCAATATCATCGTCATAGGTCAGCGCTTCTTCGAAGGTCGGCCAAGTTGTGACGTGAATTGAATCACTGTCATCCTTGGCATAACCGCACTGATGCCAAAGCTCTTCAGAGATGTGAGGAGCCATAGGAGCCATAATCAAGAGCAGATTGCGAATGGCAAAAGTAAGAAGGGCCGAAGCTCCTTGAGGATTCACCTCTTGCACATACTTATAAAGCGCGTTAACCAGCTCCATACAGCGCGCGATTGCTGTATTGAAGCCATAATCTTCTTTGCCAAGATCATTCGTTACAGCCTTAACAGCCTTGTGCACTTGCTTAAGCAAGGCTTTATCGGCAGCACTCATAGATGATGTGTCGAATTGATAGCCAATATTTTTACCATTGCTATCGGCGGCTTTGCTGGCACCAACGTTAGCCGCGCTTACACTATATGGGCTCACACTAGCAGCGTTAATGCAGCCCTTCTCCCGCAGCTCGTCAACTAAGCGCCAAATGCGGCCGAGGAAGCGATACTGACCAACAGCTCCGTCTTCATTCCACTCTAATTCTTGCTCTGGTGGCGACGCAAATAAAGTGAATAGACGGGCAGCATCAGCGCCGTATTTCTTGAAGAAATCGAGGGTGCCGACTACGTTGCCGCGTGACTTAGACATCTTTTCGATGCGACCAGAAATTGGCGAATGCATTGTCACCATCCCTTGCGAAAGCAAGTTAGTGAAAGGCTCAGCGCACTTAACCAAGCCCATATCACGCAGGGCACGGGTGAAGAAACGAGAATAGAGCAAGTGCAAAATGGCATGCTCAACGCCGCCCACATACTGGTCAACAGGCATCCAGTAATTGACTTTTTCTTGTGAGAAAGCAGCTTCTGGATTTTTAGCATCAACATAACGCAAGAAGTACCACGATGAATCAATAAAGGTATCCATGGTATCGGTCTCGCGTTGAGCAGTGCCACCGCATTTAGGGCAGTCAATAGTCAACCAATCGGTCATTTTCTTGAGAGGCGAGCCACCTTCGCCGGTGAATTCCACTCCTTCAACAGGAAGAATAACTGGCAGCGATGCTTCTGGCACAGGATTAATGCCACACTTTTCGCAGTGAACAAGTGGGATAGGACAGCCCCAGTAGCGCTGACGACTGATCAGCCAATCTCTTAGGCGGAACTGTGTGCGCTCTTTGCCCGCTTGATTTTTCTCAGCCCAGGCAATCATTTTTTGCTTAGCATCGGCACTACCTAGGCCATTGAACTCGCCAGAGTTAAGCATGATGCCTTGCTCTAGATAAGCAGCTTTCATGCCGCCTTCTGTAGCTTTGCCATCAACTGAAATTACTTCAGTAACAGGAAGCTTGAAGACTTTAGCAAAAGCAAAGTCGCGCTCATCGTGAGCAGGAACGCCCATAACGGCACCAGTACCGTAGCTCATCAATACATAGTCAGAAACAAGCACCGGCACAGCCTCACCGTTGAACGGATTGATTACGTGCGAGCCAGTAGGCACACCGGTCTTAGTCTTTTCGGTAGTCATGCGATCCAGTTCAGTTTTCTTTTTAGAAAGCTCGACATACTCATCGACTTTGGCCTTGTTCTCAGGCGTTGTCAGCTGAGCAACTAATGGATTTTCGGGAGCAAGCACCAAATAGCTGACACCAAAAGTAGTATCAGGACGGGTGGTGAAGACTTGCACTTGTAGCTCAGGCTTTTCTTTAACTTTGAAGTAAAGCTCGGCCCCTTGCGACTTCCCTATCCAATTCTGTTGCATGACGCGCACACGCTCGGGCCAGCCTTTCAATGTATCGAGGTCGGCAAGCAGCTCTTCTGCATAGTTTGTGATTTTAAGGAACCACTGATGCATTTGCTTTTGTTCAACAGGGGTCTCTGGATGGCGCCAGCAGGCGCCGTTCTCGACCTGCTCATTAGCCAAGACCGTGCAACATTCAGGACACCAATTAACTGGAGCTGATTTGCGCACAGCTAGACCAGCTTCGTACATCTTCAAGAAAATCCACTGCGTCCAGCGGTAATAATTGCTGTCGCAGGTTGTCACTTCACGGTCCCAGTCGTAGCTGGTACCAAGTTTTTTCAGCTGCTCATCGCGCATGTAGCGAATATTTTCTTTGGTCCACTTCTCAGGATGGAGCTTGCGCTTCATGGCAGCGTTTTCAGCAGGAAGGCCGAAAGCATCCCAACCCATGGGGTTTAGAACATTAAAGCCTTGCATGCGACGTTGACGGCTAATCACATCAGAGATGGTGTAGACCCGCATGTGGCCCATGTGCAGGTCGCCCGAAGGGTAAGGAAACATGACGAGGGAATAGAACTTAGGCTTGGAATCGTTACCAATAGCGTTATCAATAGCCTTGTAGATACCGAGTTTTTCCCATTGCTGCTGCCACTTTTCATCAATATCTTGTGGACAATACTGGCTAACCATCGCTAACTATCCCCTTCAGACGCCTTCGGCGTCAGTTACGACCAATCTCAAGCTTCACAGCTTTAAGCCTTTG
>Ga0172380_10006724_pt1 | contig 13215 bp, 9 predicted proteins | sample Leawe162metaG_FD_119747 | JGI IMG/M metagenome (GOLD analysis project Ga0172380, IMG submission 119747) | Leachate microbial communities from a municipal landfill in Southern Ontario, Canada - Leachate well 162 metaG | ecosystem: Engineered > Solid waste > Landfill > Unclassified | place... | reverse complement strand
GTGGAAGTGGCAGATCCTCACGCAGAAGATCCTTAGCCGGGAGCGGAATATCATCCGGCACATCCGAAACCGGCATATAGCCGCAACGGATCGACGGACGACTCAGCTCAAATATCAGAGGCGGAAGTGCCAAAAGTGACTCCATTGAAAGTTAGTCTGCCGCAAAAAAGGGCAGACGATAATATAAAAAGTTATCGACGTTGTCGAAACGATCAAACGTGCCAAGTCGGAACTGTTCGATAATTTCAATACTCGAATATCAATGCTTCTCGCCGACCATCATGATGGAGAGAACGAACGAATTGATGATGTTCTCCGGATATTCGCTGCGACTGGTCAGGATAATCGGGAAGGGGGCTCCAACGATGACAGAAGCCGAAGCTGCACCACAAAGTGTGATCAGCGACTTGAATAGTAGGTTGCCCACCTGAATCGAATCGACGACAAGTACATCCGCAGCCCCGGCAACAACCGAATTCATCTTCTTTTTCTTGACAGCGTTGAGCGAAAGGCTTAGATCCAGTGAGAGTGGACCATCGACCGAGACGCCTTTCGGGAACTGACCACGTTCGCTCATTTTGGCAATAACCGCCTCTTCGAGTGAGACAGGCATACCGGGGGTCACTGTCTCAACAGCGGCGAGTAGTGAGATCTTAGGTTCGGCGACTCCGAGGAACTGGATGAAGTCGGTCGCGTTCTGGATCAACTTCAACCTGCCGGGTAGGTCGAGCGAGACCGTGAGAGCACAGTCGGTCAGCAGAATCAGTCGGTCGAGTTCCTTGATCTTAAGAGCAACGATGTTGGTCCAAAGAACGCCGGGTTTGTGCAGCCCAAGATCTTTATCGAAGAGGGTAGCGAAGAAATCGCGAGCCAGTAGCTTGCCGCGCATCAGTATGTCGGCGTCTCCCGATTTGACTAACTGTGCAGCATGACGTGTCGCATCGTGAGGATCTCGTTCTTCGATCATTTGCCATTCAGACGTGGACTCCCCGAGCTGTTCAAGCTCATAGCGCATATGCCTCGTTCGCCCCACGAGGATCGGCTCAACCAATCCCTGTGCCTTTGCAAGAGCAAGCCCTTGCAATGATGGCAGATCATCTCCTACTGCAACGACAACCCGATAGGGTCCAAATTTACCGACCAGCTTGTGAGCGCAGTCGCTAATATCTTCGAAAGAGCGTTGCGGTTTGTCAACTTTATATTTGAAGTGCATGACTTAGCGCTCCTTCAGGAAATGTGCCAGCACCACTGCGAGTGCAATTGATGCCAGCTTGTTAAACGCGTTGTCAGCTCGTGAGACAAGGCTGATGGGTGCGCCAGCTCCTACGATTACTCCGGCAAATGCTGCGCCACCGAAGAGAACGAGCGATTTTGCCATTACGTTGGCTTCTTCGATTGAACCCGCGAGCAGGATATCAGCTTGCCCGGCGACGTCGCTTTTCAGTTTTTGGTACTCTACCGCTTCCGGTCGGATGGCTGTGTCAAGGCTCATTGGGCCATCGATATGGCAATGCTTGATCTGGCCGCGCTGCGCCATCTTGGAGAGTGCTGCGGCTTCGAAAGTATCCTTGAAGGCCTCTACAACATAATCGATTGTGCTGAGCACAGCGACACGTGGGGTCTCAACGCCGAGCGCGCGAAGCACGAGGACACTGTTGCGGGTCATTTCGATTTTCTGTTCGAAGCTTGGCTTGATCACCATGCCGCCGTCAGTGACTCCGATTAACTTGGGATAGCGGGTAGGAGATAGAATGGCGGTGTGCGAAAGCAGTCCCCGTCTGCGCAATCCGTATTGTTGCTTCAGGACCGATTTTAGCAGTTTGCTTGTCGGCAGAATGCCCTTCATAATGATGTGGGCTTCACCTGCTCCGACCATACGAGCCGTCTGGTCAGCAGAATCTTCATCACTATCGGTGGCAACAACCCGGAAATCAGCCGGGTTGGCGTTATGAGCTTCAATGAGTGAGTTTATTTTGGTGACATCGCCGAAGAGGATACCCTTGGCAATTCCTTCTTCCTGAGCGCGAACTACCGCTTCTATCGCGGCATCGTCATGCGCCGCCGCGACTGCGACGATATAAGGTTCGCCCCCGGTCGAGATGTCGTGTGCCCTGCGAATTATGTCGTCCATGCTGGTCAGCAGCGGGACGGCCGGTTTGGGTGTCATTGTGTTGGATTGAATGATTATTGAAGTGATTTCATGTGCGAAATTACACAAATATAAAAAGATTTGGCTGGCCTTGCCATTAACTGAAGGGTTGCGCTCGAGCCGGAAAAAAAGAATCTGTTTTTTCGATTCATTTCGTTGTGAACGCGAGTATCGCAACGATTTTTGGCACGAAATCAACCGAGATTTTTCGTTATGTCACCGTCGGATAAGTTAGCGCCTTTTACTTGCTTGTAAATAGGCTAATCCAGACTTATTTTCTTCTATTGGTTTGAATCAGGCTCCGGTAACACACGGGAAGCGAATTGATAAAGGATTCGAGATGATGGAGACCAGAAGAGCAGCTGCCGGGATTTTTCTCCTCAGCGCTTCATTGCTGACATTCGAATTGACCCTGATCCGGGTCTATTCTGTGACGTTATTTTACCATTTTGCCTTTATGGCTATCTCTGTAGCCATGCTGGGGCTCTCCGCCGCAGCCCTGACCGTCAACCGGTTGCCGGCAAAATTCAAGGCGGATGCTCTCGCGAGTTGGGGATCGCTCTTTGGCGCTTGCTACGCGATTTCATTGATCGTCATCCTCGAAATTACTTTTCGAATCCCGGTGAACGCATATAAAGCGCCCGATGTAATAGCCGATAAGCTTGCGCTTATTTACATTCTCAGCGCAATTCCTTTCTATTTCGCCGGGCTGGTTTTCAGCGGTTTGTTCGCGTCATTTACCAGCGTCATCGGCAAGCTCTATGCATGGGATCTGATTGGAGCCGGTCTGGGGGCGGTGTTGATCATCCCCCTCCTCAATTGGGCGGGAGGAGAGGCTGGTCCGTTTATCATCGCAGCCTCCGGTCTGGCTGCGGCGGCGATATTTGCAGCAGGTTCCCGCCGAAAATTCTATCTTGGAGTTGCGGGACTGGCTCTGCTGTTCGCCTTTACGAACCATTCTTTTGACTGGCTGAAGGTCAAGTACAGCAAAGGTGCGCTGCTCGAAAATCTCGATATCAAGTATAATAAGTGGAACTCGATATCGCGCATTATGGCGATCCCTTTCCGACCCGGCACCGACGCCGCGTACACCTGGTGTCCTTCGCCGAATTTTCCCTTGCCAATAATGCCGCATCTGAGCCTGATGATCGACGATGGGGCCGCAACTCCGGTGCTGCCCTTCGATGGTAAAGACCTGAAGCCGATTGATTACCTCAAGAATGACCTCACAAGCCTTTCGCACCGATTGAGGGGCAACGGCAGTACACTGGTGATCGGTTGCGGCGGAGGGCGGGATGTTCTGACGGGCTTAATGTCCGGCGCAGAACACATCGACGCGGTAGATATTAATCCTCTGATTTTCGATGCAATGAACGGCGAGCTATCGGCGTTCAACGGCTCGCTATATAAACACCCGCGCGTAACCGGAGTCATCTCCGAAGGACGAGCTTTCGCCCGTCGCAACCCGGGGAAATATGACCTGCTCCAAGTCGCTATGATCGACACCTGGGCGGCAACGACGGCGGGGGCTTACAGTCTTTCAGAGAACAGTCTCTATACGGTAGAGGCGTTCGAGGATTATCTGCGGGCATTGAAGCCGGGTGGAATAATCAGCTTCACCCGCTTTTACTTTGAGCCACCACAACAGGCGTTGAAGATCGTATCACTCTATCTTGAAGCAGCTCGCCTGAGAGGCATATCGGAACCCGAAAAGTGCATTCTCGTTGCCTACTATGAGAGTCTCGCGACGGTCATCTTCAAGGCGGAGCCATTCACAGAGCAGGAAATCACCCGATTTAAGGCTGATGTCGCAGAACTCGGGTTCTACATAGTCTATACCCCGACCGACCGGGTTAACTCTTATTTCCGGTCGTTGATCGAGTCTCGCAACCGGGACGGGTTCTATAAACAGTTCCCTTACGATGTTCGACCGAACACAGATGAACGTCCGTTCTTCTTCAATATGTTGAAGATGAAGGACTTTCTGCAAGTGTTTGAAATTCGAGAAGGCCAGCGGTTTAACTATTATGCAACTTACACATTGCTGGTATTGCTGGGCTTATCTCTCGTTGCTGTCGTAGTTGTGCTGATTCTGCCCCAGATGTTCTGGGGTGAGAAACTGTTACGATTTCCCGGTCGAGGGGCTTTGTTACTCTACTTTGTTGGTCTGGGATTAGCGTATATTATGATTGAGACGGCCTTGTTGCAAAGGTTTGTCTTATTGCTTGAAAATCCGACTGTATCAGCGAGTGCGGTTGTTGCCGGGATGCTTATCTCCAGTGGACTCGGAAGTTGGTTCTTCGGAAGCCTTCCAGAGAGCGTAAAAGCCATCTGGCTGAAGAGGGCATTTATTCTCATCACTGCCATGATGATGGTTCACATTATTTTTGGTTATCAGGTAATCCACGCCCTTCTCGGGCTGCCACTGGTATTGAAAATACTGGTGACTGCCGTCCTGTTGCTGCCTCTCGGTTTTGCGATGGGAATGCCGCTTCCAGCGGGAATGACTGCCGCAGGCGTAAAGAGCGAAGGAACTGCGGCGTGGTGTTGGGCAATTAACGGTGCGGCGAGCGTGGTTGCATCTCCACTGGCGGTGACCTTGGCAATGGCAAGCGGATTCAATGCGGTTTTAGTCGTTTCGATGTTGATTTACATCGGCGCGTTCGGGCTCTACTTTGTCTGGACGAAACATAGCGTGGTGACACCCACGAACGTTGGAGTTATCTCCTGATGTTTCGTACATTACGAAGTAAAATATTAGCTTCCCTGGTTTTTGCGTCTGTGATCTCGATAGCGGTCTCAACGCTCAGCGTCAACTACTTGTTTCTGCGACAGGAGCGGGAATCGGTCGAGCACCGCCTGCGGCTTGTCGCCATGATGGCGCACGCATCGCTGAATCATCTGATGATTCAGTGCCATCAGAAAGAGATGAGTGACTTCATCAGCCGTATTGCCAACCAGCCTCCATTGACCGCGGTAAGAATCATGAACGTGGATGGAGAGATAAAAGTCTCCAGCTATCCTGAAGAAGTGAACACGGTATTCCGGGAACCGCGGAGCCTTTATGCAGACAGTCTGTTCTCGCACTACTACCGGTTTCAAAACGGTCAGCGGATCATATCATCGATTTCGCCGATCCTGCGGACTCAGGATTGTGCTGCCTGCCATCCCGGAGATGAACGCATACTCGGATACTTCGACGTCGATATAACCGCTGACGAAATAGATAGTGGTATCCATAGCGCTCAACGCTGGATGGTTGCATCCTCGATCTTTGTTGTCATAATATTTATCACCACAGCGTTTGGCGTCCATTTTCGGTTTGTCAAAACCAGAACTCACCAGCTTGCCGTGGGAATATCCCAGCTTGCCGAAGGAAACTTCAGCTACCGGATCGAGACGAAGCAAAAAGACGAGCTCGATGCGCTTGCAGTTCAGATCAACCGGTTGGGAGACTGTCTGGATCAGATGAAGCAAGAGTTGGAGAAATCGCACCTTTCCGAGCTTGAGCGCGCTGAGAGAATGGCATCGGTAGGAGAGTTGGCGGCTTCGATAGCCCACGAGATACGAAATCCTGTTGCAGGTATTTCAAGCGCTATGCAGGTATTGATGTCCGAGCTTCCTGCGGGTGACGAAAAGGCAATTATCTTTGAAGAGATAGTTAACCAGACGCAACGCGTTAACCGAGCCGTCAATGATCTGCTAAGTTATGCCAGGCCAAGGACTCCCGAACTCGCCATCGCTTCGATTAATGATCCCTTCAGTAGGGCACTTGCTTTAATGGAAGCTCAGAAGCATGCCGCAAAGGTGGAGTTTGTCAAACAGCTCGAGCCGAATTTACCGCCGGTTCTTCTGGATGTGGATCAGATCAAGCAGGTCTTCGTCAATCTGGTTATGAACGCCCTGCAGGCAATGCATAATGGTGGGATACTCACCCTAAGAACCTATGCTGAAGGTGAGGAAGTGATAGTCGAGGTCTCCGATACCGGCCCCGGCATTCCTGAGAACATAGTGCAGGATATTTTTAAACCGTTTTTCACGACGAAGCACCAGGGCACAGGCCTTGGGCTCTCGATCAGTCGTTCTATAATTGAAAGTCATTGCGGTCGGATGGAGGTTCAATCGGTGCGAGGTACTGGTTCAACCTTCCGAATTCGACTGCCTGTTCACCGTTTAGAGGAGGCGAACGAAGTAATTTGACAGGCGCAAAAATTCTCGTCATCGACGATGAAAAACTAATTCGCTGGTCGTTAGAAAAGGGTTTGAAGCAGATTGGGTTCCAAGTTGAGACAGCCTCGACAGGGGAAGAAGGACTCCAAAAATTCGAATCGTTCCTGCCGGACGCGATCATACTTGATAATAAATTGCCCGGAATACAGGGTCTCGATGTTCTCAATGAGCTGAAAACCCGCGATCCAAGGGTGATCGTTCTCTTTATGACAGCCTTCGGTACGATTGAGACTGCTGTCGATGCGATGAAGCGAGGTGCCTATGATTACATCAACAAGCCATTCGTTTTCGAAGAAATTAAGCAATTACTTGACAAGGCTCTTTATGTACAGCGACTCGACTCTGAAGTACAGACACTCAAAGCCGTCGTACAGAAGCAGTATGACACGGAAAACGTAGTTTCCCTCTCGCCTGCCATGCGCAATATCCTGCAGATGGTCGATAAAATTGCCCGTAGTGAAGCACCGACCGTTCTGTTGACAGGAGAATCCGGCTCAGGAAAGGACTTGATGGCACGGGTGATTCATGAGAAAGGCCCCCGTCGTCAACGCCCATTTGTGACTATTAACTGTTCAGCTTTGCCGGAATCGCTGCTTGAGAGTGAATTGTTCGGATACGAGAAAGGCGCATTCACCGACGCCAAGCAGATGAAGCGCGGGCAGTTCGAACTCGCCGCCGGCGGAACAATCTATCTCGATGAGATCGGCGAAATTGCGCTTGGATTGCAGGTAAAGCTTCTGCAGGTGATTGAGAATCGACGCTTCCGCAGAGTCGGTGGCGTCAAGGATATAATGGTCGATTCGCTCATCATCGCAGCGACTAATATCAACCTGGGCAGCGCAGTCGAATCGGGGATGTTTCGACGAGACCTTTTCTATCGACTCAATCTAATTCCTATCGAACTGCCTCCATTACGCAACCGACGGGAAGATATCGTACCTATCGCGCTTTTCTTTGTTCGCAGATTCAATGAGGAATTCCATCGACATTTCAAAGGACTTACTGACGAAGTCAAGCAAATTCTCACCGAATATGACTGGCCAGGTAATATCCGTGAACTCCGAAATGTGATCGAACGTATTGTGATTCTTGAGAATGATGAGACAATCGAAGCCAATCACTTGCCAGTTGAGTTACGCCAGTTCGCGGAAGTCACGGACGAGGAACAACATTTCATTCCCGCACAAGAGTTAGGAATCGAGATTCCCGCTGAGGGACTTTCGATGGAAGCGGTCGAACGGGAACTTGTGATAAAAGCTTTGACCAAGACCGCTCAGAATCAGACAAAGGCGGCGAAGATGCTCGACATAACGCGAGACTCGTTGCGTTACAAAATGAAGAAATTTGGGCTTCTTTAGATTTGGTTTTAAAATCATCTTAAGAAACCTTTTACCTTGGTACCCCGTTAACTAACAATAAATCAGGTCGTCAACAATTTTGTTCGAATTACAATTTCCCGTCACGTAATCGGAGAATCCAATGGAAATCAAAGGTAAGGACATCCTCATCCTCGGTGGGTGGGGACTTGTCGGTACGGCGATCTGTCGTACCTTAATAGAATATGGTCCGAAAAGTATCACTATTGCCTCGCTCACCAAAGCGCAGGCTGAAGAAGCTGTTGCTGAGTTAAAACCGGTCGCCGGTAAGGTCAAACTTTCCGCCGAATGGGGAAATATCTTCGTTCGCACCGAGTTCAAAGACCTTTCGAGAGATGAAATTCTCGGCAGTCGCGAACGAAGGCTGACACTCGCGGCGGACGTCCTCGAACGGACAACGGCGACATCGTTCGGCCATTTTTTTCTTTATGAAATGATCGCCCGACGCAAGCCCAATATCGTGATCGACTGCGTCAACACAGCCACCGGCGTGGCATATCAGGATATTTATTCGGCGGGCCTCCGGGTGCTTGAAATGGTCAAAAGCGCCAAAGCAGATAAGCCAGCCGAAGAACTTCTTGTCGAAGTCGAAAAACTGCTCGACACACTCTATATCCCGCAGATCGTTCGCCATGTGCAGGTGATATACGCAGCAATGAAAGAAGCCGGAACACGCACTTACGTCAAAGTGGGCACCTCCGGAACCGGTGGAATGGGGCTCAATATCCCCTATACTCACTCGGAAGACAAGCCTTCCAGAGTCCTGCTTTCCAAGAACTGCATCGCTGGGGCACATTCGCTCCTCCTCTTCTTGATGGGAAGAACTCCGGATGCGCCTTACGTGAAAGAAGTTAAGCCTGCCACGGCAATTGCCTGGAAGCGAATTGAACGTGGCGACATCCTCAAAGGTGGTAAACCGATCCCACTCTTCGCCTGCCCCGCCGATAAACCGGTCAAGCTCGAAGGAACTCTCGATACCGCAGGTTCGCCAGAGTGCAAGCCATTAGGGAAGAACCTGAAAGGTGTCTTCATCGACACCGGTGAAAACGGTACTTTTTCACCCGGCGAGTTTACGGCAATCACTACAACCGGCCAGATGGAGTATATCACTCCAGAAGAAATCGCCAAGACTATCGCGTGGGAGATCGAGGGCGGTAACTCCGGTCACGATATTATTGGCGCTCTCGACGGCGCAGTACTCACATCGACATACCGTGCCGGCGTGATGCGGACCTTGGCCATCGACAAAATGAAGGCAATCCTTAAGGAATCGTCCGGCAATCCCGTGGCTTTCGAACTGCTTGGACCACCAAGGTTGTCGAAACTGCTCTATGAAGCAAATCTGCTAAAGCAGACTTTTGGTTCAATTGACGCTGTTTTGAAATCAACACCAAAGAAAATGTCCGACGCCTGTACCAAAATCGTGAAGGCTGACGATGATCTGCGAAGTCGGATTATCTCCATCGGCATACCGATCCTGCTTGCAGACGGTAAATCGCTTCTTAAAGGCCCGCTCGTGAAAGTTCCCGCCGATCCCCGTCGTCATCAATTTGAGATAACTTCTGAGTCTATCGAGAACTGGGCGCATAACGGCTGGGTTGACCTGCGGGTGAAGAATATGGAGAAGTGGCAGGAGAGGCTGAAGTTGTTAAAGAATCAGGCTCATGAGATGACAACCGAGGACACCTCCTCCCACACGATCCGTGATGCCGCCTTCTGGAACTTTGATCAACCGCTTGATGAAGGTGAACTCGTCGGGTGGATCTTCATCGAAGAGGAAAAAGGCATCAGGATGAAGTCGTAAGGCAGTTTGGAAGTCTGACAGTAGGGCGGATTGCAATCCGCCCTACTGCTACTGATTGAGTTGAAACGTACGAAAGCGTTGCATAATGCCGTGTTGATAGCTTATCCGCAATCGTCGATCTGTGACTACCTAAAATTTTATAGCCGGCGAGTAATTTTTACAATTTCATCGTCATTCCCATTTCCCAATTCGTAATAATAAATATGTCTCTTCCATTAATAGCAATCGATGGGCCTGCCGGGGCGGGAAAATCCTCAACCGCGCGTCAAGTCGCGTGGCGATTGGGCTTGCCCTATCTCGACACCGGCGCACTGTACCGCGCGGCCGCTTGGGCGGCGCTGAAACAACGCATAGACCTGAAGGATCAAGCCGCCATCAGCAGGACAGTCGATAAAGCTGTCATCACTTTCGCTCAAGCCCAACGCGGCGTAAAAATATGGATTGATGGATTTGATGTGACCGACGCCATCCGGCTACCTGACGTCAACCTCGCCGTTTCGCCCGTCTGTGAGGTGAGCGAGGTTCGTCGTAAACTGGTCGCGATGCAGAGAAATTGGGCAGCACGGGGTTTTGGTGTGCTCGATGGCAGGGATATTGGAACTGTCGTCTGCCCGAACGCCGGGCTAAAAATCTTCATGACTGCACGCCCTGAAATACGTGCCATGCGTCGGGGCAGAGAAATCGGAGTCGATCAGGATCCGACAGCTTTGGCAAAGTTGACAGCCGAAATCGTCGAACGTGATCGCCGGGATACCGAACGTGCAGATTCGCCGTTGAAGCCTGCCGCTGAGGCCGTGATTCTCGACACTTCCGACCTCACATTCACCGAACAAGTTGATACTATTGTCAGAATGGCTGGGGATCGATTTGGTACCAGACTCTACAAAGCATCGACCAGACCGTAACTTAAGAAGTATTGCAATGAGTGTTTCCGACTGTCATATTATCGAGCTACCCCGGATCGCTGATCCGCGAGGCAATCTTACCTTTATCGAAGCTCACCATCACATACCGTTTTCGATTCAACGCGTCTATTATCTTTACGATGTCCCCGGTGGCGCTGAGCGAGGCGGTCACGCTCACAAGGCATTAAACCAGCTCATCATTTCGATGTCAGGCAGTTTCGATGTTCAAATCGACGATGGATTCGAAAAGAAAACTTTCCATCTCAATCGATCATATTATGGACTCTATATTTGTCCGATGATATGGCGTGAATTGGACAACTTCTCTTCTGGGTCGGTCTGTATGGTGCTCGCCTCAAACCTTTATGATGAGACGGATTACTACCGTGAATACAACGATTTCATTCAAGCGGTTAATAGTAAATGACAAAAGTTCCTTTTCTTGATCTAAAGGCTTCTTACGAAGAATTCAAGACTGAATTCGACGCTGCCTACTTTCGTGTGATGAATTCAGGCTACTTTTTACTTGGTTCGGAGTTGGATGCATTTGAAGCCGAATTCGCCGCCTATTGCGGAGTCAACCACTGCGTCGGCGTCGGGACAGGGCTGGAGGCACTCAGTCTGTTGCTTCAAGCTTATGGTATTGGTAAAGGCGACGAAGTAATCGTTCCCGCCAATACTTTCATCGCGACCTGGTTGGGGGTTACAAACGCTGGTGCTACCCCGGTTCCGGTCGAAGCTGACTTACGAACCTACAACATAGATTCGACTCTTATCGAAGCCGCTATCACTTCAAAGACGCGGGCAATCATGCCTGTCCATCTTTATGGCCAGCCTGCCGAGATGGCTGCTATAAAAAGTATTGCGAAAACTCACAACCTTGTTCTGATCGAAGACGCTGCTCAGGCACATGGCGCATATTACCGGAGCCAAATCGCGGGAAACCTCGCTGATGCAGCAGGGTTCAGTTTTTACCCAGGGAAAAACCTTGGAGCTTTCAGTGATGGTGGAGCTGTAACCACCAATGATCCGGTTATTGCTGAAAAGCTGAGAATGCTGCGAAATTACGGCTCCGTTGTCAAATATCAGCACGAATTCAAAGGACTTAACTCGCGTCTTGATGAATTACAGGCAGCGTTTTTACGCATCAAGCTGAGTCATCTTGAGGAGTGGAATGCCCGACGCAAGGTTATCGCCGCCAGGTATCAGAGCGAGCTTGCAGGATTGCCCGGGTTGGTTTTGCCATACGTTCCGGATGGGATCGATCCGGTCTGGCATCTGTTTGTCGTTCGCCACGCTGACCGTGAAATGCTCCGCACCAGAATGGCTGAGGCGGGGATTGGCACCCTGATCCATTATCCCATCCCGGTTCATATGCAAAAAGCATACGCCGAATTTGGCTTCTCAAAAGGATCATTTCCCATCTCTGAGGAAATCTCCGGAACGGTTTTTAGTTTGCCGATCGGCCCCCATATGTCGGAATCACAACAAGATCACGTCATTACGACCTTGAAGTCCATTCTGAATAATACTTAAGACTATCGGGATTTCTACTTTTAAGATTTATAGGAGTCCGGCCGTTCGAAGCGGCTGGATTTCTCCTTTTTGCCGGCTGAACATTTCACACATCAAGCTATCGTTCTTCTACGTCTGGCACTTACCGACTGTGCTTCACCAATTCTCCTGTTTACTCTACGTAGTTATGAGCAATACAGCTTTCGCTTGCGACTCAAAATACGACTGGTTAAAGTCACTTTACGACAGTCAAAGCGATTTCGTTCCTTTAATTTCCTTATCAAACAAAGGCCTTAATATATGATTCGTAAAATCTTATCCGTTTCTTTAGCTCTGTTCGTACTTGTCGGCATCGCTCGAGCCGAGCATCAGACCTGGACATTCCGTCTTGACGGAGCCCAAGCCAATAGCGGCCAGGGCACGGGCTCCGAAGCCACCGGTCTCTTCTTCCTTCGCGTGTCTGACGAGTTTGAGGAAGGCAATATGTTGATGATCGATGGCATCCACACCGTCCAGAACCCAACTATGTCGCACATCCATCTTGGTGCTCGCGGCGAAAATGGTGGCGTTACCTTTCCCTTTGAGAGTGCTGTCAGCCCGATTCATGCCGAATGGGCCATTTCTGATGAACAATTGGAGATCCTGAACGCCGGCAATTACTACGTCAACATACATACCGAAGCCTTCCCGGCTGGTGAAATTCGCGGTCAGATCGAGAAAACAACCACGGACTTACTCGAACCGATCACCTTCAGTTTCTACCTCCAGGGATATCAGGCCGGTATCGAAAGCGCAATAGCAGGAATTCCTTTGGGATTATACACCATAAACCTCGGCATGGGCAGGGAAGTAGCCGAGATAAGCTGGGATCAAGGTGTCGAAGGAGCTACTGCGGTTCACATCCACCGTGGTGCGGTTGGCGAGAGCGGTCCTCCAATCTTAACCCTGCCGACTTCGAGCGAAGGAAGTATGACCTGGTTCCTTTCGGAGGATGATGTGAATGATCTTCTCGCCGGTAGATTGTATGTCAACATTCACACCGAAGCGTATCCTGATGGAGTTATTCGCGGACAGGCAATCCAAAACTTCTTCGATTATGCACCGAATACAATGCTCGATTTCGACCTCGATGGCGCTCAGGCTAATGGCGGTCAGAGTACAGGCTCGCAGGCGACCGGCAGATTCCTCTGCCTGGTTAATGCAGCCGGCAACACGATGACTATCCACGGCACGCAT
>Ga0172380_10006723_pt1 | contig 13215 bp, 12 predicted proteins | sample Leawe162metaG_FD_119747 | JGI IMG/M metagenome (GOLD analysis project Ga0172380, IMG submission 119747) | Leachate microbial communities from a municipal landfill in Southern Ontario, Canada - Leachate well 162 metaG | ecosystem: Engineered > Solid waste > Landfill > Unclassified | place... | reverse complement strand
CTAATCAAATGGGAGATCCCCCGGCTTTGCCGGGGTGGCAGTAGGAGTTTGACATATACGTAGGTGTCCATCGCAGAAACTACCAATCGTGAGCCGCCAAGCAAACGAAAGGAGGAGAAACTGGATGGACAAGACCGAGAGCCTAAATCACACGAAATGGGAGTGCAAGTACCACGTCGTGTTTATACCGAAGGGCAGGAGAAAGACGCTGTATGCAGAATTGCGAAAGCACCTCGGGGAGGTATTCCGCACCCTGGCGCAGCACAAGGAAAGTCGGATTGAAGAGGGGCACTTGATGGTGGACCATGTGCACATGATGATCTCGATACCGCCGAAATATGCGGTATCGCAGGTGGTGGGCTACATCAAGGGTAAGAGTGCCATTCATTTGGCGCGGGTGTATGGAGAGAAGAAGCGCAACTTCGTGGGCCAGCACTTTTGGGCCCGAGGGTATTTCGTATCGACCGTGGGACGGGATGAGCGTGTGATTCGCAACTACATTCGCCATCAGCAGCAGGAAGATGAAAGATTGGAACAGCTCGGGCTGTGGAGATAAACGGCCACCGAAACGGTGGCACCAAGGGTTGGGGCCGCGTTAGCGACCCCGTTTTGCCGCTTTGAGCGGCTCACAATTTGAAAGCCCCCGGCTTTGCCGGGGGATGGTTACTCCGTCCCTGCGCCGACTAGCCTGGCACGCCGCATCTCGCGACTCAGCTTCAGCGTTGAGCGGCCGTTTTCGTGGCTAGCGATCCACCGCTTCGGGTCAGCAACATCATTTCACGGGCCGCGATAACGTTCATCGGCCGGTCCAGGTTGGGCCGCAAGGTCATCGCTGCAGCAGTGCTTTTTACCGCCGCTTCGCGCTGTAACGCCGCCGGTCAGCCGGAGAGTTGCTCAATGACTGCTACCAATTGAAGCGGCCATTGGCGCTTAGAAACCAAGTGACGGCAAGGCCTGAAGCAGGCATGTCTGAAACATGTTGACTGCATTCAGCCAACAGAAATGAACCAGTGGCTGCTGCACTGGAGCCCATGGGGTCATGGTAATCGTGACCGCAATCTGAACGGCTGCTTTGGCCTGCCGGACCGCAGCCGCGAATGGCCGGTCCTTGCTTTCATCGGTGGCGGCAATGGGCACTTATGCATAGGGCCCAGTTATGAATAGTTCACAGACCAATGCGTTCTCAAGCCGCGTGGGCATTGGGTCCGCCACCGGTGGCCCGGCAGCAAACTCTGCATAAGTTTGCTCTCCCCAATGTCGCAGAAATCTTGGAACTGAAGACCTCATGAACGGCCGGATATCTGATGTCCGTTACTCTGCCCAATAAGACACAGGTACTAATTTGACCTTGCAATCGTCGGCGTGGCATCGACGGTACTCAAGTCGTGTTCTTGGGGAACGAATGGTCGCCGCGATTATGTAGAGCCAGGTGGGCTGCCGCCGCCATCGGTTATGAATGACAACTACTTCGTTGGACTAACAGCTATTCATAAATGGGTGCTATGCATAAGTGCCCTTATGTCGAGCTCTACATAAGGGCACTTTGTTCGCGGTCAAGACCGGCGGCTGTCCGGCAGCCTGATTCGATGAGCCCCGAAAGTCAAGTTTCGGGCGAGCACTTCGCGGTGCCCCGCTGGCTCTAGACGACCAAGAACTGTCCGTCGCGAGTGACAGCTATAGGGTCATGTAATGAACCCGCATGATTTCATCCGATTGCGTCACAACCGTCAGGTTTCCGGGCCATTGGTCGTTCGATAACTTCGAGGTGAGGGTGAAGCCGGAAGCGCACATACTACGGCAAGGGTGATGCACGATGTGGCAGCCATTACCCACAGCAGCATCGTGAATCCCGATTGCTTGACGATCGGGCCAATCAACCAGACCGCGATTGAACTGGCGCCTAGCGAAACCGTGAGCCGCATACCAGAGACGCGAGATCGCATGGCGTCATCAACGAACCTGACAACTATCGCGTCGGTAAAAGGAACAGCACCGAAGATGGTCGCCATGAAAATAATTTGTGCGAGATAGAACAGCCATCCATCGGTGCCAATAGCAAGCCCTATCGAAAGTAACTGGATCGTGATGATGCCCAAGTAAAGCGGCTTGAGCGCAATCTTGTCGAGCAAATTGCCGATCAGCAATTGAGTCAATGATGCCAAGCCATAAACCAGCGCAAGGAACACGCCGATTCGGGCCGGGTCCTGTGAAATTTGGCTGAACTTGCTCGATAGCAATTCGTAGTTGCTGTTGGTGGCAAAGTTAAACAACATAGCGCCACTGGTGGCGGCCACGGTCATGACCAGCAGCACGCTGGCCACCGACACACCGGCGCGATGACCACTAGAAGAAGTATTATTCCTTGCTGGCGCAGTCCCGTCACGCGTTGCATAGACCGCGAAGACAAAGCCCAAAATAATGCTGACGATGCCGGGAATGACAAACGCCATGCGCCAGCCGAAATACTTGACGAACAACCCAGTCACTGCCGCTGCCGACGCCAACCCAAGATTTCCAGCAAATCCATTGACACCGATGACCCACCCGGGACGGCTTGCTCTCTGAACCAGCATGGGAATCCCGATCGGGTGGTAAATGGACGCGGCGCATCCCATCACAGCCAAGGCAATCGCCAATTCAACTGGGGTGCTTGTCAGGCCAACCGCTATGGCCGAGACACCCATGCTCATGAAGAAGACGATCATCATCGGGCGGCGCCCCCAGAGGTCACCCAAGCGGCCCGATGGCAGAGCTCCCAGACCGAAGAAGAAGAACGCAGCTGCTCCATATGGCATCAGGTCCTCCCAGTGTTGCAGTTGGAAGTCTTTCGCAATCGTGGTGACCGCCGTGGCGAAAATCAGCAAGAACATGTGGTCAAGGGCATGACCGATGTTCAGCAGCAGGCGAGTTGGAGTTTTGTGCATGGCGTAATGATGTACTACGATCCTACCGCCGTGCGGCGACTGCAGGTCTGGAAGCACCTATTCCAGCGTAAGTTCAGTTCATTAACTTCAAGGATCCCACCTCCCCATCGACCGGCGGACGTTTTTGTTTTGTCGAGATTGTCAGGATCCAAGTTTTTGTGGAGTTGAGTGTCACCAATCAAGCAGTCCATTGGCGGGATCCAAGGACAGCTATGGGCCCTATGCAAGTGCCCTTATGTAGAGCTCGACATAAGGGCACTTTCCTGGCAGCCACCAGCGTCAGCTATCCGGCAGTTCAAATTTAGAATCGAATCTACGACAACTGTGGCGAAGCGATTTCAGAAGTCTGTGGTCCGGAAACCGAAAGTGACGGCCCGGTCGATACAGGACCCTATTGTTGCAATTGGTCTGAGTCGTTTTCAGATGGCCGGCAGAGGCAGGCACACGTCAGTCTTTCCACCCGTTCGGCGGCGGCTCTCCGTCGAGTCGTCGCTGTCTCGCTATACACCAGAGGTGAAGAAGCGCTGTCGACGACATCAATAAGTCGCTCAACCATCGGAGCCAAAGAGCCAATAGTATTTCGTCTTCTTATGGTCCCAGAACAAGATGAAATCCTATTAGCGATCCTGACGTACCAACTGTGGATGACAGGCTGACTTGGGTGAAGAGAAGCGGGGTGTCGTGATCGGCTCTTTAGTGCCCTACGCCGTCACCGGCGAAAGTGAGGACCGGCCGTTCGCGGTCATTGTTCTGGAAGCCGACGCAGTCCTTCAAATTGCGGGTTCGTTTTCTCCGTCCCCGCCGGCTCAACACGCAACGCAGCCGTCTGTCAGATGCGTGGTCCGCTGGGCTATGGGAGCCTCTGAGCGCAATGACCTGCTCGAAGTCCTTGATGATCGGGTCGGCACACGTTCAACTTCGATTACGAGCCAATTACCGGTCGAAGCCTGGCAAACCTATCGGTCTCCAGTACATCATCAGGTCCACTGAGGTGGACCCATACTATTTGTTTTTCACGCGCCGAAACATTTGAGTTAGTAATCCCACAATGCCCTTGCGCAAAGCCACAACGCAGAAAATGAAAACGATCCCCTGAATGAAGGTTACCCACCCGCCTAATCCAGACATATAGTTTTGAATGGTAAGGATCAAGAGTGCGCCCAGATTGGGCGCAAATGGGGCTCCTAGACCCCCCAGCAAGGTCATCAGGATGACTTCACCGGACATTGCCCAGTGAACGTCCGTAAGCGAAGCCAATTGCAGCACCAGTACCTTTGTTGCGCCTGCCAATCCGGCCAATCCGGCCGACAGCGTGAAGATGATCAACTTGTAGTGTGAGGTTCGGTATCCAAGAGAGACGGCTCGCAACTCGTTGTCACGGATTGCTTTGACTATTTGCCCGAACGGTGAGTTGATGATGCGATGGATCGCAACCATTGATACGCAGAAAATTGCGGCAACAAAGTAGTACAACGACCGATCATTGGCCAGGTCGATGAAACCAAATAGGTAGCCGCGCGGTACAGCCTGGATGCCGTCTTCGCCCCCCGTGAAGCTGGCCTGTACGCAAATAAAATAGACCATCTGAGCAAGTGCTAGTGTGATCATTGCGAAATATATGCCTTGGCGGCGTATAGCCAAGGCGCCGAAACAAAGCCCCAGCGCGGTGGCAAAAGCAGTTCCTGACAACAATGCGAGTTCGGGAGGCCAGTGCCAGACCTTTGCCGCATACGCGCACATATAGGCGGCCGACCCGAAAAACGAAGCGTGCCCAAAAGACAGCAAGCCTCCATAGCCCAGCAATAAATTGAACGCGCATGCGAAGATGCCAAAGCAGAGCACATTCATCGCGAAAACGGGATTGATCAGAAACGGGGCTCCGATGAGCACCACGAACATGCAGATAAAAAATGCCGACGCTCCTGCCCGCGGTCCTGGTCTACCCGGACCTGGCAGTTGTGGCGCGATTTTGAGACCTGGACCATTCTTCACGCACTTCTCCCGAAAAGTCCGTCAGGCTTAACGACCAGTACGAGAGCCATGACCGCAAATATCACAGTGGAAGCAGCCTCTGGGTAGAAGATCTTTGTCAATCCTTCGATCAGGCCCATACCAATGCCGGTTGCGACAGAGCCAAAGATGGACCCCATCCCACCGATCACGACGATTGCAAACACCTTGATGATGATGTCGCCGCCCATATTCGGATTGACCGAGTAGATCGGTGCGACCAACACTCCTGCCAGTGCCGCAAGACCGACCCCAAATGCATACGTGAGAGTGACGAGCTTCGGTACGTTGATCCCGAAAGATTCCACGATGTCGGCATTCTCTATAGTCGCTCGAAGTACTGAACCCATAGGTGTTCGTTCGACGAGAACCCAAGTCACCGCGCAAACGGTCAGGGACACTACCACAACCCAGGCCCGGTAGTAGGGCACATAAACAAAGCCGAGATCATGGCCGCCAGCCAGTTCGGTCGGAATCGCATAGGGAAGGCCGGAGCTTCCGTAAATGATTTGGAAACCGCTTTGTAAAACGAGCGCAATACCGAATGTCAGCAACAGGCCATATAAGTGGTCCAAGCCCTGCAACCGGAATATCAGAGTGCGCTCGATGAGGACTCCTGCCGCAGCCACAATGGTGGGCGCGAGAAGCAGTGCCCACCAGTATCCCAGCCCGAAGCTGTTCAGCAGAATCCAGGCGACAAATGCTCCAAGCATATACATCGCACCATGGGCGAAGTTGATGATGTTCAATAGGCCAAAGATGATGGAGAGTCCCAGACTCAGAAGGGCGTAGAAAGAACCGTTTATTATCCCTAGTAGGAGCTGCCCGAACAGGGCCTTGGGCTGGATACCGATGAGTTCGAACACTTGATGTCCTCCGGTATTACGCAATCAACCAGCTGCGAATACGGTTCATGTCGGCCAGGGCAGTCGCGTTGTCTACCATGTCCACCACTTTGCCCTGTTCGATCACGTAGTGACGATCCGCTATCCGCACAGCGAAATCAAAGTTCTGCTCGACCAAAACTACGGTAAACCCTCGTTGCTTGAGACTGAATATCGTGCGCTCGATCTGTTCGATGATCACCGGCGCCAGGCCTTCTGTTGGCTCGTCCAGCAGGAGAGTTTTCGCGCCTGTTCGCAAGATCCGGGCAATGGCGAGCATTTGTTGCTCGCCCCCGGAGAGCCGCGTACCAGGGCTAGTCAAACGTTCGCTAAGGTTGGGGAAAAGCTCAAAGATCTCGGTCTCCGTCAGACCACCGGGCCGTAGCGCAGGTGGCAATCGGAGGTTCTCAAGGACAGTGAGTCTGGAGAATATGGCTCGCTCTTCCGGGCAAATTGCAATACCTTGACGTGCTATGTCCCGACTGCGCAGGTGGATGGTTTCGGTGTCGGAATACCGAATCGATCCCGTTCGCTGTTTAATAATTCCCATGATTGCTTTCAAAGTCGTCGTCTTGCCAGCACCATTTCTGCCAAGAAGAGTGACAACTTCACCTGGGTAGACGTCCAAGTCGATGCCGTGCAAAACATGTGATTCGCCGTACCAGGAATTTAGGCCTCGGACCGACAACATGGGAGGCGACCGAGTGCCGATGTTGCTGTCCGCCTGCAATGACGCTGCTTCAAGCATGCCGCACTCCCAGGTAAGCCTTCGCAACCAAGGGGTTATCGGCGACGGAGTCATAGTCGCCTCGTGCGAGCACTTTGCCGCGAGCCAGTACAGTGACTTCGTCCGACAGAGCGCGAACAACCCCCAAGTTATGTTCAACCATCAGGATGGTTCGGTTGCTCGAAACGTGTCGGATTAGCGCTACAGTTCGCTCTATGTCCTCTTGACCCATTCCAGCAGTGGGTTCATCAAGCAGCATCAGAGTCGGATCCAGGGCGAGCGTAGTGGCGATTTCCAACGCGCGCTTGCGGCCGTAAGACAGCTCAACGGCAAGGCTATCTGAAAAACTTTCGAGACCGACTGCGGAAACCAGGGTCATGGCGGACTCATTCAGGGCGGTGAGGCATTTATCGGAACGCCAGAAGTACATGGCGTCGGTCCGCTTTCGCTGCAATGCAACCCGAACATTTTCCAGAACGCTCAGATGCGAAAAAACCGCAGATATCTGGAAGGACCGCACCATTCCGAGCCGCGCAACATCAGCCGACTTCGCACTTGAAATGTCGTTTCCTTGAAAGGAAATTGTTCCGCTGGTGGCGGGCAGAAAGCGAGTCAACAGATTGAATAACGTAGTCTTGCCTGCACCGTTTGGGCCTATCAATGCGTGAACGCTTCCTCGCTTGATTTCAAGATCGACGCCATGAACCACCTTTAGGCCATTGAAGCTCTTGGACAGGTTCGATGCGGAAAGGATGATGTCGTTGTTCATCGGCCATGCTCGACTTTGTTCGATGGCGCCGCGTCGCGAAAAATCGCCATACCATGAGACATGCTAAGTACGCCATTCTCGGAGTGGATCGAAAACTCAAACGCTTTTCCTCCGTCTGGGCTGGCCCGGTCGACTGTGAGCTTGGATCCTGGCCACACAGGTCCTGAAAACCGTCCCCCGAAGCGTCGCAGGCGGCCCATATCTCCCGCCGCTTCATTGCGAATAAGATCCAGGCAAACCATGGCCCAGGTGCAGGTTCCGTGCAACAGGATGTTGGGCCAGCCTAACCGGAAGGCGAATTTTCGCTCGGTGTGCAATGGGTTCCAGATGCCGCTGCATTCGGAATAGATATGGGGTAGTCCTTCTGAAATGTTTATCTCACTAGAGCGAATGTCTTTCCCCGAAGGTCTAACTGGGCCGGACAACCAGGATGCGGCACCCAAGGAGGTGCATTCCTCGTCCGCCATCGCGCCCAGGAATATCGAGCCGAACCAGGTTTTGGCGATTGGCTGGCCCGTCCGAGCGTCAAAAGTCTTGATGCAGGCTACGACCAGACAGCCCGGCGCAATTTGCCTGACTTGGCAGATCGACAAGGCGGACTCGAGTATCTGCCCGCTCTTGATGGGTTGAAAGAAAACGGTGTCCTGAAATGCATGGAGCAATATATCGAATAGCCAAGAGCGTTCAACGCCAATGGCGTCCAAATATCCTGGATGTAAAAGGAGCGGCCATTCGAGAGCGCTCGTATAGCCCGGTGGCGCAATGATGCCGCCTGGTCTATCGTCGTCGAAGTAGACGGGCTCAAAAGCGCCAATGGCCGCTGCATATGCGAGCAAATTGCGAACGGAAACTTCATGTGTGAGTTTTGCAACTGTCTTGCCAACCGCCACTGCTTTTATACGCCGCGCCTCAAGAGCGGAACCAACTTGGCCCCCGATCATCGCGTCAACTAAGGGTCGCTTTTCCCTGGATGGGTTCATGGCGGTCAGTCCGACAGCCGTTCACGCCGGATTTTGAGACCGGCTGCCTCTCTGTCCCACGTATCCACGGTCAACCCTTGCGCGCGCAAAACATGCTTTTCAACCTTGGATGTTGGTGTCTTGGGAAGGGCTGCCACTTTACGAACGTACCGTGGAACCATGAAGTGTGGCAGTCGTTGCTGTAAAAACTCAACCAATTCCTCCTCTCTCACTTGAACGCCCGGTTTAGTCGCGATCACCGCCAAAACGTCCTCCTCAGCAATCTCGTTTGGTACACCAACCGCCGCAGCTTCAAGCACTCCAGGGAAGGCCGCGACTTCGGATTCGACCTCGAACGACGATATGTTCTCTCCGCGTCGCCTGATGGAGTCTTTCACCCGATCAACAAAGAAATAGTTGCATTCTGCGTCCACGCGGAATCCGTCACCGGTATGGAACCATCCATTTCGCCACGCACGAGCCGTTGCTTCTGGCATCGCGTTATAGCCATGCGACATGGTCCACGGGCAGTCCGAGCGAAGTACAAGTTCACCGACACTACCTGTTTGCACTTCGCAGTCGTTTGGGTCCACGACTCGGGCTTGGACTCCGACGCGCAGTCTACCGCATGACCCACGTACGGTTGGGTTCAGTTCCGAGCGAATCGGACATGAGATTTCGCTCATGTTGAAAACCGTGAATACGTCAAATCCAAAGCGCTTCGAGAGCTTTCGAGCATCCTCCGCAAGTGGCAAAACCATCACCAACCGCAACATATGATCTCGATCGTCTGGGCCATCTGGCCTCGACATCAGGAATCCAGCCATCGCACCGATCAGGATGCAACAGGTTGCTCCAAGCCGCTTTGTCTCGGGTAAGAACGTGTCAGTTCGAAACTCGGTCATGACCCCAATCGACGCTCCTCGCGCCAGAGCGCCATATGCAAACAAGGTTCCGCCAGCGTGAAACAGCGGCAAATTGATCAAATACCGGTCCGTCTCGAGAACTCCGTACGTGCATTCCCAGCCCATCGTGTACAAGTGCAAATAGCTCGAAAGCACACCCTTCGAAGGCCCAGTTGTGCCCGACGTGTAGCAGATCGACTGCGTTGTCCAGGGATTCAGTCCTTGAATGGGGAGATCGTCTCCGCGCCGACCCTCCAATTCGTCCCAGGATTTGAGCTCTATGCCGCGTTGCCGAAATTCTTCTGCGCTAGAACCGACCTTCTGAGGATGGGTATAAACGACGGTTAACTTTGTTTGCACCAATGGCTCCAGCAGTCGATCAATCAGATCTGGATGCCCGATCATCACCGTGGCCTCCGAGTTGTTCACGACGTGGTCAAGAAGCTTGCCTCGGTATGCCGTGTTGATGGCGACGAACACGGCCCCCAAGGAGTTGATGGCGAACCAGGACTTAAGCGCCAGTTTGCCGTTGGGTAGCCAAACAAGAACCTTGTCTTGTGGCTTGATTCCAATCGACCGCAACCCCGCGCCTAAACTCCGGGTTTCATCAAGCGCTCGCTGATAGGTCCATGCCTCGAGATCGTCGAACACGAGGAAGACATCATTTGGACGTTTTGTTGCGAACTTCTGCAGAATGTAGGGCAAGACACAATCGTCGTCCGCCGGCATCCTGTTATCGCGGTTAGAAGTGGGTTGGCTCATGTTGGTATTAGGCACGGTTTGACGGCATCACCAGGTAGACTTGCCGGTCGGTCTTTGGGCCTATTTCTTAACTACGAGCGGGCAACGGGATTCGCTTATCTTTTGGAATGCTTTGTCACCGGGTACTGTCGCAATGATGTCGTAGTAGTCCCACGGGCGGCGAGATTCGCTGGGCTTCTTTACCCGAGCGAGGTAGACGTCATGAATCAGCAAGCCATCCTCGCGAATTTTCCCTCCCTTTGCGAAAAAGTCGTCGATGGCGATACCCTTCATGGCGGCAATCGCTTTCCGGCCATCCGCCCATCCTGTCTTGCTCACGGCCTTGAGAAATTGCGTAGTCGCGGAATAGTCCGCCGCTTGGTAGTAGGTGGGAACCCGATTGAATTTCTCAAAGAAGCGCTTGGCGAAGGCACGGGACTTATCGTCTGAGTCCCAATACCACGCTGTTGTCAGCAACGTGTCTTGCGCCTTCTGGAGGCCGAGAGCATGTACGTCGGTGATGAAGACGATCATTGCAGCAACTGTCTGCCCACCCTTCGCGATACCAAACTCATTCGCCTGCGCGATCGAGTTGGTCATGTCCGTGCTTGCATTTGCGAGGCCAATGACCTGCGCCTTTGATGCCTGCGCCTGGAGCAATTGTGAGGAAAACTCCTGGGAATTAAGCGGATGCTTGACAGACCCAATAACCTTTCCGCCACTATGTTCAATGAAGTTGGTTGCCGCTGTTAAAAGAGAAGTGCCAAAGGCATAGTCCGCGACCAAGAAATACCAGGTGTTCAAGCCTTTCCCGACCAGCGCATTCACGGTGCCGTTGACTATGGCGTCGTTATCGAGTCCATAGTGGACGTGATTTGGCGTGCAGGATTCGTTCGATAACCGGTTTGTAACAGCCCCGGTGATCAAGGCGGATTTGTTGTAAGTCTTAGCAATTTCCACGACCGCCAACGCTACCGCGGAACCTGCCGCGTTAACGATGACGTCGACACCTTCTGTGGAATACCAGCGTCGGGCGATGGCACTTGCGAGATCCGGCTTGTTCTGATGATCGGCTTGGACAATTTCTATCTTGCGTCCGCTTACCAAGCCGCCAAAGTCCTTGACGGCCAACTCCACGGAGTACGCCGAGCCAGGACCGCTGAGATCAGCATACAGACCTGACATGTCAGCCATGACACCAATTCTTAGGATGCTTTCAGCAGCCCAAGATACCGTTGAACAAAAAAATATTGTTGCCACGACTGCGATACGTGAAATTGCCATTTTCATGCTTGTCTCCTTATATTTGAAGTTGCCACCGAGCAGAACTCTATAACATCATTGTGACCTTGTCAACACAATAATGAACTATGATTCACGTTTCACAATTATGTTCGTTTATGGTTTCAATCGATGTCCGGCTGTCATCTTGCGTGGCGAGCTACTTGTAGTAGCTCGCATTTCTTGGCGTATTGCTAAAGCGATGGATGCATAGGACCGGGGGTGTCGTTAAAGTACTATTCCAACATTTCCACCACGCTTACGAGGGGTGCCTCTTGAACTGGCGAACCAGCTACATTGACGTATCGTGTGCGTGGACTTTCAACGTAGTTGCCTGGCAAGGCAGGACGGGCAGATCAGGCAAAGAAGATTGACCCCACATGAATTTTACGGAGTGCATCAGCAAATGACGCGAATGAAGCTAACACGAAAAGAGAAAGCCTGCCAGAGTCGCGAGCAACTATGTCTGGCGGCAGCAGAAATCATCGCTCTGCATGGGTTTAAGGATGCATCGATTGTGCGCATAACCACCCAGGCGAATATGGCCCTCGGGACGTTCTACAACTATTTCGATACGCGCGAGGCACTATTTTCTGAGCTCATCGATAACTGTGGAAGGAATCTGCGCCGAGAGGCTGTAGCCAGTATTCCTGAAGGAGCCTCATTCTTCGAACGGGAAGAAGCCACTTTTCGATCGTACTTCCGCTTTGTCAAGCAGAACCCATTCTTCATCAGAGTGTTGAACGAGTCAGAAATCTTCGTGCCGGCGGCCTACGAAAGGTATTTCGATTCAATACTACAGGGTTACATCAAGGTGCTGACGATCGCGAACCGCACCAAGGAGATCCGTCCGCTGAAGGGGGTCGAAATCGAAGGTGTTGCGTTGATTCTTATGTCGGCAAGGCATTATTACGGCCAACGCTTCCTAGATCGGGTCTCCAAGAAGGGTGACCTCCCAAAGCGGATCGTTGAAACCTATATGGATTTCGTCGGCGGCGCCCTCAGGCCCTGAGCTTGTAAATGCTGGCCGACCAAGCGGATAGAGCCCTACGCCTGGCTTTGCGATGTTCTCAAGCGCCTGCCCGATCACCCAGTCACTAAACTAGCCGAATTGTTGCCGTATAGCTGGAAACGGCAACTCACCAATCAAACTTGACAGCCCATTTCAGGGCGGCGGGGCAAATCAATGCACTGGCACAACCTGATGTCTACTTTGGCCACCCAGGCCACCGATCTGGAGCTACTGCAGCTTCAAACAGCCGTTGAACATCTGCTCATGCAACCCTCTCGCATGATCGCAAGGGGCGGCTGGACTGTCCCGCCGGATCAACCGCGTCAGCAGCAGCCCAGTTCTATGGACTGGCCCTCTGATCAAATGAGCGCCAACGAGCTTCTTCGCCATCATCAGACCTTATCGCAACAGAACCGTCCAATTCCACCCGCCGGAACAGGGGTTGGATGCAATTGACACCGCATTTGCGCGTGCCGGATACTGCCCGTCACCCAAGATGTCGCACGACGCATGCAGCCCGCATCCAATCGCGCGTCCACGTATGAAAAATCACGCAGTCATTATCGATGTTCTGAGAACACCCATGGGACGAAGCAGAGCCGGAGGTGCGTTCGTCGAGACGCACCCGAATGAGCTTCTGGCCCAGCTCTTCAAGGGGCTCGTCGAACGCAGCGGGATCGATCCGGGCACGGTAGATGACGTCCTGGTTGGTTGCGTCAGCCAGGCCGGCGAGCAGTCGTCCACGCCGGGCCGCGGCGCCTGGCTCGGCGCGGGGCTTCCCGAGCACGTGCCATCCACCACCATCGAGCGCAAATGCGGCTCCAGCCAGCAGGCCGTGCATTTCGCGGCGCAAGGGGTGATGGCCGGCGTGTACGACATCGTGATCGCCGGCGGGGTCGAGTCGATGAGCCGTGTGCCCATGGGCAGCGCGCGCATGGGACGGGACCCGTTCGGTCCTTCCTTCCACGCGCGCTATCCGCAGGGGCTGGTGGGCCAGGGCGTT
>Ga0172380_10006722_pt1 | contig 13218 bp, 16 predicted proteins | sample Leawe162metaG_FD_119747 | JGI IMG/M metagenome (GOLD analysis project Ga0172380, IMG submission 119747) | Leachate microbial communities from a municipal landfill in Southern Ontario, Canada - Leachate well 162 metaG | ecosystem: Engineered > Solid waste > Landfill > Unclassified | place... | reverse complement strand
TGGCTTTGAATACATTCAGGAAATTGGTTCGTTCGTCGTCTGACATCTTCCGCCAGAGTTCGAGTAGATCCCTCTCTTCGTCGTCTGCGGCCTCGAATCCATCATCAAAAGCCAGCCATCCGGCAGCACCTCCAGTAGCACCGAGGCTGCCTCATGAGCGGAGAATCCTTCGACCCACGAAAGCAGGAACTGCTCGATGCCTGGCTCGCCGGCGATGCCAGCGACGCGCAATTGAAAGAGATTGCTGCCCTGCTGAACGAAGACACGCCCGCCGCGCGCGTGTTTGGTCAGGCGATTCTGGATGCGGCCGATGATGTCGAGCTCGCGCGTGTGCGGGTGCAATTCATTTCGCCGAATACGTTGCCGGTCGCGACCGTGGCAGCATCGCCCTTGATTATTGCTCCTGGCGATTCGACGTCTTTCTCTGCCGAAGGTATTGACGCGGACGGCCACGCGCTCGCGTATACGTGGGATTTCGGCGACGGCTCTAGCGCGACCGGTCCGATCCAGGAGCATCGCTATGCGGCCGCCGGCATGTATACGGCGATCGTCTCTGTTAGCGATGGATTTGATACCGTCCTGTTTTCCGTAGTCGTCGACGTCGCCGGCGTCGATCGACTACCCGTTCCGCGCATCTCGCTTTCTGATGTAGTTGCGTTCGCAGGTATTCCTTTCACGTTCGATGCGACAGCCAGCACCGATCCGCAGAATGCCTTAGCTGGCTACGACTGGAATTTTGGCGATGGCTCTCCGTCGGCCGCGAACGCGGTTTTTTCCAAGATCTACAATGCGATCGGCGTTTACACGGTCGCGCTCACTGTTACCGATGGTGAAGGCTTGCGGCAAACGATTTCGCGGCAAATTGAAGTGCTGGCGCAAGAAGAGGCCGCCACGTTCAGCGGTGAGGTGCGAATCAGTTCTACATTCTTCCCCACGAAGGCCGATCGCGACACGCTCAACATTTTTGTCCGCGTGAACCTGGGTAACGTAGCAATCGTCGAAGGCTCCACGCTGGCGTTGACTTATGCCGGCAAGCGCTTTGAGGCACAGCTCGACAGGCGTCTGCGCGCGCCAGGCTGGACGGTGAAGGCTAATCTCCGTCGGTTGCCGGTCGGTACGGTGGAGATCAATCTTCGCGCGAGGCGCGCAAGTGTCTCGGCAGAATTCAATGGCCTCGGCGCTGGAGACGACGCGCTGATCGACGTTCCGTTGCGTATTGAAGCCGGCGGCCAGATACTGCAGATCTTAGTCGAAACAGAGTTTGAACTGAATGCGGCGGGGACGCGCGGTAAGGCGTCGGGTGAGAATAACTGACTCGCGCGGATATAGCCTCCTTTCGAGCGCAGTGCGGCCGACCGTATTACTAACCACCCTGGTCGTTGCTATATTTCTATTGACTAAAAAATATCAGCATGATAACACTCATCAATAAAGGAGGAATTTAGATGGGTGGACCGACAAAACTACAGGGCTTTCTAATCCGCTTGCCGAAGCCGTTACACAAAAAACTCAAGGCGCGCGCTGCAAAAGAGAATCGAACTTTGAACAACCTGATAATGACGATTTTGCTGGAGGCTGCAAAGTAGTGACAAGACGGGCCAACGCCGTGTATCAGACGACGCTGGCCCTGACGACGGTGCAGGGTGAACTGCAGCCGACGCTGACCGGAGTGTATCCGAAACGCGAACGCTGCCAACGTTGGAGATTTCCACGATGGCTCAAAGGCGATTCGACTTACCGTATGACGGCATTCCTCGTGAATTTCGGCAGTGCAAAGCAAAATATCCAAAACACTTGCTAATGTTTGAGGTTGGTGATTTTTACGAATTATTCTTTGAGGATGCTGAGGAGGTTTCAAAGGTGCTCGGTCTAAGACTCGCTTCGCGGTTTTCCGATTCGATAGCGCCAATTCCCATGTGCGGAGTGCATCGCCGGGACGGAGAGGCGACTGTCGCTCGACTTTTAAGTATGAGCTATTCCATTGCGGTCGCTAGCCCGCAAGTGAATGGCGGTGCGGAATGAATTATCGATCTTACGAGCGAGTTCTGAATGGTTTACTTCAGTTACGGGATCGGTGCCTTCGTGGAGCAATAAAACAGACACTCGAAAAGGTTGAGCTGCGGATCGCGCTGCTGCAATCTGCGCGGGCGCGGCATGAGAATCGCGCTTTCGAAAAAACCTACTGGCCGGATGTGAGTGATCTGGATTTATATATAGTCTGCCTTGCTGACCAATTGCAAGTTGGGGGCATTTCGGCGCGGCGTGCCGCCAAGTTTGCGGAAACTTTCCGGTCAGGTGTCATCGTCGCAAAAGGCGGTGCCGCATGAATCGTGGAGCGGCTCGTGGTATTGCAGACAGAGCGAATGCGGTAAGGTTTGGAATGCGGCTGCAGCGATCTCGCGGCGGCCTGGCGTAGTGCGGGCGTCTGCACTGAGGTTGTCAACGGCCAGTAAGGGGTCGAATCACCATGCGTAGGAAAAAGATTTTGAATCGCCTGACTTCATTGCTTGCAAGTGTTCCGATGGATCAAAAAAAGTCTTTGAATCAATTTTGGTGTCCAGAGCAACAGTGGGATTCTACAAAAAGTCTCTTGGCTAATATATCTCCGCCAGGAAATGGGGATGTCTGCGCGAATATCCGGCGGCTACCTGACGAGGCTCTTAGAGATATTTCTAAATGCTTGGTGGGATGGCTTCGAACGGCAGAGCTTCAATGTGTAACCACTGCGAGTGCGTTCAGGTTATTAAACGCAGAGAAATTGGAGATGGAATCGGAACTCGCGGGGCTAAAATCCGGTGGTGCCAGCTTTAAGGATACTAAGAAAGAGTTGGAAAACCGCATACGCTTAGTTCCGAAGGACGAAAAAGCAATGCAGGAATTTCTTTCAGATCGTCTAATCACGCCGGTGAGGAAGGGACACAAGGGGCGGGGAAAGGCTGCTTTGTGGTTCTATGAAGTCGTTAGGGGTGCTGTTTTTGGAGAGCAAGCTATTCAATACTTTAAAAAAGTGGAAGTAGGCGATGATTCGGTCATCGATATGCGGCATTTTCGGCGTTCCCGAAGAAAGGTAAGCAAGCCAAAATAAATTATAATCCGGGATTTAGTGCAGACAATATAGGTGCAGACAATTAAATATATCCGACTTGATGCTAGATCTAACAACGACCCTATTGCCACTGAATTAGATTTTACTTATACGACTCTTGTCATGCCGGCTTCGGATGTATCTCCGGCGACAAGGGTAAGCAGTAGTTCATAAAACCAGCTTTCCAAAACCGGGTACTTCACCCGGCCCTTGTCGCCCCAGAATCCTTCCGAAGAGGACCTGGGGCACGTTTTTTTTTGAAAAAGGGGAATTGGGAATGGGTCTGGCAAAGAATCAAAAAACGCGAAGTGAACTGATCGCGAAGGAAGGCGAGCTAGAGCAGGCGCGAGACGATGCCAAGGCGCGCAAGAGCGAGCTATTGCGTTCGCGCAACGCCGGCAGCTTGGTGAAACAGGACGAGATCGATCATCAGTCTGCAATCATCACAAGCGCGACAGACGAACTGGCCGAACTCAAACAGATGCTCGGTGACCTCGATCGCGATGATGAATCGATTTTGAATAGAGAGCGCGAGTTGCGCGGCGCTGAGTGTGACAAGGCTGCGATGGAACTGGAGCGCGAGAAACTCGCGATCTATCTAAGCATTGCCAACGCAGTCGGCGTCATCGCCGTCGGCTTGGTGCGATTGGGTAAGAATCTGCCTGACTGGCGCGCAGAGGATAGCGCTTACAGATTGATCGAATCTGTAAAGAGTCAATTGGATGGCCGGATACTCCTTGAAATCTCCCAAAGCACCTCAATCAAGGCTATCACGACCGCGTCGGGTGATCCGTGGCTCCCGACACATCGCGACAAATTGAATGATTTGCAAAAGGCGGTTTCAGCAGCAACTCAGCGTGCCAACGTTTCGCGCGAAGTTTTGCTCGCTGAACTGATGGAACGCGCCGGGATGGTGTTCAAGGAGTGATTCTCCTTTCGGACCTGCGATTCAGCAATCCCAGCCGTGCGTGGTGCTGAGTTGAGATCCATCGATAGGACTCCAACCTGACGAGGGATTTTCAAGACAGGTTAACGACGGCCGCTCTCGATGTCCCGAGCGCAGGCGAGAGTAAAAAACGGAATCATGCGGAGGTGTGAGTCATGGCGGTCATGAAGCGAAAGTACGAGGGCGTTCTGTTGAAGGATCTAACGAGCATGGAGCGCGTTGATCCGATTGGCGTCTGCAATGAATTGCAGGTGCGTGATGCGTCTCGCCAAGAGCGGCACATTCGCTTGGCGCGGCAGTACGCGCGCACAAACAAGACCACGCTATCCGACGCGATGAGTGCGATCGCGGCGAAGATCTATCCCGAAGACTCTGCCCGCGCTCGCGAACGGAAGGGATAGCCGTGGAGCTAACCTGTCTGGCATGCAAGAAACACTTTCATGCCACGTCCAGTCATCCCTCGTTCATTGCCATCGATGTGCGGTGCGAGCACTGCGGCGCGCTACTCCGCAAGCGTGTAGGCGCTACGAAGCTTATTACGCATCCGCCGGCGCTTCCGGTGGCGTCGACCCAAACGATAGATGCGCGGCCGGCTGATCCGCAGTGGTTGCAGGATCTACGCGTCAAGCGAACTGAGGAAGAGCGTTCAACGAAAATGAGTGGACGCGTTCGGCGTGACTACGGCAAGTAGTGCAGACGTCTGTACACCAAGGTTGCCCCAAAGGGAAAGGCGGTCCGATGCGAATCATGGTGGAAGCTCAGAAGCGGCGGTATCCCGACATGAATCTTGGTGATGCGTTCGCACTAATCGGCGAACTCTTTGCCTCTAAAGTTCCGTTTCGCATCCAGATCGATGCTCCCTTTCCTTTTGAACCCAATAACGAGCTGCAGGCATTGCGTGACCAGGCGGCCGCCGGCGACGTTGGTTCGAAGTTGCTCTTGCCGGTCGCGGAAGAGAACGCGCGACAGATCGAAATCATCCATCGTTGTCACAACGCACAACACGATGCTGAGCAGTACGCGGCTGCGATGCAGGCCGTGGAACGGCTCTTTATTCATTTGCGCACCGAGCAAGAGAAGGCAGCGGCGATCGCGAAAGAGCTGGCGCCAGTCGTGAGTAGGATCCAGGAGATCGATCATGCAGGTTAGCACCTCTCAGGCGAAAGACGTCGTCGCCGGCCGCTTGGTCTGCCAGTTCAAGGATACGAATGGAAAGTGGTCTCGCTTCACTGCGGGCCGGTTCTGTTCGGAAGTTGTTTTATCGTCGGGTGAATCGCCGAGTTATGCGCTGTGTTCCATGCCGATGAATTCCTTCGGACCTGGTGCTTACGATGAAGTTGCCCCGACGTGTGCGCTGCAAACGCGCGGGCCGGCGGGACAAATCAAGCTGAAGACACGCGCGACGATCTCCTATCTGCAAAATAACCAGTCAGCGACGTTAATGCATGGCTGGGTAGTCACGCACACGCACCAGATCGACGAGGATTCAATCGTTACTCAGATCTTCGACGATCGCTGGGTGTTGGGCAAATTCACCGTGAGCGGGCGAATGACGTTCGATCCGACAACGGGTCGGCATTATTGGGATTGGATCCCGCCCGTCTTCAACGATCTCGGCTTTCCGAATTGTGTCGATACGCCATACGGTCCGCGCTTCGCTCCGTGCCACCGCTTTGGCTTCAGCAACAACATGACGGCCGAACAGGCCATCGTCGAAAACTACGATGAGCCGGAGCCTGGGAAGGCGACAACACGCGCGCGCTCTTGGCGTTGCCAGGATATTATTCGTTATCTGCGTGACCAGTTTGCGCCGGCGTCGGGTGGGATGCGCGCGCCGTGCAAGCTCTACCTCGGAATCATGGACCTGCCGGACAACATCGTCTGGCCTGAAGCCCTGGGCACAGGTTTTGGTTTGGATCGCACGCCGAAGAATTTCAGCCTGCATAACGCGTCGCTTTTGCAGGCGCTGCAGGCGGTCGCACGCAAGGCCGGTGCTTACGATCTTTATGTCGAGCCAGCGGACAACGATAAGAGCACGCTAAAGTTCCTCAACATGAACCCGCGTACGTTTACGGGGGCGGTGCTTTATACGGCGGCGTACGGCGCGAGTCATGTTGGGCAGTGCATGAATGCCGGCTCAATTGTGAAGGGTGGCAGCGTTACCGAGTCTTTCGTTGATGGCTTTGACGAAGTCGTGATCTGTGGTGATAGGCCGGTCGTTGAACGAGTGTGTTCGACATACACTGCCGACGTGGGGGCTGGGTATCTTGAGTTTGCATGGAGTCCGGGCGATCAGGCCGCGTTCAATATTTACCTTCAAACGTACGGCGGTGCGGGGCGCGGTGATGAAGATAGTTTCCGCAGCGCGAGCAAGATATGGCCGCTGGTGTATGCGGCTTATCGCCCCTCGCTTGATGCTGATTTGTGGGAAGGTACTAAGTGGGGTACTCCTGAATCAAATTTGAAGAATGACGGTCGGGCGCGAATCTTGGTGGCGCAGCTCACGGGCTATTCACAGGATGCTAGCAATCCACGAAACTGGACGCCGCGCGAAATCGTTGTCGAGTATCTGAAGATTTTCGGAGATGAGGATATTACATGGGAAGAACCGCCCGCGCCGGAATGGTTTGAGGCAGCAAAATTCGATAACCTGACGCTCTCTGCAGATTCGACGATTGTTTTTCTGAATGCGTTGCGCGAGCCTGGGATTGCGCAAACGTGGTACTCGGAAATCAATCCAGACAGTCAGGGACAGTATGACGGGAAGTATATGTATCCGCGCAATGTGCGGCTGCAGCTTGCGCTTCAAGCCGATTGGCCGATTACTGGCGTCAAGGGTAGCGGCGGTGACAAGAGCGACGATCCTAATCGCATCGCTGGCCGCGTTGCTGAGAAGCCGCGCTTCTGCTATCAAGTGAACGCGGAAGAAATGGACTATGTCGAATACCTTCGCAGTAATGAATCGCGGCCTGTGGGCGCGGCACTGCTCGACAAATTGCATGACGGCCGGAGCGCGGCTGCGTTTCCTGCGAAACAAACCGAAGGCGATGAACTTTTCACCGATCGCAGAAATGCGACGACGGGTCGGCTTCCTCGTCACGCGGATCTTCGCAATCAAGACGTCAAGCGCGTTGACATCCACGCCACTCTGAACATCGAGCCGATCAGCCTGGGAATGTGGCCTGGGTTGAATCTCTCGCTTGAAGCTGGCGACTCCATCCCGATTCTCGGTGTTGTGAAAACTGTCATTTTCCGCGCTGAGGCATTCGGCGACGAAGGCCAAACGACGGTGATCATCGGGCCGCCCGATTCGGCGGCGATCTACGATCCGCCGTCATCGGCACGGAGCCGCATTTCATTCAACGCGGGATCGTCGAAGAGCACCGGAAACGATCCGTACAAAGATCCGGGGTACGGAAGCGGCGGTGGAAAGACGGTTACGAACAGCGGAAGCTATCCCGCCTCCATGCCGGTCGATGCGTCTCCCGTCGAATCTTATTCGCCTGGTTCGCGGTCGGTGGCTAGCAGCGTCTCGTCTGATAACGACTCCGACGCGAACAACCAAGCAGTTCGCCACAATTCGACGGCGGCGCAGAACATGGGCAGCACCGGAACTATGTCCAGTGGTGTCAGCTCGGCGGGCGCGGGTGCGCCGCCGATTGTCGGATTGTTTGGCGGCCAGCAGGCGGCTGCGCGTGCTGGTAGGGCAAATAATGGCACGATTCGCACCGCCGATCAAGTTCATGCGAAGGATGCGGAAGCGGCGGCCGTTGGTGATTCATCGAAGGGCATCTTTATCGGCGATTCGTTGAAATCGCGCGACGACGATCGGCGCATGCAGATCCAGGAAACCTATCGCAATAGCGGCAACCAGGATACGCCGATCGCGAAGGGATTGATGGCCGGCGAACGCAACGCCGCGAGCACCTCGAAACACAACGTCATGGGAGAAATGGGTCCGATCGTGGGCCGCGCTAAGACGCCGAATTCGAACGTCGGCGGCGTGTCGCTTACGCCCCAGGCGCGCGCCGTTCAAGCGAGTGCTCAGAAGTCTTCAACGAGCCTCCTTTCGCGGGCATTGGGCGGAACGTTGCCAGCACAGCAGCGCTCTAAGCCGGCAGTGGAGCGGCTTGACAATGAATAGCATTGGATGCCAGCGAGGGTCGCCAAATGGCAAGTAAAGTCGGACGCGGCTTAGCGATGAAGATCTTTTCATTGCGGGAGCGAGGATCCAATTTCAGTGGCGACGTCATGCGGTCGGCACGCCTTATTGTTCAGGGTAAGGGTACTAACGCGGATGTTGAGAAATTGCGTGGAGCGTTGGGGATCTCTCGCAGCGGATCTGCTGCAGCGCAGCGCGAACTCCGTGGCATTTCCAACGTCGTCAATCGAGCCGGACAGTATGGCGTCTTGGCATCGACTGCAGCGCAGGGCGGGGTCAGTGGGTTTGCTGCCGCGGGCAGCTTGGTCAACAACGCGCTCCAAGACGCCGAAAAAATCGTCAAATCAAAAGCATTTAAGGATGTCATCGAGAGCGCGGCTCAGAAGTATCTGGGATCTGGAGTAGCTGGTACTCGCGCCGGCTTTGCCCTCGGTCGCGGCTTGCGCCTTGCGCGTGCTGGACTTGGCTTTGTCGGTGCAGCCACCGCAATCACCGTCGGCGGTATTCGCGGCATTGAAGAATTTACAGGTCTGACGCAGAGTGATCGCGCGCGCGTTACTCAGGCGGATGCGGAAATCGCCCAGGCGAACTCGCAGGCTTCGGTGACTCAGCGAGCGATCGCAGTGCAGCGGGCGATGAATGAGCGAAGTATTGTAAGAAAGTTCCATGATGAAGGTGTCGGCGGGCTTTGGAGCAGTTTTCGTGGCACCGATAAGAAAAAGTTGGCTGAGATGGAGATGCGCCAATCCATACGCGATGCTGGATTTACGAATAACGACCAGATTGCGTCTGCAGCTCGTGATCGTCTCTACGGGGATGGCTTTACTGGCAGGTTAAAGCGTGGCATCGACAATAGTGTGATTTCCAGTCATATGGGGGGGTCCACTATATTTGGCAAATTTGTGGATTCTGAGGACATCGCGAAGAAGACCCAGGAAATGATTGGGCGTGCCATAGGAATGCGCAACGATATCTCCCGCGCTATGAGTATCGGCGATGTGAAAGAAGCGAATAAAATAATCGATAAAGCGGAAATTGAAGTTCCTGGTCAAGTTTGGCGGCGTCCGGGCGAAATATGGAAGATGCAGGAGTCGGCGCGCGCTGCATCGCGGCTGTGGTCGACGCAGAACATGGCGCGCGCTGCATCGCGGACGGGGGAGTAATCGTGTCGAATTTTGAAGAGCGTTGGAATGAATTGAACGAGGATGGAAAAAAGCGACTCGTTCAGCGATCAGCAGCCATCGCGCAGGTAGTGGAGGAGTGCCTTGAAAGGGCTAGTCATCGGTTCGACTCGGGTGACCACATGGGTTTTTGTCGCGAGATCGATGAGCTGGTAACTGCCGCTCTCTTAATTTCAATTGAAGCCGCGCCACGGGATGGCGAAGCGAAATCCGATGGCAGAGATCCAAAGCAGCAGTGATTTGAGCGTGCAACCAGGCAACGCAAATGCCTATTGGCACCAAGTGCGGCCGGCAATGCCGCCAATGGGAACCTAGCGATGATGAATCTGGCGAAGATTTCGGGATCAAATCATCTGAGCAGCGTGGAGCCGGCGAGCATCATCGGCTACGAGTTGGGCGCGCACGCTTCGATCGAGCGCATTGATGGAGCGCGTGAAACAAAAGTTACGCTATGGGATCGAACTGATTCCAGTGAAAGCTCGGGTATCGGTGACGTGGTTCTGGCTGCGTTCGTGGTTGCCGGCGCTATTCAAGAGAACCCATCCCGCGATGTGATTCTTTCTGTACGTCCTGGCTTGGCGGAGTGGGCTGAGCTTTTGGTAGGTCCGGCGCGAATTGAAATCGACGCGATCGGAGATTGCGGCCGCATAAAATGGCGGGGAACTCCAGCGAGTTTTGAATGCTTAAAATGCACGCGGCATGAGCGCGCAGGAATAGCAGCGAGTACAGCACTGGCATGGCCCAAATTTAGTTACCCTGAATTGCCCTGGTCGTTTTTTCATTTGCCGGAATTCGAATCTCCGCCGGTGATGATCTGCCCGCAAACGACAGATCCGTCGCGCGAGTATAGTTTGCTTAGTTGGGCGAAAGTTTGCGCCATGCTGAAGGCTGCCCGCATTCCTCATTTTGTCTCATGGAATGGGGAATGCGGGCAGCGCGCTGCGAATGTAATGCGCTGCCGCGTTGTTGGAGGGTTGAAGCCAAACGAATTCTTTAGTCTCGTTTCAAAAGTTGGATGCCTGGCAGGTCCTGATTCGGGCCCTGCGCACATTGCCGGCGTGCTGAGTCGGCAATTTGTTGCGCTCGTTAGCATCAACAATGGCGAGGGCGTCTTTGGTAGCTATCCCACGGCAAACGTGATCCAGGCCGTGGCTCCTTGCTCCCCTTGTTTGCGTATGTTGGAGCCTGGCGGATTTCAAGAGCTGTGTCGCACACTTTGTAAAGCGCTTCAGGCGATCGCGCCAGAGCAGGTGTTTGGTCGAATTCAATCCGCATTGCAAGTAGGTCGCGGGTAGGAATGTTCTATGGAAACAGACAAGCAGAGGCCGGATACTTCGCTGATCGAAGAGTTGGGCGCAATGCTACCTGGCGCGTTGATCTCTGAGGCATGGCTTGCTGAGAGGTTCGGTCGGTGTGTGATTTCGATTAAGCGTGCAGTGGTGCGCGGAGAGTTGCCCGCGCCGGCCGCGTTGCTCGGGGAGAACCGGTGGACGGCGGGCGCAATATTGCGGCACATCGAGAAGCGAATTGAACAGGAAACACAAGCATTAAGCGCGGAACGAGCGGGCGTACAGCAACGGGTAAAGGCGAGTTAGAAATGGCTGGTATTCGACAAACTTTTGCGCGCGATGGTTCCGCCCACCCAAAGTGGAAGTATTGGTATCGAGATTGGAAGGGCGAAAGAGTTTGGAAGACCGGCAGCGACGATCCAGAGCAGACGTTAAAGATTGCCGAAGCGAAAGAACGCCGCGAACAACGCCTGAAAGAAGATATCGACCTCGGAATTGAAAAGCCCCCAACGTCTTCCGACTTGGCGCGGGCGCGATCGGCGGCGGAAATCGTCAAGGAATACATCGCCTGGGGAACTGCGCAGGGTGGCCGCGATGGTCGACCGTGGGCGCGATCGCATATCGTCGCGCGGACGCGACACCTGAATTACTGGCTGACGGCGTTGAACCTGCAGACGCTGGCCGATTTCGAAAACATTCTGCCGCGCGTGGAGCAACAATTGCGCGAGTACCGTAAGATTGTGATCGTCGATAAGAAAAAAGTCGCGCAGGTTCCTGCAGGGAAGACGTTGGGCAACATCCTTGAGGCGATTCACTCCCTTTGTATTTGGGCAAAGCAGCGCGGGTATCTGGCGCGCGATCCGTTGGATGGTATTCAACCATTCAAGTCGGCGCCGTTGGTCGAACGGCGGGCGATGGAAGCGACCGAGATCCGTCTGCTTCTGGAAAACTGCAAGCCCTACCGTCGTTTGTTGTACGAAGTTGTTTTCTGTACCGGCTTACGCGCGAACGAACTCCGCCAGCTCACGCCGGCGCATCTGGACGTCGTACGCGGCGGGGTGATTCTGGATGCGGCGTGGACCAAGAACCGGAAGAAAGGTTTTCAACCGTTACCGTTGAGCGTGGTGGGGCGGTTGCAGGAGTTTGCTGCGGAAGGCACGGCGGCGCGTCTTTATGAAGAGCGTAAGTATCGCGGCAAGCGCAAGCATGCTACCCCGATGACTCAGGCCCCCGCCGATCCGTTGTTGTGGGTTCCCACGCATCCCGCGCGCGAGTTGGAGCGGGATTTGAAAGCGGCGGGACTCACGAAGTACGGACCAGGCGGAAAAGCTGACTTTCACGCGTGCCGCGTGGCGTACATCACGATGATTGACGGTGCGGGCGGGACGGTGTTCGAAGCGCAAAAAATGGCGCGACACTCCGATCCGCGCATAACCGCGAACGTTTATGGAAAAACGCGCGATAAGCGCCTTCACGAACTGGCTGAAAGTGTCGGGAGCACGTTCCTACCGAGTGATTCGTGTGCAACGGGTGTGCAACGGAAAGCGGCGGGAGCGGAAGGCGATTATATCTCTAATGATGGTGAAGGTTTAGAAAACCGAAAATGGTCGGGGCGGCGGGATTTGAATACTTCGCCGCATGAAAACGCGAGCGATACACCGAACGAACACAGCGCGAACTTAGACCGCGCAAATATTGACATTCAAACGAGTTCCTTGAGTTCAACTGGACTCCCTTCCGTTCACCAATCACACACCGTTGATACGCCAGAACGACACGAAAAGACACGTCCGTGTGCAACTGATGTGCAACGGGAAAGCCTTCACGCGGTTGTGGAGTCGCATGCCGCGCAGATGAATTCCGCTGAGAGTTGGGCGCGACTTGAGGCCGCGCGAATCCTTGACGATGCGTGTCGGCAATCAAAGAAAAGGAACCGATGATGGATGTTCAAGAGATCTTGCAGCAGGCACGGGCCGCGGGCGCAGCAAGTGTGAAATTGGATCTGCCAGATGGAACGAGCGCGCTGATTAAGTTCTCGGCCTTCGATCCTGGCGCGGCTATCTCTGAACTGGAGCAATTCTGCAGCAGTCTGCGTGAAATAATCCAGCCAAGGCCGCAGGAGTGCGCGAAATCGCTTTTCCTGAGCAGTGAGCGGCTCACTGAATACTGGAAATCGATTTTTAAATCTGAAATCTCGCCAGGTTGGACCGGACGGAAGGTGAGGGGGTGGATTTCGCGCGGGGAATTGAAGACATGGCGGTCTGGCAAGAGTACAGATCGTGGCAAGCGAGGCTTTTGGATAGCTCCCGCGTTCTTTCGCGGACACTAGGACAGAGAGGGGACATCTTAAACGTGTGCGGTTTCTGCCTATGTGGCGGACACCACGGACATCAAGAACAGCATTTTTCCGTACCATACACGGCGCATATGCATGCATTACTTAAGTAAGAAAATGATGTCCTTGGTGTCTTGATGTTTTTTTTAGTTGTTTTGGATGAATTGACATGGAAGCGCTGGATGAATTCTTGTCGAGAGCGATTCCTGTAGCCAGGCGG
>Ga0172380_10006721_pt1 | contig 13229 bp, 12 predicted proteins | sample Leawe162metaG_FD_119747 | JGI IMG/M metagenome (GOLD analysis project Ga0172380, IMG submission 119747) | Leachate microbial communities from a municipal landfill in Southern Ontario, Canada - Leachate well 162 metaG | ecosystem: Engineered > Solid waste > Landfill > Unclassified | place... | reverse complement strand
ATGTTCAGCCTGTTCTTCGGGCAAAGTCGGTGATTTGTTTTCTACTCTGCGGAGTAAGGTGCGTATCCTGGCCAGGAGTTCGATAAACTTAAATGGTTTAATCAAATAATCATCAGCACCGGTTTCGAGACCGAGTACAATATTCTCAGACGTTCCTAAAGCGGTCAGAAAGAGTATGGGTATGTTGGTGTCGGTTTTGCGCATCTCATTGCATAATTCGAGGCCATTCATACCCGGAAGCATGATGTCGAGTATGGCCAGGTCGAATTTATTGTTCAGAAAAAGCTGCAAGCCGGTGCTGCCGTCGAACGCGACAGTTACTTCATAACCTTCTTCCGACAGTCCCTTTTTGATGAACGAAACCACATGGGCTTCATCTTCGACCAGGAGAATTTTTTTCATGCTTAGGATTTGTGTGGATGAATTATACCGACAACAGCGCCAAAATACCCAAAACGACCTTGTTTTTCAAGTCAACCTCTTTCAGAACTTATATATTCAAAAACAACAACCCGTATTTTCCCGATTTGTTGGAAAACTTTTGCTAAAATAACCACTCCTAAATCCTGGCTACTATGCGCGCTATTTCGGTCAAAAATGCTCTTTTGGTGCTGAACATCTTTTTCACTGCCTCCTTATGTTTTCATATCGGCGTTTTACTTGGCATTTTCCCAAACAATATTATCTGGGGAGGTCGCACCGAACTCGACAACTGGCAACAGTTCGAAATGATATCAGTAGGCATCAATTTGTTGTTTTTGTTCATCGTTTACTGGCGCCAGGGTTTGCTACCGTTAGCAGCCCGACCAAAATTGTTTCGTATACTATTTATGTTGATGGCCATACTCTTTGCCCTCAATACAATTGGTAATCTTTTCGCGAAAAACCCCTTAGAAATGTGGTTGTTTACGCCTATTACTGCCATAAGTTGTTTGTTTTCGTACCGCATTAGCCGCGATTAAGCTTAACTTAGGAGTGATGAGTAACCAGTAACGGGTAACTTGTTACGACTTAACTATCAGCTGCAACTCTTCCCCAACTCTCTCAACTCCCCAACTCTCCACGCTCTCCATGTATAAACCGTTCTGCCTTTCCTTTCTGCTGTTTTCTCTGATTTACACTTCCGGCACTGTTGCACAAACCACTTCCTGGGTCGATTTGGTGAATCCGCTCATTGGAACACAGTCGACTTTTGCCTTTTCGAACGGGAACACTTACCCTTCGGTGAGTATGCCCTGGGGCATGAACAGTTGGTCACCACAAACCAACAAAATGGGTGATGGCTGGGCGTACCAATACGGCACCAATAAAATCAGAGGATTTAAACAAACCCATCAGCCTTCACCCTGGATCAATGATTATGGTGTTTTTTCGCTATTTCCGCTTACCGATACCCTTTTGTTCGACGAAGATGCACGGGCTTCCTGGTTTTCGCATAAGGCTGAAACGGCGAAACCTCATTATTATAAAGCCTATGTGGCCAATTATAATACAACCGTTGAAATTACACCTACCGAAAGAGCGGCTATGTTTCGGGTTACCTATCCCCACACTAAAAGGGCCTACCTAATCGTTGACGCCTTTTTTAAAAATTCTTATGTAAAAGTTTATCCCGAAGAACGAAAGGTGGTGGGCTATGCACGCAATGCAAGAGGGGGTGTACCCGGTAATTTCCACAACTATTTTGTGTTGTATTTCGACCAGGATTTTACCGCCGTTTATGGGGTAGATAAAGGCAAAATAAAAGAAGGGCGACTGGAAGTAAAAAGCGAACATGCAGGTGTTATTCTTCAATTCAGCGGAAGTCCGGATAAACCCTTACACATACGTATTGCCTCTTCATTCATCAGCCCCGAACAGGCTGAAATTAACCTCAAAGAGCTGGGTGACGACAGTTTTGAGCAGCTAAAAGCCAAAGCGGCCAAACGTTGGAATGATTTATTGGGAAGAGTTGAAGTAGCAGATGGTACCGATGACCAACGCGCCACCTTTTATACAGCCTTATACCGTACCATGTTGTTTCCACGCAAGTTTTACGAATATGACGCGACAGGAAAAATGGTGCATTACAGTCCGTATAACGGCAAGGTAGAGACTGGGTATATGTTCACCGACAACGGCTTTTGGGACACTTTCCGCGCTGTATTCCCCTTTTTCACCTTGATGTTCCCAGAGCTGAATGGACAAATACTCGAAGGCCTGGCCAATACCTATAAAGAAAGTGGCTGGTTGCCTGAATGGGCGAGTCCAGGCCACCGCAACTGTATGATTGGCTCTAATTCCGCCTCCATCATTGCCGATGCCTATCTGAAAGGTATTCGTCCCCCATCCATGGATATTTTATATGAAGCTTTACTCAAAAATTCGGAAAATACCGGACCGCTGAGTTCGGTAGGTCGTGCCGGCGTGAAATACTACAATGCCCTTGGCTACATCCCCTACGATGTTGGATTAGCGGAAAATACCGCCCGTACGCTGGAATACGCCTATGCCGACTTTACTCTCTGGAAACTCGCACAAGCGCTCGACAGGCCCAAAGCCGAAATAGATACTTTCGCAAAACGGGCGGGTTATTACCGCAACGTTTTTGATCCGGAAGTGAATTTTATGCGGGGGAAAAACCGCGACGGCAGCTTTCAGTCGCCTTTTCGGCCCGACAAATGGGGAGATGCTTTCACCGAAGGTTGTTCCTGGCACTGGACCTGGTGTGTGCTCCACGACCCTGCCGGTCTGGCTAAAATGATGGGGGGCGACAGGGCATTTATCGAAAAGTTAGATGCTGTATTTACAACTGCCCCAACATTCGACTACAGCTATTATAATGCTCAAATTCATGAAATCACCGAAATGCTAGTGATGAATATGGGCCAATATGCCCATGGTAATCAGCCCATTCAGCATATGGTGTATTTGTACAATCACGCCGGTGCGCCCTGGAAAACGCAATACCATGTGCGAAACATTATGGACAAGCTCTACAGCAATGCTCCGGATGGTTTATGTGGTGATGAGGACAACGGCCAAACTTCGGCTTGGTACGTTTTTTCGGCTTTGGGCATGTATCCCGTAACTCCGGGTTCGGGAGAATATGTATTGGGTTCACCACTCTTTAAAAAAGTGACACTGCATTTCGAAAATGGAAAAAAAATGGAAATTCAGGCGCCGGATAATGCTAAAAACAAACCTTATGTTTCGACAATGCAGTTGAATGGACAGGCTTTTAGTCGGAGTTTTATAACCCACCGGGAAATGCATGCAGGGGGTAATTTGTTTTTTCAAATGAGTGACCAACCCGATACATTCCGACAATTATTGCCCATAGAAAGACCCTATTCCATGTCGGTACAACCATAAGTTGCACCGACCCGAAATAGGGTCAATAATGGGTTAAGCTGCTGTTTACAAAAACAGAATGATCAGCAAAAGAATGATGATGATAGCGCCTACCGAAATATAAACGCCACCAAGGGCTTTCATTTGTTTTTCGATAGATTTCACTTCTTTGCGCAACGCTCTTTTTTCTGAATTACTCATGGCCGAAACATCCATAGCCTGTATGGTTTCGATGCGATTCATGAGTACCAAAGCTTCTTTGGTTTGAGGTAATGTATTGGCAGTAGTTGGGAGATGCGTTGGAACAGCTACCACAGGCGTATTTGCTGCATTAGCCAGAGGTGCGATGCCTATGAGCATGGCTACCAGACTGAGTTGAATAAGGTGTTTTTTCATTGAATGATGATTAATATAAGTTCTACCTAAAAGTCGGGCTTCCCTTGCCGTCTTCTTTTACATTTATTTATTGGTATTTATATAAATCGCACATTGGTTTAGTCGGCTTCGCCTTGGTTTAGATTCGCTGCGCTCAAGTTTAGGGTCGCTTCGCTCAGTTTAGCCCTGCGGAGCAGGTGGTTTAGATTTTTGATGCTTTTTCTTACCAGAAAATCCCAGCTCAACCCAGGCCGCAGGCCGCTAAACTTGGCCGAAGGCCATCTAAACCAATCCGTCAGCTGACGGACGCCTAAACCCAAGAAGCATCAGCATTTTTCTCCGATATTAGTGATTTTATAAGCGACCTTGAACCAATTTAAACACTCGATGTTTAAACAATAAAACCAGATTATGAGCACTACCAAACGTATCGACTATATTTTCACACCGCCCGCGCCACATATGGTTGGCGATGGATTTAAAGTCCACAACTATATCCCCGGCCGAACAGGCGGCTTCGAACGTATGGATCCCTTCCTGATGCTCGACTATAACGCCCCTTGGGAAGTGGGCCCACGCAACAAACCATTGGGCGTTGGCGTACACCCGCACCGCGGCTTCGAAACGGTTACCATTGCTTATCAGGGCAAGGTAGCCCATCACGACAGTGCTGGCAACAGCGGCGTAATTGGTGAAGGTGAAGTACAGTGGATGACAGCCGCTTCAGGCATTTTACATAAAGAATACCATGAAAGTGAATTCAGTAAAAAAGGTGGAACCTTTCAAATGGTACAACTTTGGGTGAATTTACCGGCAGCAAAAAAAATGTCTCCACCCAAGTATCAGGGCATAACCCGCGACCAGATAAAACGCAAAAAACTAGCCGACAATAAAGGTGAAATAGAAATTATAGCTGGTGAATACGATGGATTAAAAGGCCCGGCTTATACCTTTAGTCCGGTAGCATTGATGAATGCTAATTTGAAAAAAGGTGGAAAAGCTGCATTTAGTTTCCCGGCTAACTATAATACTGCCATAGTCGTCATTTCAGGTGAACTAATGGTAAATGGGCAGAAAGCACTTGCAAATCAGTTTGTACTTATGGCCAACGATGGAACCGATTTTGAAATTGAAGCCAGTGTCGACAGCATAGCGCTTGTTATGAGCGGCGAACCACTGCACGAAGCCATTGCAGCTCACGGACCATTTGTAATGAATACCCGACAGCAATTAATTGAGGCCTTCAACGACTTCAACGCAGGTAAATTCGGGCATCTGGCTGATTAAATCACAACATTAAGCCGATTTACATCTTTAGGTGATTTCCTGCGATTAAGCGGCCTCTTTCGCAAACATATATTAGTTTTATATGTGATATTCTCTACCTTAGGGGAGAACTAAACCTGCGATTGCCGATAGTGTTGCGCTGACATGATTAGGCTTATTTATTATTATGACGAAGGAAATGTCCAGTGAGCCGCAAACGCTGATTCCGGATCCCGCGCTCTTTTTTGAGTTATCGGCGGACTTATTTTGTGTTGCAGGATATGACGGCTACTTTAAACTGGTTAACCCGGCCTTTGTTCAATTGTTGGGCTATACTGCCGAGGAATTATATAGTCAGCCAATCAACACATTTATCTACGAAACCGACCGGGATATCACAACCCAATACCGCGAAACGCTCAAAAAGAACATACCACTTCAGCATTACGAAAACCGCTATCAGGCTAAAAACGGAGAAGTTTATTGGCTCTCCTGGACATCCATCCCTAACCAGGAACAGCAATTAATTTATGCCATTGCTAAAAATGTGACCCATAAAAAGCAGGCCGAAGCCGATCGTAATGCCTTACTTACCCGACTTACCACAAATAATCAGCAGCTCAAACAGCTGAGTTATACAACAAGTCACGACCTGCGTAGCCCGGTAAATAATTTATTATCGGTATTCGAACTTCTGGATATTCAAAAAGTAAACGATCCGGAAGTCATCGCTGTTGTTGATTTGTTGAAACAAGCCACTTTTCGATTGCGAGATTCCCTGAATGCCTACATCGAAGAACTCCATCAACACGACAGCCTGCATATTGCTCTCGAAGACCTTCAGTTCTCGGATTTTTATAAATCGGTTACAAACTCTCTGCATTCGTTGCTCGAAAATACCCGAACCAGCATATTTACAGACTTTTCGCAGATAGCAAGTTTGCATTTTAATAAAGCTTATCTAGAGAGTATTTTCCTGAATATGATTACGAATTCAATTAAATATGCACGACCTGATCGGGATCCTGTTATTCGTATTGTTTCAGAAGTATATCAGGGTCAGATTCGCCTCCACTTTGCCGATAATGGACAAGGATTTGATATGGAAGAAGTGAAAGACCGTATTTTTGGTTTAAATCAGACTTTCCATAATCACAGTGATAGCAAAGGAATAGGGCTTTATTTGGTTTACAGTCATATCACAAGTTTAGGTGGTCACATTACGGTCGACAGTCGACCGAATGAAGGTGCACACTTTACCCTCACATTTGCACATAAATTGAACTGAGCTGCACCTGTCATGGCCTTGCATTTGCATTTTTAACGCATAAAATTTCAATATTTTCTAAAGCCTTCTCCTATTCATCAAAAAATTTGATGCATTCATGTTTTTTGTCCAAATTGAATTCGTCTGCCACAACCTAACCAAACTAAATCATGCCTTCACGCGAAAAGGTTTTCGTCACCGGTGCCGATGGTATGCTAGGTGCACATATTTGTCGTGAACTAATTCAGCGACAATATGAAGTCACAGCAATGGTTTTGCCGCATCGGAAACACAGTGTTTTGGCAGGTCTCGATCTGAAAGTAGTTTATGGCGATGTTTTAGATAAAAATGCACTTGAGGAGCATATGGTGGCATGTCAACAAGTCGTACATATCGCAGCACTAACAACAGTTTGGCCACGCCGTTCGGCACTGGTTAGAGCAGTTAATTTTGAAGGAACTCAAAATGTAATGCAAGTAGCTACCAAATACAATTATAGCCGCATGGTACATATCGGTTCTGCCAGCTCATTCGCATATGGCAACCGAAAATCGCCTGGAAATGAACAAAACAATACTTTAGGAGATTATGGCGTAGATTATATGCAGAGCAAGTTTAATGCGCAACAATTGCTACTGCATGCCCATCAGCAGTCTGGTTTCCCGGTAGTGATTGTTAATCCTACCTTTATGGTTGGAGCTTACGATTCGGGGCCGTCATCCGGTAAAGTACTTTTAGAATTATTAAACAATAAGCTGCCAGCATATGCTCCGGGTGGCCGTAATTTTGTGTGCACGAACGATGTGGCTGTTGCAGCGGTAAATGCATTAAAACTTGGCACAATTGGCCAGTGTTATATTGCAGGGGGCGAAAATCTAACCTATGCCGAATTCCTGCAAAAATCCTGTCAGGTCATCAATCAACCTTTTAAACTTCGTGCAGCACCTGCAACCCTGCTTCAGTTGATAGGTTTAGCTAGTTCAACCCTCGCCCGCCTCAGCGGCTCACCACCAAAACTGAGTTTTACAATGGCTCTAATTGCTTGCAAAGAACAGTATTACGAAGCCCACAAAGCCAAAGAAGAGTTACAAATGCCTCAAACCGATTTAAAGGATGGCATAGCAGCATGTGTTGCCTGGTTTAAGGCAAATGGTTACGTTTGAGGATGCACAGTGATTTTTACAGCAACAAAGTCGTTCTCATCACCGGCGGCAGTATGGGTATAGGCAAATCCCTCGCCGAACAAATTTTAAATCAGGGTGGATCGGTGGTAATTACCGGTCGAAATAGTGAACGTCTTCATACACTTACAAAAAATTGGGCCGACCTAGCAGAACGTTTTTTGGCGGTTGAATTGGATGTTTCTGACGAAACTGGTTTACAAAATCTCATTCAAATCATTCAAAATCGTTTTGGACGACTTGATGTACTCATCAATAATGCAGCACTATCCGCCTACGGCGATTTGGAAAATACCGATGCTAAAGTAATTCACGCACTTATAGACACCAATATCAAAGGGTTGCTGCTCACAACAAAAGCAACTTTACCCCTTTTACGACAAAACCGAGGTTGTGTGTTATTTATCTCCAGTCTGGCTGGTCTATATGGTTTACCAGGATATAGCCTCTATTCAATGAGTAAAATGGCATTAAGTGGACTTCGTCAAAGTTTACGAACCGAACTTGAAAATGCCGGTGTGCTGCCCGCAATTGCCTATATAGGTTTTACACAAAACGAAAGTGATAAAAAAACACTTAATGCATTAGGAAGCCTGGAAGCTGTGCCTTCACGTAATCCGCGTTTTACATTCAGTCGGGTTGCGACTGCTCAATTGATATTAAATCAGGTAGCCCGACGTAAAAAGGTGGTTATTCAAGGCAAATTAGGCAAGCTCATCTATTTGTTATCGCGCTTTTGCCCGGGCCTGTTGCATTTTTTTCTCCGTCGGAACTACTTGAAAAGTCAATAAAACAGCAATTGTCCATGTTTGAAACCTTCCTGGAAGTACTTCAGTCTTTCGGCACCAATACATTGGTATTTCTGGTAATCAGCACATTTGTGGCAGGCTTTATCGATGCAGTTGTTGGTGGTGGCGGTCTCATTCAATTGCCTGCCTTACTTATTCAACTGCCCCAAACCGTCGTGCCCGTTATATTGGGGACGAATAAAATTGCCGCATTAACCGGAACCAGTCTGGCAGCCCAGCGTTATGCCCGCCACATCACTTTTGATTACCGATTATTGGCAGTAGTTGGCCTTTTTGCCTTCCTTTTTGCCCGTTTAGGCGCGTTGTCGCTGCACTTTTTTAATCCCGAAATACTTAAACCACTGATTTTTATTCTACTGTTGCTCATTGCCATTTATACGTTTATCAAAAAGGATTTAGGCCAGATCAGTTCGAAAAAATTGACACTGCAAAAACAACTCATCTATGGCAGTCTGCTCGCCATGATCGTAGGTTTTTACGATGGTTTCATCGGACCGGGTACCGGCAGTTTTTTGGTCCTGGGTTTTGTAGTTCTACTTGGTTTCGAATTCCTGCAGGCTTCTGCCTATGCCAAATTGATAAATGTTGTGACCAATGTATCCGCCTTATTTGTTTTCGTACAACAGGGCAATTATCTGCTCGAGTTGGCTATGCTCCTCTCCCTAAGTAATGGTGTTGGCAGTTTAATTGGAAGTATAACCGCACTGAAAAGAGGAAATGGCTTTATTCGTAAAATATTCCTCGTTCTGGTAATTATAATGCTATTTCGCTACGGCTTTGATTTGTACAATTCTTAAGCTGTTTCCGGGGTAAAATAGATCGAAAATGCAAATGTGGCAGGCGATCGCGAATTCCAAATTTCTAGTTCAAAATTGAGCATTATCACCTCAATTTGGAATTTTGAAATTTTGAACCTGGAATTTGGAATTAATGACCACGCGCTTAACACGACAAATTACCATAGTATCCCGCTTCCTTTGCCATAGCCAGCCCTTTTTCACTCAAATACGGCCATAAAACGGCATTCACCTCTTCAACATATTGCGCTTCCAGCACACCAGGCTCTTGGTTTTCATCGGTAACTTTTAAGAAGAAAAAGGTGCGGACCAAACCGCTCAATTCCATAATAAAATCAAACGATACCGCTGTAATATCGGCACGTAATACGCCCTGATCCTGCAAAGCCACCAACTGTGCTTTCCAATGTGCCTTACGCATTTTATGAGCTGCATTTACTTCGGCCATAAAAGCAGGATACTGCCGCTGTAATTCTAAAAAATCGACAAACAAAAAACGATACTTCAAAGAAATGGCAAAAGTTGCCTGGGGCGCTGCAAGCAATTGCAACAAATCAGCCGCTCCACTACTGAGCTGTTGACTCAAGTCAACCAACGCGTTATGATAGGCAGCGTAAATCGCCTCCAGGAGTTTTTCCTTGGTGGCAAAGTGGTACGTGACATTACCATAACTCAAATTCAGACTTGCAGACACATCACGTAAGGTCACATTCACCCAGCCAAAACGGTTAAAATGTGTCAATGCAGCCTCTAAAATGCGTTCTTTCGTCTTCATAGCACAAATTTAGTCCATTTGACCTAATTTTCAAAATTCTTCTTATACCTTTGCTGTATCAATCGTAAGCTCATGTCGATACTCTACAAAAATCAAAACGCCCGGACCACCATCATGAAATTGTACGACCAACGTTTAGCGCGTTGTGCCCCGGATCATGAAAGTCGGTATGTTACCACCTCCTTTGGTAAAACCCATGTAATTATCTGCGGTAACCGGGAAAAACCACCGATGGTAGTTTTACATGGCATCAATGCCGGTGCTCCCATGGCCCTCGAATGTATGACAGCACTTTTCCCGCATTTTTGTCTGTATGCCATCGACACCATCGGTCAGGCTACCAAAAGTGACGAAACCAAATTATCGTACGACGACGGCAGTTATGGTTTTTGGCTCGACCAAACCATGGCACAATTACAATTGGATCGGGCACATGTGGTAGGGATTTCATTTGGTGCTTTTTTACTCCAAAAACTAATGACGCATGCCGGTCACCGTATTGATAAGGCCATTTTTGTAGTCCCCGGCGGTTTAGTCGATGGTGCTTTCGGCCCAAGCATGAAACAATTAAGCTGGCCTTTATTGCGATTTATGTTCAATAAATCTGATGCTAACCTCAAACGATTTTTATCCGCTTTTTACAATGAGGTGGATGAGGAAGCATTACTTTTTCACCGCACTACACTTACCGGCATAAAAATGGACTATCGCCGCCCCAAACAATTGCAGCCAAATGACGTAGTGCATTTCGACCGTCCGGTTTATGGCATATTTGCAGATAACGACGTGTTTTTTCCGGGACAGTCAGCATTGGAACGTTGTCAGCTCCTCTTCAAACAATTTAAAGGACACCATTTTCTGCGCGATTGTAAACACATACCGGATGCACGCTATTACAATGAAATTTCATTACAAATAAAAAGCTGGTTGACTTAAATTTGTGTCCTCCGGAGTTAAAATACACCGGGATCAGCGCATGGATATTTCAATCACCAATAATTATGGGAAAACGTATGCTCGAATGAGTGATGCTGCTTTTCGCCTCGAAGATGTACAAACGACTGTGGAATTATTGATGAATTGTAGTTATCAGGGTGCTGACATATTAATACTGGATCAAAACCAACTACATCCCGATTTTTTCGATTTGAAAACCGGGATAGCCGGAGAAATATTACAGAAATTCTCCACTTATCAATTCAAAATGGGTGTAATTGGTGATTTTAGCAGCTATACAAGTAAAGCATTGCGCGATTTTATCTATGAAAGTAACCAACAAGGACGTATCGTTTTTACCCTAAATGAAGAAGACGCCTGTAAGTTGTTAGATTAATTCATGTGATTTGCAAAAGCTGTAACGCAAACCTTTATTCCGTTTTTATATCTTGTAATAAAATATACAATCTATGAAAAACTGGATATTCGCTGCTTCGCTGAGTTTAGTAGTTGCCTGTGGTGCTGCTAAAATTCTCGAACCTACTGAAATTAACGCTGCCCAGGCCAAATCGACCTTTCCGGAAGTCACTTTAGCAGATTTACAAGCTGGTAAAAATATCTACCAGCAGCATTGTGGTGGTTGTCACCCCCACAAAAAAATCACTAAATTTTCTGAAACCCAATGGCGGGAAATCACACCTAAAATGGTGGGCAAAACCAATAAAAAATTCAACAATGTCATCAATGCAGCCGGTGAAGCCCAATTGTTGCAATACCTGGTGACCATGTCGGGCTCCTGAGCTGAGTCACTTCTTATATCATTCCTAGGTCTGGCTGTGCACAGCTAGGCTTTCCCTTGCTTTTACCTACCTTTTCAGCTGGCTAAGAAGTATGGACTTATATATCACCATTGCTATCATCGGATTAGGCATCGTATTGTTTGTGAAAGATGTTTTCACCATCGATACCACTTCCATCCTCATCATGGCGCTCTTTATTGTTTCAGGCGTGTTATTACCGGAAGAAGGTTTCTCCGGCTTTAATCATCCTGCAACACTTACGCTGGGATGTATGTTTGTGGTGAGTGCAGCTGTATTTAAATCAGGCATAATTAACGGATTGAGCGCCAAAATTATTCGGCTCGCCAAAATCCACTATTCTGTAGCGCTTTTGGCATTTTGTATAATTTCGGCTGTCTTTTCAGCTTTTGTAAACGATGCAGCAGTGGTGGCCATTATGATACCTCTGGCATTGTCGGTATGTAGGGAAACTGGTATAGCTCCTTCCAAATTACTCATCCCCATATCCTTTTCAGCGCTGTTTGGCGGCACTTGTACACTTATCGGTACATCCACCAATATTCTGATCAGTAGTATCTCCCAAAAAAGTGGGCTAGACCCTTTTGGCATGTTTGAATTCAGCCTACCAGCGCTTTGTTTGCTCGTAATTGGGTTGTTATATCTCTTTTTTATTGGCCCCTTTCTCTTGCCAAACCGCAAGTTGTTGAAAGACGAGTCGATGATAGTTCCGGAAAACTATGCTACCGAAATCACCATGCTGCTCGGAAGTAAAGATCATGACAAAAAAATACAGGATTCTTTGCTGGTCTGTTCCTACCGTGCACAACTACTCTCCCTTTACAGGAATGACGAACAACTTTCGGCATTAAATGGAGAAACGCAACTTCGGGAAGGCGACCGAATAAAAATTGTAATCAGTCCTGAAAAGCTCATTGAACTAAAGAAAAACCCAACCTATAGCATCACAGGCGTAAAAGCCAGCCTGGTCGAAGCCCATGGCCCCAAACAACTCTACGAAACCATGGTACCCACCGGCTCCCAGCTCGATGGTGAATCACTGCGTGGTATCAAGTTCCGAAATAACTATAATGCATCCGTGCTGGCCATACGGCACCGCGACGATACCTTACAAGGTGATCTATCAACACAAACCATCCATGCCGGTGATATGCTGCTTATTAATGCCACCCGGCAGGAACTTAATACCCTACTCGAAAAGAAAATAATCATACTTCTGAGTGAATTTAGTGACACCACTATCTCTTACAAAAAAGCCATACCAGCATTGCTCATCGCCATCGGAGTGGTGGGCGCGGCAGCACTCAACATAACCAGCATTTTAATCAGCGGTATGGTGGGCGCTTTGCTGCTCATCATGACCGGCGTTCTCAAACCCAAAGACGCCTACCAGGCCATCGAATGGAAAGTAATTTTTATGATGGCCGGGGTTTTATCGATGGGGACAGCACTTGAAAAAACCGGCGGTGCCGACCTCATATCAGAATTGGTATTTAACCAATTGGGCACCCTCGACCCGCGGATTACATTGAGCCTGATTTTCCTGGTTACCCTTTTATCGACCAACGTACTTTCCAGTAAAGCAACCGCAGCTTTGATGGCGCCTATTGTAATTAGTCTGGCAGCAGCCATGCAACTCAGCGAAAAACCTTTTCTGATAGCCGTTATGTTT
>Ga0172380_10006720_pt1 | contig 13232 bp, 12 predicted proteins | sample Leawe162metaG_FD_119747 | JGI IMG/M metagenome (GOLD analysis project Ga0172380, IMG submission 119747) | Leachate microbial communities from a municipal landfill in Southern Ontario, Canada - Leachate well 162 metaG | ecosystem: Engineered > Solid waste > Landfill > Unclassified | place... | reverse complement strand
CGGAAGAGCCAGAGCAAAGCATCACCGAGAGTCAGAGCATCTTCCGGGCGAAAATTTTCCCCGTCATCGATGATGCCGCGCGCCTTGGCGAAGGTGATTTCTGCGAATCCCTTCGACCCTTCCGGCACATCGATAAAAGGTTTTTCCCGCGTCTCATCCGCACTGCGTGCAATCCCCTCCCAAAGGAGAAGAAATCCGTCACGACGTGAGACATTCTCCGCGGCAGAAACCGCAGGAATGCACATGGTAAATACGAGGAGTGTCAGAACGAGCTTCTTCATGGCGAAGGCATCTTGCCGATCTCACGACCAAAGAGCAATTGACCTACGCCCTACCCCCTAATCCTCCCCCCTATAATGCTTTCCACCCCTCGCTCCTAACGAGCAAATACAGCTCTTTGCGCTCTTCCGAACGCAACGCACTGAGCGTCAAAGGTCCCACCTCCCCCGCGCCGGCATCATTTTCCGATGTGATCAACTTGCGAGCCATCTGATAATTCAAGACGGCTGTCTGCGTGAGCATACCGAAATTCCCGTTAACTTTTTCCTGCGGGAAGAACCCGCGCTCGGAGAGGAGTCGCTGAAGGAGCGTCACCTGATCGCCGCTGTCCCCCATGCGGAGAAAACGCGCAATATTTTTTCCGCGTTCATCGAGCACCGTCTCCACGCGATGAAGAGCAAGCAGGCGTTGGGACATTGCGATAACGAGTCTGCGATCCCACGACTCCGTAAGTTTACCGCGCGTGAGCGGACCGATGCGTCCCGCTCCGGCATTCTCCGCCGTCCCTACAAGGCCTTTCTTCTGCTGAAAACTCAGAATGGCATTGAACAGATTGTCATCGTACGAACCACTGGTCCTCCCGTGATAGAGCCCGAGGAACCGAAGTGTCCTCTGAGCGGAACGCACTGCCGGAGCAGATGCAGTCTTATCAACCGTTTTTTGCACGGGCGGGTTGGCGGCAATGCGCTGCACCGCCGCCGAAATCATTGCAGCGCTCTTCTCCGAGAGATGATCAGAGGGCTCATCCTTGAGACCAAAGGCATCATTGAACGCGCGAAGAGCTTCCTCCGTCGTCGATCCGAATTTTCCAGTGACACGCTGGGAGAAATATCCCGTATCCTTCAAGGAACGTTGCAGAAGCTCAACGGAGAGACCCTGTTCCCCGCTCCGTGGCGTCACCGAAAGCAGGGAATTACCCGCGACCTGAAACGGTCGCAAGCGCTCGATGACGGCAGGCAACGTCTCCATGATGAACTTCTCCTTCGGCTGATTGCCTCCGAAGGGATAGACCATCCCGCGGATATGCTGCACGCCGAAGGCGAGTGCGCGCGCCAGTCCTTCTTCGCCGTAACCCACCCAAATATCCAAACGATGCGCACCGGAATCAAGTTCCTGGATTGCGCCGCCGCGGTCATGAACCGTAAAGCGTCCGACTCCCGGCAAAACGACAACCGTGCCGAACGCATAGCTCGATGGAGCCGCGATCATGCCCGGATGCACCTCGGTCCCGTCGGCGCCACGGACCCCATTGCCGTTCAACACCTTATCCGCCTGCAAACCGCCCATGACATAGCAACACTGGCCGGGGATCGGGGAATAGTACGCCGTGATGATGAATTCCTGCTCATAGGCCGCGTTCTTGCCCACCCCCAATGCCATCATCGGAGAAAAAATGGAAATCAGAATGAGAAGGACCCGCACATGCCGCGGCACGGGAGCACGGTTACGCCGATAGAGAGGAGTTCTTTTGATGTGCATTTTTCGTACAATGATAGCATCAATTCGCACGACGGTCTCCTTCAGACAAGAACCTCTTTATTCTCTTACAGTAAATAGAGAAGTATTTTTTACACTTCAATTCTTGGCTTATTGATGAGGATTATTCTTCTTCCTCAACCACAATTTCATCTTCAAGACGCATCCCGAATTTCCCCGGAATATACACGCCCGGTTCGATCGTGATGATCTCATTTTTCAGAAGTTTCTCGTTGATCCGCTTCTGACTCAGGGTCACCCCTTCGTGAATTTCCAGACCGACGCCGTGCCCGAGGGAGTGGACGAAATATTTTTCGAGTCCGTATTTTTTCAGAACCGTGCGTGCAATGCGATCAAGCTCATGCGTCCCGATGCCGACGCGCACCGCCTGCGTCGCTGCGTCTTTCGCTTCCTCAACGGCTTTCAGGACGCGTTCCTGCCCAGAGGTTTTTGGTCCCGTGAAAAACACTCTGCTCTGGTCCGCACAATAGCCTCCGAAGCGTGCTCCCGTATCGATCTGCACAAGGTCTCCCTTCCGGAGTTTTCGATCAGTCGCATGGTGGTGCGGACGACTCGTATGGGATCCGAAGGCGACGATGGGCTCAAAAGAAAGTCCATCTGCCTTGAGTTCCTGCGCCCACTCTGTCAGTTTCCAAACAAGAGAGCGTTCTGTGATTCCCGGCTGGAGAGCCAAAGGGACTCTCTCCAGCATCTCCCGCGTGATGTGCTGTGCCCTCCGAAATTTTCTGATTTCTTCCGTGTCTTTGGAGCGACGAAATTCCTCCATTACACCGGACTTATGAACAAATTTTGTGTTCTTGAAATATGCCTTCCACTTCTGCATTTGAGCGAGTGTCACCGATTCCGCCTCGCAACCGCACAGAGTGATGGTTTTAAGAACGCGAGAAAGCTCTTCTCTCTCCTCCACTTTTATTCCTTTGAATGCCTGTGAAAGTGCCATTTCTCCATAACGGGCGTCCACAAAAAGACGGTAGCAACGCGGCGTCACGAGAAGGGCTCCCGCGCTCACTTCAACCCCCGCGAGATAACGAATATTGATGAGATTCGTGATGAGGAAGGCAGAGAGCCTTCCTGCACGTTCCAAGGGCACTTTGGGCGAAATAGGACGCATAATTCAGAGAGTAGCGAGGAAACACGTTTTATGCTATCATAGTAACGAGATACCAACATTCTATGACGATCCACCCTGCTCGCTTGCGATCACTGCTCTCCGTCACATTCTTTGCCACAGCGCTTGTCTTCTTAAGCCTTCAGGTTGCACCCGAAAGTGGGCATCTTTCCGCAGCCATGTACTCCGGAGGATTGGATGCAGGCATAGGAGCGGGAAATAGCATCGCGGGAGTGGGGAGCAATAGCCCACGGGACGTGATTGTGGGTATTGTGAATTATATTCTTGGCTATGTCGTCCTCATTGCGGTGATCGTCATCGTCTTATCCGGTATTTACATGATCATCAGCTTCGGCAACGACTCGGCGAAAGAAACGGCGAAGAAGGTCATTATGTATACGGTCGCCGGCATCGTCATCATTCTGCTTGCGGGAGCCATCGTGAACATTGTCATTGGCGCCTGAAATACCATGCGTCACTCCTCTCACCAACTCTGGCCGCGACTCTGCGCACTCACCCTCATGGCGATCCCGCGCATCACACTCGCAGCGGAAGGACTGGGCGATGCGGGTGGACTGAATATCCCCGATGGCGGAGATATTCGACAGACTATTATTGATATCGTTAATACGATCCTCTCGTACGTGGCACTGCTTGCCGTCGTGATGGTCGTTCTTGCCGGCGTCTGGATGATCGTGTCGGCGTACGATGACAGTGCCAAGGAAAAGGCGAAGAAGATGATCACCTACACCATCATCGGTCTCCTCATCATTCTGCTTGCGAAGGCCATCATCAATATCTTCGTTGCCATTGACTGAAAAGACATGCGTCACTCCTCTCACCAACTCTGGCCGCGACTCTGCGCACTCACCCTCATGGCGATCCCGCGCATCACACTCGCAGCGGGGAATCTGGGTGGTACGGATGGAATCGAAGTTGGCAGCGGCACTGTCGATTTGAGGGGAGCCATCATCAAAATCATCAATATCGTCCTCTCGTACGTGGCACTGCTTGCCGTCGTGATGATCATCTTCGCCGGTATCTGGATGATCGCGGGAGCGTACGATGAAAGCTCCAAGGAAAAGGCGAAGAAGATGATCATCTACACCATCATCGGTCTCCTCATCATCATGCTTGCGAAGGCCATCGTAGAACTTGTGCTCAATGTCAGCTGAGTGAAATTATTCATATCCTCATGAACCTGTCTCCTCTCCGCCGTCGGCCCTCTCTCCTCACTGTTCTTGCAGGCCTGCTCTTCACGATAGCCTCACTTGAGGGGGCTTCCGCTGCCGCAACGAGTACGACTGAAGACATCACCCTCTCCGTCGGTTCCATTTTTGAAATCCTCGCCGCTGTTCCAAGCGCGGATTCATCCGTTTCCTGGACACTCCTCAGGGAAGACGGCTCATTCGTACAGGCGGATCGGGGACGGATTTTCCATGAACGCTTCGTTGAAACAGGCAATTACACCCTGAAGGCGGAAGTGGGAAACGCCGCCTCTCCATCGATGTCGGGGCGGACCTTTTTAGTCCACGTGAGCCCTGCGGCCACGCCGCTTCCACCGACTCCCGGCATCATGACAGGCGCGCCGATCGTCCAGACCGATCCACCCGTCGAGGAAGAGAACAATGTCGTTCTCGGAAGCCAACAGACAATCCTTCTCTCCTCTCTTTCTCCCGGCACCACGCGCCTCTCGCTCGATCTTGATGGCACCATCGATAACAACCGGGACGGGAATCCAACCAACGATACCGATAATGAAGGAACATTTTTCTTCACCGACGGAACGCCGCTCAGAATCTGGTTTCCGGAATCCTTCACGGATCGAACGCTCACCATCACGAGCACGGGGGCACAAGGAACGACCGTGCAAACACTGCGTGTCACGACCAATCCCGTCACCGTTTCTCCTCCCGATACCACTCCCACGCTTCCGAGCACGGGAGGCACCCCTCTCATCTCCGTCGATGACCGCGGAAAGGGCGTCTTCGGCTTCTCCGTTAAAGAGGATGCACTCTCCCCTTCCGATCGTGCTCTCCTCTTCCTCTGGGATTTTGGAGACGGGAGACAGAGCATGCTCGATCGGCCGGTGCACTCCTTCGCGAGTAATAAGTCCTTCACCGTGCGACTCACCGTGCGGGATCTGAAGACGGCGCAAGAAGTGTTGGATACCAGCGGGACTCTCCAAGTCACATCCGTCCCCGCAACGGGAACAAGCAGCGCTTCCTCCGAAGGACAACCCGCCTCATCCGCCGCATCTTCCTTGTCTTCCGCATCCTCTGCACAGACGAGCTCAACCACAACGGGCGTTGCGAGCGGAACGTGGAGGACGATCGGCATGATTCTGCTGGTGGTGGTCTTCTCCCTGATTTTCGGATTCCTGGCGATGTTCCTTGTTGCCAAGATCGTGAAGCAAAAACTTTCATCCCAGAAGGAAACTCATGTCGTCCAGAAGAGCCGTTCCGCTTCAGGAGAACGAAAGTCCGCGTCACTCGATCATGCGCCGCCGATGGCGGTAATCGATGTCTCCGCAATGCATGAGGAACCGCCACCGAGGAAATCTTCCGAAGCGGAGAGCACACCTGCGGAAAAGAAACCGAAGGAAGAGGCTCTGTCCGACGCGCCGCTCACGACTCTGCAATTCGACGAAAGTCAGGCGCCAAGCTGGCTCAAGCAGGCGCACGAGGAAGCGACGCGTACGGGACACACCCTCACCACTCCCCCTCCTCCGACACTGCGGGAAGAGACCCCTTCGTCATCGTCCCCTCTCTCCTCATCTCCGCCACCGGTCAAAGAATCGAGCACAGCCCCGGAACCGACTTTCGTTGCGTCTGTTCCCGAATCTGAGAGTGAAGCATCCGTTCCCCCCTGGCTTGCACAGGCATCCACTCCTCCTTCTCCGCCTCCGGAGCCCGCTCAGGAACCGCCTCCGCCGGAATCTCCTGTTGTCCCACCGCCGCCGGTGACCGCCGCCGTGACTCCGACCCCTGAACCGGCTGCTCCGTCACAAGTTCAAAAACCAGCGAAGTTACCGGAACCGGTAAGTGCGCCTCCGACACAAGCTTCATCACCTCCCGCAGAACCCTCTCCCGTCCCTCCTCCCGCTGCTGCGACCGTGGCATCCGGAAAGGTACTCCCGGAAAAAGAAATCTCGCCCGAAGAGCGGGAGCGCAGGAAGAAGAAGCGACTGCGCTACAAGGCAAACAAACGACGGCGCGAACGGGAGGAAAAGACAAATGGAGCCGCCGAACCCGACGCATCCAATGTCACGCAGGAATCAACAGAACCCGATGCCGATGCCCTGGAACAGGAAATGATTGAGGAAGAGCAGGCGATTTCTGAACCTGCTGCGACGGAAACGCAGGAGCCTCCGGCACCACCTGCACCTTTGGTGACCGCATCACCCTTTCAGTCTCCCGTAACCCCTGCGTCACCGTCAGGCGAGACAAAAGATGACACCATCGCCATCATCCGCGCGGACAACATCTCCGGCGATCAGAAGAAATAAGGAAAAGAGCTCTCACGCGGTCACCTTTCGACGAACGCAGGGTGACAGACATTTTGTCCATGAATCGATATTCGCCTCTGGAATCTGCGACGTTCTCCGACTATAATCTCTTGTGCATGTCGTGCCGTGGCGGGCCACGTCGCACACGTGCGACGTGGCGGGCGTAGCTCAGTTGGTTAGAGCGCCAGGTTGTGGCCCTGGAGGTCGTGGGTTCGAAACCCATCGCTCGCCCCACTTCCTAAATAATTATTAATATGTTATAATATAAATATGAATGTTGATCAAATTGCGCGTGATATTATCAATCAATCGATTGAGGAGGAGGATTTGTCACGATGTATTCAACAGAATGCAACAGCTGATTTTGAAATTTTGCGGGAATTAATGCAACATCCTGCTTTGCAAGAGCATACGCAAATATCTTCCATGCTTGGCAGTCGTGAGAGAGCGGAGTCGACAAGGTCACACAGAACTGAACCTGTAGATAAAGAATTACGTGAACTATCTGCACAAGGTCGTCTGAATATTCAATGCATTCTCAATGGGACTCTTCAATTACCATCACTGCAACATCTTCAAGCTAAAGACATGAGGGTAAAAAGAATGTTCGATATGGAACTCATCATTGCTGCAATTGATTCCTATCTCGCTGCTAATCCTTCCAAAGTGGAAGAACTGCAATCGACAGCGCGTGAAATGCTCGAACCTGAATTCATGGAAATTGTACGAGAACAGCTCGAGGACGATGTCCTCCACGAAGGAGCCGCGCTCGTTAAAGAATATCTCTTTCAAGAAGTTGAAAAACGGTTTGCGAAGCCGCTCAAAGCCGTTCTGGACAAACAGCGTGAGGAGGGAAATGAAACGAACGGTCATCAATAATATTTGCCGAACCTATGGGAGTACTTTCAAAGTGTGTCTTCCACTGGTTATTCCCTCGAAAACCAATCGACGTTTGGAAGCTGAACAAAAAGTAATCTTGTGCTTCGCTCGCCCCACACTTGACTTCCAAATTAAATTAGTTATATTAGTTATGTGGAAGTTCAAGTCACCGAAAACACTGTGGCCTCAGAGGATACCGAGCGATTAATTTCCATTAAAACCTTAGCAACAATACTCGAAATATCTACCCGTACTATTTGGCGACTGCGTAGCTCCGGGCAGTTGCCACAACCGGTTCGCCTGGGAGGACAATGCCGTTGGCGTCTAGCAGAAATCAATGAATGGATAGCTGCGAAGTGTCCCGATCCTCAATCATTGAAAGAGCATCCAAATGGCGAGAATACTGATTGTTCCCAAGGAAATTCAGCCTCATCTTGATCGCAAACAAATAGTAACCTTGCGAAGTGCTCGCCCCACTCAGTATTAATTTCAATGAATCGCAGCGCGGAGACGCAAACACGCGAAAAAAGGTGGGGGAGCACCTTTTCCGAAAGCCAATTACGCGGCTCTCTGAGTGAATCAACAACTGCCAAGGGCAGCTGTTTCGTATCAGGCCTTGTCGCCGCAAGCACCCGCACAGGGAGTGGCGTCATGATCGGCAGACCCATCGGATGCGCCGTCGCCATTCGAACCGGTGGCGGGTTCGACTGCGGCCGAGGTGCCGGCTTCGAGTGCCTGCTGAGCGACGGCGACCGCGTCGATATCCTGCACCTGTGCGGCTTGCGCTTCGGCGGCGGGATCGGCGGGTACAGTCCTCTTTGCCGCGACCATCTCGTCGAACGCCGCGAGTGCGGCGTTGTACGTTTCGGCATTCGGCGGGTCGAAGACGTCGAACGGAAACGCGTCTTTGGGCGGAGTCCAGCCTTGTCGAAGGGCGAGTAGCCCGACCTCGCAGTCGCGAACGAATCCGCGACAACGAGCAATCTGCTCCAGATGATCCGCGGGGACCATTTTCATCACTTTGCGGATCACCACAGGGTCACGGGGCAATAACCCCATTTGCAACCCGATCTTCTCCACGTCGCTGGCCTGCATGACAGAAGATTTCCGATCGCCACAGAGATGACACTGCGCCCCCTTCGGCAGTCGGATTGTCACCTTGACGTGAGACTTGGTGTCCACCAAGTCGATGACCACACGTCCGGGGCGCGTTTCCGCCGTCACCTCGTAGGTGACGAGCCTGGCACCGGGGATGATGACGACCAACCGGCCATCCCGCTGCTCCGTTTTCACGTTAAGCTTGGGCGCTGCGTTGACCTTGATGGGCTTGTCCAACGGAACACCGCCTGGGGCCCCAAGGACAAAGAAGACTTCGCGACGTCCGCCGGATGCGGACGAATTGCAGGAATCGACCACGAGGTGATACGCGCCGGCCGACTCAGCACGGTGGCCACGAAACTTTGAAAACATGGCCAAGAGGTCAGCTAATTCATGGAAGCCCTGGAACATGAGCAATCTCCTTTACGAATGACTGTGTTACTGAACCGATAACAATTTCGACACGAATACTGATTCTATGCTCCCCCACTGTATCCTCCTTCCCGATTCACCCTTCCCCGGCGAATCAAAAAGAATGCCGTGAGGGCTCCTCCGTGAAAAAGAGGATAGGTGGGGGTCAATTGGTGCTTTTAAAGAACAAAGTGAAATATTATACACTGTCTGTCAATGCTTCACGGATATCAGATCCTGCCTGACATATCCCGATTTTTCAAATTTTAAACTCCATGAAATCTGCCTCAAAACTCTCCATTCAAATCAATGATCAATGTTCTCCACATCAATACCTCCGAGGGCACAGCACTTGTGAACCAACGGGAAGTCTCCCAAAGGCATACAGCTGCAGCGCAATGTCAACGGCACCTTCAACGTAGATGCCGGTTAACCAAACCCGAAGTCCAAAATAATTCGTCAATCAGTGTTGCTCATGCGTCTCTGCGGCTGCAGAAGCACTTACAGCATGCGCCTGACAATCGCTTCATCATCGCACGCAATGCGGAAGAGCAGCCTTCGGGTCCGCTCTCCTGAAAAGATCCTGAATCAACCCTTCTCAAAAGTCCTCGTGACTGATAAACTCAACACTCGTTATGGCCGAACCACAATTCCGAACTCCCATCCACGGCTCCGTTCGTCTTCTCCTCTCAAACGAATTACGCCGCAAAGAATGACCCTTGAGTTCTTTCCTCCAAGTTACCGAATGCCACGACGTAGTCGAGCATAGCGAGACGAAGCCGGGCAAAACTCCGCCGGGATCTCGCTGGCAGCTCCACTTTCCCCCCAAGATTGCATGTCAGAACCATTGTTCCGAACTCCGAAAGGCACACACGACGTCCTCCCCGAGGAACAGCGATACATGACCTACATCAAGAAGGCCGTGCGTCACCGCGCCCGTCAGGCCGGCTACAAGCGCATTGATCCGCCGATTTTTGAATACCGCTCTATCTTTGAGCGCGGCATCGGCGAGCACACGGACATCGTGGAGAAAGAGCTCTTCGCCGTGAGCGGCAAGAGCACGGAAGCGGAAGCGGACAAGGGAGGAGCATTCGCCCTGAGACCGGAATTCACCGCCGGCATCTGCCGCGCGTACATCGAGCACGGCATGCAGCAATTGCCGCAGCCCGTGGAGTTTTTTGCCATCGGACCGTGCTTCCGGCATGACCGTCCGCAGAAGGGTCGCTACCGCCAGTTCCACCAGTTCGATCTGGAGGTGATCGGCCTCAAGGATCCGAGCCTGGATGTCCAGCTCATCCACGTCATTACGAATATTTTCGCGGATCTCCGGATCCTCGATCGTCTGACGCTGCAGATCAATAACATCGGCACGGCCGAGAACCGCAAAGCCTACGTACAGGCCATCAAGGACTTCTTCGTCGGCAAGGAGCGCCAGCTCCCCGAGCTGGATCGCAGCAGATTGGAAACCAATCCCCTGCGACTCCTCGATTCCAAGGAGGAAGACACGCAGATTCTCGTGAAGAACGCACCGAAGCTGGAACAGTTTCTGGATGAGGAGAGCAAGCAGTTCCATGCGACCCTGCTCGAGTATCTGGATGCACTGGGCGTTGCGTACGTCCCGAATCCGGGGCTGGTGCGCGGACTGGATTACTACACGCAGACGGTCTTTGAATTTTGGGATTCCAACACCGGTGCCCAGAATGCGGTGGGCGGCGGCGGCCGCTATGACGGACTGATCGAACTCCTCGGCGGCAAGCCGACTCCCGGAGTCGGATTCGCGGGAGGCATGGAGCGCATCATGTGGCACATGAAGGAAGCCGGCGTGCAAGCTCCGCACAAGGACCAGATGGATATCTTCGTCGCACAATTGGGACCGGAAGCCAAGAAGACGTGTCTCAAGCTCATAGCCGATCTCCGCGAGAAGGGCGTGCACACCGTCGGTGCGCTCGGCGAAGCAAGCCTGAAGAGTCAGATGCGCCTGGCCGATAAGTTCGAAGCCAAGTTCGCCTTGCTCCTCGGCAAGATGGAAGTGAAGCGCGAGACAATCATCCTCAGGGACATGAAGGCCGGCAAGCAGCAGGAAGTGCCCTTCACGGGAATCATCGAGAAAGTGATCGGGCTGTTGGGCGAGAAGAATCTGGATACGTACACACTGAGAGACCAATTCGTGGGACCGACGGACGACTGAGGAATGGAAACCGTGCTATCCTTTTTCAGCATGCGACGACGTCTCCTTTTCCTTTTGTCTCTCTTTGGAAGTCTTGCCCTTGTACAGGGATCGGCATTCGCGGCATTCCCCGATGTTCCCGTAACCCACCCCTCTGCGGATGCCATTGATTTTGTCCAATCCAGAGGAATCGTGCAAGGCTACCCCGACGGGACATTCCAGCCTGACCGGACGATCAACCGCGCAGAGTTCCTGAAGATCATCATCCTGGCGTCAGCAGATCCCACCGTCGCTGTTGCCCCCTGCTCCAATCCCTCCCTCTCAAAACTCCGTGATGTCCCCGCTGGAGCCTGGTACGTCCAGAATCTCTGTATCGGTCTCTCGCTGCGTATCATCGACGGCTACCCCGACCTCACATTCCGTGGCAATCAGCCGATCAACTTCGCCGAAGCGGCGAAGATCATCGTGCAAGCGTTCGGATTCGAGACGGGAAAGAGCGACCTCTGGTACGAACCCTACGGTGATGCGTTGGCGGCACGGTATGCCATTCCACTCTCGATCACGGGATATGATCAACTCGTGACGCGCGGGGAGATGGCCGAAATGATCTACCGGCTGCGGAATGTGGTGACGATCCAATCAATCCCGCTTCTTCCTGCTTCCTCCCCATCATTGTCTTCTTCATCGAGTCCAAAACCAGAGAGTCAACCTGATCTTGGCTACTGTGCGGATGTCAGTGTATTCGACGAACTACTACCGTGGTTTCAAATGTTGGAGGAACAATTGATGGGGCCTCGCTACGAATATGAGGACGGACATTCGACAGTCTGCCATTTTGAGAGAGAGCAGAAAGCCGTCGCCTTTCTCTCCTTTGGCCAGCTTGTGAAGCATCTGGACATTACGAAAGCTTCCGGCCACCGCGTGGAAGTACCCCAGGATTTTGCCTTCTCAAGCATCGTGGGCCGATCGGGAAGTATCCTGCAACTACAGGGTGTGTATTACAACGGAAACAGTATCAATACCGTCACATCCGAATACGATCTCGACCAGGGACTTGTCCGAAATGTCCGGGCCGTTCCACAGTACGTCGATGTCTGCACCGAACCGCGGCACACGGGTGATGACGGATGGGTAGGCTATCCTAGTAAGTATTCCCATTCTCTCTCAATTCTCGGTGAACTTCTGACGGCACTCGACTGCGGGGAGATGAGGTTTCAGGAGGTTGCCGGTACCCTGAACTTTGCTGAATGCGGCGGTGGAAAAGTAACCATCGTAACAAGAGGTGCCCCTTCATCCGATTTCCGGGATGTTCTCTCCCAAATCGGATTCATCGTTGATCCGGATTTTGTGCCTCTCTACGACTCAGGAGGAATACTGCCGGAGTACGCAGGCGATACTGAAATGCTCCTGCCTCTCTCTGCCGATCCATCTAAGTCACGCTCTCAGCTGCGCACACTCTCATCCCTCAAGCCATTCGCCGATGGCTTGAGAAACGCTTTCATTTTCGACAACTGTCCTCGCCCCCCAGTCAAAGGGTGAACTGTGAAGCACGCGTGAGCACAGCAGCCGCGCTTCGTTGAACGGGTGAACCACAAAAGGCGTACCCGGCATTAATGCCGCGGGCCACGTATAATCCGCGAGTGGCGAAGCTTCTGGGCGCGAAGAATCTGGATACGTACGCGCTGCGGGATCAGTTTGTGGGGCCGATGGATGATTAATTTATGAGAGACAAACCTGCGGTTTTTCTCTCTTGAGCTCTCTTTTCCCTGAAAGGAATCGCTCCAGACAGTCCTGAGCCTGTCGATGGGCTGTCTTCGCGACGATTTTTTAAGTCCACGGCACGGATTATTTACGAATGTGGAGGAGGCCGCCGCCACGGGGCACGTCACTCATGAGTGACGGTGCCGGGGGGTGAAGGGGGAGGCCCTGCGAAGGGAGCTGCGGAGCCTTCTCTCTTCATCACGTACAGCCACTCAGATGGAATCCACAAATGATGAGAAAAGAAAGAATCGATACACTGGCAACAACCACAATAAACAAAATCAAAGCTTGTATGAAATTACGTGGACCGCTGTACTGGCGAAAGGAGCTACGAAGAATGAAGTAAGGGACCAATACGAAGAGAGCAACTACCAGTACGAAGAAGCCAACAACAAGAAAATCTGAAATCATATATCCAGATTCTTCACCGTCTTGGCATGCGTCTGGATGAACTTCTTGCGCGGGGCGACCTCGGAACCCATGAGCGTCGTGAAGGTAGCATCGGCCAGCTCGGCATCCTCCAT
>Ga0172380_10006719_pt1 | contig 13232 bp, 12 predicted proteins | sample Leawe162metaG_FD_119747 | JGI IMG/M metagenome (GOLD analysis project Ga0172380, IMG submission 119747) | Leachate microbial communities from a municipal landfill in Southern Ontario, Canada - Leachate well 162 metaG | ecosystem: Engineered > Solid waste > Landfill > Unclassified | place... | reverse complement strand
GTGGCCCGATGTGTAGTCATAGTCGACCGGCCCCGTGCCACGGACGGTCGGCTGCAACCAGTAGGCGAAGATCTTGCGATCCGGATAGGTGTTGCCGATCGACGGGAGTACCGGCGGCGGGTTGTCCGACAAGGTGATCTGGGTCAATGGGCCGCTGCCCTTGTTGAGGGTGGTGAATCCGGCTACCCAGGGTGAGGTACCGGAGTCGGCAACGGCAACAATCTGGCCGCCGCCGAAGATGCCGTGATCCCAGATCGGTGCGGGTCCGCATACGGTGCCGTTGCCATTGCACGTCGCGGTTGAATTGCCCTGGATTGCGCCAACCGAGCCGGCGTTGTGCAGCTTGGTTGGATACCACGGTTCGATATAGGCAACGCTGTCGAGCGCGCTTGCCGCGTGCAAAAGCATGTCGAGCTGGTCACGCGGGACACCGGCATGCACGAAAGGTGTCGCCTCGTTGCGCAGGTTGTAGCTGGTGATGCGCACGCCAGGGACCAGTTTGCGCAAGGCGGCTTCGATCTGTGCCGAGGATTCGCCCTTGAAACCGCGCACGTCGACGATGTCGAGCAGCTCCTGCGAATCGGAGACATCTTCCGGCTGTTGCTGGAGCAGGAATGCGCGTTCGCTCTGCCACAGGCGCGGATCGATCTTGTGGCTGGCTGCGTAATACTCCGCAGCACGCACGCCGACGCCCCGTTTCAGGGCATCGAGGTTGTTGCCGTTGAGTCGGACCAGGTACGCATTGTTCGGGATGTAACCCAGAACCTCGGCACCTTTTGCCTCCAGCGCCTTGCGGCCCTCGTCCAGGCTGCTGCCATGGAATTGGACAATGGCATAGCGCGTGCTCTCCACGTCGGCGGCACCACTCAGGCCGGCATGCAGTCGCTGGCTGGCGGGATCGTAGCTGCCGGCGCGCAGGATCAGCATTTCGGGATTGCTTGCGATGGCAGCGATGGCTGCGGCGTCGAGCGGATGGGCATCAATGGCAACCCGCTGGTCAACGGGTGCGGCGAATGCCTGGGACAATGCGAGTGTCAACGCGCTGGCAAGCGCGCGGCGGCGAAAAGTGTTCGTCATGGACGTATCTCCAACTGGATGCAGGCAAGCCAAATCGTCGTGAGAGTCAGGTTGAGGTCGACCCCAACCGGACGATACTGCAACAGGGAGTGCTCCTGCACCTCCGTCCGTCGACTGAGTCGGCGCGTTTGATTTTCGGTCGCCGCTCGCCCGTGTCCGACAAAAGGGCTTGGTCAAACCTTGATTTCCCGTCGTTGTCGACGAGCGGATTGGTACTCATGAGCGAGTCGGTCGACCCTTGCAAGGCCTGACTTCGACCTTACCTTGCTGTGCCCCATCCATCGAGCCCGCCGTGCAGGATTCCAACGACAGCTTGTTTCCGTTCCAGCTTCGGCAAGCAGGCGTGCGCGGAAGTGTCGTGCGTCTGGGCAATGCCTGGGCCGAAATCTGCGCACATGCCGACTATTCATCCGGCGTGCGCCAACTGCTCGGCGAATCGCTGGTGGCCAGCGCCCTGTTTGCCGGTGCCCTGAAATTCGAGGGCAGCCTGTCGATTCACCTGCGCGGCAGCGGTGCGCTGCGCCTGCTGTTTGCCGAATGCACGCATGCGGGTGATCTGCGCGGCATCGCGCGCGTCGAGGAAGACGTGCGCGATGTGCGCGTGGATCTCGCCCAGCCCGGGACCCAGCTCGCCATCACCATCGAGAACACGCAAACCGAAACGCGTTACCAGGGCTTGGTCGCGGTTGAAGCAAACCAGTTGGCCGGGGCCTTCGAGGGCTATTTCGAGCGCTCCGAACAGTTGCCAACCCGCCTCATGCTGGTCGAGCGCAATGGTCGTTGCGCCGGAATCATGCTGCAGCGGGTTGCCGAAGCGGGTGGACTGGCGGCGGCAAGCGATGGCGATGCGTGGAACCGCGTGTGCCACCTGCTGGCGACCTTGCGCGAGGATGAGCTCCTCGATCTGCCGGTTGAAACCTTGCTGCTGCGCCTGTTCCATGAAGAGGGGGTGATCCTGCAGGACGCGCGCTCGCTGCGCTTCCGCTGCAGTTGCTCGCGCAAGCGTGTGCTGGACATGCTGCGAGCACTGGGACGTGAGGAGGCTTATGCCGGCCTTGACGCGTCGGGCAAGTTGAAGGTGACCTGCGAGTTCTGCAATCGCGACTACCTGCTGGATGAAGTCGATCTTGCCGGCCAGTTCGCCAAATTCCCCCAGGCACCTGGTCCAGCAACCGCCCAGTAGCCGGGCTCCTGCTCCGACGGCAATCGCCCAGCCGGGAGGGCGAAGCGGTTCCAGCCGCCCAATTGCCCATCGACAGGCTTTGCGCGAGGCTTGGCCAGCACTATCGCAAGCCCTTGACCGGCAAGCGAAAACTTCTGTCGATTCAAGCATTACCGGTGCATAGTTGAGACCCGGTAGACTGTTTATTTTCCGTGAATGCGGATAAACTCAACGACAAATGGCCACCGTGAAACCCGCGCTCCAGACAAGGATCGCAGGGAACTTGCGAGGCTCGCCACAGTCACCTGTCACCCCGACCGGATTCGCCAAGATCGAGATGTTTTCGCGCCTTGCCATCATCGTGTTGTCCCTGCTGCTGTCGGTTGATGCCGTCGCGCAGAAGATTGCACCTGCGACCCTGGTCGATGCGCAGCGCCCCTTGGTGGATCACCTGCTGTCGATCGAGGTGGATGCGCCGCTGGCCGGCAGTTCCACACAGGTCGTTCCCTTGTGGGCCAGCCCGGATGGTCGCCTGCTCGCCATTGTCGCGATGTCGCGCAATGCAGGTGCGCCGGCTTTGCCGCCGTCGCCGTCATTTGGTGGCGTTTCGGATCTGCGCATCGTTGATGCCACCGATCTGTTCTCGGCCGGGCTGCGTTTGCGCATGGGCCATGGATTGCGCGCCGACCTGGCGCTTGGTCGCGAGGCGGCATCGCCGCTTTCGCAAGGTTTTGCAGCCCATGCAAGTTGCCTGTCGGCATCATGTTTCGCTGACGCCAACGCGTTGGCCCCGGCCGAAGCGTTGGCCGCGAGCATTGGTCTGGGTTGGACGTCCTTGTCCGGGTACGGCCCGGATCTCTCGTTTGGTTTGTCCTGGCTGAATGTCGAAAACCAGCCATTGCCGTTGCTGTCGGGCTTTGCGGCCAATGCCAGCCCGATTGACCTGGCCCTTGTCGACATGCCCGGCTTGGTTGATTACCGCTTGAATTCTTCGCGGCAGCTGAATGCGCGGGGTGTCTGGCAGCTGGGGCAGGACAAGGTCGTCGATCTCAGTGCTGCCCTCGGTCGCGCCAAGGTCTCGCCAATCTGGTACGGACTGGCGAATTCCGGACTCGATCTGGATCAGGCTTCACTCGGACTGGGTCTGGCCAGCGGCCCCCTGCGTGGCAGCATCGTTGGCAGGATCAGCAGCATCGATGTCCCTGGCCAGATCGGCACTCGTCGCTGGAGCGGCTTGGATCTGGGTGTCTCATGGCGCACGCCCTGGCGCGGCGAAGTCACCGTTGGCGCGCAAAACGTGTGGTCTGCCCAGCTTGATGCATCGGCACCCCGCGAGGCCGATCCAAGCCAGGCGCGCATGCCCTACGTGCAGTATCGGCAGGATCTCTGAGCAGATATCCTTGAATGGTCGGTTCGCTGGCAAGGGGACGGGGATTCGATCACGGGATGCAGACGCGCTTTCGATTTGAAGTGACTCGATTGCTTCTAACAATGTAGGCCGCCAGACCGCAATCAGAAGTGTGAATCCTCGAAGCCTTCGTCCATCGGCGTCTCGCCGCCTTCGGCAAGGCGGATCTTGAGGGCAAGGCCGTCGCGTGAATCGGCTTTCGACAATGCCTCTTCCAGTTCGATGCGGCCATCCTTGTACAGCGCGTACAGCGCCTGGTCGAAGGTCTGCATGCCTTCCTGCAGGCTGCGATCCATGGCTTCCTTCATCTCGTGGATCTGGCCACGCCGGATCATGTCGCGGATCAGTGGCGTGTTCAGGAGTACTTCGACGGCCGGCAGGCGGCGTCCGTCCTTGCCCATGACCAGGCGCTGCGAAATGACCGAGCGCAGGTTCAGGGCCAGGTTCATGAGGATGTTGCGATGCGCGGCCTCGGGGAAGAAATTGAGGATGCGTTCGAGGGTCTGGTCGGCGTTGTTCGAGTGCAGGGTGGCCAGGCACAGGTGGCCGGTTTCCGAGAACGAGATGGCTGCCTCCATGGTCTCGGCATCGCGGATCTCGCCGATCAGGATGACATCGGGCGCCTCGCGCATCGCATTCTTCAGCGCCTCGGAATAGCTGTGCGTATCGAGGCCGACCTCGCGCTGATTGACCACCGATTTCTTGTGACGATAAAGGTATTCGATTGGATCCTCGACCGTCAGAATGTGACCGGAAGTGTTCGTGTTGCGATGATCGATCATTGCCGCCAGCGTGGTCGACTTGCCCGAACCGGTGGCACCGACCACCAGGATCAGGCCGCGCGGCTCCATGATCAGTTCCTTGAACAACTGCGGCAGGCGCAACTGTTCGATGCTCGGGATCTCGCTCTTGATCGCGCGGATGACCATGCCGACTTCGCCGCGCTGCTTGAACACGTTGATGCGGAAGCGGCCGGCATCCTTGACCGCAATGGCCATGTTCAATTCCAGCTTGCTCTCGAACTGCGGGACCTGGCCCTCATCCATCAGCGAATAGGCGATCTTCTTGACCATGCCGCCGGGAAGCCCGGTATTGCCGAGCGGATAGAGCTTGCCCTCGACCTTGATGTTCACCGGGGCGCCTGTGGTCAGGAACATGTCCGACGCGCCTTTCTCGGTCATCAGCTTGAGAAAATATCCGATGTCCATCTGATCAAATCCTCGGAAACTCGGCAGGAAAATCGCCGTGAACATTGCGAATGCCTGGCAGCCTTCCCACAATAGGGGATCGCCCCGGGCGCAGACTACTCTTATGACACCAAGCGGTTTGAAAATCCATGGCCCAATCGTTCTTTCGCTGGCCCTGATCCTGGTGGCTTGCGGGCCGACAAAACCACCACCGGATCTGCTGGGCAATGCCCAGCAGCGCCTGACCAGCGCGCGCAGTTCAGGCGCTGCAACTTTCGCGCCACTTGAGCTGCGTTTCGCCGAAGAGCGCTTCAGCCAAGCCCAGACGGCGATGCTGGAACACGATTTCAACCTGGCCGCGAATCTGGCCGATGAATCCGCCGCCAACAGCGAGCTGGCCACGATCAAGGCCAGCCTTGGCAAGCTGCGCGAATCGATTGATCAACTGAAGCGAGACAACGCCGAGATCAACCGGGTCCTGCAGTCTGCAGGCGCTGTTCCAGGGGGTGCGCCATGACTCGCCCCGGCGTGTTGGCCCTGGTCTTGCTCGCTGTGCTCTCGCTGGCACCCGCAGCCCGGGCAGCCAAGCTTGAGGTCGATCAGGAACGCCTGTCGCGCAGCCTGAGCCAGCTCGAAGCTGATGCCAGGCTCGGCCGTCATGCGGCGGCCGAGATTGCCCGCGCCCGCGCTGCCCTGGTGACCCTCGGCGAGAGCGGCAAGGGCAAGAAGCGCGCGCACCTTCTGTACATGGCCGAACGCCGGGTGGATATCGCCTGGGCGACCGCCAATGTCCTCGATCTGGAGGACCAGCAAGCCGAGTTGCAGCGGGAGCACAGCCGCCTGCAGCTTGCCGCCGCTCGCCACGAAGCCGAGCAGGCGCGGCGTGAACTCGACCAGCAACGCCTGCTGGCGCAAATCCGCCTCGAAGAGGCGGAGCGTCAGGCCGAGGAGGCACGCACACTGGGTGAGCAGGAGACGGCTGCCGCGCGCGAGGAAGCCAATCAGGCACAACGCCTGGCCGACGCGCAGGCGCGAGAGACTGCCCTGGCGCGCCGGGAGGCCGAGCTTGCCGGTGCCGCCGCCGATGCCTTGCGCACACGCATCTCCACCATGCGCGCCACACGCGGTACGCAGGGCATGCAGATGTCACTGGATGACGTCGCCTTCGCGCCCGGAAAATCGCGGCTGCGTGCCGAAGCAAACGATTCGCTGGCCAAGGTAGCCGAATTTGTCGCCCAGGATCCGGCCAAATTGATCCGCATCGAAGGGCATACGGATTCCACCGGAAGCGCCAATGCCAATCAGGTGCTCTCGCAAAAACGTGCCGAGGCCGTGCGCGATGCACTGGTGGCGCTTGGCGTGGAAGCCTCGCGGATGACCGCGGTCGGCGTCGGAGCGGAGCGGCCGGTAGCCTCCAACGAGGATGCCGACGGGCGTGCGAGAAATCGGCGGGTTGACGTTATTCTTGTTGAGAAACAATGAGTTAACGAATTATTTTCAATTCGAAAACTGCCGGAAAAGCGGTTGCCAAGGGGTAGGCAAAGGAGTAGTTTCTAAACCCCATGCGACCCGGTGTTTCTCTGGAACCCGCATGGGATATTGCCTAGCCCATGAGTTCAGCACAGAAGACCGTTCATCCCGCGAGATCGGCACCAGCCAGCCGATACGCACGGTCGGGTGCCTGGCAGTGGCGCACGCCCGTGTCGCAGCCCGATTGCGATCCGAGCGCTGAGCTCAGCGGCTCAGGCGGCCTGAATCCAGGCCATAGCGTGTCTGTTCCATCGTCCCTGCAACCCATGACGCGACGCCGAAAGGTGTCGCGTCATGGTGTCTGCATTTCCGTCCTGAGAGGAGGTAGCCTGATGTTCGAACAAGCTGAGAGAGAAGATCTGGAATCCTTGATGCATGGCAACACCGAATTCCGCCAGCTTTATCACAAGCACCGCGAACTCGATGACAAGGTACGTGATGCCGAACTCGGCGTGTTGCCGATGGATGTCGTCACCCTGCACACGCTCAAGAAGGAAAAGCTTCTCGCGAAGGACAAGCTCACTACCATGTGGGCACACATGCATACTCCCCCCGCACGCTGATCCAACCGTATTTCCGGCGCCGCTGCCCGTCACCAGGCAGTGGCGCGACTGGCATCGGTATGGTGGACAAGCGCAATGCATCCACCAATCCCCCAGCAAACTGACCTCAGCTTTCGGTGACGTGGCTGACAGGCCGATCCTTCAATTCCACGCCCGCTGCCTGGAGACGCACAAAATCCACCGTGGGTTATCATGCCGGGACCCCCTGTAGTCACGCGGAGCCTGCATGTCGATCCATCAAAGCGTCCTCGAACTGATCGGCAATACGCCGATGGTTCAGGCCCAGCGCCTCGAAACCGGAAGCTGCGAGCTGTTCCTCAAGCTGGAGTGCAACAACCCGGGTGGATCGATCAAGGACCGGATCGGCATGAGCATGATCGAGGCCGCCGAACGCGATGGCCGCATCAAGCCCGGTGACACCCTGGTCGAGGGCACCGCCGGCAATACCGGCATCGGCCTTGCCCTGGTCGCCCAGCAGAAAGGCTATCGGCTCATCCTCGTCGTGCCGGACAAGATGAGTCGCGAGAAGATCTTCAATCTCAAGGCCATGGGTGCCGAGGTGATCCTGACCCGCTCGGATGTGGCCAAGGGCCATCCCGATTACTACCAGGATCTCGCCGCACGCATTGCCGAGGAAACACCCGGCGCCTATTTCATCAACCAGTTCGGCAATCCGGACAATCCGCTTGCCCACAAGCTGACCACCGGACCGGAAATCCTCGAACAGATGGGTGGCAAGGTCGATACGATCGTCTTCGGCTGTGGCTCATCCGGCACTATGACCGGACTCTCGCAGTACTTCGCCGAGCATTCGCCGGAAACCGAGTTTGTGCTCGCCGATCCGGTCGGCTCGATCCTTGCCGAATACATCAACGATGGCGTGCTTTCCGACAAGTCGGCGAGCTGGATGGTCGAAGGCATTGGCGAGGATTTCCTGCCCTCGATCAGCGACTTTTCGCGGGTCGAAAAAGCCTACGCGATCAGCGACAAGGAGAGTTTCCTCACTGCCCGCGAGTTGCTTGCGAAAGAGGGCATCCTCGGCGGTTCATCCACCGGCACCCTGGTCGCAGCCGCCTTGAAGTACTGCAAGGAACAGATCGAACCCAAGCGCGTCGTCGTCTTCGTCTGCGATACGGGCAACAAGTACCTGTCGAAGATGTACAACGATTACTGGATGCTCGACAACGGCTTCCTCGAACGCGAACGCCATGGCGACTTGCGCGATCTCATCCTGAGGCCGTATTCGCTGCGCGACACGGTTGTCGTTGCGCCAAGGGATCTGCTCGTCACCGCCTACAACCGCATGAAGCTCTACGATGTTTCGCAACTGCCGGTCATGGAAGGTGACGCAATCGTCGGCATCCTCGACGAATCCGATGTTCTCATGCACGTCTATGCCGATGAATCGAAATTCCGCGATCCGGTCTCGACCGCGATGGTCAGCCGCCTGGAAAAGCTCGACGTGAAATCGCCGATCGAAAGCCTGCTGCCACTGTTCGATGCCGGCCATGTCGCCATCGTCATGGATGGCGAGAAATTCCTCGGCTTGATCACGCGGATTGACCTATTGAACTATTTGCGCAGGCGCGTGCAGTAGTGAAAGACGCGGCCAGTATCGATCTCGCAGTTGGAGGAACTCTCGGCGCGCATCCAGTCAACCTGATCAACGAATAGCATGCTGCCACAAACGAATGTGAATGGACGGAACCTTGCATCTCGATTTGAGGCCGACATGCGCAGTGGGGCGATGCCATTACTCATGAGTCAGGAATTTTTGGAACAATTGATGCGGAGAAGTGGCCTGGGAAAAGGCAATTTCATCCATGGAGTGCTCCAAAAATTGCTGGCCTCTCAGTAATTTCTTTCAACCGTAACCGAAGGATGACTTTGAAGTGAATGCTGCTGTTCTTGTTGCCACTTCTGCAGATGTCGATGCTGCCTATCAGCTTGTACTCGGCCGCAAGGCAGATGAGGCAGGCCTTGCGTATTTCACTGCCTTGGCGCAGTCGCAATCCTTGTCAGTGCACGAGATTGCGAAATACCTGGTCAACTCCGACGAGTTCAAGGCAGGCAACAGTGGGGCCCACGACCCCACCGAGATTGCGTTGAAGGGGTACAGCCTGTATGTGCGCTCGTCGGATAGGGATGTTGGTGGCGCGATCGCGAAAGGCGGAGCATACGAACCCCATGTAAGCGCTCTTTTGCGCAGGGAACTTGCGCGAGGTGACACATTTCTCGATGTAGGCGCAAACATTGGCTATTTCTCGATGCTTGCCGCGCACCTGGTGGGGCCGGTCGGAAAGGTGATTGCAGTCGAGCCAATGGACAAGAATCTGCAGTTGATCTATCTCGGTATCGAGAAGAACGGATTCGAGAATGTCGAAGTATTCCCGTTCGGAGCATCGGATCGCTCCGCGCTTGTTCCCATCGTCACCGACCCGAACACGTCGAACGCACTCATTCAAAGTGCCGAATCGCAGCGGCGACCGTCGCTGTTTGCGCCAACGCGTACACTGGATTGGATGTGCGCCGGCCTGGATCGCCTCGACCTTGTGAAGATGGATATAGAGGGCCATGAAATGTTTGCATGGCGGGGTGCCAAGGATCTGTTTGCACGGTTCAAGCCGAAGATCACGACCGAATTTCATCCGCTGGCCATGCGCGAGAACGCAGGTATTGACTGCCGAGATTACGTGGATCTGATGTTTCGTTACTGTCGTCGGATTCAAGTCATCGTCTCGCCTGAACAACTGGTTGCCTGCTCGAATTTCGAGGAGGTCATGGCACAGTGGGAGTTGAGCGACAAGCGCCACGGCGGAAGCGGAAGCTCGCATCTGGATCTGTACCTGGCACCGGAATCCTGATTCAGCCGTTGCCAGGTTGCTGGCAGCTTTGATGACGTATCAATCGGACAGCGCACCGGCAAACGTGCAAGCTAGGGCACATATAAGCCGCGCTGATCGCGACTTGATCCAGGAGATCATCATGAAGCGAATTCCATGCGTTCTCTTCCTGCTTGGACTCGCGTGCCAAACCGAGGCTGCCGTCACCTTGCCGTGTCCGACACGCAGCAATCCTGGCGTGCCCAACGATCCACCGTGCCAGACGGGCTTCCCTTCGGTATTGACGGAGCTTGGCCCCGATCGGGTGTTCTACTCGAGTCCTACCATCGTCGACCTCAATGGCGACGGCACTCCTGAGATTATTTTCGGCACTGAAATGGGGCGAGTTGTCGCCGTGCGTTCCAATGGCACCCTGATGTGGTCGTACACAACCGGGACGGTGCCGGTTCACAGCAAGGCGGCGGTGGCCGACATCGATGGTGATGGGCAACTGGAGGTTGTCGTCGGTGCCGGTGCCGGCAATGTCAATGGCGGCGGGATCTACGTCATCAGTTCCACCGGCCAGCTCAAGTGCTCGTTCACCGCATTGAATCCCGTACACCCGCAAGGCATGTACAGCTCGCCGGCGGTGGGACGGCTCGACCCCTTGCAGCCGGACAAGATGCAGATTGCCGTGGCCAGTTTTGATTTCAAGTTCCGGGTATTGCGCCACAACTGCACGGTCTGGTGGGAAAAGGGTGTGCAAGAGTATGTGGTGGATTCGATCTGGTCCTCGCCCTCGATCGTGGACCTTGATCGCAATGGCACGATGGACATCGTTGTCGGCGCAGACAGCAATTTTCACCAGTTGCCGGGAATCACCTTGCCAGACGGAGGCTTGTTGCGCGCCATGCATGGTGATGGCAGCGGAGAACTTCCGGGATTTCCACAGTTGTATGACGATGTCATCTATTCCTCACCCGCGATAGGCGATATCCGTGGAATCGGTGAAGTCGCAATTTCCGTCGGAAGTGGCCGCTGCTGGGACATGTCAAGTTGCGCTGTCGTGCATCCGGTTACCAAACAAATGCTCGGCGTCCAGTCGAATGGCCAGAACCTGCCGGGTTGGCCGGTTGCCACGCCCGCGGAATCCTCGCGCACCGCATCGCCTGCCCTGGCAAGGTTCTCCGGTATCAACGGTCTCGTTTCGATCATGAATACCCTGCGAAACAATGATGTCGACGGCGTGGTCCATGCAATCCGGCCCAACGGAACCGAACTGCCTGGTTGGCCGTTGCAGCCAAGCATTCCTGCGGACTGTGCTGGCAACTCGTTGCACTGGGGTACGGTCGCTTCGCCGGTTGCGGCTAACCTGCTCGGTGATTCCGATCCGGAAATCATCCTTCCGGCTGCCAATGAGTTCGTCATTTGGAATCGGGCGGGTCAACAACTGACGGCAGCAACGGGTTGCCCCATCCCGGCAGGAACATTGAACCTGAGCACCAACAGCGATGCATTCTTCAATTCTGCAGCCGTGGCTGACATTGACAGGAACGGCAAGCTGGAAGTCATCGGCGCGGGTACCAACAGCAACGTACCGGGGCAGTCGGGGTCGTTTGTGACCGTTTACGCGTGGACGTTCAACAGCAGTACGGCGGATCCGCGACTGATGGACTGGCCGATGTTTCGCCGTGATGCCATCAACAGCGGCGTTTATCTGCCCGATTTGATCTTCACCAACGGCTTTGAATTGACGCCCTGAATCAGTGTCGCCGGGCCAAGGCCGGATCCGTTCTGTACAATGCAGGTCCAGACAACAAGCCGCGCCTGGATTCCTCCAGGCAGCGTGACAGCTTCCATTCCACGAGAATCCCTGACATGAGCAAACCCGGAAAGTCCGTCGATCGCATGGGGCTCGGCACGCGCGCCATCCACGCCGGGCAGAGCCCGGATCCGTCGACCGGCGCGATCATGGTGCCAATCTACGCGACTTCGACCTATGTGCAGAAGAGTCCGGGTGTGCATCAGGGCTACGAGTATTCGCGCACGCAGAATCCGACCCGCATGGCTTATGAGCGTTGCGTGGCGGAATTGGAAGGTGGTCGCCAGGGCTATGCATTTGCCTCCGGCCTTGCTGCTGCAAGCACGGTTCTCGACCTTCTTGATTCGGGCAGCCATGTCATCGCCATGGATGATCTCTATGGCGGCACTTATCGCTTGTTCGAGCGTGTGCGCAGGCGATCAGCGGGACTCGATTTCAGCTTTGTCGATCTGAATGACGGTGCGGCATTGAAAGCCGCCTTGAAGCCCAACACGCGCATGATCTGGGCGGAGACGCCGACCAACCCGATGCTCAAGCTGGTCGACCTGGCGAAGATTGGCGCGTTCGCGCGCAAGCATGGATTGATCTTTGTCGTTGACAACACGTTCTGCTCGCCAATGTTGCAGCGCCCACTCGAACACGGTGCGGACCTTGTCCTGCATTCGGCGACCAAGTATCTCAATGGGCACTCCGACATGGTCGGTGGCATCGTGGTCGCTGGTGAAAATGCAGAGTTGGCCGAGCAGATGGCTTTCCTGCAGAACTCCGTCGGTGCCGTTGCCGGCCCGTTTGATTCCTTCCTGGCGATGCGCGGCCTCAAGACCTTGCACTTGCGCATGCGCGCGCATTGCGAGAGCGCCATGATCCTCGCGCAGTGGCTGGACAAGCATCCTGCCGTCGAGCGGGTCATTTATCCCGGCCTCAAGTCGCATCCGCAACATGCGCTGGCCAAGCGCCAGATGGACGGCTTCGGCGGCATCATTTCCATTGAAGTGAAGGGCGGATTGCGCAAGGCGCGACGCATGCTGGAGCGCTGCAAGTTGTTTGCATTGGCCGAGTCGCTCGGCGGCGTCGAAAGCCTGATCGAGCATCCGGCGATCATGACCCATGCCTCGGTACCCCCTGCCAACCGCAAGCGGCTTGGTATCAGCGATGGCTTGATTCGACTTTCGGTGGGTGTCGAAGACGTTGCCGATCTGAAGAACGAGTTGGAAGCGGCCCTGGCGTAGCAACGCGCCAAGCGTTGCTACGCCCCCAGCGGCTGGCGCGCCCTATTCGAATCGTAGTCGATATATCTTCACGGCAAGTTTGCGCTGGTCCGCGTTGATGCCGAGTTCGGCTGGGCTGATGGCATCGGGAAAGGTGAATCGTAATGTCAATTTCGGAGCGCCAGGCAAGGGAATCTCGATCCTGCGTGAAGGCGTCTGTGTCGAAAACTCGACCGTTTTCGTGATCCCGCCATTGACTGAGAAAGTCATGCTTTGCGAGTGCGAATCCGATACCAATCCCGCGGCATCAAGGTACGCGACGGTCGCAATTGGTTCGCTTTGCTCGCAAGTCAGCATTGCTGTCTGGCCCTCGCTCCATCGGCCATCCCGATCCGGGTTCGAGAAGCCATCGCTTGCCTGGTCCAAGGCTCCCTGGGATGCGAATTCGATCGT
>Ga0172380_10006718_pt1 | contig 13232 bp, 16 predicted proteins | sample Leawe162metaG_FD_119747 | JGI IMG/M metagenome (GOLD analysis project Ga0172380, IMG submission 119747) | Leachate microbial communities from a municipal landfill in Southern Ontario, Canada - Leachate well 162 metaG | ecosystem: Engineered > Solid waste > Landfill > Unclassified | place... | reverse complement strand
TATGGCCGATGGATTGGCCGAAGGCGCGGCAGGGCCGAATGAAGTTGTCGAGACGCCGCTTGGCGTGGTTTTCGTGGTCACGCCGTACTGGTTGGTGACGCTGATGTTTCCGAGCGCATCACGGGACACCATGTTCTTGCCGGTGTTGTCCATCGCCTGAGCGGCAACGCCGTTATGAACGTCCATTGCCGTTGCGCGTGGCGCTGCCGGGACAGATGGCCGGGAGACAGGAGCCGACACGCGGGCAACCGGAGTAGGAGGGGCTACGGGCGCAGGCGGTGCGACAACGGCGGGTTGAGCCACCACGGAAGGAACGGCGGGAGCAAAAGCGGGCTTGTTGATAGCTGCTATCGCGCTGGGCGGCGTCGGCGTGACGGGCCGCGATGGCATCGAAACAGGCGCGAGAGCCTGACGCGTGACGGGCGATGTAGGAGCGGGCGCAAGAGAAGGCGCAAACGTTCCCGGCTGGGCGATGCTGGGCGCATTCGTCGGCGGGGCGAGACTGGCCCGCGTCACTTTCCCCACTGGTGCCGCAGATAGTGGCGAAGCCATCGTTCCAGGAGGGGAAATCTGAGCCATCCCGGCAGGCGCGAGGGCGGCGCGATCTACCTTGCCAAGCGGGGCGCTGGCCAGATTGGACGGTGCGACCGAGAACATTCCCTTCGGTCCACCGAAGGAGAAATTATCCGGTCGGGCTTGAGCCATTGCCGTGGGGGTATTCGGCCCGAAGGGTGTCGGCGCATTGGCCGGGGTCGCCTGAGATGTGGCGTCAATCGTGGCGATATGCTCGCCGGTCAAAGGATCGAATACCTTGGCGCTGGTATTGCCCTCGACCTGCTGCATGGCCCCGACGACGGCCATTTGCTTCGAAACCGGGATATCCTTCATTTTAGTATCGAGCGAGACGCCCGAAATTGCCGAAACTGTCGCGGCATACTTGGCCGTATTGTTCTCGAAGGACGGAGCGTATTTCGCGATTGCCTCACGCAAGGTGAGGTTGCGATAGCCCTTGCTTCCGAAGATCAGGCCAGCTTGCGCCTTGGTCCCGGTCGCGCGATCAGGAAACACGGCGAAGCGGTTATCCGTGCCAATCGCGCCCTGTGAACGGGCATAGTTGCCGTACTCGATGTTGCCTGGGTTGTTGTTCCTCATGGCGCGGTCGCCGTAGACCGTCAGGCTGCGCCCGTCGGGCGTTGTGACGCTGGTCCAGCCTGCGCCGCCACCGTTCACGCCCGAGTAGTTCATTGTTGCCATTGTTTAGCCTCGAAAGACGCATTAGATTCAGCGCAGGAGAGGTCCCCATGCGCTTGCTGATTGCTTTTTCTTTTCTGGTGTTCTCGTCAGGAGCGTTCGCCTTCGACGGCGCGGCGACTGCAAAGCAGTATGACGAAGCCCGCTCCGGCTGCCGCCAAGGCGAGTTGAACGGTCAAGCCATCAGCGAGGACGAATCCGCCAAGCAATGCGACCTGCTCAACAAGCTTGGTGAGGAGCTAAAGGCTCACGATTGGTGTTGGGACAAGTCTGAGGTACAGTGGTATCCTTGCAAGCAAAGTGCCAGCTAAGGACATACTGTGCGACTGATACCGGTCTCCGCCGCCATTCTGGCTGTTTCAGTCACCTTGTGCGCCTGTCAAAACAGCCGCGAAGTTGAAGCACAGCAGGAGTGGAACCACTGTTCTGCGAATGGCACTGAAAAAAACCTCGACAAAATCAACAGTTGTCTGACGGTGTATAACCGCGCGCAACAAGCCAAATTGCAGGATCGCCAGATAGCAAGCCGCGCCATGATGGCCGCTAGTTTGTCGCTCCTGAGCCAAGGCAACCAAGCGCCGGTCATTCAGCCGCCGCCGATGCCGCGCCGAACCTATTGCACCACCCAATACAATTCATTCCTCAGGCAATATCAGACTATCTGCCAATGAACGAACCGCCCAAAGACTTCATCGATCTACACCCGTCCGACTACGACCCGGACTGGCAGCCGCCTATCGGCCCCGACCTCTACAAGGGCGAGAGGCCCCACATCTGGCAGGAGTTCAAGCGCGATCTGGATATGCGCAGGGACGACCCTACGCAGCCCCTTATCGGTCGCGGATGGCCTATATTCGCTGGCGTCCTTCTTACGATTGCCATCCAGTATTATTTCGCGGTCAACGGCGATCCGGCTTGGCTTATTGCCATCAAGAACATCTTCTAGCGGTGCTGGACCGTCTGCGAACCTAGCTCTGCTGCCGTTCCAATCGTCAATGCCCTAGCGAATGGTGCGGCCTTCGCTAGAAGGGCATCACGCGCCGCCTGATTTTGCAGCCTGCCGGTTGACTTGCTAAGCGCCCGGAGAACCGTATTCGGGTCTTTTTCGACCAGTATCTTGGCGACTTCCGCCGCAACCCTATCATCCATGCCGCCCATCGTCTTGAGCAACTTGAATACGCCGCGCGCTGTAGTGCCGAGCCCCCCGCCTGAGCCAAGATCAAGAGCAGCCGCGCCAAATTCCGCCGCCGTCCCCGCTGCTTGCTTTTCCGCATCAACGAACGACGTGCGAGAGCCGGTGCGAACGAACCGGAAGGCCTGTGTTTCCTTGGCGATCTTCTGCATCTCGGTTTCGAACTTGCGGAATGCTGTGTCGTTGTCGAAAACGGCGCGGATTGCGCCGCGTTTGGCCTGATTGCCGAAAATCTTTTTGACCATATCGCCAGCGGCATCAGGCGTTGCGAAAAGCAAATCCTCCATCTGGCGGGCCATGCCAATGCGCATCATTTCCCTTTCGCCTGCCGACATGGTGGAAATATCATCCACCAAACTATCCACGTTGCGGGTGGTTGATGGCGAAAGGACCTCCCGCCCTCTCTGAATCGCGTCGATCATTTCCGACTGTGACGAGTAAGCCTTGCGAGCCGCCTTGTATGTCGGGTTGGCTGCATCCATCGCATCGAGGATTTCGCGGTGCAGGTTCTTGTAGGCGTTTCCGACCTCGCCAACACCGGAACGATAGGCCGCGTCCTTCGCACTCCGCAGACCGCGTTGAATGTAGTGCCACTCCTGCAAGGATGGTGTGCGCCGGAATGCTACGTTGCCTGCATCATCAATCGAAGCGACAAGCTGCTGCCCGAATGGACGGCCTTCCGCCTGCGCAATTCGCATGGCATTGCGTACGGCCTCGCCCGGAACACGCTTGGCTAGATCATCAAACTGCATGGCATGACCGGCGCTGAAGTTGCGTCGGAAAGCCTCGCCATAGAGCTTTTCGCCATTGGCCGAACGCTGTTGGATCATCTGCGCGACGCGACGATTGAGCGGGATATCGCGACCACCTAGCGTCTGGTCCACGGCTTGCAGCACCTTTGCCTGGCTGGCCTTCTGCTGCGCGTCCAATGCGCGATTGATGACGGTGCGGCCTTCCCCTGGGGTAGCCGACGCCGCGCGGCCAAGCCCGAGAAGGTTTTCATCCCCCGTGTTGATCAGTGCCGTATCACGCTTGCCCATGCGGGCTGCTGCCTGTGCCGCTGTTGTTCCATCGTCGGCCAACGCCCCCGAAACCTTGCGCGCCGCCCTTCCCTGCGGGCTGTCAACCAGACTGCCAAGACCGCGAGTTGTTGCCCTACCTGCCTTGAACAAGCCCTTGCCCGCTTCAACGCCGCCTGTGAGCAACCCGCCAAGGCCGAAGCCCGTCGCGCCGCTCTGCAAGGCATCCATAGCCATGCCACCGACCGTATCGGACTCGCTGTCCCCTACGCCTTGAATGAGGCCCAAACGACCGGCTTCCTTTGCCGACTGGAACATGCGGCCCGCTACGGTGGCAACCGCAGGAGCCCGCGCCAAGGCACCCGTTCCAACCGATCCCGCAATTTCCGCCACCGTCCCAAGCCTACCGGAACGTTCCCTTGCGCGATCTTCAAGAAGTTCCTGCGCCCGCTGGCCGACGCGGTAGCCATTCGCCGCGCTGTCACCTGTAAGAAACGCACCTGCCGCACCGGAAAGGCCCGCAACCTTGTCCTTGAGGCCAAGGGTAAAAGAGTTTCCGAACAGCTCGCCCGCACCTGTCTGCCCACCATATTTTTCAAGGCTGTCGGCCTGCCGCTGTGCCTGCTTCTCAATCCAGCTTTCACGCGGGTTCAGTGTCATATCAGACATGGCAGACGCAGCCTGATTGTAGGCGTCTGAACGCTGCACGTCCGGTGCCTGCTGCGCGCCAAGGCTCTGCGCTATCTCATCGACTGTGGCGTTCTGCTGCTCTGGAGAGAGCGAAAGAAAGCTGTCATCGACTTTGACGCGACGGCCATTGATGGTGAGTGTCGCCATTATGGTTCAACCGTCCAAGAGACGCCGGATTGAGTGCGGTTGCCGCCCTGCTGGGTTGGGATGCCGATGGCGGCTCCGCCTCTTGACTGTTGGAACAGTCGCGCCCCTTCTTCCGGGCCATGGACAACCTGCAATAGTGTCAATTCGTAATCGTCCAGATCGCGTTCGAAGTTCGGGCTGCTCGGATCAAGCGCGCCAGATTTGGCGGCCAGCATCTCGGCCTCTTTCTCCGTCACACTACCCAGTGCACCGCCTGTTGGTGACGACTGGCGCATGGCATTGAGGTTTTCCACCTTGGCTTGCGACTTGAGAACATCAACTTGACGGGCGACTTCCGCACTATCGGAATAAGGGTTGTACTGGACGATGCCCTGCCCAATTGGGCCGAATGCACGGTTCTTTGCAGCATCGCGCGCCCTGCTCGCCGCCGTGGTGACAACGCGGGTTACTACATCGGCCTGCCCCTGCTTGCGCTGGTCGGTCTTGGTCGTATCCTCCGGACCACCCGGAATTGGCCGCAGCATTGCGCCCTGCGGGCCTTCCACAAGCTCATAGCCCTGCGGGATGGTGCCGTACTTGCCACCGCCTACCGTGACATTATTCTGGCTGGCCCCGGCCTTCTTCTGGTCAAGCTGGTAGTCCATGAATGAGCCGCCGTAGCCTTGGTTTTTGGCGAATTCATACTCCTGGAGTGTGGCTGTCGGTTTGTTTTGCGCGTAGCGCTGTTCGGTATAAACCCTCCACGCATCGTTCATCGGCATTCCACCATCGACGGCAGCCGCCAGTTCGGGCGAGTTTTTTCGCAGGAAATCGAGCGTCTTGTTCTTGCCTGCCGTCTGTGCCGCTGTCTGGCCATAGGCTGAAAGGGCATTGGAAAAATTCTGTCCGTTGCCCTGCTGCCCCAAGAGCGCCGCAGCGATGGGCATGGCATTTTCCGGCGCGAGAAGCTGCTGGAGAAAGCCGCCGCCCTGTGGCTGGGCCTGCTGCGGCACCTGTGCCTGACCGCCAAAATTGAACATCGGCATTCGGCGTCTCCTACCTGTTGATTCCGCCGTTCGGATCGCGCCCGCCCGGCCTGCCATTGTTGCGGTCGAGAGGCTGCCTAGCGACGGGCGACGTTGCCGCTGGCGTGGCTGGCGTCGTTGGCGCGGGCTGCGGGCTATAATCCGGCAATTCCATCGGCTTGTAGTACTGATTGAGCAGGGCGAGGATATCCGGCTGGGACTGGCCGAAACCCGATGCCAATTGAGCCGAGAGTGCATCGAGTTGGCCGGGCATGGCCGCAGGGACCGTCATCGTCGGGCGCGTGGTCGCCGCTGGTGTGGTGGCTGCGGGTGCTGCTGATTTTGAACTGCTGCCCATGTCACAACTCTCTTTCGTAAATGTCACGACTCTCATCGGAAATGTCACGACTCTCTTCGGAAGTGTCACGACTCTCTTCGGAAGTGTCACGACTACAGCTTCGGCTTGCTTGATGCGGAATTGCCAAAGCTCATCGCTCCAAGGCCAGCACCAAGGGCATTCGAAAATGTGTTGCTCGGCCCCTGCGCCTGCTGGGTATTGGTGCCGAAGCTGCCAGAACCGGAGGCAATGGCATTGAGAGCCTGCATATTTGCGAGGGGTGCGTTCTGCGCTTCGTTGGCAATCCGAAGCTGGTCGTTGAGTGTGCGCCCGTACAAATCCTCGTTCATGGAACCGAGGCCCATGAGGACGTTCGACGGAGCCTGTGCAGCGTCGAAGGCGGACACCATGTTGCCCTGTCCGGTCTGTCCAGCATTGAACAACTGCTGCTGTGCGTTGTCCTTGCGGTTCTGGAAGTCCTGATACTGCCGTGCCCCGAGGTCGCCAAGCTCGCGGGTCATGACGCCTTCATGCGTTCCAGACGCGTACCGGCCCAAGCCCGCCGCATTCTGGTTGACGGCGTTCTGCGTCTTGTCGAATACCTGCTGGAAGCCGGGATCAGAATTGATGTCGAACGCGCCGGTCGCGGTGTTCCTGATTCCCTCAAGGGCCGTCTGCTGGTCGGCATTGTAGCCGCCGTTGTTGATGATGCCCTGCAACTGGCCAGAGAGGCCATTCCCGCCAATATTGTCGTTGGCAAGGCCCTGTAGCGCGTTCATGCCCTGCGTCGTCTGCTGGGAGAAGGGAACGACGGTGCTTTGCGTGTTCGGCTTCACCAAGCCGCCATCATTGTACAATTTCAGGGCATCGCCCATGCTCTTGTTCAGCAATGGTTGAGCAGCCGCATATGGCTGGTTGCTCGTAGTCTGCGTGGTGGTCGATTTACCGCCCATTGATAGGCTCCTCGTAAACGACGCGCAGGACGCGGGCCGCCGTGAAAATCTTCTTCCAGCCCTCGCGGCCCTCAGCCAGAAGGCTTTCGGCACCGCATTGAACCGCTGTCTGGCGAACCTTTTCGTGCAGTTCCGGCATCCAGTCCTGCATTCCCAGCCCATAGAGTGCGAGGCAGCGGAATTTCGGTCCTGAACGCCAAAGTTCCGGCTTCCAAGCCGTCGCCGCGAAAACCTTCTGATCGTCGTGGACGACAAACAGGAAGCATGTCCCAGCCCGGCACCCCTGCCAAAGCTCACCCACGGTCAAATCGCCGCCAAACCTGTCCGATGCCTTCTGAAACCCGTCCTTGACGCTAGGCCAGATAGCATCGACCATATGGGTAGGAACCAGCGTTACGTTCATTCGTCGGCCCGCTGGCTGGAGATGGTGTAAAGCACGGTGACCGTGACGACATTTGCCGCTGCTGCCTGAGCCCGTATCTTGCGCGCCGTCGATTTTGCCATCAGCTTGACCGGCGCATCGAACTCGACCGATACCGATTCATTTGCACCCAATGTGCTTTCATAGATCGCATAGTCAGTCGTGTTTTCCGTCCAGAACAGGGTAACTTTCCGGGCTGAACTGTCCTGATTGACGATCAGCGCGCCATAGACGGTTGCGGTGTCTGCCCGTCCTGCTGCAAGCGATAGAATGTCCGTCACGCTGGTGGACGACAGCTTTACCGATACGGGTTGGGCGATGGTGCCGGAAAGCATCATGTGTAGCGCCCCAACGCCCACGCTTGCATCTTGTTTATTGCTTCGTCACCAGCAACAAACGTGGCAGCGCTGGCCACCCCAACAACCGCCTGAGACGTCGTGACATTTCTCGCGTAGTCGCGAGGGCCTCCATAAAATTTTGTGCTGTACGTGTTCAACAGCATCTGAGATTGAACAAGCGGGGCAACGGAAAACGAGACCGGGAAAGACCACGTGGCCAGCAGGTTTGATGCATTGGCAAACGTCAAGGTCAAGTTGTTGTTGGAGCATACCTGCAAGCCGCCCGAACCGCTGCTGTCAGGGATACGCCAATATTCCCCGTTGGCATTGCTGCCATAGACAATATTGCTCGCCTGTAATGCCGAAGCCGCGAGAAGCCCTTGGGCTGCCGTGGCGGCTCCAAGCGCGTCCAGCACCTTCGCCTTGTCCGACATGCCGAGAATGCGCCGCCAGAGGGACGAGAGGATCATCGCAAGCCCTCCGCCCTCGCCTTCGGTTCAACACCGATGACATGGTTCCAGTCCGTTCCTGCCGGAATATCCATCTGGAGGGCATGAAGCAGCGCAGATGACCGGAAATGGCAGATGCCAGTTGCCCCATAAGGCGCTACCGGCATCCCCGTTGTGCGTGTCCCGCCATGCTTGTCCGAGGTGATGGCCTTCAGCGTGAAATCAGCGCAATCGGTGTAAACCCGAGCCTGTTGCAGGAATGAACGGGAACCCGGATTGAGTTCAACGTCTGCCGTGGTGAGTGTCGCCGCCCTCGGAAGTCCGGTGAAGAACCCCAGCCTGTTATCGGTATCGAACGCTGCGAACCGGAGTGCGCCGCCGCTCAACAGCGCGCTATCCCAAGGTATATCCGCGTCGTCCCATGTGGCAAACAGCGTTTCTATGCCGTCCCATGTGACACCCGGCGTGGCCATGATGCACATTTCGGAAACATTGTTGTCGCCATAGCACCAGCGGTCCAGTTGCCAGTGATAGCCGAGCAGATACTTGGTGCCGGTCACGTCCTGGAACTGCCACCATGCGATTTTGCGAAACGGATCGGCAAAGCCCCGGACTTCGGGAAGATACTGGCTGTCCGCGAGTTGCTGGAACCACATATCGACGCGCTCTGCGCCGATTGGCGTTCCTTCCACCCCCCTGAAAAACCCATCCCTTGCCAGATAGACGAAATTCCCCGGCCCGATCGGAACCACCGACAAGGGAGCGAACACACCACGCGACGGGTTAACGATCCGCGTCGTGAAAGAATAATCCCCGCCCGAGGTCAAAGCCACTTCGGTAAAGGCGGTGCGGTGTGCGATGATCGCACCCCTCTCTCCGCCCTGGATATTCATGATTTCCTCGCCGTCCGCAAAGTCCTGCAGGTCGCAACCCCGCTGACCGAGCGTCCAGAAACCCGCATCGCCTATGCCGGAAACCATGAACCTGTTCGGATAACTAGCGAGATACCCGAGAGCGAGATATTCTCCCACGGTCGCGCAATATCGAGCGGTTGGCGGTGATCCGGTCAAATCGGCAAAGGCCGTACCTGAATCGATATCGATGTATTGCGGTGCGCCACCGAGGTTGCAGACGATGAACAGCCTGCCGAACTGGGTAGCGCTCCACCTGTCGCCCGATGGACAGGCATAAGGTGCTGAAGGGCCGGAAACATCATCCCACGAATAGTCTGTCCCATTGAGTTCATATATCTTCGTCGCAGTGGCCGCGAAAATCCGGTAGGAGCCGTCCGTCTTGCGAACGGACCATGCACCGAGGCACGGGCCTGCAAGCGCCTGTGTCAGCGGGACAAGATCAGGAAGCGGCCCCCAGCCATCCGCAACCGGAATGGCATTGACCAGCGACGTTGACGCATCGAGCGCGAATATGGTGCGGTCGGGCTCGAAGTTTGCAAACCGGATCATACTTCGATTGTCCAATCGCGATAGCGGCCAATCGACTGCAAGGCAGGATCGACGGTAAGGACACCTCGCCGTGATTGCGCGATGGTGCTGCGGATGGACGGAATGGCCTCATCCAGCAAGCCCTTGAAGCCCGCCGCGTATGCTCCATCCTGCGTGAACACGCCGCCCCACATCAGCGTTGCCGCCAGATACACGTCGGGATGGAGCGTGAGCAGGGAATTGGTGGTTCCGCTATCGGAAAGCGCGAACCTCTCCTGATAGCGGAACCTGAAACTGTAGGCTTGGTCGCAAGGCCGGTCGAATGCGATTGTCGAGCCGTCTATCGACCATATTGACGGCCTCCCGTTGCTGTCCGAGTAGGTGAAGGTGCCTTCCGCCCTTGGCGTCAACATGCGCTCCCCGCCAGTATCGGACAGGAAAAGCGCAATCGGCTTCACCATCGAAAGCGAGGAAATATCGAGGGTTCGGGACAAGATTGTGCCTGCAAGCGTTGCATCCGTTTCTACCGGTGAAAGCTCGCGATTGAGCCGCGCCTCGGCAAGCGAGATGAAATCCTGCGCATTGCCAGCCACGTCGCCGCGAGCCATCCAGTCGGAAACGGCCTGCTGCAATTCGGTGTAATTGGTGATTGCCATTGACGCCCTCTCAGGCTTCGCAGCCGCCAGGCTGGCGCATCATGAACCGGTGCAGGTTGCCGGGGTAAGGCTTGTCGCCGTGGTGGGTCAGGTCGAGGTCGGGAACGATCCACAGTTCCTCGCCCATGCCCTCCCAGCGCTTGGAAAAGGCGTAGTCCTCGCCCATCCAGACACCATCGAGAGCGCCGTGGTTGAACAGGTCCACCGACTTCCGGTCATCTCCGAATGTCAGATGCGGATAGGCTTTCGCGAACCATTCCACCGCCTCCCTTGAGATTTTCAGGAATCCGGCAGGAACGCGGTTGGCCTTGAAGCATCCATCAGGACGAAGCACGGGGCGCGTGTCGGCGTGGACATGCCAGCCGCCCATGTACTCCTCGTCATCCTTCTTGAAGCGGTACGTTCCGGCTACAACATCGCCCGGAGTTTCAATCAGGGTCAGAAGATCGGCGGGACGCCACGAAAGGTCGTAGTCGAGATAGACGACGATATCCGCGCAGGCATCCATCGCTTTCCTGAGCAGTTCGGCCCTTGCCCCCGAAATGTACGGGTTGCCGAGAACCTGTGTGAGCTTGTGGTCTACGCCAGCCCCGTCGAGGACCGGCACGGATGCCTCAAGCGCGGCGATGTATTCGGGACGCGGCCCCGCCAGCGACGGGGTCGCGAACACGACTTTCATTCAGGCCGAGCCCTTCCACGCCTTGAGGCCTTCGAGGGTGTTCATCACCTCAAGAAAAGCCGCATGATGGGCAGAGGTCCATGCGCTTGCCGAAACAAGCGAAGTAGCCTGCACCGAGGAAGAACGCTGCACAGCGGGCGTGCCGCCGTAGAGTGCAACCTTGTCATCGGACTGACCGAGTACGACGCCATCAGCGCCGCCGTCTGAAAGCTGCTTTACAGCCATCGGGATATCCTTTCAGGGATTAAGAAAAGAGGGAAAGAGGGGCACTAGGCCCCTCCAGATCAGGTTGAGCCGCTGATGCGGTGCGCGAGACGCGGGTCGATGGTCTTGACGCCGTAGAGCACGTCGAGACGCCATGCGCTTTCGTCGTTCACACCGTCATAGACGGGGATGACGCGAACGCTGGTGCCCTTGTACGTCTGGCGGGACACGTCCACCGCGCCCGGAGGCGAGATGAGCGGGACCGACACAAGCGCGAAGGCGTTCTGATGGAACATGAGGTTCTGGCGATAGCCAGTCCCGCCCGTGCCGATCTTCGTGATAGCCTTGCCATCGGTCGGAGCCGCAGACACGTTCTGGAACGCGCCGGTCGGGATGATCGGAGGCGAAATCTTGATCGCCGTATCACCCGAGGCCGTCACAGTATCTTCCATGACCACGAACTGCTTCTTGAACGCCAGAGTGGCTTTCGTGACGGGATTGACCGCGTACACATCGGCAATCTCCAGCACGTCGCCCTTCTTGAGCGTCGAAGCGTCCCAGCCGTCCGTGGACAGGTACATGTAACCCGTATCCTTGGTGGCCTCGTAGGTCGTGGACAGCACGCCCTGACCCGCGGGGGCATCAGTCACCGCCGAAGCGGTAGCCGCTGCACCCACGGTGTGCGTCGGGACGTTCTGCGACATGTACGTGTCAACGCCGCCGATCTCGCCAAGGGAACCCTTGCGATAGGCACCCTTGGCCACGTCCTGCATATACAATGCAGTCTGCGAACCCAGCAGGCCCCAATGATCAGCCGGTGACAGGACCGCAACGCGGCCATCGGTCGGATTGGCGTACTCGTCCATCCGCTCCGGGCCTTTTGCGAAATCGGCATAGGAGTTGATGGGAGGAGTAGGCGTACCCACCCAGGACGGAATGTCCTTGTAGAGGGCCATCAGGTCGGTGTCGATCTGGTTGGCAAGCTGGATCATCGCCGGCTTGATGACGCGCTCGGAAAGCTCTCCGATCTTCAAGGTCAGGTCCTGCGACGTGAACTTGAAATCGACGCCCTTGCGCTTGTCAACGGTGATCGTGGTCTTGCCTTCGACCACTTCCTGCACGTTCATGACGGCACCGTCACGGACGGTGAAGTCGGTCGGCTTGCGGATAGAGATGGTTTCACCCACCTTGTAGCCGTTCACCTTCTTGTCGAACTCGTTTTCGTAGCCGCGAAAGACCTTCTTGGCCATCACGAGTTCGTTGTCGAGGATCATCACCGCTTCCTTGGCGATGATGTCAGCAGTCAGCACAGTCTGTGCCATTGTCATGCTCCATCGGGCGGCTCGTGGCCGCGCTGGGACTGGACGTCATCCGACGTTCAATCAGGGGTTTTAGGGATCAGGCCCCGCGCCCTGCCTTTCGGGCAGCCGCATATTCCTCCATCGACATTTCGGTGAGGGACTTGCGGGCGGCCGGCGTCGAGCGGCCACCGACAACCCGGAGGGGTTCGGTGGGCTTGGCTTGAGCCGTTGGCTTGGGGGCCGGTTTGTTGAGGACTTGCGCGCCGATCCGGGCGAGGTAGATCATCTCGTAGATTCGAGGGTCCATCGTGTTCCGCAACTCGTCCTGGCTGATGCCCTTGGAGAGTGCGAAGTCGATCACCTGCTTGTCGGTATCGGGCGTCCAGCCCTTGAGATTGGCTTTCACGTGTTCGTGCGTTTCCTGCATGCGCTTGGCAATCGCTTGCTGCGCATCGGCAGTACGCCGTCCTTCGTGCTGTTGGATCGAGGCCTCCAACTGGCCTTTCTGGTCGCGGAGATGCTGGGCGTAGTTCCATGCCGCGTCAGCTTCCAACGGATCGCTTATGCGATGCTGCTGGTATGCTGACCAGTCGTATTCCTTGAACCGGTCCAGTTCCTTCGTCACCACGCGAAGGTCCGCCCGCGCATCAAGATATTCCTCGCTGGCAGTGAATTGCTGGTCGAGACGCTGCGCGCGTTCGTCCAGTTCCTTGCGTAGCGCGGAAGTCTCCTGCGTCTTGCGCGTGTAGTCGGCATGCATCAGCACGCCGTCTTTCAGCCCTTTCGGGCCTCTCACCTTCTTCCCGTTCCAATCGAATTCTTCCGAATCGTCATCTTCGGGTTGAATCTCATCCTCAACGTCCTGATCTTCATCAGGCTCATCGAGGTTTACGGGCTCATCAGCCTCCATTTCCGGTTCGATTGCAGGGGCTTCCTGTTCTACTTCGGCAATAGATTCCTGTTCGCCGTCCATGTGCGCACTTCCTTTCGAGATTGGTGCAGTTTTGCGCCGTTACGTGGCGCGACCGTCCATCAGGCTACGAGCAAGAGGAATTCGGCGTCTGCCTCGTCCTCGTCTTCCTCGATCCTGCGAATGAGAGCCGCCCGCATTTGCATGTGGAGCCGGCTGATAATGTCGTTGATGACCGT
>Ga0172380_10006717_pt1 | contig 13233 bp, 7 predicted proteins | sample Leawe162metaG_FD_119747 | JGI IMG/M metagenome (GOLD analysis project Ga0172380, IMG submission 119747) | Leachate microbial communities from a municipal landfill in Southern Ontario, Canada - Leachate well 162 metaG | ecosystem: Engineered > Solid waste > Landfill > Unclassified | place... | reverse complement strand
CAGCCGGAACAGTCGGTGCCCACCGCATTCGCAGCCGCCGCGGTCGCGGGCTGCCCGTTCCTGCTTCGTCTCGACACCGGGGAGAGCCGCGGACGAGGCACCGCCGCGGTGACCACCTCCGTCCGAGGTGTGGGCGGGGGCGATGTGAAGCTCGCAGCGCTGCTCGGTGCCGTCGCGGGCACCCCGGACGTGCTCTCTGTGTTGCCGGTCGCCGTCGTCGGTGGGGCCGCGGCGGCGCTGACCCTGGCCTTCGTGCGTCGAGGCGGCGGCGCGATTCCCTATGGGCCATTCTTGGCCGCTGGCGTCTTGCTTGCGATATTGTGAGCGCATCTGGCTTGGATATCAGCGCTGATCGACCAGTGCCAGGTGGCTGGTGCCGATGTGAAAGGCGATCCAGCGAAATAGGCCGTCGGGACTCCCGGCGGAAGCTCCGGTGCGGGCTCTACCCGGGGATGGTCGATGGCAACTGATGATTGGCCGACTAAACGGCTTTCGGTAACGAATCTCCGCCTGGACACGAAGAACCCTCGCCTTGGCCGTGAGGTGTCAGGTCGTGCACCACGCGAGATCATTCAATACCTGTTCGATCATGATAAGGCGTACGAAGTTGCCGAGCTCATAGCGAAGCATGGTTACTTCCCCAGTGAGCCATTGATCGCCGTGTGGGAGGACAACCACCACGTCGTTGTCGAGGGGAATCGCCGACTCGCGGCGTTGAAGGCCCTGCGCGAACCTGGCTTGCTAGAAGGGGCGGTTCAACGTCGCGTCGAGCGACTGTCTCGTGCAGTCGCGATATCGACCGTACCGGTCACCGTTGCGCCGAGTCGCAAGGATACGGATCGCCTGATAGCAGTGAGGCACATTGGCACACCTGTTCTGGCTTGGCAACCAGAGAGTCGGGCTAGTTTCATCCTCGACAAGCTCAACGAGGGGTACGACAACGAATCACTGACCGACGATCTGGGCTTCACACCCACGCAAATCCAGGAAGCTCGTCAGATACGGGCACTCGCGGACATGCTCGGATCGCTCCCGCTTGACGAGGACGTGAAAGCAAAGATAGCGAGCCCCCGCGGGAGTACATTCTCGGCATTGCAGCGCGTCTTCGATTCGTCAGTTGGCCGCGGTTATCTGCAGGTCGATACCGACAACGAGCATGGCTTTCGCGGGAACACCACGCGAGCGGAGTTCGTGCGCGGCGTGAGCAGGTTGGTGGCGGATGTCGCACTCGGGAAGGAAACAACCCGCAGTCTCAACACGAACGATGACATCAAGTCATACTTCGAGGAACGGAACCCTGAGGCTCGCGTTGCAAAGAAGCGGGGCTCGTTCGTCCCCGCTGACGTGATCGAGGGCAAGTCTGTCGCCTCTGCTAGCCCCACCGGCAAGCCTGCTCAGAAGCGGTCGCGGTCGAAGCAAGTGAGCGCGAGTGTCCTGCCACGCGACCTCAAGGTTCGCTACGGACACGATCGCCTGGTCGATATCAGAAACGAACTCGCGAAGTTGAAGCGAGACGATCATCCCAATGCGGGGGTCGTGTTGCTGCGGGTCTTCCTGGAGCTCTCAGTCGTCGACTACCTCAAGCGAACCGGGGAGCTCCCTGCCCTTATCGACCGGCTCGAGAAGAAGAACGGCCGGAAGTCGCGATTCGATGCACCCGAGATGGGCGAACTCGCAGTCGAGATCAAGCGAATCGCGAAGGCTCGTTTGACCAAGTCGGAGGCCGAGGGCGTAGCCAAGGCGCTCACACCCAATGCAGGTGCGGCTTTCAACATAAGCGATCTGCATGCGTTTGTGCATCGCCCATCATCTCTTCCAACCGGTCGGGACATCCAGCAGTTCTGGCTCCTGACGGAGCCGCTCTTCCGACTGATGCTGGAGCGCGAAGCTGAAGGTTCGGAGAGTTGAAGACCGCGAGTCCGCTCCGATATCCCGGCGGCAAGGCAACGATGTCGAGCGTGCTCAGCCAGATCCGGCGGCTGAATGGGCTTGGAGCTCATGCGATCGCGGAGCCCTTTGCCGGGGGTGCGGGAGCGGCGCTGACGTTGCTCTATCAAGAAGAAACCCACGAGATATACATCAACGACGCGGACCCGGCGATTCATGATTTCTGGTGGGCAGCAGTGCACCGCCGGCATCTCTTGCTCAAGATGCTTCACGACACCCCTGTAACTATGCCCGAGTGGGAACGGCAGAGAGCGATCTACTACGGGAACGGAACACATCGAACCTCAAGGTTGCGGCGCGGGTTCGCTGCGTTCTACCTAAACCGATGCAACCGCTCCGGCATCATCATGGGCGGTGGAGCCATCGGCGGGATCGAGCAGAATGGGATCTGGAAGCTCGATGCAAGGTTCAACAAGACTACGCTCGCCGAGCGGCTAGAGAAGATTGGGGAGTACGGCGAGCGGATCCATGTCTCAGGGCTAGATGGACTCGACTTCATCAATAACGCAGACAAGGGCAGCACATTCTTCTTCGTCGATCCGCCGTACTTTGCCAAGGGTGAGTTGTTGTACCTGAACGGACTGGACGAGCAGTACCACGCAGCTCTAGCGGACCGACTTCATGGGATGTCCGATGGAGCATGGGTTCTCACCTACGACGATTGTCCGGAGATTCGGGAGATGTACGAGGGGTGGGCCGCTATCCGCCGGTTCGGTCTGCGCTACGCGGCGGCTGAACGACGCAGCGGTCGCGAATTGATCATCACGCCCCGTTGGATGCAGCTTCCGGCCTCACAGAACTCCAACGCGATCACCTGGTAGTGAGAATGGGCAACTGCCGTCGCTGAATGACGAGGCTGAATCTGGGGCGAGGGTCTAAGGCTGGTCAGCGATCCCTGGGCTCGGCGTTTCTTGCATCACCCGCGGGAAATGCGTGAACGCTGGTCTCCGGCCGGGACTTATGCGACAGCGGCGGCCGTCCATGCAGCGCACCTGGCGCTGAGATTCGCCCGAAGCCCGGCCAATGACTTCGCTATACGGAGACGATCGAAAAGCAGGCGCCGCTCGCCGATGGCAGCCGCCATCCAATCGTCGTCCTCGAGATGCATCGGCACGAAGAACGCTAGCAATGGGGACATTGCTGGCGGTTCCTGAAGCCACATCCTACAGAAGTCAACTGGCTGCAGTTCATTCACTTTGCCAGGCCAGTTGCGACCTGTCGCGCATTGCCCGAAGACGCTCACTTGATTCGAGCGACCATCACCGAAAGGAACCCAAGCCACGATGTCGAGCTTTGCGTCTCTGACTGTTGCCGTCAGCGGCTTCGCAACCTTGCAGCCCCTGCCTTCCCCCATCGACAGGCAAAGGTCTTCGATCGCCGCGTGAAAGGATTTCGCGGTGCTTCGCCTGGGCGATCCGAAATCGTACGACCGCACCGCCGGCGCTCCACCCAAGTGCTGGACCAGAGCGTCTGCGCTCACCAACTCGAAGAGCTCGGCCCCGCTTTCCGGCGCGTTGGGGATCTTGAGCCCAAACTGCGTCAGTGCGGACAGGAATACATAGGGCGAGGCGACCGCGTGCTCGTTCGCGGTCAGTACCCCGTTGCCGACGGTGAACGGGTAGTCCGGGCCGAGGTAGGTTGCTCTAATCTCGAGTTGAGCAAAGGCAGCGTCGGCGAGCACTTCCAGCTCATCAGCCTCCTGCTCGACCGCCTCATCCAGCGGGCGAGCGTCGTCTGCTGCGTCTGCAATCCTCGCCGCATCGATTGTGCCGGAGCGGCGGATCGCCGTCATGAGGTCGTGTCTGGAGCTGTTCGAATCCAACGTCGTAACCGCGATGAGCTCGAGCCAGTCAGCGAGATCAGTGGGATCGGCCGACGCGGCCGGGGCAAGAATAGGTGGCACCGATCATGATCTCCGAGGGCGTCGACGCCCCAAGACGATCTTCTGCATGTCTTCGTCGAGTGCTGTAGCGAGATCGAGGATCTGCTCCATCTCTCGCATGAGGTCGGTCTCGCCGCTGAAGCCAGTCACGACCTTCCCTCGCGCCTCTTGCAGCGACTGCTTTGCTTTCAGTAGCGCCTCACGAAACAGCGCCGTATCACCCCGAGCGATGTCTACTGCAATGGCGAGGCTGTACCCAGCTCGTAGGGCCGCAACACCTTCGTTCGACTGGAGGGCCTCATCCAGGAGACGTAGGTCGGGGTTCTGACTCTTGATGAGTGCAGGCTTGCCGCGTGCTTCGTCCCCCCACAGCCAAACGCATAGCTCACCGAACTGCTTCAATTTCCCCCGGGGGATCGGCTTCTCTTTGGGAGGTTCAAGCGGAGAAACGCCCGTGAACGTTCCGATGCCCGGATAGTCGAGGCCCGTGTAGAGGTGCGAGAACGAGAAGTGCCGACGAGATCGTTGGCCGCGGTCGTAGACACCCGCTTCCTGCGCCTGCCTCAGTGCCATGTACGCGCGATACAGGCGAACGACGGTCGAGTGATAGTCGCCGATCGTGCGCGATACCTCGGCTAGTTCAGTGCCAAGCTCATTCTTAACCCATGCGATGTACTCGGCCTTCGCGAACGAGTCCCAAGCCTGCGGCCCGTTGACGTGCTTGAAGCCGATGTACCGCCAGATCTCATCTCTCTGGCAACGGATCACCGGCAGCTGCGCGAGTTCCCGGACTCGCGCAGGAGACAACTTCGGAAGGTCCGCCTTCAGCCGCTTGCGCAGAGACGCGTCCCGGAGCAAGCGAACCGCAGCGAGGCGTCGGTTGCCCTCAACGACAACGAGCTTCCCGCCCTCTGCCGCAACGAACAGTGGCTCGTATTGAAAGAAGCCGTTCTGAGCGATAGAGAGCGCGACCTCGTCTACGGAGTACTCGCGCCAAAGGACCTCGAGAATCTGCGGCTCGGTGAGATCGGTTCCAATCTCCTGGATCCGGGGATTCTTCGCGTCAAGATGCAACTCGTCGACCGAGACTAGCTCTGGGACGGGAAGAGCCGCTGCGGATTGTGCGGGAGCGTGGGCGCGGCTGATCATTCTGTGTTCCTCGGTTCTCCGGGAGTCTACCAGCCAATGTTGCGGCGCCAAACGGCCGTGGAGCGGACTCCGTCCGGCTACCGGGCGCATGTCAGGTCGTGGCGGACACGGACGGCTCCCGGGCCACATCGATCCTCGACATCCCTTTCAAGCAGACGTGCAGCTCATGGGCTAGCGGAACAATGCGGCCCATGGCCGGAGCAGATCCCACATTCCGATCGGTGTAAGAACCCGCAGTCCAGTCACCTTCTCGATGTGCTGTGAGTTCTTTGGGAGACGGCTTTCGACCGTGAGAAACGCATCGCAGTTGAGCGCAAGGGCGTCCGCCAAGAGTGCTCGGTCACCCTCACTCAGATAACCGAGCGAGGCCGAGGTCATCACCAGTCGCGCCGGGAGCTCGCTGCGGATGTCCGCTGCTTCGAATGCTAGCCAGTAGTCGAGCAAGTCATACGCCCAACGTAAGTATGACGAATCCTGGGCTCGTCCAACCTCCGCAAGGCTGTTCTCTGACAAGGCGAACTCGAACGATCCGCGCTCCGAAACCTGCAGAATCGCACGCAGCGCATCGAGCTTTGCTTCACCAAGGGGGTCAAGGCGGATCGGGTCCTTGTGAGGCAGGGACTCGTTCTCGTATAAGAATCCGCCGTACCGGTGCATTACCTGAAGAACGCACGAGTCTAGAAAAATTCGCTGGGGAACGTCATCGAGCAACACGGGCTCTCCTCGTGCCAAATCGTGTTGGATTGGCATTCCTGCGCTAGCGGGATCGGAGGGCGGCGAGAACTTCATCTTGCGCCAACGCGATCCAGCGTATCCGCTGTATCGTTCACACCCCGCCTGGCTCAGTCGCGCTCGAAACCTGAGCCCTGCTCGAACTTCAACGTGCGCCCATTCTCCGTGACCGTCCGCACGATCTGCTCGGACGCTCCGCCGGGGAGACGCGCTTCGATGTCGAGGGTGACGGTCACCTCGGCACCGGCGAGCCCGATGAGGTGCGCCAGGACTTCCTCGGCGATCTGGCTTGCATCACGGCCGGCACGCGCGGGGTCGAGCCGCACGGTGCCGTGGTAGCGCCGAGGTAGCGCGCTCGACGGGACGCCCACCGGGGGGGACCCGCTTGGACTGCCGGACGGACCGGGGCCTGGCTCGGGATCGCCGCTGCCGCCGGGAGGTGCTGGTGCTGGCTCCGGTGCCCGTTCCGCTTCGAGCTGGCGGTGGGCGAGGTCGGGCTTGACCAGCAGTCCAGGGTCATCGTGCGCGATCGGTACCTGCTGGCCGCCGCGGAGCCCGCGGTAACGGCCGGCACCCTCGTCGTATGACTCCGCGTAGGCAAACGTGTCCATCTGCCACGTGAGGTACGCGACGCCTGACCGCAGCGCCTCGGCGAGCACACGCGGCTGCGGAATCCTCGGTAGATAGAGCTGCTGGGCGAAGTCCTCGGTGAGTTGGCGAATCGGAACATGGTCGCCTCGCCAGAGCGGGATACTGTCGAGGTACTTCCGCACGATGGTGGCGCCGAGTGACGTGACGAGCAGGTCGTCGTTTCGCAACTTGCGGCTGGCTCGAACCGCCAGTGGATCGTTACCGGTGAGGCGCGAAGGCTTCCATTCTACCGACGACTGCGGGTCTTTCTGGCTGGGGACGAGCACCCACTGGTAAGTCTCAGGAATGCGCGCGGCGACGGCGCTGTCCGCCGCAGCCTTCTGCTGCTCGGCTTGTCGCACCTGACTCGGTGCGAGTTCGAGTTCGCTCTTCTCCTCGACGATGGATTGCCACGCGATGAACTTGCGCAACGCCTCGTCAAGGTCCTGCAGGCGTACCTTGTCGGCCGCGAGGAAGACCAGCGTGTTTCGATAGATGCGAGGCGCACTGCCGCGTGAGTCGAGGATCGCCTTCGCGGCGGCTTCCGCCTGGTCGCCCTCCTTCGTATACGGCTGCTCGATGTCGAGGACGACAAGCTTCGTTTCCAGGTCATCGGGCACGTCTGCGCCGCTCCGCGGGAGCAGATGGATTCGCGTGAAGTCACCGCGCTTAGCGTCGTCGCGCGGCTTGAAGCCGAGGTCGAGTTCGAGGCGGCGCATCAGTTCGGTCTGTAGCTTGCCTGTCGTATCGCGCTCGAGCTCAATCGCCCGGTCCTCGGCGAGCTTGGTGACGGTCGGTTGTGTCGAGTACCAGTAGCGCGCGCCGTCTTGGTAGAGGTAGGTCGCGGAGGCGGCAAGCCGGCGTACGGCGTCCCCGAAGACTTGCGGCGACTCGCCCGGCATTACGCACCCAAGACGCACGCGGCGATCTTCCAGACCACGCTGCGCAGCATCCGAGGTTGGGGCGGAGCCAAGATAGATCGTCCGCGCTACGCGACGCGTCGCGTTCAGCTTTCCGAGGTTGGTCACCTGGCTGTCGATCTGGAGCGGAAGCGAGTTAGACCCATCCACGTCGCGCGCGATGATCGGCACCCAGTTGTCGGACAGGTAGCGCGTCAACTCGAACTGAACGCGCGAGTCGTCGATCGGAATCGTGGATGGCAGGATCAGTGGGTTGCGGTCGCCCTTCTCCCAGAGGCTATGGATCACCGCGGCCATGAGGCGCAGGACGCCACGGGTCCGCTGGAACTTCACCAGCGTCGACCAGTCTGTGTAGAGGCGATCGAAGATCTCCGGATGGATCGGGTATGCGGCCTGGATGCGCTTCTCGTAGTCGGCGGTCGTGCATTCCGGAGGGAACTCGCCCTTCTGGGACTGGTAGAGCTCCATGAAAGCCCGCGCCGTGAGATCGCGCTGCCTGTAGGCGTCGGGCCCAGGAAGAGTCTCGAACAGCCGCCGCCGCACAATCTCGAAGCCCTCTTCGGCGCTGGCAGGACGCCACGAAGACTCGACGCGGCCCACAACGTTGCGGAGGCGGTCGAGCGCCTCGCGGCCACGAATGCCACCCACCTCCACATCGTCAGCCTGGGTGTGCGGCGAGCCCGCGGTATCCGAGGCGGGAAGTGAAATCAGGAGCAGGCAATTCCGCGCTGCCTTCGCGGACTCTGTGAGCGCCTGCGCGAACGTGAACTGTGTCTCGAACGTGCCACCGGGAAGATCGGGGGCATCATGAAGCTGGCGCGCGTAGGCGACCCATTCGTCCACAAGGATGAGACACGGCCCGTAGTCGTTGAACAGCTCGCGTAACGTGTCCCCGGGGCTCGTGGCCTTCTCGTCATCCGCAGCGACTCGCGCGTATGCCTCGGCACCGCCGAGCTGGTAGGCGAGTTCGCCCCAGAGCGTCCGAACGACCGTGCCGTCCGGCTTAGTCGTCGGATTGCCGGGTGAAAGTTTGTTGCCGACGAGCACAACGCGCTTCGCCGTCGGCAATTCAGTCACGCCGGCCTCAGCCAGCACGGCGTCGATGCCGGCGAGATCGCTCGCCTTCGCTCCAGAGAAGAGGTGGTACAGCGCGAGCATCGAGTGCGTCTTGCCGCCACCGAAGTTCGTCTGGAGCTGCACGACGGGGTCACCGCCCTGCCCAGTAAGGCGCTGCACACCGCCCACGAGGAGACGTTGGAGGCTCTCTGTGAGAAACGTGCGGCGAAAGAACTCGGCCGGGTTGCGGTACTCGTCTGTTCCCTCGCCGACATGGACCTGCCACAGATCGGCGGCGAACTCGGCCTGCTGATACCTCCCGCTCGCCACATCGGCGTGTGGGGTCACGACCTCTCGCCACGGCTTAAGGTTGCCTGCCGCGGCGCCCTCAATGAGCGTGCCGCCGGCCTTCCGCTTCTCGCTGCGGGTCTGCTCGTCGAAGCGGACACGGAGGAGTTCCGCTTTCATCTGGGTGACTTCTTCGGCCTGCGGTGCAGCAGATACAGCGGTGAGAAGCCGCTCCACCGAGTCGAGGACGCGGTAGGTGTCGTCGCCGGAGAACGGCTCCTGGTGCGCCCACTTGTTCCGCCAGTCGCGGAGTTCCTGCACCATCGAGCGCTCCGCGCGGCCGAGAGTGCGCTGGAAGATGTTGTTCCAGGCTTCCCACATTAGCCGGAGCAGGGCGGCGACATCCCAATCACCGATCGCCTTGCGCGCGACCGTCGGGTCATCGAGATAGCGTGTGACGTCCGTGTCGGCAGACTCGCGCTCGACGTATGGCGCGAGGCCGTCCCTCAGAAGTTCAAGCGCCTTGCCGACGCGGTCGCGGTTCGTGATCGCCATGCTGCTGCTCCTACACCCCGTCCAGCCCCAGTGCGGCCTGCTGTTCGACCGGCACTGCCGAGGCCTGCTCACGTGCAAGACGGACGATCTCAGGCCACGACTGGACGAGGCCGTTGTAGGCCAGCGCATCGGACGAGCGCCTTTTTCGGTTGCTTAGGACGTAAAGGTGATAGGCCAGCTCGCGAGCCGTTTCGGCGGTACTGCCGAATCTTGCTACCAGAGCCGCGGCAGCCGGTTCCCCTCCGGACTCCAGATGCCGGATCAGTTGATGCGTCATCTCCCATACGGTGAGGCGCGGATCGGCAGCGGGATCCCAATTGGGGTTGAGTTCGGAAGGCTTCTTGAGTCGCACCTTGCCGCGTCCAGAGATCAGGATGCCGGAGTCGCCCCCCATCGCGTCGATGCTCGTAACCTTGGTTTTTGAAAGTTGCTCGGCGACACCGTACTCACCTTCGGTATAACCGAACTGTTCGAACCAAGTCACGGCCCATCGAGTGTCAGGATCGAAGTCGCCTTCGAGAGCCTCGTCCAGCGTCGTGCTAATAAGCGTCAGCGCCTCTCGCACCGACATTTTCGTGCCGTCGGCATTCAACACCTCCCGATGGCGGGTGAAGATACCCATCCCAGGGCCGAGGGAAGCCTGCTCCAAATCCACGGCTGCGATGTTGCTGCGTTGGAGGTGCTTCAGAGCCTCCGGTAGCTCCGCGCGCAAGAGATCCTGGAATTCACGCCGAGTGATCGATGGCGCGTCGTTGGCTCGCGGATGACAAACGAGAACGATGCTAGACGCCAGAGCGTTCGTGCCCATGCCGATGATTCGATGCTGCTGTTCGCTCCGAAGGGGCCACGTACCGCCGATCGTAAGACCGGCGCGCGCGACGGCATCGAGGAATGTCTCCCAACCGGTACTGATGGTTCCTTCGGTATCTGTCGTCTCCGACTGCTTGTAGGCGTAGTAGATCGTGACCGGGAATGCCGGATGCGTCTGCCCCGCAATTCGGTGCATCGCCTCGGTCATCCCAGCCAAGAAGAATCCCTCGGCGTTTGTTCTCCCACCATGCCTATATGGCGTCGCGACCAACTCTTCCGTCTTCGGAACTGCGAGTGTTTCAAATAGGCTCGGGAAGACTGTACGAAGGGTGCGTCGCAACCACACGTAGAAGAAGTCGGAGAGGTCGGCATATCCGATGTTGTCGTAGTAGGGCGGATCGGTCGAGACGACTCGCCCTGACGCGAGCGATGTTGTTGCTGCGTCCTGTTGTAGAGCCGTACCGTTCCCCCGTTGAGGGAGTTTGACGATACAACTCGCTATGAACGAAACGGCGGGACCGAACCCGCCGACCGTGTCCTGCAGGATCCCGGCCTCCGGGAAGTCCCACGTCATCGCGATCACTTGTTTGCCGAATAGGTTCATCACCTTCTGATTGCCCGGAACCCACCGCGTACAAGAATTCGAGAAGTCTGCGCATCGATCCACTGCAAAGGCCAGGTAGACCGACACGGCTTGGCTGTACGCCAGCGCGCCAGTGCCCCCCGCGTCGAGCGATACCTCGTCGTCCGGGAGCCCGGCGACAAGCGCATCCTGGTATGCCCTCTCCCGTGCCTCGCTGACGAGATCAGAGAACGTGCCAAGGGCTACCAGTTGGCGGGGCGTGAACAAGTCGCCGAATGTCTTCAAGCCGTACTGGACGGTCCAGAAGTTCCGGGGATCATCCGGAAGTGGGGACTCAGGCTTCCAGTCGACTTTCGCTGAAGCTGCCACTGCTTCGTGCTCTGGCGTAGGGCCCAGATAGACCCGACCACGGTCCCCTTGAGCAACGATCGCCATGAGCCTGGCGCCCATCCGCCCGGCGGTGCCTTCCGCCTTGATGTAGTCACCAGCGATAGGCGTGTCGGACATGATGCAGCGGAAATTCGCTCCGCGGGCGAGTTTGGTGCCGGCCTTCGCTGCTTCCACGTCCGAGGGTTCACCGACTTTGACCGTAAACCGATATGAATCGCCATGGATCACGGGCTGAACATAGGCTTGCTTCCCTGATTGGGTAGAGAGCATGAACGAGGATGCAAGCGGTACATCGACGTGATGAAACGCCGGATTTGGGCTCTTCACGGTTCGTGCCCATAGCCAGGCGATCACGGTCAGCTTCCGGCCGATGTATGGAGCGAGGTCAGTACGCCCCTGCGCCATATCCGCCGTCACGAGGATCTGTGGATACAGGTGGCCGATGCGCGTCTGGGCCTCGTCACGCATCCAGTGGCCGTAGTGCTGTACGTCCTCCGCAACTCCCTGCGCCCCACGCCATGTCTGCCGCATGAGCCGCTGCTCGCCTCGGGCCTTCGGGTTCACCGGCGGCTGATCCGCGAACCTCGGCGGGATATCGATCATCGCCTTGTTGATGAGTACGGCAACGGGGTTCAAGTCGGAGGCGTATGCCTCCAAGCCCATGCGTTGTGCTTCGACCGGAAGCGCACCACCACCCGCGAAGGGATCGTGGAACGCCGGCAGAACGTCGCGGTTAAACAGCTCCTTCGCCCGGGGATGATCGGCGTTCTCCGCGCATGCTCGACGCCAGGACTGCCAGATCTCCTCGCGTGCCCTCTGAAGAACGACCTCGTTAGCCGAATTCTCCCAAAGCACCAGCTCTTCGATGATTCGGAAGAGCCGCTGACGTTCTCTCTCCTGGGCCTTCTCGGTCGGGAAGAGATCGGGGTTAGCTGAAGGGTCGTCCACCATCTGCGCAAAGATCACCGCACGCGCTGCCGCCAGCGGTCGTCGCGCCCACCAGAGATGCAATCCACGAGGATGCGCCCCGATCCCGGGCATCTTTTCGTGTGCCGACGCCTTGTTGATGGCGTCGAGCGGCAGTGCCACCTCGATCAGCTTCTTCTTCGCGGTCACCTGGTCCTGTGTCATGCGGCGCTCCGCGGCATTGCCGTCAAGGCAGCTGAGACGACGGGGTCGGTGGTCGCTTGGTCCAGCCCCAGATTGGTGTTGTGTACGACCGTCTGCGCCTGCGCAATGGCAGTCTCGGTGAGGCGCTGGAAGAGTCCCGTGATCACCACTTCGAGATCCCCAAGCCCCTCGAGAATCATCGCCTGGATCGTCGCGTAGATCGGCTGGGCAGATTCGAGCGCTGTCGTCTCCAGATGTCCCAGCATTCGTACCTTCATTCCCGGCCCACGTTCATCCTTCGCGCGGTCGTAGGCCGGCTGCATCCGCTGCTTCGCGACCACCGGAACCTTCATCGCGAGTTCACTGCGCCTCTCGGTGACGCTGCGGGCAACGCTGCGTCCCACCTCATCAGCCAGCATGCTGACCTTCTGCTGGAACCAGGTCAGCTGATCGTCCATCGGGTTTTCGGTGAGTCCCGAGAGTAACTCTGCGGTCAGCGAGACCTGGGAGCAGAAGTTCTTCCCCGACTCCTGCACGCGGATCACAAGCTCGTCGGTGACCCGACCGAGGTCATCAGTGAAGTACGCCTCCCACGAAAGTGGCAGCTCCGCCAGGAGCGGTTCGGCCAGGTCACCGTTGAAGTCGTGAGACTTCCCCGTCGAGGGACTCCGGAACACCCCTTCACGTTGGACGATCGCCCTCAACGTTGACCAGTAGAGTCCTCGCCATTGTTCCGTCGTCCGCGCGACCCCCTGAACACTCGAATGAAAGAGCGGATCCAGCCGATCAAGGAACTGCTTCCGTCGGAGCTCCAGTTGCTGTTCGGCACGTTCGCGGTGCGTGGCGACGTTTCGCGCAAACTCCTCGCCCTGCTGGCGAAATCGGGCACGAGCCTCCTCCGCCCGTGGGGAGTGCGCTTCTCCTCTCGCCTTGAAGTAGAACTCGATCTCGCGTTCGAGCTGCGCGAGGCGAACCCGGGCCATGCGCGCGTTGAACTCGCTCCCCGCTTCACGACCAATCTCAGCGAGATGTTCGCGAACGGCGGGAATGCCGGTGGCGTCCTCATCGTCGAGCCCGTAGTCGCTGCGGAGACGCCCGACGCCGGCTAGACGGTTGTAGGCCTTGGCGGACGTCGCATGCACACGGACGTTCCGCGCCAAGTCGATCATTCGCTGCTGGGT
>Ga0172380_10006716_pt1 | contig 13239 bp, 13 predicted proteins | sample Leawe162metaG_FD_119747 | JGI IMG/M metagenome (GOLD analysis project Ga0172380, IMG submission 119747) | Leachate microbial communities from a municipal landfill in Southern Ontario, Canada - Leachate well 162 metaG | ecosystem: Engineered > Solid waste > Landfill > Unclassified | place... | reverse complement strand
GCTGACTTTGCTGCTGTGCATGCCCGCTGCCGCGGATGACTTGCTGATGGCGCGCGCGAACCGGATGTTTCCGGAGGCGATGACCCTGCTGCAATCCGCCATTTCCTCGCGCGGCTATACGGTCACGCGCCTGCAGCAAGTGAACGAAAACCTGCAGCGGCGCGAGTTCCAGAGCGATATGTATCGCGTGGTGTATTTCGGCAAGCTCGAAGAGGTCAGGCGGGCGACGGCAAGAAACCCGAATCTGATCCCGTTTTTGCCGCTTAATATCACGATCTTTGCGGAAGGCGATCAGAGTATTCTGGTGGCAAGCCATCCGCAAATACTGCAGGAGTTCTTCCCCGACCCCGAACTGAAAGCGCTTTTCGAGCGCTGGGAAAAAGACATGGTGGACATCATGGACGAGGTGCGCGAAGACAAATAGCTGTTTTCTTCCGCGTGGCGCCCAGCCAGGATGCAGCCGCCCTATAGCCCATCGCCTGGTCATGGCCACACCGGCACGCCCTATACGCACGAAACATACGCAGCCCCGGCTATGCCAGTGGCGGCATGAATCAAAAGGAAGGGCGGCATGAGCGCTACATCGGTACGCGGACACCATTGGCGAGCCCTGTTTCTGGGCGCGCTGGTGGCCACGTTGGCGCTCTTTCCCGCAGCCCACTCGCAGGCCGGGCCGCCGGTGCGGATCGGCGTCCTCGCATTCCTCGGTTCCGAAGTCGCCTTGTCCGTCTGGTCCCCGGTGGTGGCGCATCTCGAAGCGGCCTTGCCGGAGCGGCGTTTTACCCTGGCCTATTACGACATTGCCGGCCTGCGGGAGGCCGTGCGTCAGCAGGAGGTGGATTTCGTGATTACCAACAGCGGTCAGTATGTGGCACTGGAAGCGGAATTCGGTGCCAGCCGCATCGCCACACTGGACTCGCCCGGTGTGCCTTCTCCCTTCCGGGCCATCGGCTCGGCGGTGATCGCCCGCGCCGACCGGCGCGACTTGAATGCGCTTCCCGATCTCAGAGGCAAGCGGGTGGCCGCTGTCAGTGAGGATGCGTTCGGCGGTTTCCAGGTGGCATGGCGGGAGTTCCGGCGCCAGGGCGTCGAGTCGGAGGATTTCGCGCGCCTCGACTTCCTCGGCTTTCCCATGCCACGCATAGTCACGGCCGTGGCCCGTGGCCAGGCCGATGCGGGGATCGTGCGTGCCTGCCTGCTGGAAGAACTGGCGCGCGATGGAAGCATCCGGCTCGCCGACTTCAAGGTGCTGTCGCCGCGCCGGGTGGAGGGCTTTGCCTGCGGCCTGTCGTCCGAGCTTTACCCGGACTGGCCCATCGCCACCCTGCGCCATACCGATCTGCGCCTAGCCAAGGGCGTGGCCACGGCGCTGCTGTCGATGCCGGCATCCCCCGCCGGATACGCCTGGACGGTGCCGGCGGATTACCAGGCGGTGCACGAACTGTTCCGGGATTTGCAGGTCGGCCCGTATAGCTACCTGCGCGAGAACACGCTGCAGGTGCTGGCGCGCCGCTACTGGCCATTCCTGCTGTTTTTTTTCGCCGCCCTGGCCGGCTGGGTGATGCACACCGTTCGTATCGAGCAGCAGGTCCACGCACGCACTGCGGCGCTGCGCGCGGCGCTGGCGCAGCGCGACGCGGCGGAGGCGGGCATGCGCGCCCATCGGGAGCAGCTCGATCATCTCTCGCGCCTGTCGGTCCTGGGAGAGCTGTCCGGGACGTTGGCCCACGAACTGAACCAGCCGCTGGCCGCGATCGGCAACTATGCGCAAAGCCTGGTGCGGCGTGTCGACAGCGGTCGCTATACGCCGGCGATCCTGGCTGAGGCGAGCCGGGAAATCGCCGCACAGGCGGAGCGCGCCGGCGGTATCGTGCGCCGCATTCGTGCATTTGCCAGCAAGCGGGCCGCAGTATGGGAGAAACGTCCTCTGGTCGAAGTCGTGCAAGAGGCGACGGCGCTTTTCGGCGCGATGTTGCCGGGCGCACCGCGCGTCGATATCGATGACCGCCTGCCGGTCGGTGCGGCAGTCGAGGCGGATGTCCTGCAGATGCAACAGGTGTTGCTCAATTTGCTGAAAAATGCCGCCGACGCCATGCAGGACCTGCCGCCTAACGAGCGCGTCATCGAGGTCACCCTGGAGCAGACAGGACACCACTACCGGATTGCCGTCCGTGACCGCGGCGCCGGTTTGTCGCCGGCGTCGGCACAGCGCCTGTTCGAGCCTTTTTTCACCACCAAGCCCGACGGCATGGGGCTTGGCCTGTCGATCTGCAAAACCATTATCGAGGCTCACGGCGGACGGCTGTGGGCCGAGGCCAACGCCGGCACGCCCGGCATGACGTTTATTTTTACCCTGCCCGCCGATGACCTCGTTCCTTGACCAAGCCCTGATCCATATCGTCGACGACGATGCGGCACTGCGCCGTTCCCTGGAGTTCCTGCTCGACTCGGTCGGCTGGCGCACCCAGGCCCATGCCAGCGCCGAAGCATTCCTGGCCGCCTACCAGCCGGGCGAACCCGGCTGCCTGGTGCTGGACATCCGCATGCCGGGCATGAGCGGGCTGGAATTGCAGCAGGTGCTGCGCGCCCAGGGCTGCACCCTACCGATTATTTTCATCACCGGCCACGGGGATATTTCGCTGGCGGTGCAGGCCATGAAGCAGGAGGCCTGCGATTTTCTGGAAAAGCCGTTCAAGGACCAGGTGCTGCTGGATGCGGTGACCCAGGCGGTGCGCCGCAGTTCCCGGCAACTGGCGGCGGAGCGGCGCCACGACCAGGCGCATGCGCTGCTGGAACGGTTGTCGCCGCGGGAACGGGAGGTGGCGCGGCGGGTGGCGCATGGCCTGCCCAACAAGCTCATCGCGCGTGAGCTGGATATCAGCGAAAAAACAGTCCATGTGCACCGTCAGCATGTGATGGAGAAGACGCACACTGGCTCCGCCGCCGAACTCGCGCGCCTGATGCTGCGGGCCGACCCGGCCGATCTGGATTGAAGGGGCCTGTAGGGAGAAGATCAGACTTGAACTGCAGATAGTGCAAGCTCAGGCCGCGCTTTCTCGGGCTGGAATCGGCCAGAAGAGACGGTCGGGTATATGTCAGAGAAGGTCCAGTTGCCTGCTGTTAGCAGACCTTCAACGTGCTAGCTCAGGGGCGCGGAGCGAGAGGGCGAATGCCCGATTGCGGAGCGTCCCCTGGAGCGGAAGGTTAGAACTCATTCCCATAGGTCATTGAGTTCAAGATGGGTTACATCATTCGCCGTAATTCGTGCGATGACAGGCCCATGCTCGACGAAGAGCACATCGAAGCTTGGGACTTGCAACCACCGATCTTCTAGGAGTGGACGTAAGTATGCGATTGCCTTCCCAAGATGAACATTGGGCAAAGGCAAGTTGTCGTAAACGGACAACCAGTTCTGATCAAACTTCTGAAACTCGGGGTGGGCGAGCTTGATCAGCTTCGCATCCACAACGCTCTGGATGAAAAGTGCCCATTCGTGTTCTGGGCCATCTCCTACCCAACCGTCGGAGGTTAGCTGGCTTTGACGCAAGAGGCCGCGCATCTCTTCTACATTGAGTTGCGGCGCACCCCAGCGAAAATGAGCCGGCTCCAGAAATACGTCTGAGAATTCGCGCTCGGCGAGAGCTGAGTAAGCAGCGTACTGTTCAGTGACCGCCTCCGTAACCTCTATCCCGACCTGGGTTCTTCCCGCATGAATTTGAAAGTCCGGGCGGTCACCGTGGTTTAGCGAGGCCGGAAAAGAGAGATACTTTTTATTGGCGAGAGTCGAGAGCAAGCGACATATTGTCCATATTTCAGTGTGATGAGTAGTCCGCCCGTCTGTTCGTGGCGGGACTGAAATATCAACGCGCCGAAGAGACGAGAGCAACTCATCGATTGTTGAAACGGACGATATGTTGAGGGCCATGCGCGTGAGTTCTAACAGTTATTCAAGAGCCCCATGGGTCCGGACATTTATTAATATAGAGACAGCTGTCATGGCGATCTATCTCAATGATTTTTATCGGCCTTTTCAGTGGCCGGTCTCTATATTACGTTATGAAAAAGGAGACCGGGCAATGGGCAGATTATGCTCCGATTTTGACTGGCCCAGTATGGGCGTGAAGCGAGGGATGCTGACTACAAAATGACCGCTTCAGGCCGCTTTTCAGCCGTTCAGAATTTTGGCTTGAGTGACGCATATGGGTCGATTTCAGACAAACCTCCCGGTCTTGCATCACCCCATTTCCTTTCCGCTACGCTGCCTGTTCCATGGGCACTATGTCCTGATTGATGCGCGAGCCATGTTCGGCAAGGGCAATCTTCATGTCGTAATCCGATTGCAGGCCAAGCCAGAACTCCGCGCTGGTGCCAAAGTAGCGTGCCAGGCGCAGGGCAGTGTCGGCGCTGATTGCGCGGCGTTCGCGTGCGATGTCGTTGATACGCGGTGCGGGTACGCGCAAGGCGATGGCGAGGGCGTTGGCGGAAAGTCCCAGCGGGATGATGAATTCTTCGCGCAGGATTTCACCCGGGTGAATCGGACGCATTCCATTGGTGACAGTCATCGTGGCCTCCATTCAGTGGTAATCGACAATTTCGACATCAAAGGCATGGCCGTCTTCGAAACGGAAACAGACGCGCCATTGGTCGTTGATGCGGATGCTCCAGGTTCCCTTGCGGTTGCCTTTCAGTTTTTCCAGTCTGTTTTGCGGGGGTATGCGCAAGTCCTCAATACCCACGGCACGATGCAGCATCTGTAATTTCCGTTCCGCTACTATTCTGATGTTCACAAAGCGTGGCGGTGATCTGCCTGCGAACAAGGCTTGCGTGTCGGCACTTTTAAACGACTGGATCATGCATTCAAAATATAACGCGACGAGTTAAATGTCAAACGGGTAATCTGCGCTGCTTAATTGTCCATTTCAAGGTTTAAACCACCGGCTTTAGCCGGTCAGCTTTAGCTGCGAAGATTGTTTCAGTTGTTTGCTATGGCGCAAGGAGAGGCATGCGTAACGCCCTCCCCTTCAAGGGGAGGGTTGGGGTGGGGATGGGTTGGATTCTTCGCTGCGTTGGCAACCCATCCCCCTCCCAGCCTCCCCCTTGAAGGGGGAGGAGCAAGGTGCGCGAATGTTGTTAAGACGCGTCGTTCAGGCGACGCGTATCCGGACTTTCAGTCCGTCACTCAAACCCACCAGCTTTAGCTGGTGGTTGTTTAGTCATGCTACGGCTTCCGGTTGAGTGCTGGTTACGAATGAGACAGATGGAGAAAAAAGAAGAAACAATACTGGTGGTCGGTGGCGCGGGCTACATCGGTTCGCACATGGTCAAAATGCTGCTCGGGCATGGATACAGTGTGGTAACGCTGGACAATCTCTCCACCGGCTATCGGGACGCGGTGCTGGGCGGCAAGTTCGTCCTTGGCGATCTGGCTGACCGCGCGCTTCTCGACAAGCTGTTCAGCGAACGCAAGATCGACGGCGTGATGCACTTCGCCTCCTTTATCCAGGTGGGCGAGTCCGTGCAGAACCCCGCCAAATACTATGAAAATAATGTCGTCAATACGCTGAACCTGCTGGATGCGATGGTGGCGCATGACGTCAAGCGCTTCATCTTTTCTTCCAGCGCCGCGGTGTATGGCGAGCCAATCCGGGTGCCGATCGACGAAGCGCACCCCAAGAATCCGATCAATCCCTATGGCCGCAGCAAGTGGATGGTGGAGCAGATGCTGGCCGACTACGACCGGGCTTATGCCCTGAAATCCATCAGGTTGCGCTATTTCAATGCGGCCGGTGCCGACCCGGAAGGACAGCTGGGTGAGCGGCACGAGCCGGAGACCCATTTGATTCCGCTGGTATTGCAGGCCGCCTCGGGGCGCAGGGAAAGCGTGCAGGTTTTCGGGCGCGACTATGATACGCCGGACGGAACCTGCATCCGCGACTACGTCCACGTCACCGACTTGTGCGAGGCCCATCTGCTCGCCCTGGGCAGGCTGTTGCAAGGCGGCGCCAGCGCGGCGTTCAACCTGGGCAATGGCAACGGTTTTTCGGTGCAGCAGGTGATAGACGCCGCCCACAAGGTGGCAGGCGAAACCATCCTGGTCAAGGACGCGCCGCGCCGCGAGGGCGACCCGGCGAGGCTGGTGGCTGACGCCAGCCAGGCGCGCAAGGAGCTTGGCTGGAACCCGCGCTATAGCGAACTCGAAATGATTGTGAGCCATGCCTGGCAATGGGAGCAGAGGACAGTTGGCAGGGTTTATTGACCGGCCAGAATTTATTTTAACTGTACAAGTTCAAACATTAAACCCAGATAATCCGTTGGAGATCCGACATGAATAAAATTAACAACTTGTAGGTCGGGCTTTCTCGCCGGGAATGGAAGCTTCGCATCTCGTTCCGGCGAGAAAGCCCGACCTACAATTTAATAATTCATTGGGTTAAATGGCCGCATCAATAGCGATAAGGAAGCAGCACACAGATGATTGCAGTGTTTAAAAACTTATATGACTACCGTGAGTTGATGGCTGTGCTCGCCTGGAAAAACGTCACCCTGCGCTACAAGCAGGCCTATCTGGGCATCGCTTGGGCAGTGGTGAAGCCGCTCACGCTCATGCTGATTTTTACACTGGTCAAGAGTTTCGTCGGCATTGACAGCGGCAGCATCCCCTATCCAATCCTGATTTTCGCCGCTCTGATGCCCTGGACCTTTTTTCAGGAATCCGCGTCGGAAGGCGTAACCAGCGTCGTGGGCAATGCCAATCTGATCAAGAAAATTTATTTCCCGCGTGAGATATTTCCCCTCACCGCAGTCGTCACCAAGCTGGTTGAATTGGGCATCAACTTCGTTATTCTGGCCGGGCTGATGGTCTGGTATCAAATGATGCCCAGCATCTATATTTTCTGGGTGCCCCTCATCGTTCTCTACACACTGCTGGCAGCCCTGAGCATCGCCTTCGTCGGCGCGGCCATCAATGTCTACTACCGCGACGTGGGAACGGCTCTGCCCGTGCTGCTTTCCCTGCTCATGTATGCCTCGCCGGTGATCTACCCCCTGCAACTGGTGAAAGATAAATTGCTGGTGCAGCAGGCTGCCGGCGAGTGGTCCAACCTGCTCTACACGCTGTACACCCTTAACCCCATGGCCGGCATCATCGACGCATTTCAGAGCGTGGTGCTGAGAAACGAACCGCCGGACCTGACGGCCATGGTGCCTGGCTTGATCCTGATCGCGATCCTTCTCCCCCTGAGCTACGCTTTCTTCAAACGGGCGGAATCCTATTTCGCGGACGTGATTTGAGGGTGGGAAGCACTGGATGGCGGAATAGGGATTTGTGCACTTTAAATGGCCGCTGCCCGCCATTATTAACCCGGCCCGTAAATACCCGGAGATGTAGGAGGCCCGCCCCGGGCCGATTCAGTATCCAACCGGCCAATCGCGGCGAGGGCGCCGCTCCTACCCGTGAATTTGACGGTCGGGTTAATAACTAATCGCTAACTTCATATCCGCTACCCACTATGCCCATCATTGAAGTCAACCACGTCACCAAGGAATACCAGCTCGGTCAGCTACAGAGCCTGAAAACCACCGCGCTCAACCAGTGGCGGCGGCTCACCGGGCAGCCGGTTGAAGAGCGCGCGCCGTTCAAAGCTCTGGATGACGTCACTTTCTCCATCGAACAAGGCGAGGATGTTGGTATCATTGGCACCAACGGGTGCCGGCAAGAGTACGATGCTCAAGTGCGCACCAACACTCGAAACCGACGTCACCTTTATCACAGAAGGTGGGTAAGGTGCCTGCCCCATTGACCTTGGATTTCGCCCCTGACCACCATGAGTGAGGACAACCATATGGAAGCGCTACGTTTCATTACCGAACCAATTAATCACCAGCTTATTATCGATCTTCCGCCAGGTCTGGACAGCAGGCGGTTAGAAGTGATCGTGTTCCCGACGAATGACCAGCTTGCGGCGCCTGAAACGGTCGCGCGCCTCAAACCCAGCCCCCGTCTCGCTGGCACAGTTACCTTGCACGACGACCTCATTACACCAGCATGTCCTGAGGAAGACTGGGAAGCGTTGCGATGATCCTGCTAGACACCCATGTTTGGGTAAGGTGGCTGGATCCTGACGTCAAGCCACTACCGAGAGGAATGATTGACCGTATCGAGACGGCAGACCAATTAGCGGTCAGCGCCATTTCCTGCTGGGAGGTCGCATGGCTTCTTCGGCGGGGGCGTCTTGATTTGACGCTTCCACTGGAACAATGGACAGACTGGGCTTTGGCTGACTCAGGAGTGATCTGTCTGCCTATACAACGGGAAATTGCCCTACGCGCCGCAAATTTGCCGGAGCACCACCGCGACCCTGCCGATCGCATGATCATTGCAACCGCGCTGCACCATGGCATTCAGTTGGCTAGCCTGGATGGCAGCTTTCCTGCGTATCAAGAAGTCGCGGCTTATCTCATCAACTCATAAGAGAAATTTTGGTGTCTACCCCCTAACCACTACCCCTAATCTCCATCCCCTATGCACTACCCGCTAACGACTAACCACCATGCCCATCATTGAAGTCAACCACGTCACCAAGGAATACAAGCTCGGCCAGTTGCAGAGCCTGAAAACCACTGCGCTCAACCAATGGCGGCGGATCGCCGGCCAGCCGGTTGAAGAACGCGCGCCATTCAAAGCTCTGGATGACGTCACTTTCTCCATCGAACAAGGCGAGGTTGTTGGCATCATCGGCCACAATGGGGCCGGCAAGAGCACGATGCTCAAGCTGCTCGCCAACATTTCAAAGCCTTCCAGCGGCAGCATCACGGTCAAAGGCATAGTCGCTCCGCTCATCGAAGTCGGCGCGGGTCTGGTCGGCGAACTCACCGGGCGTGAAAACATCTATCTCAACGGCGCGATCCTCGGTATCACCAAGGCCGAAATCGCCAGAAAATTCGACGATATTGTTGCCTTTGCCGAACTGGAAGAGTTCATCGATACCCCGATCAAGCGCTACAGCTCTGGCATGTCTATACGGCTGGGGTTTTCCATCGCCACCAGTGTCGAATCCGACATCCTGATCGTCGATGAAGTACTGTCGGTGGGTGATCTGGCGTTCCAGCGCAAATGCTTCGACCGCATGGAGGACATTATCAAAGGGCAGGGAAGAACCATTCTTCTCGTCAGCCACAACATCCGACAAGTCGAGCGCATGTGCAACCGTGTCATCCTGATGGATCACGGCAAGGTTACAGCCGATGGAACGGCGACCGAAGTCTGCGAGCTGTTTTACCAACAAAGCAACACCAAGATTCAGGCCCAGGCGCAGCACGCTGCCACGGCGAAGATATCGGGGTCCGGTGAAGTCACGATTGATAGCATCGATGTTCTCGATGACCTTGACCATTCCGTGAACGAAATCGAATCCGGGGGAAGGCTTCGCGTCAGGATCAGGTTCACGCTGCTACACGACCTTGAGGGAATCGAAATCGTTGCCGGCACGCACCGCACCGATTTCATTTACATCAGCTCTGCCAGCACGCGCGATGTATTGCCAAACGCGGCTTTCAGCCGTGGGGCACACGAGATCGAATACATTGTGCCCACCTTTCCCCTCGCTGCGGGCACCTATTCGGTACGCCTGGTCTTCCTGGATAAAAACTGGCGCTTCCTGTTCAATGGCGAATCACTGAAAACCTTCACTGTAAAAGCCAAGCGACTGGAAACGATGAATAGCCAGTGGAAAACCGTCGATCTACCCACTGAACTGAGTGTCGATGGCAAGCATTATGTCCTGCCACAATAATCTGCCAGCCTTGTGTTGCGCGCAGTCGAATGAACCTGAACCTATTCAAGATGCGGGGAATTGAATGACATTGTTTACCGGCATACTCGACTCCGACGCGCTGCGGACAAAATCTTTTGTGGAAGGTAGCCGCAAGCTGGCTCCTGACCTCCCCTGGCTCACGCACACCGACACCCGTCTTGGCCGATTGTCTCTTTCGCTCGATAGTGCGCCCCTAACCCCCTATTCCACATATCAAGATGCAGCGGGGCGATCCATTTTCGTCCTCGGAGACATTCTGCACCAAACCGAATCTGACAATGCCGCCTGGCTGAGCAAGCAATGCCTTGAGCAAGGTCCGGAAATGCTGGGCCGGCAAAACGGCTACTACCTTGCCGGCATGATCGACGAGCATGATGCCATTTACCTTGCAGCCGACCAGCTTGGCCGGGTACCGCTTTATTACTGGGCAGGGCCGGAGCACTTCTGCTTCTCGACCAGCCCCAATGCATTCCTTTCTTATCCTGGCTTTACCGCCAAGCCGGACCTCATGGGGATAGCCGGCATTCTCCTGACCATGCAAGCCACCGGCAACCGCACTACCTGGCAGGATGTCAAACGGCTCCCTCCCGGCCACCTGTTACGCTGGCGCAAGGGAGAAGGCGTAAGGCTGTCCGATGTCAACTCGCTCAAGGCGCACGACAGCTATTTTGGCTGGCCCCCGTCGCGCTGCCAGAACCTGATCCAGAACAGCTTCAACGAAGCGGTACAACGTCTCGACAAACTCGGTGAAACCTCCGTCCTCCTGTCTGGTGGCCTCGACTCGCGTCTTGTGGCCGGCTGCCTGCGCTGGCACGCGCGCTACAAAGTGCCCGTCGTCACGCTCGGCGAGTCCGCCGATTACGAAATGCAATGCGCGCGACAGGTCGCAGCGAGCCTGGGCTGGCCTTTCCATCCTGTTCCGGTGAAGCTGGATGCTTACCCTGTCTGGGCACCCATTCAGGCAAGACTGGAAGGCATGCAGACCAGCTTCGGTGAATTCATGTGGTGGCAGGCTACAGACACTTTGAACAAGCTCAAACCCCGCATTATGACCGGGCTATTGGGCGATCCGATAATGGGCGGAAGCTTGATCGCTCGCGACATCGAGCATGGAAGTGGGCAACATACATTTGCCTCGCTGTTCGAAAGAACCAATCGATATGGCTACCAACCGGAAATGATTTCAAGGCTGACCGGCCAACCCGGCATGGGAGAAGCGATTGTTGAGGAGTTGCAAAAAACGTGGGCGGATTTCGACGGTCTCCCATTCCAGAAGAGCTGGCTGTTCGACATGCAGCATCGTTTACGCCTGCATGTCGGCCCCGTTGCCTGGCGGCTTTCATTCGGCACCTGGCCCACATGCCCCTACACGGACCGGGACATGATGCAAACCATGGCCGGCATGGCGGCGCCGGCCTTTGCCGAGCGCCGCGCCCAAAACGGCATGCTGTGCAACAAATTTCCCAAACTTGCGGCTTTGCCGCTGGATCGCGGCGGGCCGGACATGCACCCCTTGGCGCCACAACCGATGTGGCGGATCAAGCATTATCTGAGCAGCCGCTTCAATGCGTTGCACCCATTGGCGGGGCAGATCGAGAAACGGCAATATGTACGTCATTTCGACATAAACAGCCCGGGGTGGCAAGCAGTAAGGCGGCTGGCTGAAAGCCATCGGCTCCAGTTGAGCAGCCTGTTCAACCCCGAGGTGCTTGAGGAGATGCTGCCGTCTTCTGACCATCCTCTGTCAACCCCGGATGCGGTCGTGGACGGTGCGCGCTACAAAACCATGATGGGGCTATTCATGCAGTTGAGCGCATCATTCCAGGGTGGCGACCGATGAACCAGATGACAATTGGACCGGTAGTCCATCAATCGGACGGCGAGCGAATCCGCCTCAGCGCGACAGTATCCACCCCTGGCGCCAGTACGGAAATCTGGTTCCGGGCCCCAGAGGGCTTCTTGCCTGGTCAATTGGGCGACCCTTTCCTTGCTGCATGTCTTTTACCCTGCATGAAACTCGGACTACCGATGCATATCCAGGCGCCGGTTTCCGGGCAACTGCTGAACTCGGTTCAAACGATCCAGCAAATCTTTCACAAATGGTATCCCGATCTTGTAGTCGTCCCCGTGGAAGCGCAGGGCATGGAGGGCACGGAGCTTCAGCGCGCCAGGCAATCGGCCGCCTTCTTTTCCGGCGGTCTGGATTCCTTTTACACCGTACTGAAAAACCTCGCCCACATCGATCAACTGATCTTCGTGCACGGCTTTGATGTCGGTCTCGAAAACGAAGCACTGCACAGCAAGGTCATTCATGAAATACGGCAATCCGCCCAGGCTCTGGGCAAACCACTCATAGAAGTTGAAACCAATCTAAGAGAGCTGGGCGATCGTCACGTCTCCTGGGATTTGCATCTTTTCGGACCGGCGCTCGCGAGCGTGGGCCTGTTACTGGGGAAATCAATCGGTCGTGTTTATATCCCCTCATCCGAGTCTTACGCACACCTTGACCCGTGCGCATCCCATCCACTCGTCGATCCGCTGTGGAGCACGGAGACAACCGAGTTCATTCACGACGGAGCGGAAGCAACGCGCAACGAAAAGGCGGCATTCGTTGCCCTCTCGGAAACAGCGATGCGAACCCTTCGGGTGTGCTGGGAAACTCCCGACAATGCCTACAACTGCGGACGTTGTGAAAAATGCCTGCGCACCATGATCAATTTCGAGGCTGCAGGGGCGCTGGAACGGTGTACCACGTTTGATTGCCAGCTTGAGCCAGCTGTTGTGGCGGAGATGCGGATAGGAAGCGAACTGGTGCTTTTCCACGTCGAGGAGAATCTATGTGTGCTTGAAGCCAGCGGGCGTAATCCGGCTGTTGTAGAAGCGCTGCGCACGGCTATCGGCAAATACAAGGCGAACCGGCTGAACGCCCTGTTCACAAACATTCGGGAGAAACCCGTCACTGCGGACATTTTTCGTCAGTTCATCCTCAATCGAAAGGAAAGGGCATTTCAAATGCTCTGGCAGGAGCATCGTAGCTGGATGACGAAAGAAGTCTTCAAGGAAAACATCAAGCGTCTCCTGGGAAGAAACACATGAGCCGCACGTGCCGATTTTCGGCACATTTCTAAAAACGTGGAAATACAAACCATGCCTCACGCAACCGACCTGCTTGGCCCGCTCAGAACTCAAATCAGGCGGACGCTCGATCCCCTGATCCCGCCAGAGTCAAGCTGTGCGTTTATTGACTTTCCGCATCATGCCAACGTCGGTGACAGTGCCATCTGGCTGGGTGAGATTGCCTACCTGAAAAGCCGTAATTGCAAGGTGACCCATATTTGCGATGCAAGCAATTACAACGCTCAGGCAATGCGCGCTGCCGTAGGGCACAACATAATCCTGATAACAGGTGGCGGAAATTTTGGTGATC
>Ga0172380_10006715_pt1 | contig 13242 bp, 22 predicted proteins | sample Leawe162metaG_FD_119747 | JGI IMG/M metagenome (GOLD analysis project Ga0172380, IMG submission 119747) | Leachate microbial communities from a municipal landfill in Southern Ontario, Canada - Leachate well 162 metaG | ecosystem: Engineered > Solid waste > Landfill > Unclassified | place... | reverse complement strand
GGCCCATCTTGCAGTCCCGCCACACCTTAACATCAAAGCCCCATTGAATCATGTGGCAATATTCATGAATGAGGGTGCAAACCCACTCTTCGGTATTCTTCTTGGCCGCTACGGCCAGAACCTTGTCGTCATCACTGAAGTAACCTGAACAAGCGATCGCATCAACCACAAGATAGGATGAATTCCTCTTCAACTCGAATTTGATACCGTGCTCCCTACAGGAAGCTCTAACCATCTTAACAAGAGCCTGCACACTTTTGGAGTCGGCTTTCATTTTTCAATCCCAGTGTTTGCGGTTTGCCTGGCTCAACATGAATTGTGTCTGAAAGAATCTTTTTCTATCAAGACCAGCGGTATCGATCTTTTTATATAGCTTCGCCAGTTCTTTTTCCCAAAGAGTTTGATAAAGTGTCTGATCGGCCTCAGACATGTTTTGCTTCATCTGAAACCAACCAAAGGTCTTCTCAAACAAAGACCACTCTGGATCGCTGCCAGCATTAGATATCATGTTGATTTGACGGCGGATAGCCTTGCCAAGGACACTCTTCTTTTCTTTATCAGAGAGTGCCGCTATCAATCCGATTCGTTCAGCTAGTTGACTTTTCATCAAGTGGTCCTGTGAATTCAGTGATGTACTCACCCTTAATAAGCTTGCGATATTGTGTCCAGCCGTGGAAATTTCCTGATTTCAGTTCAGGATCAGATTCGGCACGGGCTGGATGTTCCGGTGGCGATGCATGTAATGGTTGACTAGCCAAAAGCCTATCATATAGGGCAAAATCCTCCTCCTCGGTTGGCTTCTTGCCTTCATGATTGAGATAACTGACTCGGGCACAGCGGGCTGTTGATTTTTTAATCAACGGCATCCAAATCGCTTCATATGCCGCCACTTCATCAGGATTACCCACACCACTTGGAAGCGGGTGAGCCATGGCTTCGGCCTTCTCTTCATCAGAGACCAGCGGGAGGTGCCACTGCCCTTTTTCTAGCCTTTGCGGAGTACTTGCTTTAGATAACTCCCACATGAGTTCAGCAAGTGCAGCAATTTCGGGTTGTGCTTGGCCATGATGCCTAAGAGCAAGAAAATTAGCCCACCTGGTAGAACTAACAACAACAGCAATGTGAGAATACGGCTCCAGGATGCGGTTCGCATACTGCTTATGAATTTCCATATCTGCCATCTGTCTTGCATACTCAATCGCCTTTTTACCAGCCTCGATCCATAGCTCACGAGCGGCATCCTGGTCTTCCAGAGCCTCACCCGCTTGCATGCCGGCTTTGTTTTTACGAAATACCAACGGAATCGCCATGTTCCGTTCAACCAATTCAATACTTCTCTTAACGGGAATAGCCCGCGAGCTACTAGCATTGCGGCTAAAGTCACGGTGTGTCATAAATTCCGAATGAATAAAGCGAGGATACATGAGAATCCAAGTCATCAACTCAACATCGTTTGGACCAATGCTGTGCAGGACAATCTTTGCATCAATCATTTGAATTCCCTTCCAGACGGTCTCTCATAGAGAATTATTTGAATACCGGTGCGATCATATACCGGAAAATGCATAGGCCGTTCGCGATCAAAAACATGACGACTCCAATGCTCCCTTGTCGCTTCCAGTCTAACACCGCTATCAAATTTCATAAAGGTCAAACCAAGTTTATAGTGCCAGCCAGCATGACGAACCTGACCAGTGGTGTCTTCTTGGTCGAAATGAAGCTCATTTTCCCAGCTTAGGCCATACCCCTTGTACTTGAAAACATCCAAATCGGTATTAAATGTTGCTCCGTGGCCTATATTCTTGTCATCGGGGGCTACATACGGATCATGAAAGCTTTGATATTCATAGGTCTCAATGGACACCCTTGTTGGTTCAAAAAGGTAATAATCCTTAGCAAGGGCCATGGTTGATGATAGAACACCGAGCAAAATAATTAAACTTTTCATTTCTCATCCTCATGGGCATTCGGTTTCTTCCAAGAATTGGAGGTTTTCCGAGCCCGGCTTAAACCCAAGGTGATCCCAATTATCTGAGCCGTCCTTTGGAAGATCTGCAAATTCATATTGATAATTCTCTGGATCGGTTGTGATCTTAGCTCTCAAGAGCTTCAAAACCTTATCGGTTTTTTCTTGTTTAACTTGACCCTTGCTGTCAAGGATTGGGCCAGTATAGCGATAACATTGCTGAAGTTTATAAATCATCTCTGGGGCCTTATCCCCATCGTCGTCAGGACATTCAACAACCTTTGATTCGTGCTGAAAACTATCTACAACTCCAAAACAATGATCCTCTCCATCACCGCCACGGCTTTTCCATTTCTTAGCCGCAGCATCCCATCCTTTGGAGCAGTATGTATTTCTGTTAAAGGAATTACCAACTCCGGTAATTTTAACAATCATGTTGCGGTCTTTGGGATTATTCGATTCGTTGTTCTCATGCATTACACACTGGCCGACTCTGTATTTATAGATTTTTTCTTCGCCAGCGGAATAAATATCTTCAAAATCCTCTGGTGGCGGGGCTCCGCCAGTTTCATCATCATAACCCTGATTGTACTCACCTTCACTGTCGGGACGAATGGACTCTCGCTCGCCCTCAAAGTATTGCTCAAGAGTCTTTGTGCCTTTGTTGGTTGTTACCTTGGCACGATCAAAAGACTTAATTACTTCATTAGTGCCTGGAAGATAGGTACCCTTCTCACAGACAATATTGTTACCCTTGTGGCGAACAACCAGGCTTGTACCAGCCACACCAACATATTTTGGTTCTGCCAGGGCCGTAGCTGCAAAGAAGAGCAGTAATAGTAGGAATCTCATGTGAACTCTGTTCCTTCTTTTCTCAGATGATATGCCTCGCTGACCGACTTAAGAAATACACGACCAATATCTGGGTGATATCTTTCGATGATCGGATAAACTACAACACCTTCGCGAATGTGCTGTTCACGGCCAGTAACCTGTTCTTTGCCATTGGTGTGTTTTTCCAGGGCTTCTTTGCTGAACGGGCCACGGTAAAGAACAGGTACTAAGGGAATCAGGAATAGTCTTGCCATGGATTCAAGCTGTTCCCAGCTGGTCCATGTGTCTCCGACCTTCACACCGAACATGCGGAATTGAAGGCGACCGCCGGCCACACCATACTTCATGTCCTGAACCCCGATAAGCTCGCCAACCATATAAACCGGCTCGTGATATTCATCAGGAACATACTTAGCAAAACGGGTCAAGATCTCGGTATCACGAAGAGTCTTAATATAAGAATTATTTTGGTTCTTTTCGTTATCTTTGAAGTAAAGACCATCTTCGGCAAGGCCTTTAGAGATGACCACGAAACGGCCATCGATCATATCAGGTTTTCTCATGTTTGGCGGCATATGAGCCAAGATCAGGCAGCTACCGTGGATCTTTTCAGTCATGACAACGATTTCGCCTGGCCGGAAAATATCAGGAAATTTCTTAATATTTTCAATATCAAATTTGAAACGAGGAGCACCGGAACCAACATCGCCAGCCAAAGCAGTTGGGACCGGCGGCTCAAATTTGGTTATTCCAAGCTCTGCTGTCACATCTTGACCAAGAGCCCAGCCCTTGTTTGGATAGATGATGCCCTGAGACAGTATGCCCCGGAGCTTCATTGCTTTAACCCGGTCTTTTTGAGACCCGGCTAGTTTGCCGGCAAGACCCATTTCTTCAAGAATAGCGGAGGGAACAATTGCTTGCTCTGGAATATAAACAGCTAGATCGCCCGTTTGATACTGCCCTTTGCGGACAACACTTAGATAATCACCAATTCGAGCCAACTCAAGAGAGTGAGCATTAGGGTGCGACTCGATCTTGAGACGGTAAACTTTGACTTCAAAAGTAGACATGGCTTCTTTCCTAAAAGAGGTTGTGTGCGAGGGCCTTGATTATCAATCCCTGTTTAAGCGAGACCGCACCCTCTACACACACAAAGATTATCGGTTTTTAAATGAAAAACTTTAGACGATATCTAAGTTATCGGAATTATTGAAATTCTCAATATATTGATTGAGAGCGAATTTGACCGCATTACGAGGAGAGCGAGCATGCGGTCCCATAAAGCTTTTTACAGAGGATTCTTGCATCCTAATTTGGGCTCTGTAAAATGGACCATAATCAGTCTCTTCTGTATAGATGGTGATGTCGAGACTGTCGAAAAAGCCAATTTGTTTAAACGGACTCGTCATTTAAAAGATCCTCTTCGAGAATATGCTCGTCGATTAGAGCACAGATTAAAGCCTTCATCTCATATTTTTGTAAGTTATCAATATCAGACATATCAAACACTTGCATCATGATGACCTTCATCCGATCACCAACAGCTTTCTCTGGCCCAACATATTTCGTTACGGTGTGAAGATCATCACCGCACGAATCTGCTTTACAAACCGGGCATTTATACTTCTTCATGGTATCTCGCTAAAGTTACCATCGAGGATTTGTTTGCACTTCTTCCAAAAACGAGGAACGAAGGCTCCTTTTCGGTCCATGCCCTCGTAATCTCTAAGAACATTTTCCAGAACTGTTAAACAACAGAAACTGCTCTTGTTTGTAATATGATTAACCAAGTAGGTTAGAGAAAAGAATGAGGCTCCGACCAAAACAAATCGCTCAAGAAAACCAATATCGCCCAACCCCATCATGAGTTTTGCGGTACCAAGAATCATAAAGGGAAGAACGATGTGAGAAGCCAGGGCGAATAAGAAATGAAGCCAGAAGGTGATTTTAATCAAGATTGTGGGTTCGTTGTCTCTCATCTTCTATCTCCGAGATTGCCTGCTTAATTTTTTCCTGGGCTTCTTTCTCGTTCCGTTGGCCAATGAATCCCTTCAGGCCTTCGCGAAACTCTTCACCAACGAGATCAATTGTAACCTGCTTGAGGTGCTCTTTGTCAATAGCTCCAGGCTCGCGATAAGCGGCCTGGAGCATTTTGAAAGCATCTGCCCGATCTTTGGTTCTTTGATACTCAAGACAAATGATGCACATTTATTCTTTCCACTTGCACGAAACACCGACTCCCAGGAAGTTATAGCAAACAATCTCGTCATTCTCATAACGGAGATAGTTTTCGTGCTGCTCAACTTCAGCTTCATGAGGTTGAGCCCGGCTGCACAGGGCAACCAAGAGCAGCAAGGCTACAACACCCACAACAATCAGAGAAAATTCACGAAGCTTGTGAAGCAAATCTTCCATATTACCCTCTTAGAGCGACCACTGCAATTTGCAGTGCCTTTTGAACTTCCAGGTTCTTTTGACGAAGACCTGGAACAAAGAACAAGATGCGGCTCATAGTTCCCAAGACACTGCTTTGAAAGCGGAGGCTATTGAGCACACGAATAGCCAATTCGCGGTCATTATCTGGGATAGCAACAACAGCTGATGGCTGAGCTACAAGCTGGTTGTCATTGTAGTTGTCTGGTAGCTTGAGGGTCACTTCTTTGGTGCTGGTCTTAACTGGCAGATTGCCAGTCACAGTCCACATAGAAGCATCACGGCCACTGAAGCCACAGACTACAGTCCCAGTGGAAGCAATGGCTCCCCAGTTCCTGAGATCATTAACCCTTTTTGCCAACTCATTACGGGCACGGGTAGTATTTGGGTTTTTCTTAACATACAGCTGGTAAACTTCACCAACAGTACGGCCAGGGTTGGCTGAGATGATCTCATACACTTCCAAAGCAATGCCTGCCAACAGGCCCATTTCTTTGATCTTGTTGAGCACTTGATTATTGGTCTTCATCACCGAGCTAAGTTGGAATGCATTGGACATTTGTTAGTCTCCTTAGTTGTTACTTAACACTCTTCGGCACTTTTTAAAAGAACTTTAGAAGTTTTTTTAGTAGTCCCCGTAACCACCTGAATGGAAGTCCTCAGCAGTCATATAGTCCTGACCTCCACCACAGCAGCCACAGCAAGGAGCATCTTCACAGCGGCCATGGATCTGCTTAAAGGAACGGGCAGGAGCTTCCTGGCCATCACAGGCACCGTTGTGACTAACCTTCCACTTACCAGCTTGCTTGAAGGCCTTGCCACGGCCAGAAGCTACATGTTGACCACAGTCAGTGCAGGTACCTGGGTACTTGTTAATCATAGAAGCCTCCGTGGTTGTTACATAACCCTATTCGGAGCTTCTATGAAAAACTTTAGAACTTTCTTATTTTGCCAATGGTAGCAAGATGTTAGCTCCGGCCTGTCCAGATCCAACCACAACGGTCTGAGGAGTCTTGCCATCCCACTTCTCAACGATCTGAAGGTCAATCAGGCCAGGGTTATTCTTGATTGCAGCCCCTCGGACGGCAATGGCTTTGGCTTCCCCTTCAGCGACGATCAGAGCCGTCTCAGCATCGATTACGGCCTTCTCCTTGGTGAACTGGGACTTGGCAGCTTCTTGTTGTTGGACCATCTTTTGTTCAATGGCCTTCTCAAGCTCATCAGAAAGGTCAATGTTTTTAATAATCACATCTTCTATGATGGCGACATTACCGACTTTTTTCTTCAGGGATTCCAGGGTCTTAGTCTTGATTTCTTCTCGCTTTTTAGTAATGTTTTCGGCACTATAGAGTGCGGTGTGTTCTTTCAGGGCTTCCTGGGCATTTGGAAGGATAATGGTTTCAAAGATGTTACCAGTGTATTCGGTAATAATCTTGAATACTTGTGATTCTGGAAGGCGATAAAGAACCGCGATCTCAAGTGTAACCGTCTGAAGATCCGAGCTAAAACAAGCGGTCTTGCCAGTCTCGGTCCTTTGTTTAATATTTACAGTCTCAACCGAGGTTACAAAAGGTGCATGCCAAACCAAGCCCTCTTTGCGGACTGTGTTTTCTGGTTCGCCCATGGTGATCTTAATGCCTCGCTCACCTGGCTGAATAGTGCTGCAACCACAACCAGTTAAGAAAGCGGAAAACAGTAGAAGAGCCAGAAACATAGTGTCTTTAAGAACTTGCATATAATCTCCTTGAGATGTTTAAGTTGTCAAGCGACGGATTGGCACCGTACCTCTCCCCTACTTGCTTGCTTTCGGAGAGATGCCCCTAGCCTTGACATTAATCTTATCGTCATCATTTGATTTAACTTGAGTCAAGTGCTAAAATAGATACAACTTTAATGATAACGGATATTTATGGGAATCTTCGATAAAATCAAAAGCATAGTCGCACCGGCACCAAAACAAACGGTAATCCAGCCGATTGTTTTTATTGATAAGAGCAAGGAGCCTAGCAAGCCAATGGAATACATTACTAAAGCGGACATTCTGATGGGCCGCGAGAAAGAGTATCCTCTGACCAAAGAGATTGAAGCTAATCTTGAACTTCTGTGGAAGGCCTTGAATAAGCTTGGTGAAATTTATCACAAAGACACTGGTAAAAATCTACCAGGCACAAGCTCTGGCTATCGCCCTGGCAAATACAATGTTGCCGCTGGCGGTGCGAAGGCTAGCAGCCATTTGGTTTGCAAAGCCTGGGATGCCAAAGATGGCGACGGCGAATTCGATAAATGGTGTACAGCCAATCAAAAAGCTCTTGAAGATTGTGGACTTTGGCAAGAACATCCCGACGATACAAAGGGCTGGTGTCATTTAGATATTGCAACAAGATCTGCAAGGCCCAAGGGCACTGTAGCCTATAGAACATTCAAACCATAAGGAATATTCGAATGGAAAACTGGAAAAAATATTTAGCCGCCTTGGCTATTCTCTGTGGACTGCTTTATACCTCATATTGGTACGGAAAGCACAGCAATCCTCCTGAGACTATTGTCAAAATCGAAGAAAAGATTCGTGAGAAAATTGTTCAGGTCGAAGTGGAAAAGAAACAAACCAAGAAAAACACCACGACTCATATCGTGAAGAGGCCTGATGGTACGACCGAAACGACCATCACTGAGAATAAGGAAACGACTTCCGAAAGCTCCACCAAAACAAAGAGCGAAACTGAGTCTGAAAAGAACACACTGGCCCAAACCAAACCCGATGTTCTCTCGAAATATCGCTTAGGTGCAATGGCTGAGTCCAAAGTACTGGACAGTGAGAAGAGAGGCGACTTGATGTATTCCGCCAATGGTAGCATGAGGGTCTTCGGTCCTTGGTGGCTTGATGCGAAAGTCGGTGTTAGCGAGAAAACTCTTGGCCTTGGTGTCTCACTGGAGTTCTAACTTGTTGGATTCAGAACCGTTTTACCAAGCGATCACAGAAGCCTCTGGTAAAGTCAGACCGCCGATCAGTAAGAATCTTGAGTATTATCTCTATACTATCCTTGTATCGCCTGTAATTGTGCAACAACCTGTTGCACTTTTGCTTTATAAGTCCATTGATTCTCATTACAGTGAGAAAATCAGCCTGTTGAAGACAATTGGCGAGCATTCTACCACTGTAGTGGGAATTTTCCCGCAAAGTCTTGTCCGTAGCCCAGTCAAATCTGATTACTACATGAACATGGGTTCAATTGGCTACAGCCGCCTAAGCTCAACTATGTGGTCTGTCTATAAAGATCGTGACTTCTCAGATGTCTATGAAGAGATCGCGGATCGCTTTAAGACATGCACCCAAATCCTGCAAAATGCAATCAGGAGCCTTTCGGCTCCCGATCATAAGGTGAAGGGATTTTCGAGGATATAGTGAGAATTCTAGGGCGGGCATAATGCTGATCTTGGTGGGTGAGATCAATCAGCACTTACATATCTCTTATCGTCACATCTCGGAAAAACTTTAGCTTAAAAATCCACTCCAGGCTCCAGATGGCAACATTGGTTCCCATTCGCCTTCAGAAGTCAATTCTTTCACAGGCTTACCATTGACAAGGGCATCATTAAGGTCCTTTTCGTCGGATACTACCTTAAATATATTGATGTTTTTCCAGAATAGGTGCTTGGATAGTCTGTCAAAGGCTTTGAATCCTGCCTTATCCGACTCAGCTGCCATGCCGATTGGTTGGCCGTTGGCTTCAGAAGCTGCTATAATCCTGGCAATCTGCTTCTCACCCATGGCAGAACCAAAGGTGCAGATAGCATGGTAACCAAAAACAAATGCTGCGACGGCAGTGAATGGACCTTCACAGACAAGAATCTTTTTACCTGGGTTCGGGAATTCAAGAACAAACTCGGAAACAAGGAATCCGTAGCTGGTCTTTGTCTTCATATTGGGATCAAAGGGCTTAATAAATCGTTCTTGATAGCCAACAACCTTGCGGCCCTGATAACAAAGGAATACGACCGAGTTCGAGTCATGATTTATTCGAACCATTGGCCAAAGCTCTTTGGGCAAGCCTCGCTTGGTTGAATATTGAACTACAGGGTGATCGGGCCATTCTTCAAAACGAAAGAAACCTGAGATATCTACCTCAGGTGTAGGCTCTTTCACTGGCTTGGTAATTGGCACTTGAGGCACTAGGTTAGGCAATTCAGGTAGGAAGCCCTTGAGATTCATCTCCGGGTTCTTGCCGTGGAGGGCAAAGACGGCATCCCTGTCTATACCCATCTTGATCAAGTAGGATATTGACGAGAAGCCTTGTCCGCACTTACCAGACATGCATTTGCCAAGGATTGGCTTCTCATCGTCGTCTCGCTCTACCTTGAGCAGGACTTTCCATTTTTGGGAACCACACTCAGGACATTCTTTAAAAGCAATGGACTTGCCTGACAATCTGTAGGCAACCCCTTGCTCATCCAAGAAGTTCTCAAGTGCTTGTAATTCCATTAGATTCGCTTGCTGTATGCCAGCACTGCCAAATCAAGGAGTGCTCGTTGTTCTTTGGTTGCTTCGCGAAGTTCTCTTCGCTTCTCAGCCAACATTTCCTTAGCAGCTTTGACGGCTGCTAGTTCTGCCATGAGATCCTTCTCTTTCAAAAGGAAGGCGGAATTGATTGAAATAAATTCTTTCAATTCGGTATCAGTTTTCTCAATAACACTTTTGGCAGTCAAGGTGCCAACGAGCTTCTCAGCTTTTTCGAAGGTTTTGGATTCAAGAACTTCCAGATCCAATACTTTTGATTCTTTTTGCAAGTTTTTTACCACCTTATCTAGTTGATCTTTCGTGACTTTAACAGATTGACCGCCGTTTACCGAAATTTCCATATCCATTATAGTTCTCCCTTGTTAGGTTGATTACCAGCTATTGATGCCGCCGCCACGAGGAGGGGCGGTAGGTGCAGGTCCATTATTTGAGGTTCGGGCCTTCTGAGTATGCTGAGGAGTCTGCTCAATTTGAGACTCATAGTAAGGCGATACTTGTTGGCCTTGAGGTGGCTGCGATGGCGGTTGTTGCCATTGGCCCTGCTGTGGCTGCTGATAAGGGTTGGGGGGCTGCATCATCATTGGCTGTGCAGCTTTGGCTTCCAGGTTCTTATTTAACGAACCAAGGACACTTACTAGAGGTGACTGGTGCAGCTGGACAAAGAAGGTTTGGAGTTTGTCCGCCAGAGACATGACTACATCCAAGTTATCACGGATAGTCTCAGCCGACTCTTGAACTTGAGCCTGCTCTTGACCGCTCATGACTTGATTAATCTTGGTCTGCATCGCATCAACGAAAATTCTAAGAATAAGCTCGCCATCAGGCAAATTACCCAAAGCCTTGAGAACTTCTCGGCTTTTGCAGGCATTGGCTAAATTAGTTAAAACCTCTACTCGGCGAAGAGTATTGCTTTGAGGAGTCTGAAGTTCCTGCTGTTGCCGGCGAGGTTGAGCTTGGGGTTGAGGACGAACAGGTGCCTGAACCATCTCGGGAGCCTGATTATAAATCGGATCTTCCGGTACAGATTCCATTTCAGGCAGGTTTTCAGGAACAAACTCCTGGGCTTCTGGCTGTTGCGGCTGAGGATTTTTCCTTGGTCGTCCCATTAGAATATCTCCGTTTTTCTTTTTCGTCCGTTCGGGAAGTGCTGTTTACAGTCCCGAGCCCATTGTGCATTCAGTTTGGTAATTGCCCTGGCATAACCACTCTTGAGCAATCTTACCCTCTTATCGGCAAGTTTTCCAGTAAGTAAAGTCGCTCGTACAAAATCTTCAATAACAGGCAGCACATCGTCTATCGAGTTTTTCGGAATCTTCCCTTTAATATAAGGAACTTGCATTGGTTCAAACTCACAAAGAATCAGACTTGCAGCGGCATCAGAACTCATCTCAATTATTTGCAATAGCTTCTTCCACAAGTCTGATTCCCAGGACACATTTCGATTCTCTTCATAGACACTCTTGAATAATGTATCAAACAACTTTCTCAGATCAGCTTCAGCTAAGTCTTTATTTCCCTTGAGCATATCACACCTCGTCGTCGTCTCCGACTTTCATGTCAACGACTTCAGAAATATCGCCGGTTGACAATGCACTATTGCGGTTCGACTTCATACAGTCATTAAACACAGCTTGGAACAGATTCTTGTCTTCTGTAAGGGCTTTAATAGCCGCATCCCGACCTTGGTATTTCTGAGGAGTAACTGCATCAACCGGATATTGCCACCAAATTTTATTGACCTTGCCGTCTTTCGAGGGATGGTCAATAACCTTCAGGCCTGTAGCAAGTTCAAACAGGCTTTCTTCTGGCTTAGCAAAAGAGCCGTCTTCGAAGTTAAACCAGAATTCACCCTTGCGGCCTTCAACCACATTCCGGGACTTGTCGCACTTGAAGCGGAGTCGTTTACCAACTCGAACACCATCGGCATTGTCACCAGTGGTGCTGCCATCAGCCAGAAGGCCTGCATCTTTAGCTTTGATTGACTCGACAAACACAATATTGTGCATCATGAAGCGGAGTTTTTGACCGCCAAGAAGAATCCATTTGTCACCGTACTGTTCCATATTCACGATACAGTGCTGAACAAAGAAACCAGTGATACCAAGTTCGTTCACGATACGGGTAAAAGTAATGGACAACTGGGCGATAATCTTGGCAATTCCACCGAAGCTGTTAGATGCACCGACAACATCACCAGCCGCAAGTTTCTCACGGGCAGTATCAGATTGGAGAGCACCCAGAGAGTCAACAATGATTGCACAGATATTCTCATCACCGTCACGGGCGGCCTTCTCGATTGCACCCAAGTGCTTAAAGAGAACATTAGGCTCGTTCGAGGCGAAGACATAAACACGATCAATATCTAGGCCCATCTTGGTCATCCGTTCACGGATTTTCAAGCTGTCGGCAGTAGGCTTGCCTTTGGTGTCAACATGGTTGAATGCATCATAGGCATATTCTGAGTCGAAAATAACAACCACACCATCCTTAGACTTAGCCTGCTCTTGAGCAGCACCCTTAAGACAAAGGGTAGACTTACCAGACTTCTCAGGACCATAAATCAGGTTCAGCTTGGCACGAGCCCAGCCGCCGATTCCCCATTGAAGACTTGGGTCACCCATATAAAGGAGACCGTCACCCGCAAGCTTGCGAACAACATCTTGCCGCTTAACTTGTTCTTGTTGCTGAAGTTTCTTCAAAATTGACATGCTATCTCCTTAAGATGCACTTGATGATAGGGTATCGCTGTCTCGGAAACCGTAAACCATGCCTTTGATCGTTGAGAGAGACATAATAAGCTCTTGCTTAATTGTCATGGCATTCTCAAGATAAGCTTCCAGAACCGCTTCGGCATTTTGTGCCGCCTGAACACCGCCGTTAAGGTGAATATAAAACTCACGAGCCTTATCGGTCGATTTAATCTCATTCTTCTCGGCATAGCCATTGAACTCATCCAAGAAAGCCACAGCATGGGCTCTTTTGCGGCCATCGACCGCAGTCTTGTAGTGGTATTTCAACATGGCTACCAATTCACCAGCTTTCCTGAGTCCAAATGAAAGCTTAGGGAATACTGCCCTACGGAAGCCCTCATCTGTTAAATCCAATGGCCGCTCAATAATTAGAAGGATCGGTCGGATCTCTTCCATTCTTAGCTGATATTCTTTTCGGATAGATTCCTTCAAACTTGAGTCGAAGCTGAATGAATCGTCGGTTGGTTTCGAACTAGTGGTCTCTTTAACTGGCAGAAATTCATCTGCGATGTCGCTGATTTTCTGGCTCATTCTGTGTCCTCTTCAACTTCCAAGAAGTTATATCTATTGCCGGGAACAAGAACCTTGCTCCCGTTCGTGCGAGTAAGGATAAAGGTGTTATCGTCTTCCCTGACGATATTAATTACACCATTGAATTTGATACCCTCAGAGGCATCATTGAACATGATGGCAACGGAGACGGGCGGACTAAAATTAATCGGTTCCCCTTTTTTAATAGTCAT
>Ga0172380_10006714_pt1 | contig 13243 bp, 18 predicted proteins | sample Leawe162metaG_FD_119747 | JGI IMG/M metagenome (GOLD analysis project Ga0172380, IMG submission 119747) | Leachate microbial communities from a municipal landfill in Southern Ontario, Canada - Leachate well 162 metaG | ecosystem: Engineered > Solid waste > Landfill > Unclassified | place... | reverse complement strand
TACATCAAATCACCATTGCCATAATCAGACCCATAATAAAATCGTCGAAGAAATTGTTTGCCCAGCGAAAAATGTTTCACCAGTTTTGCCAACTCACGAATCCCCACATCCCACCCGAGACTGTTCTTCCATTTATTGACATTGCCGTAGTCAACAATAACAATAACGCGATCTTTTTTATCCGAAAATGAATCAATCAATTTTGAAATTTCCCCCCTTATCATATACTTTGTGCAAGATTTTACCCCAACAGATTAATTACTGCAACAGGTTACATCCTCATCCAAATCGTGTCCACCACCGCACCAACCCTAACTGCCGGCATCGTGATTATCAGCAACAAAGAAGTGCTGCTCATTCGTCATGGCGCACCAACAAGGTATTCGCCGGCAATATACGGAATCCCCATGGGCCCCATTCAAAAAAACGAATCACCCCAGGCTGCTGCCTCGCGCGCCCTCTATGAAGAAACAGGCCTGCGCGTATATCCCGAACAACTCATCGAACTTCCAACGATATACACAGCAAAACTAATCAGCAAAAACTCCCGTTCGAAAATTATCCACCTCACGATTTTCACTTGCCGCGGTTTTGATAGCGATCTTCGCCTAGGTGAGGCAACAGAACCCGAGTGGATCCCGCTCGATAAACTCTCAACACTGCAGCTGCTACCGAATACGGAAAAAATCATTGAAGATTGCTCACATAAATTTTTCGTGAATTGACGCAACAAAAACACTAAATTCACTAAATTTTCACGGTTTTGTCTATCGATCCCACGAAAACCCCTTCCTCATTGACTCCTCACCCACCTTTTGCTATGTTACCCTCCAATAGGAGGACCCATGACAACGCCCGGTATTGATCTTGAAAAGTTCTTAGAGGAAACCAAAAACAAACCAGCCGCGAAGGCCGAGACAATACTCGCGCACATTACAGCGCAGACGTACGAGGCGCAGATGCTGCTCGAGACATATCTGCGTTTGTGCGATCTGCCGTGGGCGGCGCGCCGAAACAGCGAAAGTGCTGTGCGACGGCTTGGCGCGCGAAGCAAGGTTGCGCAAAAGCTACGCACGTGGCTCTGGGAGCAGTACACCAGCAAGCCCGCAACAGACACTCTGGAAACACTCCTTGTGCTCGTGATGCACACAGACAATCCCCGTACGACTCACGCGAGATTTGCGGTGGAACAAATCACCAAGAAGATCGATACAGGGAAAGATCCGTTTCTAGCCTGGCACGAGTTTATCGAGTTCGTACGCCACACCATGAACGATCCGCTGTGGGTCGAAAAATTCGGCTGTAATCCGGATGAAACCGGTTACTGTGAAGGCTGGTGGGGTCCACGCACATTGAACGAACGTGCAATTGAGCGGATGATGGAGACGGCGCAGACCTACCAAAATTTCGCGCAACTCGAAGAGATCGCTCGCCAATTGGAACGCCGCGAAATGAAAAGCATGGCAATCAGACCTGTGAACATCATGGCGTGCGTCTTGAACGGCTATCGCACTCTTGCTCAGTCACGCGATACTTAGTCATCACCGTCACCGCATGCGCACCAACTCAAACCCCACCCTTGCCACGCGGCTCGGGTGGGTGATTTTATAAAATTACCGATCCCACGAAAACCCTCTCCCAAAATGCCCCCACGTACACGTGTCCGCATAGCGCACCTCCGCGAGCCGCAGCGCGCGACGAATCCCGGCCGGCGATAAATCGTAACCAACGACAACTTCCTCAACCCCATCCACAACCGCCGACGCCATAACCGGTTCGGCCTTTCCAATTGCATACGCTAATTTCGTCACGACCTCCCGCGCCCCACGCGCGCGCAGCAAATCCACCGCGATCTTGCGCGCCATGTACGCGCCCGACCGATCGACCTTCGTGTAATCCTTCCCCGAAAATGACCCGCCGCCAATTGCAACCTCGGGCCCGTAATTATCAACAATAAGTTTTCGACCCGATAGCCCCGTGTCCGCATCGAACCCGCCAAGCGACCACTCGCCCGCGCGATTGATAATATATTCCCCCGCGCCCGGAATCACCGCGCGCGCAATCGACTCCAAATCCGCACTCTTCGTATTCTGAAAACTCGCAACAACACACGTGACCAATCCATTCTCAACCGTCACCTGCGTTTTCCCATCAAACGGATACACACCAAAAATCGCCTGACACAGCCGTCGCGCGAGCACATACTCGAGCGGCAACAGCTCCGGTGTCTCCGCACACGCATATCCTTTCATAATTCCCTGATCGCCCGCGCCGCCCGTATCAACTCCCTGCGCAATCTCCGGACTTTGCCGCGCAATGTTCGTCAGCACCACAAACTCCGCACCAACAATTCCCTTCACCACCGCCTGAATATCCGGCGCCACGCCCGCCGCCGTCACCTCACCATTAATCGTCACCAAATTGTGCCCGCCCATCACCTCAAGCGCAACGCGCGCGTTCGGGTCGACGGCCGTATACGCATCAAGAATGCTATCCGCAATCACATCGCAAATTTTGTCCGGGTGCTTCGGTGAAACGAACTCTGCTGTTTTGATCATAAAAATAAAAAATCCTGTGAATAATACAGGAAAGATTGCCGCATAATATCTTTCCCGTTGCCGGGCTGGATGTGGCACCTGTCACGCATACGCGTCGATGGTTGCCGGTGGGTCAATGAGCCAGTGCTCTCGCCACTCTCTAGATAATTACTTCTTTAATTGTGAAAGAATTATAACACACTGTTCGGGGCAGCCGTTAACTACTCCCGAATCTTCGCCGAAAAATTCGCATCATCCGCAAACTCGAGCGCCCGCGCATTGATGTGGAATTTTTTGCGCGCTTCTTCGAAGGATACATCCGTATCAATCAAACCGAGATCGTACATTGTTTTGTCGGCAGCCGCGGGCAAAATTTGTGACCAGCTCCAAGGAATCCGATTCGGCGAAATCTCGTTCACATGATCTGCAATATTAGTTGTGCAATTGTTGAACGTGCTGTGATAAAATTCGGGCTTCTGTGCAATTCGCGTTGCGCGCTCCGTCATCGAAACAAACAGCGCGCGAACTTTTTCTGGCGTCGTTCGAACCGGATACACAAACACTTCATCGCGGCGAAAATTCGATCGCAACTTAATTACATCGCGCTCATCCGCAATCACATAGGTGAGTTCATAATTTTTCAGCATGCCGCCCAGCGCAGAAAAACTTTCACCTTTTTCTTTACGAATTTCAATCGAAATTGCAAGATGGCGCCCATCTTTAAATCCAAAACTCACAAACGTGTGAGCAGCACCCGGAAAATCTGTGAATGGCTCAACAACAAAATAAACTTTGTCGAGATCATTTAAATTATATGTTGCATCATAATATCCGGATATGTAATCGGTCGTGCTTCGATACGAAAAATTCCGAACATTTTTTATTGAAATCACATCGCCATCGCGACGAACCTCCGGCAACACGACCTGATCCGCATTCCAATCACGCACATTACTCGGCTGCACCCACCACGGAAACTGCGTGAGAAAAAGTGCGATAATCACACAAACCAAAACACCAAGCGCGATTGCAATTTTTTTCAAAACCATATACTTTTCAAAAACTTTTTTTACAACAGAAGTGTATCACAAAAATAAAAACCCGACTCCGTGTCAACCGTCGACCAACAAAAAAAGCGCCCCCTCGCGGAAGCGCCTTTTCAATTTCACCAACCTTATTTAACTGCAGCCGCAGGAGCTGTTCTCATCATTCGATGCTGTCCATCTCCTTTTCCACGTTTTTGGCCTTCATGCATACCCTTTCCTTTACCCAAACCCTTCATCTCGCCACGATGTTCCCCAAACATTTCAAACTTCCCTTCTGCACGCGCCTTCTCAAATGCCGCAATCTGCGCATCCGCCTGCGCCTGTGTAAGTGCGCCCGATTTTACGCGATCTGCAAGGTGTGTTTTCATGAGCGCTAATTTCTGCTCTGCCAATTTTTTCTGTACATCAGCAACATTCAACTTCAAATCAGAAATGATTGTCGACAAATTTTTGCCCGACGCGATGCGCGCCTTCAAATCATCCGCTGAAATTCCGAGAACTCCCGCAACCTGAGCCATGTGCTCAGCCTGCTGTTTTTCAATCACTGTTTTCTGTTCAGCTGAAATTGCAGGGCGCTCAGCTGCACGAGCTTTGAATTTTGATGCGATCTGACCCTGAATTCCTGGATTAAAACCGGCAAGCGCGATTGAACCTGCGGATAAAAGTGCAATAGTTGTGTGTAACATATTTTTTAGTTAATGACTGATTGGCCATCTGTCTACCTATATTACACGCGCCGCACAAACTTTATTTCATTTCATGCACCCGCCGCCGCATCATCCGCGCCTCATCCTCAGGCACAACCCGATATTGCTTCATCCGAAATTGCCCGCCATCGCGCGCGCCGATCCCCATAATAAATGCCCCCGGAACCAAATCCTCGGAACGCCCCTGCAGCTGCGTAAACCGAAGTTCGCGCACGCCTTCAGGGGTATGCATCAAAATTTCATCGCCATCAATTTTAATAACGCGCCCAACAACGCCGTAATTTCGCATCATCCCTTTTCGCTGTCCAAAAAACGGTCGCATCATGTGTCCTGTGAAATTTTCCTGACGCGAAACATTTTCGAGCATATCCATCGCGCGCGTTTTCGCCAAAATAAAACCGGTTCCCACAATAAAAAATAAAAGTGCGCCAACTATAATCACAAACGGTTTTCGATACGACACATCTGCGCGACGAAGTAACAGCGCCGTTACAAATGACAAAATCACAAACGCAATCACCGAACCAAAGGGAAACGATTCCAAAAACGCATAGAGTCCCGCGCGACCGAACACAAAATATCGGAGTGTCTCGGTTTCACGCACATAAAAAAAGATGAGACTAAAAATCAGTGCCGCCGCGAGCGCGCCAAATAAAATCGCACTACCAAACGCCACGCGCTCAGCCAAAAAAAGATACCGCGATCGAAGCTTCACCCGACCCGATGCAATATTTTCCATCACGCGCGATTCAATTGTGTTATTATTTTGTTCCATAGCCATGTTTCAGTAAGTCTTCTTTCAAAATTTTTTTTCCGCGCGCGAGCAGCGTTCCAACCGTGCTCGTCGGCACCCGCAAAATATCGCTGATCTCCTCATATGTTTTCTCTTCGAACAAAAACAAAATGAGCGGCTCACGATATTTTTCCTTCATCGCTCCGAGCGACGCCTCAACCTGTGCTTGAACCAAGCTGCGATCAAAATCCCCCGGTACATCAATCGACTCATCCCGCAAAATCATTTCAACTTCATCAAGCGCAACCGAAACTTTTGCGTACTTACGAATATGATTAATCGCCTCGTTATGCGCGATGCGATATATCCACGCACTAAAGCCACGCGTCACATCAAACCCAAACAAATTTTCATACGCCTTAATAAAAACCACCTGAAGCACATCTTCAAGCTCATCATTCTGGCGTATAAATTTTCGCAGATAATGCGTAAGGCGCGTCTGATAGCGACGAATAATCTCGCCGAACAGCTCTTTATTCCGCTCGCGCACCTCAATAACCACCTGCGAATCAGTCATCTCGCTCGGATTCATACCTTATATACAACCATCATACGCTTATTATTTCAAATAGAGTATTCAAAAACCGCCGGGTCCAGGAAATGCGGTTTTTGAATACCCTATTTGAAATGATTGACAGGGCATCAAAATTTCGCTAGGATTACGGCCAGCTCACCTGTCTGAGCAAAAGGAAATGCCCGTGGATAATCCCATTCGAGATTTTCTGCACGATCCAAGCAACGGCTTGTTCGTGCCTGGCCACATTGAAGTCCGTCGCGATGACGGCGTTCCCGCTCAGCACACCACGGGGTGGCTGAACAAGGAACTACTCGCCATCAATTCTTCATGGCTCCGCTTCCTTGCGGATGCGATGGCAAAAAAGGTCAGTGAGAGAATCCGCGAACCGCTGCAGACCATCGTCTTGACACACGACAACTACCAAGCGTGCACCTTTGGGGCAATGGTTGGCGCCAAGCTTGCCAGTGACCGAAACTTCACCAGCATCCAGGCAGCGACGATGAAGCTGTCGTACGACCCTCCGCGCCACAACATTACGATGAACGCAGCCGGCTACAAAGCAGCGCAGCGGATCATCATCGCTGATGTGGCATCGTTCACCCTGGACACGCTGCGCCATCTGACACAAGCAGTCCGTCACGATCGAGGAAAAGCGCAGCCGGAGATCATCATCGTCTGCGCAATGAGACTCTTCTACGAAGAAATCCAGGCGCCAACCGAAACTGTTCTGAAAAACCTCCCTGTCCTCATCGGACACGAGATCGCCACCAAGCAGTTTCGCCGGATCCAGCGCTGCGAACTCTGCCAAAGTGGTCGCCCACTCACGCATGTGTTCGACCCAGCCGATGGATTTCGAAACTACAACGCAAAAGATGAGGAGCAAAAGGCTGCTGATCGTGCTGCACTGATCGAACAGCTCAAGCAGCGCGACGACAAGTGGCAAGCAGCACCCATCGGACAACGCGGAGCTCCTCCGAATGGCCCTCTGAACGGTTAGACCGGCCAACACCCCACCACCTCCTTCGATCGCAGCACATTGGCGATTGGGAGGCTGGTGGGTGTTTTTTTATAAACCGCTGTACTCCAACCACTCGACCCACATAAGTCGTGACTCTTCATCGAACTCCAAAAATCGGTCGACGCGCGAATTATTTTTCACATAATGCTCCTCCTCAACCCAAAACGATGTTGATCTGTAGGTGACAAACTGAGCAACACCCGCGCGAAGTTCATCGTCCTCCAGCGCACGCACACCTCGATACGCCTCGATAAAATTCTGAACGCGATCCCATTTTTCCTCGAGCAAACCATAATCCATGCACACAATTGTCATGATTCGAACAACATCAAACGCCGCCGGCTCATATTGCGTCAGCTCAAAATCAAACACATGCCGAATCTCGGCCGCGTCGTCAAAAAAAACATTTCCCGCATGTAAATCGTGGTGCACCAAGATACTCGGCAACTCCACCGCGCTCTCAAACGGCCACGCGAGAATCCACTCATATTTTCGCTGCGCAATCGTGAGCGCGCTTCGATCAAATTCATTTCCCCCTGTCCGAAGAATCTCACGCTCAATTGCTGCAATAACCGCCTCTGCATGCAATCGCGCGCTTTCTTGCTTTTTCTGCTCGAACGCTTTGTTTATATGCTGCTCGCCCGCAAGCGCTCCTGCGCTGTGCACTCGCGCGAGCATACGTGCAAGCGATCGAAGCTCCGCCATCGAACAATGCTGATCAGGATATGTGTGTCCATTCACAAACGGAAACAGCGAAAAAAATCGACCGCCGCGCGCCACAAAAAATTCGCCACGCGCATTTGCGATCGGCATCACAACTGGAATTCCGTTCGCAGCAAAAAAATTCTTGCTTTTGTGAATATCCTCTATGCGCGCCTCATCGATCTCCGCGCGATACTGTTTCAAAAAAAACACCCCCTCATCACACACAACCTTAAAATTCTCACTAAAAAAACCTTTGGTGATAAGCCCTATCTCTCGAACGGTAACCCCGTAGGGCGCGACAATTTCCTGAATTTTTTCAATCATATTCCTCGCGACTAGGATAGCATATTTTTTGCAAACGCACATTGACAGAATCGAACGGACATGTTATAAAATCCTCCAACCGTGCCGTAAGGAGGCATGTTATGAGAACGTTTGGCATTGGCATTCCAACTTTTTCGAAACATCGAGTGTTTCAGTTCGTCGCCGGCGGAGTCGGAATCGGCCTCGGGCTGACCGCGGCCGCCATCTGCTCGCCAGCACTCCTGGTAACGGTTCCACTCGGCCCAGCGCATGCAGCAAAATCGTTTCTGACCAACCCCGCATTCGTCGAGGAAGACGATTTCGGACTCGGCGCTGCGACGATCATGTTTGCGCTCGGCGACGCTCTTGTCGATGGTGCAACCTTTGCGCTGCGCCCCATTGCAGGCGGTCTCGACATCGCGATCCTCGGCGGTCGCATCATGGTCAACGCGGAGTAACCCATGCGCCAGAAACTTTCGCCGATTAACCTCGGCCTCGTGGCATTGAAAATCGGAGCTGCCGGCGTCTGCGTTGGTATCGGTGCCGCACACGCTCTGAACCATCTCCCGAAAGCACTGCGCGCAGCCCCGCATGGAGCGCGCCTTGCCGCAAAGAGCTTCCGGTCGCACCACATTTTGTGGGACCGACCCGATGGCAGTTCGCCGCCCGCTTCAGGCATTGTTATCGCCGGCGCCATTGCCGTGCACCACGGCCTGAAGCACACAGTAGAACCCCTGACCCCGTCTCTGAAATTCATGCATCACGGCTTCGATCTCGTCAGATCCTGCCGAGACATCTGAAAATCCCCCATCCACCGCACACACACCTGCGGACCGGCTCTGGGGCTTTTATTTTTGTGCTATAATCGCGAACATCATATGACATGGTTCACCATTTCCCTCCTTGCGTCTTTTTGCTGGAGCATCACCAACCACACAGACAAATACATCCTCCAAAAATATTTTAAATCATCTGGCCTCGGCGGCTACGCAACGTTCAGCATCGCTATCGGCCTCATAATTTTACTCGGAATTTTCATCGCGCGACCAATGGCTCCGTTTGTAACGGGCTACGCCGCAGCAGTTCTCTTAATGCTGAGCGGACTTAGCCTAACGGGAGGCGTACTTTTGTATGCCTTTGCCCTCAGCCGCGAAGACGCATCGACCATTGTTCCCTTTTTTCAACTCATTCCTTTGTTCGCCTATGCAATTGAATATCTTTTTCTCGGCGTTCAGTTCACGCAGCCACAGATTATTGGATCTGCCATCATTTTAATTGCAGCAATTCTCATCTCACTCGATCTCTCAAAAAAATGGCCCCGCATTAAATTTAAAATTTTTGCAACCATGTCCGCATCATCATTGCTATTCACTCTCAATCATATTTTTTTCAAAATCGGCAGCAATCATCCATCCGCGACACCCGACTATTGGAACAATTCATTTTGGCAATATGTTGGAACACTCCTTGTCGGAGTATTCTTTTTTGTCTTCATAAAAAAATATCGCGAACAATTCATCCACATTCTCAGAGCGAACGGCAAAAAAATTCTAGCGCTCAATGCTGGAAATGAACTTTTTAATGAAAGTGGAAATCGACTTGCGCAGTATGCAGTTCTTCTCGTGCCCGTTAGCCTTGTTCAAATTGTTAACGGATTTCAGTCCGTTTTTGTTTTTGTGATTGGAATTATTCTCACGATTTTTTTCCCGCATCTCGCTCAAGAAAATATTTCACCAAAAAATATAGCTCACAAATCCCTCGCCATCGCGCTCATGATTGTTGGTGCGTTTATTATGACGCAATAATTCGTGACTGACTTTATTTTTTCTGATAATCAGACAAAATCTTTGTCGCCTCAATACACATAAAAAGTGGAATCTCAAAACGTGCTTTGTTTTCCGAAGCCGCGCGCGCCCCACTATTTGATTTTCGATTTGAAATCCATTCCTCAAGCGCCGTTACCGCAAACCCAACGCGCGACAAATGCTTTACATACAATTGTAGCGGTCGGTGAAATGAATAGGTAACTTCCGATGGATCCGCGCCCGGATGCATCTGCACCACATGTTTGCGCTCGGTCATGTATTCGTCAACGCGCCGAAACTGCACGCGCTTCGCCTCGTCATATCCCCAATCCGATTTTCCCGGATTTCGAAATGTCGGATGGTTCAAAACAATAAAAATTTTTCCACCCGGCTTCAACACGCGCGCCGCCATGCTCATAACCGGTGCAACACGCTCAATATTTTGAAGCGCGAGCACGATCGCAATTTTATCAATTGACGCGTCGGCTATAAAACCACTCTGCTCTGCGGGCGCGGCATGAAACTCAATTTCGCGCGGCGAATTTTTCTCAGCAATCAGAATCAGCTCCGGCGAAATGTCAGACCCAACAACCTCAGCCCCAGCCGCCGCAAACGCTCGCGCGAAAAACCCCTGCCCACACGCAACATCGTAGACACACTCACCTTTCTGAATGTTCATCATGCGCATCAAATTCGGCAAAACAACCGAGGACTGATATGAGGCGCTATCTTCAACGACGCCATCATACCATTCAGCAACTCCGCCCCATGAGGTTGTTTTTTGAGATTTTGATTTCATATAAGAGGAAGAATACCTTAAAATGCGGTCCAAAATCAAGTGAGGGTCGACAAATTCATTCTTTTATGTTATCCTAGTGCGCGAACGGTTGACTCGTTCACAGGCAAAACCATGAAATCGTTACTTTTGTGGCTAATTGTAGCCATAGTAGTAGCTCTGACCAGCGCTTCAGTATGCGGTGCGTCAGAGCCAATCAAGATCTCTGTCCAAACAGGTGTTGCCTCGCAATACCTGTTCACAGACGGGACAGCGCTTCACGCGGACCCCGTTGAACAGATGGCCATTTTGGGCAAGTTGCCCTTGGGCCTCATGGTCGGCGTCTGGCACGTTGCCGGACTCGATGATCTGTCCCCGCACTCAAACGGCGGCGACGAGCTCGCCTTTGGCGGCGGGTGGCATCTGCATGCCGAGGATCTTGTTCTCGAGGCAGGCATCAAACACTATGCCAACGCGGGCGTGCGCGGACAGACAACCATTCCCGAATTCGAGGTAGGCTTCGTTGCCTATCGCCATCTCGAGCACAAGCTCGAGCCCTATGCGAATGCGGAATTTCCGATCGCGCACGGGCGAATAGTCAGTGAACTTTCCGCGGGTGCCGAACACGTCTGGCGTCTCATCGATGCTATTTCGATTCGACACCGAATGGCGCTTCAGTACAACTCGCCTGCTCATGGGCACGACGAAGTCTATCTCCTGACCTACCGGTTAGGACTCGTATGGACACTATTCAAGCGAGAACATGTCAGTATGGCACTCATCGGACCAACCGTCCGACTGTACGCACCGATTGTCGGCGCGCACGGGTACGAATTTCAGCAAGCGTACGGCGCGAGTGTCGACGTAAGCTGGCAACAATGACCGCGCTAAAGCGCACGGTCAGGGCGCACACGAACCAACCGGTTTCTGTGCGCTTCTTTTTATTTTCGGAGTAATTTAAAAATCTGCTTTGCTTTTTGGATTGCCTGCTCGCGATCGTGTTTGTGACGCATCAAATGAAACAGCGCCGGCGAAACCGATAAAAACAAAATGCCCGCGATAATCGGAAGCAAATATTTATCCACATCCGGAATATATGACCCTGCAAAATAACCAACGAGCGGAAGGCCAACCGCCCACAAAAGGGCACCGAGTACATTGTAAAAAATAAATGATCTGTATGGCATCTGGCCGACCCCCGCAACAATTGGCGCAAACGTTCGGACAACGGGCATAAACCGCGCGAGCGTGATTGCTTTGCCGCCGTGCGCCTCGTAGAATTTTTGCGCACGCGCCACATGCTGCTTGTCGAAAAAAATCGATTCGTCGCGTGTGAAAATTTTTGGACCAACTTTTTTTCCAAATAAATAGCCAACCGTGTCGCCAACAACTGCTGAAAAAAAACAAATCACGATGAGCGCTTTAATATCGAGGTACCCCTGCGACGCCAAAAAACCAGCCGTGAATAGCAAGCTGTCGCCCGGCAAAAAAAATCCAACGAGCAAGCCCGATTCTGCAAAAACAATTCCACCAACCGCAAAATAGCCGCCAGCTTTGATTATTGAAACTAAATCAATCATAAAAGGCACTATACAGGATTTATAAAAAAAAGTCTTTTTTGAAAATGTCTTACGCGGTTCTCAGCTTGACATTTAGCAAATATCTGCTAAAGTTTGCACACGGAAAATTTCTTTCCACGGAGTCCTACATGGACCAAATAGCGACAACAAGAGTGACGACCGCCACAATTGAATGGCGCATTGTAGGCAATTCTCGGAAAGCAAATCTTGTTACGAGTCCGCTCCTAGCAAGCAATGACGTTCGAAATAGTCTGCGCCTCAACGATGAACATCGCCCAAAAGATGCGACAACCATCGAGGTAGTAGAAGTCAGCATTGGTGGCCTCCTCGAGAACGGAGAATCCGAGGAATCAGTGGCGTACTTCTGTGATTTTCTTCGAATGCTTGCCATCTTCCGGTTCAACTACGGCTTACCACCAGAACCCTTAACAATGCCGAAGCTCCTGCTGCGCTCAACGCAAAGAGGGCTTGAGGCGGTCTGCACAGATACAGGTATCCTCTTCGATGCTCACCATTGTCGAACGCATAAGGGCGCTGATGACATTATCAGGATCCTCAAATCTGAAAAGGGCCAGCTGTTAGCTCTCCAAGTTCTCGACGCTGCCCCGAGCCCTGAACACCCCAAGGCCATCGAACTCATCAGAGAGCGCTAAGACCGACAGTAAAGCGCAACGTCACCAGCGGCGTCCATCTTCAACCAAGGTGGCCGCCGTGTTTTTATTTTAAACGAGCAAGCAATACTTGCACTTTCTTGGCTAATCCATTATAATCACGCCACTTATAACTCCATTCCAATGCGTATCGCACGAAAACGGTTCAAACCGGAACCAATAAAAATCAAAGTTCGCTTTAATGACATGATTCGCGTGCCTGAGGTTCGCGTTATCGATGAAAATGGCGAACACGTTGGCACCATGTCAACGGTCGAGGCGCAGCGCCTTGCCGACGAACGCGGTCTCGATTTGATCGAAATTAACCCTGAGGCAAACCCTCCGGTTGTTAAAATCCTCGAATACGGCCAGTTCAAATATCAAAAAGACAAAGAAGAGCGCCTCCAGAAAAAGAAGCAGAAAGAAACTGAAGTTAAGGGTGTTCGATTGTCACTTCGCATCGGCGAGCACGACAAAACACTCCGTTTGAACCAGGCTAAAGGCTTTTTTGAGGACGGAAACAAGGTCAAGGTTGAGATCATTTTGCGCGGTCGCGAGCGCCAATTTGTTGAAAATGCCTTTAAAGTTGTGAAGCTTTTCATCGAAGAGCTCAACAAAGCAACTCCACTGCGCGTTGAACAAGCCCCAACCAAGCAGGAAAACAAGATCATCGCCCTATTGACCAAGGCTTGACGCCCACACCACTTACCTGTTATAATCCTGTCACTTATTTTTGAAGACTATGGGGAAGCTCAAAACGAAAAAAACGATCTCGAAACGCTTCCGCGTGACACGCAACAAGAAGGT
>Ga0172380_10006713_pt1 | contig 13244 bp, 18 predicted proteins | sample Leawe162metaG_FD_119747 | JGI IMG/M metagenome (GOLD analysis project Ga0172380, IMG submission 119747) | Leachate microbial communities from a municipal landfill in Southern Ontario, Canada - Leachate well 162 metaG | ecosystem: Engineered > Solid waste > Landfill > Unclassified | place... | reverse complement strand
GCACAAACTGACCGAGGGGAAGGTTTTCCGGTTCAGGCAGGGCGGCCATCGGAACTTCATTTTCCTGAATGCCAAGGTGACGGCCTGCGGGCTTCCGGCAGTGAAGCGACCGGCGCGCGGCAAGAAACAAATCATCCCGCTTTATCGGTTCGAGTGGGTGACGTTCCACACCTTTCGGCACACATGGGCGACGTGGATGCGCCGCTATGGAGGAGCAGACTTGCAGGGGCTTGTCGGGACCGGGCAATGGGACGATCCGCGCAGCGTGGCGCGTTATGCCCATACCCACGCCCATGAGGAATGGGACCGGATCGAGCGGCTTCCCTCTCGTGGAAAGCCCGTGGACCTCCCTACAAAAAAGAGGAAATCCAAATGATTTCAATGGCCTGGTTACCTCTCCCCCAGAGCTGGCCGCAACTTTTTGCGGGCTTGAAAGGCCTATGTTTATTGGGGTTTTGCGGTGCCATCTCGGCAGTAACAGGCAGAACGATGCCTGAACATTACGACTGGAGTCGTGGACTATCCGTGGACCTTGTTCCCCCTACGTTCTTGCTGTTTAGTGGGGTGGTTCAGAAAGAGGTTCACCGCAGAAGGAGGGATCGAAGATGAGCGAGACATCAGGACTGAGTGACCCGGCGTCAAAACTTCTCTGGCACATTGGATATATGTGGCCAGAACCTCTTTTGGTCGCGCCGGAAACGGATGACTTAATGGCGTTGCGCGAACTCGATTATATCGAACAGTGGGACTCATATCCAAACGGAGACCGGCGCTGGATGATTACTCACGAGGGCCGAGAATTCTTGAAAATGAATTACTCAGTTCGTGAGCCATCATCTTAAGTTCTATGCCCGCTTTCTGCGGTGAATTTCTTCTGAATCAATCTTCCTAGAACAGGAGAGGATGATGAGCGATTTTGATATTCTTTTCCCGATCCCGAGCGGCAATCGGAATGCTGATGACATGGGACTGCCCTCTCCCCTCAAACCTCCCACCAGAACATTACCTAAGCTGGTTATGAGAGATTGGGGTGATCAATGGCCTCCAGATAAAGCCCTCTCCGACTTCACCAGAGTAGTAGAAGAAGTGGGGATATTGGATCAGGAAAGACCGCAGAAGGAGAAATCGCGAGATGAGTGATGGTCCCGCAACTAAGTGTCCTTGGAGAACTTGAATGGCCGACGCGCCGCCGCCGTGGCTCTGGCATCTTGTGTTGCCCGGAACTGGACCTTGCCGTCAACGATACGAAAATCAACTTTGTGGACTAATCCACATCCGCAACACTGTTCTTTGAAGCCACGCTTAGGGACTTCGATCCATTCCCCGTCAGTAACGTGATAGTAGCTCTTGGTCATACGCGGATCACCTCTCCGCGAAACTGCACCGACCTATCATCCCAGACTGAGACAAGCTCAGGCATTAACAACCGCCCATCCTTAAACGTCAGCAGGCAGAAACCTGACCGCCAGTCCAAGGCCCCATCCTCGGTATAGTTTACAAATTGCTTGAACGATGGATCAGCAACGCAGCCGCCATCAACTCCATAGCGATCACCGTTGTAGTCGGTGATCGGCGTGACCTTCTGGCTATGCAGGTGTCCGTGGACATAGGACATGCCGCTATTGAGCGCAGAAGCCCGCGCGGCGTTCATTCCGCCGCCCTTGGGCTTGTGCTTAATCATCGTAGCGCCGCCCTGTACGCTGGCGTTAACGCATACAGACCAGCACTTCTCCCACAGTCCGAAATGGTCCGATAGATGCACGCCCTTGATATTGCGGTAGCGGGCTGCGTTGTGCGCCAAATTCGACTCGAACCGAGCGTCATGATTTCCTAGACACCATGCCTTGCGAGCGCGCCGGGAAGCCTTGGCAATGTCATGTAAGTGGTCTTGGGCCGCCTCGATTTCCTGGTACGGCTCGGGAGCGGTTTCCCACATGATCGGGGCGTGCCGCCCTATAAGGGGGAAGTCGAGAACATCGCCATTCAGGATCACGACGGATGGGCGCGCGTCGTCTGCGAATTTCTTGAAGGCTCGAAGTGCCGTGGATTCCTGCCCCGGCCAGATGTGGAAGTCGGACCCGATAAGGACCGTTCCGTTCTTGATTTCATGTTGGAGACGGTGCGGATACTTGGCCTCTAGATAGGCCTTGGATGGTGCTGCGAGCGGGGCATCGTACTTGACCTCCAATCTGCGCCGTCGCCTGTACACGGCTCTCTCGTCGATCTTGAGGTACTTGGCGAGCTTTGTTGCGCCGATCTTGTCAAACAGCGCCATGAACTCGTCGTCTGGGCACGCTGCTGGTGCACCCATCACAGCCACCCCCGACGCGAAAACCAGATCGTCTCAGCGATCCCCATAACTCCCAAAACAATGATGATATACGCCGCAAATTCCGCTGCCGGATTTGAGAACATTTGACCCCATGATGTTGGTGGATTTAGGCGTACTCGTACCGATCAACGTCAGTACAAGGCAGGAACATGCGAACATCCAGCGAGAAACAATGCGGGATGATATGCACGACAGGAGGTGGAGGTTTTCGGAAGTACCATTGCGCGAGACCGAGGAGGATCAGGAGCGCGATGAATTTCATTTCCCGAGCAGCGCCTTGACGCCAAGCCAGACGGCCCCGAGAAATCCGCCGATGATGGTTGTGATGATGACCTTGAATGTCAGGCTTTGCGCCTGCTCTACGCTCTTGCGCCACTTGCGAAGGTGGATGAAGTCCGCTTTCAACTCCTTGCGGTCCTCCTCCTCGATACCGAACGATGTCAGGATTGTAGCGATGGTCCGGAGAACAACCTCGTCCTGCTGATTGGGATTTGATGCGCGTTCTGCGGCAAGAACCTCGTGAACGACTTGGGCGACTTCTTCGTTTGTCATTTACTCGCCCTTAAATGCGAAATGCTTTGGTCCTTGGCAGCCATGCGTAAAGCCTTCTCTTTGCGTGTGGTTAGGCTCGGTCTGCCGTTCGCGCGACAGATCGGGCCGCCTATCGTTTCAAGATTTTTGCGACGTTCTCAAAGCCGCGTTTGGCGAAGTAGAATCCAACAACGAGGTTTGCAGTCGTTGCGGCGAATCCGGCCAGCGGATCGGTCGATCCAAGGCCAAGAACCTTGTCCCAGATCAGGAGTTTCCCGAAGTAGACGGCGACGAAATAGCCCATCAGTTTGTCTGGTTCGTACCAATGGCCGATCTCCGCAATGCGGTATTGCGTGATAGCGTTCGTCTCCGCGACTTGCGCGGCAATCTCAGCGGCGGCCGTATCGCTCGCGATCTTCTCGGATGTATTCCCCGCCTTCAGCTTGGCGTTATACGCATCTAGCAAACCGCGTATAACTGGCCCGCCGATGAAACCGATGATTGCTTGCCACATCAGCTCCGCGCCTTACGCAGGCTTTCGATGAAGGAAAGGACGGCCTTCACGATAGCAACGACTGTCACGATTTTCAGCGCCCGCTCAGTACCGATGAACGGCGCAAAATCGACGCCGTCGAAGTATGAGAGGAATTGCAGCAGGAGGTCTGGCGCGCCGAGAAGCGAGGCGGTGATAACCGTGATCCAGTCGTATACCCAGCGCGCAACGGATTTGAGATTGTTCAACATCAGTCCTTGATCCATTTGAAATAGGCGAATGCTGACAGCGCAAGCATCGCGACAACGCCGCCAGCGACCAACGGTCCATACTGGAATGTCGCCGCGCCCGCAGCGATGATCGAACCGGCAACGACGGCCTTGTCCTGTTTGGAAACTGGCGGCTTTGGCACAGGCAACGGCGCGTCCGGGATTTGAGCCACAACACCGCCGAACGAGATGGATGGATCGAGCGCGGCCATTGTGATGATAAGGCCAGCGCAGCCGAGTTGCTTATCGACGGCCGACGCGCTGAATACGCCGTCCGAGATGTACTTCCCGCTCACGTATTGATCGGTGCCGGACCAGACATAGGGAGAAGGAATGCCTTTGTTGGCGTAGCCGAGGCCGTTGTATTGCTCCAGCAATGTCATGGTGCCGCCAGCGGACCAGTCTTTCCACTTCGCTGCGTAGGGCGGGCAGACCACCAGCGCATCAACGGCGGCGGCTTCCCATGATGGGAACGGCCCCCTGCCCTTTGGAACGTGCGTGGATACTTCATTCCACGGGTCGCCCTGCGCCAGAGACCCGGAGAAATTGCCGGACGACTCGCGCTGATGGATAACGGCGATCACGAACCACGGAACGCCGGTCTTGGCTGCTACCGCCTGATAGCGAGCCTTTGACGCCACAAGGCGCTTGGCGACAGGCGCAAACTCTGCCGTTCGTGTGAGCTTGGCTTTCTTCCAGCGCGCGGTATTGGCCGCCAGAAGTGCTGGAATGTTGGCCATCAGAAAATGAGCGCCACGACGATCAACACACCCGCCACGATCAGCGTCCCCTTGGGATAGTCCCGGACGGTCTGGACGATGGTCTCGCCGGATTTGATGAAAAATGCTTTCATGTGATGCTCCTAGAGGGTGATGAAGTAGAGGAAGGCCCCGATGAGGGTCGAGGGGATGAGAATCGGGAGATAGCCCACGGGGTTGGCTCCATAGAAAAAGCCGCCCGAAGGCGGCTGGTTGTGGTAAGTGGTGCGGATGAAGAACTTCGGCGCAACCGGTATACTTAATTGGAGCGACGGCACCATGCTTTGGGTGATCGTCGGTATTTTTGCCGCTGCCGCTCTGTTCGGCATATTGGGATGGGTTCAGAACGGTAAAGATATTAAGAGACGGCTAGAAGAAATGGAGAGAAACCCTTGAACATCGAACCGATCCGCGCATTCGTCAGAAATCTCGGACTTGAGGTCCATCGCGCCCGTCCCACCCCCCTAGAAACTTTCTTAAAAAACCGTCAGTTCACGCTGGCGCTCGATGTGGGCGCTAACGAAGGACAATACGCAAAGAGATTGCGCGCAGCAGGCCACCGTGGTCGCATCCTCTCTTTCGAGCCGCTTCACGCGCCATTTACCCGACTGCTAGAGGCGACGGCGTCTGATACGGAATGGCACGCGTTTAACTGTGCTCTCGGGGCCGAAATCGGGACCGGCGAGATCAATGTTGGAGCCAAAGATTCCACCAGCTCACTGCGGGCGGTGACGGATAAAGCCGCCGCATTTCATCCCGGACAGCGCGTTGTTCGCACTGAGAAGGTCCGCGTCGATACCCTTGACGAGGTTCTTGACCGATATGGCATGGACAGCGACACGACGTTGCTCAAAATGGATGTGCAGGGCTTCGAAGATCAAGTTTTGGCTGGCGGCAAACGCAGTCTCGACAAGATCGCCGCCATTCAAATGGAAATGGCCGTCACCGCTATATATGAGGGCGAGACGCTGATGCACGAACACATCGCGTTTCTTGCTTCCCAAGGTTTCCGCCTGATGGAAATCGAACACGGTCAGCGCAACGCTGAGAAAGAATTGATCGGCGTTGATGGTTTCTTTGTTCGTTAGCTCTTGCGGTAGCCATATAATGTGAACCGGCCAGACGCGATGTTGCCGGATGAAAACTTGAAGCGCACGGCAGTGATCGCCCCCGCCGTATTGTATCGCCCGCCAACAGAAACTAGCGTCCGTGTTGCATCCGACCGAGAATAGGCACCAAAGCCATAAATCTCCATGAAGTCGGTAAGTTCTGGATTGTTGAATTTGATGGTTGCGCCGTAATTTTCGCCAGAAGCATTACCCACAGCGGCGGTCGAGCCAGCCACAAAAGACAAGCCCATGAAAGCCGCGCTTGCCGACCCGTCATTGGCTACGGAGGAAGAAGATTGCCCCTGAACGCTCCAAGCGTATCCACTAGTCTGATAGGTGGGGCCGCCGCCAGTGCCTATTAGCATCTGCAACTGAACATCATCATTCTGTGGCTTCGCATTCGAGATAACAATCTCGTAAGCGTCGTAGGTATCATCGAGTCCGGTCGTGAAATCGATAGTTGCGGAGTTCGACGCGGCCTGCGTTGAGATAAAGACTAGACCAGGAGAATTGCCCCAAGCCGGGTTCGCGGCGGTCCCATTCGTGTAAAGAATATTGCCAGCAGTCCCGGCGGGGAGCCGCACCATGTCGGTCCCGTTGTGATACAATATATCACCTCGCGCGGCTGTGCCTATCCAACTCAGGATTTGCTCCGCCGTCACCTCTTCCGCGTCGCCCGCTCCGGACGAGTTGCGCCCAAGTGCCCTTTTCGTCGCTGATACATTCTGCATCTTCGCATACGTCACCGCCTCATCAATGATTGACGCGGTGACGACCTGATCTGCCGCGATGATCGTTGGATTAACGTCGTGAAGGAGCCATTCGCCGCTGTTCGATGTGAAGTACGTCGCGCGATGGACGGACCCTGCCTTGATCGCACCAGCAACAAGTTCAACGCCAGCGGCAGAGCGGAGCGGCTTTGCGCCGAGACCGTCAACATTGAGCGTGACAGTCGCACCGCAGTCTTCGTCAAACTGGCAAGCGATTTCGATGCCAGCCGTTAACGCGGCGAATGATTGATTCGAGGTCGCCGTGTAGGCCGTTGACGATCCAGCAGTGACGATAGAGCCGTTAAGATCGTCGCGCCATTTTGCAGTCGCGGCCATCATACCGCGCCCAGAGTCATTGACACTGGATGGGGCCTGCCCCTCCTGCCAATTTACCGCGCTGTCAGCGGTATTGTTCGTTGCAGCGGTTTTAGACCAGACGTTAACGCCCGTTGCCATCTAGTTATCCTTGTCCAAGATTGAAAAGGCCCCGGTTCCCCGAGGCCTGAAGTGCTGCACGCAGCTTTGAAAGATCGATTTGCTTACGCTGTGGGGCGAAGATCGGCGGCGGTGCCATGACCTGCTCTGCGGGCATCGGCACGGAGTAGGACGGCGCTGCGGCCTGCTGTTGCGGCGCGGGGTCGGGCGAGAAGATCGGCGCGGGTTGTGGCGCTGGTGTTGAGGTGGCCGCCTGTGGCGCTACAGGACTCGCCTGCGCGGCTCTCATGGCTGGCTGCTGTGGAGCGCCGCCCATTTTCTTCGCCGCCCAGCCCTGTAAATCCGCCGCTGTCATGCCCCGCAGGAAGGGGTTGGCAGCCACGGCTTGCGGCCCAAGAATGCTCTCAACGGGCGTGGCTGGATCGGAAGAAAGAACCTTCACGGCCCCTTGCGGACCAGCGAAATGAGCAAGATATGCATTACCGGGGTTGGCCTCGAAGCCCGCTTTTGATAGGATTTGACCGTTCTGGTTCGCGTAGGCTTCTGTCATCTGACGAGACAGAATGGGATCGGCGCGGAGGGCTAGGATTTCTTCTTTCGATTTACCGGCGACTAAATCGGGGCGTTCACGCGAAAGCGTATCAATCCAGGTAGGAGCGATGAATTGACCAAGCCCCATTGCCGACGAGTTCGGATTCTGCGCGTTCGGATTACCGCCGCTTTCGGCTCCAATGATGGAGTCAACTAAGGCCATGTGGAAGTTCTTTCAGGGCTTGATATTTTTAGCCGTCGTAGGGTCAAACATCGAATGGCATTGGACGCCGAACCCGATGGTTGCGGCGATACTTGGGTTCATCGCGGCGCTTCTGTTCACCGTAAGCGCGAATGGAATTCTGGCAGTTAAGCAAAGGCTCAGCGCTTGGTGGCGGCGGAAGACGGTAAGACCACCTCCCTTGCCGCGCTCGAACTCATCAAGAGTGGCCACAGGTCTGCGACACTCGCGGGATTAGCTCCGGCAAATCTCTGATTGGTGAGATATGACTGCACTGGTTTCGACATCAGGATCGAACCAGCCACCTTTGGAAGCGCCGCGCCAGCAGCAACGCCTGCCGCCGCGCCAAGCGGTCCGCCAACTCCAGCGCCAGCAGTTCCGCCCATCATTGCCGGTATCATCGCAAACAAATTCTGCGCTCGCAGGCGCGGCGCGGTGCCAGATTGCGGCAACGGAGTCATGATCGCCTGACCAGCTTTAGCCAGATCAGAAAATTCACTATCGCCACGCGCGAAGCCACCGCGATTACCAGTTGCCGCAGCCGAGCGAAGGCGCGCAGGAGAAATTATGCCCATGCCAGCCTCTTCACCCGCGCCAACAGCAGCGCGCTCAAGAACCTTCATATTGCCATACTGACGACGCAGCTTTCCCCACGTCCCAAGATCGGACGGGTTATTGATGGCGATGCTACGCTCCATCGCCTTGTCGAGTGCGTTGCGTAGGCCCTTGAAGGCCCCTGATAGCGCCGGGTTAGTCGTTGACTTCGCTGCCAGCGACAGATCAGAGCGTATGGCCTGATATTCAGTTCCGGGGATGACCCCGTTGTTGGCCTGAATGCGCTGGATCAGATCATCTGAGATGTTATTGATGATCGGCTTTTGCTGCGCTTCAAGCAGCTTCCCATATCGATTTAATGTCGCTCCAACGTCCTGCCCAAACTGACGGTCAGGCACCAGCGTGTTGCGAGATGAAATATTTGTGAAGTCAGAGCCAAGCCGATCATTCAGTGTCTTCAGGTTATCAGATGTTGCGAGGCCGGAGCCCCCAGCGCGCTTCATGGCGGCGTCTGTAAAGGCCTGCCCTTGCCGCTCGATAAAATCAGCCGCCTTACCGCCACCAAGTTCACTTTCGGCATAGCGGAGCGTTCGGCTTCCGGTCTGTTGACCAGCCGTTAGCGGGACGCCCTCGCTTCGAAGAACAGAAGCAGCGGCTTGCCTCTCTTGATTGATCACATTCGGAGTTATCGCGCGTCGCGCCCCAGCAAGCGCGAATGGTGTAGCAACCGCACCGGCCAGACGCGCCCACGGCTCCCCTGCCGTTCCCTGAGCAAGTTGTCCGGCAGACTCACTTATAATAGCGGGGGCGACCACATTGGTGAGAGCGCGAGCGCCAAGGCTACCCGGCCCGCCTAAAATTCCGGGGGCAAACTCGCCAATCGTCTTCGCATATTCACCGGCTGTCGTTTGTGGCTTGTAAAGTTCTCCAGTGACGGACTCAACACCGCTTCGCAAGTCAGAAGATGTTGGCGCTGCCATCAGTGCACGCCCGGTCAGCGTCGTGCCTGCTGCGGTCTTCAGCATGTCCTTGAACTGCTGCACCCCCCCTGGTGCGGCACCAATAGCACCTCCTGCTGCATCAATGCCGCGTCCCACAAGAGAACGAACGTCACCTCCAGCGCCGAACGTGTTTATTCCGCCTTGCGCAAGACCGCTTAGTCCGCTTTTGGCGATGTCTTCTACAAAACCGGGTTGAGCCTTCGTCGGCTCAGAGCGCATACGTGTGATTTCGGAGGCCAGCACTTGCGCGCCAGCAGCATCGCCCGCCGCGTCCGCATTGATAAGTGCGCGCTCCAGTGCGGCCATATCAGCCATTAACGGCCACCATATTTCTTGAGAAGATCATCAACAGTCGGCGCTGCGCCCTGCTGAGTGGATGTGGCTGGTTGCGGGTTGGTTGCAGATGGGTCTGCAAGCCTCGCCTGCGCACGCGACATTCCCTGTTTTACCACCTTCTCATAGTCAGATAGCGCCTCAAGGAATGCTTCCTTGGACGTGGCGACGTTCATGCGAGTAATCGCCGCAGTCGCCGCGCCGCCTTCAGCATTAGACAGCGAGCCAAGGCCGCGCATTTGCTGAATGGCCTGAAGGAACGCGCCGCTTTTTGCCTGCTCAACGATATTAGAGAAGTCGTATCCGCCCGTGCCCGGAATGACGTTTGCCATCGATGAAAAGCCGGTGCCGCGCTCAAGATACGGATTGCTGCGAATCTTCGCGAGAAGATCGATAGCGTTCTGTCCGGCCTGAATATCGCTCGGTGCCGAGGCAACAGCCTTGCCCTGCGCATCACCAATGCCTTTTTCACGCTCAGCGCCGCGCAAGTCCTTTGGCTGGTAGCCAATGATCTGGCCTGACTTCTTGTCGATAATGCCGAATTGCGTTCCCATGTCGAGCTTCTCGACGCCGCTTGATATTTTAACGCCGGGCGGGAGTTGCGTCTGGATTGCGGTCCCGCTCTTGCCGGGCTGGATCAGAACAGTTTCGCCCTTGTCGTTCTGGCCGTAGACCGGAGTCAGGCTGTATTCGCCAGCACCCGCGCGCTTCTGCGCCATCCATTGCTCAAGGTTTCCTGCGAAGCCTTGCTTCTTGGCGTATTCAAATTCCTTGATGTCATTGGTCTGGCCCGCCGATCCCATAAGCTGCGGGATAGCCGCGCGCAGCAATGACGGATCACGCGCAATGGTCTGCGCTGTGGCGGGATCGAGACCGCGCGCCACTAGCGCCTTCACGGTCTGGTTTTCTGGAGTCGTCCCAGTAGCGACGCCCGATACAAGATTGCCGATAGCCTGCAACGGGCCGCCCGCATTCACAAATCCGCTTAGCCCAGCGCCGATCCGATCACCGATCCCCGGAGATTCCTGTTGCTGTGGTTGCTGCGGCATGTATTGCGCGGGCCGCGCGTTCTGCGGGATAGCTGCCGGATCGGTCGCTGATGCCGCGCCAAACTGCGGCATTTGATAATTGCCAACGGCAACGTTGCGGTCCTGCCCATAGCTGAGGGGATTTTCTGGCGTTCCGAACCCCGGACCCTGCGGGTTCTGATACTGAGCTTGTTGCAAGATATTCGCGAGCAAGCCACCGCCACCCGAGAAGGAAGATGGGTCAAACTGGAAGTTATCGAACAGGCCTGCCATTGATTACTTCTTCTGGTTCCAGAGGTTTCCGAGTGATCCAATGCCGCCCATGATGGTCGCGAACTGCTGTGCGCCTGACATCTGGCTCGTCCCGGTAGAAGTTCCTGTTGACTGCCCGCCAAGCCCAGCAATCGGAATACCTATCTGAGCGAGGAGTCCGAGAGATTCGGCTGGAAGCGATTTCTTTAGCTGCTCCAGCTTCAAGGTCTGCGATGCTCCATAATCCTTCGCAGCGAGTGCGTCGGCGCTGTTCGTCACGCCCTGCTGTTTGTTGGTAAGGTCCTGCTGGCCCATTCCAGAGAGCAGGCCAGACGTGGTGTTCTGAGCGCCGTATAGAGAGCCAGCCGCATTCTGCTGTAGCGATCGATCCTGGTTGAACTGATCGAGAATTAGCGGGGCCTGTGCAGCAGACACGCCGCGACCGTAAGCCATCTGGTTCGCGCCGGACATATCCCGTCCCGCTGCGGCGAACTGGCCGTTCACCGAATTGCCAACGTCAGACTGAATCTGCGCCAGCGCGGCCTGCAATTTCGGATCGTTCAACGAGGAATAATTCGGATCGGCGTATTTCGCCATTTGCTGCTTGTACTGATCCAGCCCGCCTTGCACCGCGCCGGACTGAGCGTTCGCGCCGCCGCCATTCAACAGGTTCGTTGTAAAGTCGTTGATCTGACCGGCGAACGGATTGCCCTGATTGGCGCTCTGCTGAAGCTGGTCGATAGCACCGCTCGCGGTTGGTGACAGACCAGAGTTTGCAATCAGCGGGTCAAGTTGACCGAGGATGCCTTTCAGTGCGCCCTGTGCTGGCTCCCACGGATTTGTGGTGGAGCTTTGCGTCTGGGTTTGTTTACTCTCGCCGCCCATTAGTTAACCGCCTTCTCTAGAATGACGTGTTTTGCGCTGTACCCATCAAGGACGCGCAACCAGCCCTTCCTCCCGATGATGCGGGTGGACTGGCAGCCTTCGTTCTTTGCGTATGTTTCGATTTGGCCGATTAGTTCGAGCCAGTGGGTCATGTCATCACCGCCGCATGCGACGATGACGCAAACCTTCTTCATGTTCGCGACTTCGAGAACCGTAGACGCAGCCGCTTCTATTCGCTCGCCATCCCATGCCAGCCAGAGCAGCGCATCACCGTCGAGAATGCTGTCCTCGACTTCGCGGAAGTCGCTTAGGCCAGTTCGCAGGATCGCCTGTTTGATGAAGTGCGAAGCGTGAGGCCAGACCCGGCGAATTTCTTTCGGGTCCACACACACAAGCTCAGCCAAGGGCTATCCAGTAGAATGTTTTGTCCGTGTTCGCGTTGCTCGTGTGCGTGACGATGAACTGACCCTTTGTTACGTTCGATGCCAGAACGTAGGTTGCTGCGACAATGGCTGCCGCATTCGCAGTAGCTGGGAACATCAGAACCACGTTTCCTGCGCCGCAGTTTGGCGCGGATACTGTCGTTGTCGTCTGGCTGGCTCGTAGCGTGACGACTCCAACCGCATTGGATCGCCCTTCGCCTAACTGCTTGATGGCGAACTGATAGCGGTCGAGGTTCTTTTCCCCGACCTGAACAATCGGGGCGCTCAAAGCTGGCCCGCCGTGGTCACGTCAGGCTCAATGCCCGCGCTGAATGTCCAGCTTGTGCCAGCCGGAATGCGGGCCTTGAACCGGGAATACCGCGTATCTTTGCGAAGATCGCAGCGGCCTGTGCGCGAATTAATAAGCACCTCAGAGCCAGCCGTGACACTTGCCTGCTGTGTATCGCGCGACGATACAGAGCCGTAGACCGTTGCGGCATCCGTGATCGGACGAAAGCCCTTGATGAACAACCGGGAACCGTCCGTACCCTGCTCTGCCGTTTCCATCGTTGCTTCAAGATTGCCGCCACGGAAGAAGCCGAGCGTATGCGCAGAATTGAACTGCGAGATTTCCGGCGTAACCGACGTTGCGTAGCTGTCGAGCGATGATGTGAGGTCATCAAGCGAGCCTGATATGGCGTCGAGGCTTTCCAGCGTCAGGCCGGTCTGCGAGATTCCGAGCAGGTATTCTCCGCTCATTTCGACAGGGAAGAACCGATCCAGCGCATCGTCATATCCTAGAATGGTATCGTACAGCCCCGCGTCGCCGTTGCTGGATTTATAGGACCAATAGACGCGCGTGCCTCGTGGATCAGCCGCGCCCATGAACAATTGCAGATTGCCCTTGTCCAAATCCTCGAAGAACGTGCGGTCAACCCGCTCGCGCCCGATCTGCACCGGAAGCCCGCCCGGCTGGAGCTTGTAAAAGCCCTTTGCCGAATAGAAGAATATCGTATCGCCAGCGCGGATGATGCTGTAAGGCGCATAGCAGCCCATATCCTGCGCAATGCGCTCGATCTGGAAGATCACCGCAGAACCCGGCGCGAACGTCATGCGGCGGATTGCCTGATCCTGGAAGATCGTTCCGTATTCACCGCCAGCAACACCGCGAACAATGCCGCCGTCTGGCAAATCCTGATAGTCGGACGAATTGACGCCAACCGTCCACGAGTCCGAGGCATTGACCGAGTTAAGGCCGGACCATTGAACACGATATTTGTTCGAGAGAAGGCCAGAGAG
>Ga0172380_10006712_pt1 | contig 13245 bp, 11 predicted proteins | sample Leawe162metaG_FD_119747 | JGI IMG/M metagenome (GOLD analysis project Ga0172380, IMG submission 119747) | Leachate microbial communities from a municipal landfill in Southern Ontario, Canada - Leachate well 162 metaG | ecosystem: Engineered > Solid waste > Landfill > Unclassified | place... | reverse complement strand
GGCCGCAGAATTTGCCGGAAGATGTGATTTTCTGTTGCTTTTCCGATGTGGCGCTGACAATCTACCGGGAAATCCTCAATGCGCCAAAATGTCGCGACTTTACACATAAAGACGCGAATTGAATCCCTGATGCCATCCAGTTCCCGTTCTAACGAACTTGGACTTTTGAAAATCATCGAAAAAGGCCGGAAATTCTCTGTTGAAAAATTAGAAAGATAGAGGATTGGACGACCATTTTTCTCACAAGCAGTAGTATATTTAAGCCTATTCGTCTTTGACGCAGTATAACAACACGCCACCGCCAATAAAGAACACAACCAGACTCAACATGCCGTAGCGCGCATTTCCCAGCCAGCGGCTTGAAAACGCAATCAGCAATGGTCCGAAAATAGTGGCGAATTTACCGAAAATATTGTAGAAGCCAAAAAATTCAGCCGACTGTTCTTTCGGGATTATCTTGCCGAAATATGAACGGCTTAACGCTTGAATGCCGCCTTGCGAAGAGGCAATCATGAACGCCAGGGTAAAAAATACTATCAGTTTAGTGGTATTGTCGTTGATGCCGGGAAGTAAAAACGCGAAAAACGTGATTACGGTATAAACTGTGATTGCCACATATAACATTCGTTTGGTTCCGAAAATCGTTGCCCAATGCCCATAAAGTAATGCAAACGGAAATGCCAGCAGTTGCAGCCCAAGCACGGTCATCATCAGCAGGAATGCAGTTAATCCGGCATCGCGTCCGTAAGGCACGGCCATTCGGATGATGGTATCAACTCCATCTATATATAAAAAATAGGCTCCCAGAAAGAGCGCGATATTACGATACTGTTTAATTTTTTTGATAGTATCAATCAGGTTTTTGATTGCCTGTGAGACGGTGCGGCTACCAGTTTTAATAATATATTTCTGCCGGACATCTTTGAGTACGGGAATTGAAAACACCGCCCACCAGACCGCGGTAATGATAAAGGACAGTCTGGTCATTTCGTTGCCCAGTTTATATTTTTCTCCGATGCCGATTAAAATGATTGCCAGTATGAACGGTAACGCTCCGCCTATGTAGCCCCAGGCGTAACCGGCGCCAGAAATCCAATCCATGCGTCGTTTGGTGGTTACATCTATCAGGAGAGAATCATAGAAAATATTGCCTCCGGCGAAACCAATCAAACTCAACGCATAAAGTCCGAGCGTAAAAAAACGCATTCCAGGTTCTGCCACGCTGAACATACCAGTACAAATCACACCGCCAATCAGAAATATTGCCAGAAACAGTTTTTTCTTTTGTTTTACGTCAGCAATTGCACCCAGCACTGGGGCAATTAGCGCTACAGCCAGGCCGGCGGCTGAATTGGCAAACCCCCAGTCGGCTGTTGATGTTGCTTCCGGTACGCCGTTGGCAATATAGCTTTTATAATAAATTGGCATTATCGCCGTCATGATTATGAGGCCATAGGAGGAATTCGCAAAATCATATAAAATCCAGCTTTTTTCCGCTTTCGACAGCTTTTTCATGTACGCCTTTAAAAAAGTTGTATTATTCATATTAAATCATAAAGCAGATAATCTAATATACGGAACTACTTTAGTCCAGTACAAGACTATAATTTTGGAGTTTGTTTGTTTGCGGGATTAACTATCAGGTCAAAACTGTTCATCAATGACTTGGCGTACTATTTTTACCCAGTTGCGAATGCGTTCCGGGTCTTTTTCTACGGTTTCTACGTCTTTTAATGTTATATCGAAACAGCAGTCTTTCATGTATTCGCAATCGCGACGGAGTATTTTTTTGATTCTGTCTTTGTCGAATCCGTATGACTTGGAAGCCGAGTTTTTAACTAATCTTGTTTAGTGCATTCTGAATTCTTTACGATAATTTAATGGAGACAGTTGGTAATGTTGTTTGAACAGCCGGGAAAAATAAAATTCATCTTCGAAGCCGCAGTTTTCTGCAATGACGCTGATTTGGGTATCACTGCGCAAAAGTTGAGATGCGGCTCCACGCAAACGACATTCAATCATATATTGTCCCGGCGGCGAACCGGTATGTTTTCTGAATAACCTTCTGAAATGCGGATAAGAAATGCCAATGGCAGCAGCCTCTGCTTTGAAATTCCATTCCAGGCATGGATTCTGTTGAATATTGCGTGATAACATTTCTAACTGCGGCGTGAGATAATTACCTTCCGGCAGCATTGCTGGTAATGGTTCATGCATTTGTAGCAGTGCGTATTCCAACAGTAAGACCGCGCGTCCGTGCTGAACTGAAGTCATTGGTTGGTGTTCTGTCATGATTAGTTCTCGCAAAGTCGAGAGAAAGCGCTCGGGGTTTCCGATTTTTAATAACGGTTGATTACGGTTGATTACCATTAAGCCGCCACGAATATATTGTTCAATTTTTTTACCTTTGAAACAAACAAAGCAGTGATGGCGGCTTTCGCCAGGCGGTGACCCGTAATCGAAGCGAGCTCCAGGATGACTGATAAAACACCATGATCCTTCTACATGTTGCACCGCTGAATTATCAATAGAAAACTCCAGCGCTCCGCGATGATTGTATTGAATGCCGTAATAGCCGTCAAAAAATCTATTTTGTACAAAACCAGTGTAAGTTGGATGGTCGGTGCTGCCGATAAAAGTTATTCCGTCAAAATATTCCATGATTAAAAAATCTATATTTTTGCACATTATATCTATTCTTTTACATAAAAGAAGCGATATATTATACTCATATAATCCATATAGTGCAATTTCAAAAAGGAATTTATACGATGAAATTTGGAGTGGCTGATTACGGAATGAATGTGTGGTACGGCGGGCTCTACGATATTGAAGAGCGTTTGCTGGAGTTAAAGAAGCTGGGTTTTGACGGCACTGAACGTCTTGAGGCGGCAAGTCCATCGGATGCGCTTCAAAAAGCGGCAATGTATAGAAAACTCGGAATGGATTTCAGCACTTGTCGCGGACTGAATGTTCAGGCGACTACAGAATGGACCGCAGGACTTGGCAAAAATTATGTATGGTTGACTCCGGGGCAGATTGACCGCAAAGTTGAGTTTGATGTTTTCTGTCGCCGCGCCAATGCCATGGTAAAAGCTTGCAAAGCCTGGTCTGTCACAGCTTCGATTCACAATCATATGTATCAGCGAGTGGAGACGCAGCAGGAATTGGAAGATTTTCTGAAAGCAGTTCCGGATGCGGGTATTGTTTTTGATACCGGACATTTATCGATGGCTGGCGGAAATCCGGTTGAAATAGTCAAAAAATACCATAACCGTATTTCTGTTATGCACTTAAAAGATGTATTCCTGACCGGCAAGACCAAGGAAGACGGCGTTGCTGACTATCGCTTTTGTGAATTAGGAGCGGGCAATAATGGCTTTGATAACACGAGCGTGATTGAAGCTTTGCTTGACGCAAAATGGGATGGTTGGATTCATATTGAACACGATGTTCATTTGCGTGATCCACTGAAAGATTTGGCTGTAAGTATTAATTTTGTAAAAAATGTTATTGGTAAAAGAGGTTGAAAATGTCACAGAAAATAAAAGTAGGTATATGGGGTCTTGGACGTGCTGGCAACACCATGCACATATCGGAGATTGAAAGATTCCCTGAACTGTTTGAAATTGTCGCTGGATGCGATACCAGTAAGGAACGTCGCGACGCATTTGCAGAAAAAGTAAAATGCACCATTTATTCTGAGCCAGAAAATTTTTTATCTAATCCGGCAGTTGAGCTTGTTTCCATCGCCACTCGTTCTCCTCAACATACAACTCACGCGATTAAAGCGCTGGAAGCTGGGAAGTACGTTTTTCTGGAAAAACCGATTGCTTTGACTTATGCTGAAGCTTTGACTTTGAAAGCCGCTTCTGCTAAATATCCGGGAAAACTTTTCCTGCGTCACAATCGTCGTTTTGAGTCCCCCTTTACTCACATCCGGGAAATTATTGCCTCCGGAATTCTGGGCGATATTTATGAGGTTAAATTACATCGTCAAAACTACCAGCGTCGTAATGACTGGCAGACAATTATGGAATGCGGTGGCGGTCAATTGAATAACTGGGGACCACACATTATCGAACACGCATTGCGCTTTCTTGAATCGCCGGTGTCTGCAATTTGGAGCGACTTGAAAAAAATCGCCGCAGTCGGAGACGCGGAAGACCATTTGAAAATTGTCCTTAAAGGGGAAAACGGCAGAATTGTTGATTTGGAAATCAGTGGAGGCGCAGCCATTTCGCAGCCGGAATATGTTATTTTTGGAACCAAGGGTGCGTTAGTTTGCGCTGGCAATGAAATTAAATTGAAATACATTGACCCGAAACAGAAATTGCAAAATATTGCAGCAATTGCTGAAAATCCGCCATTGACTGGCGGATTCGCCAATGAGGAAAAACTTAATTGGATTGAAGAAACCATAGCAGTTGCTCCGGCGGCAAAATGTGATACTTATAATATCTGGGAGCATGTCTATAAAGCTATCCGGGAAGGTGTTCCATTTCCGATAACTATTGACGAAGGAGTTGAGGTTGTCAGAATCGTGGACGCAGTAAAAAAAGGTTCTGAGTTCGAGTCAAAATAAATTATCTGCCAGCAGATTTAATTGAGGCCGGGTTTTCCGGCCTCTCTTATTTTAGCCAGGGGGTGAAATTTATCAGGAAATGTTTCCAGATATTTTCAGCCGACCAGATACCGGACTGATTAGAAGGAACTTCAGCCGGAATATTAAAGCGCGCGGCAATAAAAACATTCAGCCAGAGAAAGTGATCTGAGTTAAACTCCTTAATCGCCAAACTGAAATCGCTCAGTGTTTTTACTTTATTTAACGGTTTCAGCACCATTGCGTCGCGCTTCGCACAACGATATTTCAGGGTTTCATAATCATTTTGCAGGTCGAAAATGAAGTGGTCTTTCTTTTGAATTTCGCAGTACGGGTCAAAGAGCGCCGGATCGTCGACATAGCCGCCGGAAATGTGTACTTCCACCGGCAGTCCGGAAGCAACCGCAGCGTGTTTTAGCGCATGTAAAAATGTTCCATTGGTACAGTCGGCAACAAAATTACACCACTGCCAACGGTCATTCATTATCAGAGCCCGGCCTTTTTTTGACGGATAAACCACCGCAACTTCCGGTGCAAGACCTTTTTCCAGGTAAAAACCGCAGGTAATTGTTTGGCGTTCGTTGTCGCCCCAGTCGGAATATATCTTGCCGCAACGGTAGAATGGCAACTCAAGCGAAGGAACCAGCCACCAGCCCGTAACGTCCGGCTTAAAGCGGTTAAACGGACGTCTGACCACTTTGCCGTCTGGAATCATGATGTGTGGTTCAATGTCTTCGCATAGACGGCGGGGAAATTTTTTGTCGCAATAAATCATATAATAGCCCAGTTAACGACAGGCGGGAGCCAGGCGCAATTAAGATTTTAAAACAGCCATTACAATTGTACGACTGGATTATTTAACGTTTCATGGATTCGAGTACTTTGTCTACGCGTTCCAGCATCCGGTCTAAATCTTTCTCTTTTTCATATTTTTTCTTTAAAATTTCAGCATCTTCCCGAATCTGCCGGACAATATGGATAATATTTCTGGTGTCGGTATTGTTCGCTGCCTGTTTCTCTTTGAAGCTGACATTTTCTAGATTTTCATTCGATGTCATGACCAGCAGATTCATTAATTTATACCATTCCTGATCATTGAATGTTTTCGCATCATAAATTATTACCACAGCTGATAATTCATGACTTTTTAGCGGTATGAGATATTGTCCGTGAAAATCTTTCTGAATAGTATCGCTTTCGCAAAGACCGGTGGAATTTTTTACAATAAAATCTTCGGCTTTTTGTGTTTCAACACTGTGTTGAGCCCGTAATTTCCAGGATTTGCTGTCTTCATTCCAAGTGGCAATAAAGCCTTTAGTTGATTCGGTAAAGCTTAACAATGCCTCCAAAGTCGCCGGGAACAGATTTTTCCCGTCGTATGACAGTTTTACTTTTCGCATGCACCGGATAAGATCTTCAAGCCATTTACGACGGGTGCGTTCCAGTTCTTCAAAGTTCCATTTAGAAGTTAGTGACAATGCCAGCTGGAAGATTTCTTCCGCCTGAAAAGGTTTTTTGATATACAAAAGTTTTTCCGGAGTGCCTATTTCGCGGGAAATTTCATCCTGGCCGTGATCTGCGTACGCAGTCATAATGACAATTTCAAGGTTTTTGTCAACTTCACGGGCTTTTTTCGCGGTCTTCAGTCCGTCCCAGCCGGGAGGCATTCGCATATCGGTTAACATTACCGCGTAAGGCGCACCGTTTTCAATTGCCGCTTTGACCATTTCGAATGCTTCTTCGCCCTGGCCGGCTGTATCAATATCGTACTGTGGAAGTTCTTTCTTATCATCTTCCAATTCTTTGTCTTCCAGACCCATTAACCGGGCACGCATACTTTGCACTAAAGTTGCAGTTTTACTCGGCTGCCCACTGCTGATTAGCAACTTTGCCAACTGTTCTCTTAAATCTTCCTGGTCGTCAACGATTAAAATCCGCCGATTGCGTTCCATATTTAAATCCTGCGTAAATAATATTATGAATGTTAGTCATGCCAAATAAAAATCACTGAAAATATACCCCAAAATACACCTAAAACTACAACTATCAAGCTAATTGCAACAAAAGTTTTTTAAGATATTTTTTTATTAATAAAAAGGCAACTATTATTCGTTAAAATCTCTAAGTTATTGATGCTCAAAGGTTATAAGAAATTTTCAAAAAAACACAATATATTGTGGTTATTCAATTTGCATCTTCAATATTATGTACTTAAATTAGACTCTGACAAAAGATAATGGAATGCGGTGAAACGGCTGTCGGCAAAATGGATTTTCACTTGCAAATGCTTTGAAAAATATTAATTTTTTATACTGGAGAGGGACTGAACAATGTCTGACGCAGCCAGCGTAATAGCGAAGATTAAGAAAAGAGACGGGCGGGTAGTGGATTTCGAGCCGGAGAGGATTACTCTTGCCGCCGGGAAAGCTTTGAAAGCAGCCGGGACTGCCAATGACAAACTCGCGCAGACTATTTGCCGGGATGTTGTTGAAGCTCTGCACAAAAAAGGCTTTAATGATGCAAGTAACGTTCCTGACATCGAGTTAATCCAGGATCTGGTGGAAAGTTCTTTTATCCGGCGTGGTTTGAGCAAAGCGGCCAAACTTTACATTCTTTACCGCGCACAGCACGATAAGTTGCGTGAAGGTAAAAAATTGATGATGGATGTTCAGGATTTGGTATCTTCATACATTGACCAGGAAGACTGGCGCGTTAATGAAAACTCTAATGCCGGATATTCTTATGCCAGTTTGTTGAATCATGTCAGCGGCGCTGTTATAGCACATTATACGCTGTCCAATATTTATCCGAAAGAGATTGCCGATGCGCACAACAATGCCGATTTTCATCTTCACGATTTGTCATGCGGCATTGTCGGTTATTGTGCCGGCTGGAGCTTGCGTCAGTTGATGACGGAAGGTTTTCGCGGTCGTGGCGGCAGAGCCAGCGCCAGCCCGGCAAGGCATTTTGATACCGCACTCGGACAAATCGTTAATTTTCTGTCCACGCTGCAAACTGAATGGGCGGGCGCTCAGGCGTTTAACTCGTTTGACACGATGCTGGCGCCGTTTGTTCGTGAAGATGGTTTGGATTATCGTCAGATTAAGCAGAGTATTCAGCAATTTGTGTTCGGCTTGAATATTGCCAGCCGTTGGGGCCAGACGCCATTTACCAATCTTACGTTTGACTGGGTTGTGGCAGAAGACCTGAAAAATTCTCCGATAATTATTGGCGGACAATTGCAGGAAGGCAAGTATTACAAAGACTACCAGAAAGAAATGGATCTGATTAATCAGGCGTTCCTAGAAGTTATGAGTGAAGGCGACCGGGATGGCAGAATATTTACTTTCCCGATTCCGACATATAATATAACTAAAGATTTCGACTGGAACAGCGACAATGCTAAATTGTTGTTTGAAGTAACTGGCAAATACGGACTGCCGTATTTTCAGAATTTCATTACCAGCGATCTCAATCCTGGAGACGTGAGAAGTATGTGTTGTCGCCTCCAGATGGATATCCGTGAATTGCGGAATAAAACCGGTGGCCTGTTCGGCGCCGGCGAGCAGACCGGATCCATTGGAGTGGTTACGATGAATATGCCGCGTATCGGCTATATCGCCAAAGATGAAAAACAGTTTTTCGCGCGTCTTGACAATCTCATGAACCTGGCAATGGAATCGCTGGAGATAAAACGTAAAGTTGTGCAGCGTTATCTTGAAGGTGACCTTTTGCCTTACACCAAAACCTATCTTGGCACTCTGAAAAATCATTTCAGTACCATTGGGCTGGTGGGCATGAACGAAGCATGTTTGAACTTCCTTGGTTGCTCAATCTGCGACGAGGAAGGCAGCAACTTCGCGTTGAAAGTGCTGGATTTCATGAAAAAGAAGATTCAGGATTTCCAGGAATCGACCGGACATATTTATAATCTGGAGGCAACTCCGGCAGAAGGCACCAGCTTCCGGCTGGCGCGCCTGGACCGGAAACTCTATCCGGATATTATCTGTGCCGGCGACACCAACCCGTATTACACCAACTCAACTCAGTTGCCGGTAGGTTATACTGACGATTTGTTCGAAGCGTTGGACTTGCAGGAGCCGTTGCAAGCGATGTATACGGGCGGGACCGTTTTTCACGCGTTTATCGGAGAAAAAATCGAAGACCAGAGTCAGGTGGCGGCATTGGTGAAAAGGATTGCCGAAAATTACCGGTTGCCCTATTTTACTCTGACGCCGTCATTCAGTATTTGTCCGGTCCACGGTTATATTTCTGGCGAGCATCATGAGTGCCCGTTGGATGTAGCGGAAAACGAAAATTTAAAAGTTGTTGGTTGATTTAAGTTAAGATATTCTTTCCACCCACCCTGGAAGGAATATAAAGTGATAAAAACAATCTGAACCGTCAAACTGTCAGATGAAGAGCAGAAAAGTCTCTACGGGCCGGGACTTGGATTCTCTGAAACTGCAAGATGGCGGCGAGGGTACAAAGCGAAGGAGATGGGATCATGGCGAAATGTGGAGAGAAAACTGAAGTGTACAGCAGGGTGTGCGGTTATTTCAGGCCTGTATCGAATTGGAACAAGGGCAAAAAAGAAGAATTCAAAGACAGAAAGACTTATGCCGTTGAATCTTCCTGTCCTAAAGAAGCCGTAGCATAATTATCTCAATTCAGCTCTCCTGTTCTTACGGACAGGAGAGCTTTTTTATGGCATAATAAATTAATATTGATACCGGAAGGACCAAATGAATATCCGTGGAATGCGACCGTTTTCGATGATTGATTATCCAGGAAAGTTATCCTGCATAGTCTTTGTCGGAGACTGCAATTTTCGTTGTCCTTATTGTCACAATCCATGTCTGGTGTTTGACCCTGAAAGCCAGACGGAAATTACTGAAACCGAATTTATGAACTTTCTGGACTCGCGTTCCGGAAAACTTGACGGAGTGGTCATCAGCGGTGGCGAACCGACTCTCCGTGCCGGATTGCTTAACTTTGTGAAAAAAATTAAAGCGAAAAGTTTTCTGGTCAAACTTGACACCAACGCCAGCCAACCGGGAAAAGTTTTTACAATGCACCATGAGGCCGGGCTTGACGCGATGGGAATAGATTACAAAGCGCCGAAAGCTAAGTACAATGAAGTCACCCGATGCGGGAGTCGCGATATTGCGGAAAAAGTACAAAGCGTCATTAGTTTTGCCGCCAAAGAAAATATTGCGCTGGATGTACGCACTACAGTTCATAAACATTTGTTGTCGATTACTGACATGAAAACTATGCGCACTGAGCTTTCTGCTCTGGGAGTACGGGAGTGGACGCTGCAACAGTTCAATCCGGTGGATATTATTGATGAAAGTTTGCTTGAAGAGCCAACTTATTCAGATCTGGAGTTGCTTAATATTGCTGAAGAACTGGGCAACGGCACCCGTGTTCGCGGGCTTAAGGGTATTTTCATCAAGAGGTAAGATTAAAATGAGCTTGTTTGGCGCTTAGGTTCTTTACCCACTCAGCAGGGTCTAACTGATAAAAACCGGCCAGCTCCTGATATAACTCCGGATGAACTTTTTTCATTACGTCGGAACAACAGAAAAATGTTTCGGTCGCCACAGCAAAAAACTCCGCCGGATTGGTGGCGCCATAATCATCAATTACATCCCGGTGTCTGAATTTAACTTCGTGACGCAGATGTTCAAATTCCTGGCGCATAACTTGCATCCAATGCGGATACGCATCTTTATTGTTGAGAATTGGAATGCCGTCAGCTACACCATTTGCCTGGTCAAGCTGATGCGCGAATTCGTGCAGTGCTACATTGTGCCCGGAACCATAACTGCAGGCATCGGACAAAACATGATCCCAGGCTAAAACAAGACTTCCGTGCTGCCACGATTCTCCCAGTCTGGCGCTTTCTGAATCATAAACAATTTGAGAGCCGATTCTGGAGGCGCTGCCGTGTGCGACATACGCCGAAGGATATACCAGCACAGAATTAAGTCCGGGATAATAATCAAGATTTTTATTTAACAACAGAACACACGCGGAGGCGGCAATTGTAACTTTTATTTCGTCCGTTATTTCCAGGCCGCCGCAACCTTCAAATTCTTTTTCGCGCAAAAAAATATTAACTCGGCCTCTCAGTTCCAGTTTCAGCTCTTCCGGCATAATACGGCACAACGCAATATTGCGCTCTATTATCGCTACTTTATCCGGTGGCAGTTCTTGATTAAACAATCGGAGTCGCCGCCGTTTTTTTAACGTATCACCGATGGTGATTACCGCGACAATTGCTGCACCCAGCGTGAATACCAGCAGAATATCTAAAATTTCAGAGTTCATCATTTTTTTTAGACAAAAAATAAAGCCTGTTTGGTCGGCTTTCAATCTTAATTCTTAAGAGTTGCGATAAATTCTGCTCATCCAGTTGATTTACTTCGGCAATACATTAAATTTCTAATGCTGTTTTAATATAAAAATGACAACCCGGAAGCTTTAATATGTGCGGAATTGCTGGAATAATCAATTTTACGGATAAAACTGCCGCCACCGCGGTATTGGAACGTATGAACTCCGCTCAGGCGCACCGGGGACCAGATGACAGCGGAATTTTTGCCGACAGCCGCGCCGCGCTTGGACACCGCCGGTTGTCGATTATTGACCTGTCAAACGGACATCAACCGCTCGGCAATGAAGATGGTTCCGTGCAAATAGTTTTCAATGGCGAAATTTACAATCATGATGAGTTACGACAACGGCTTGAGACGCGGGGACATGTTTTTCGCACCCATTGCGATACCGAAGCCATTGTTCACTTGTATGAAGAACATGGCGCGGATTGTGTAAAACTGCTGAAAGGAATGTTTGCGTTTTGCATCTACGACCACAAGCTTGGGCGCGTTTTGCTGGCCCGCGACCGGATGGGACAGAAGCCGCTGTTTTATTTTCGACACAAACGTTTGCTGGCTTTTGCCAGTGAGCTTGGCGCCTTGAAACAGCACCCGGACATGCCGCGGGAACTGAATCTGCAATCGCTTCATGATTATTTTTCCATGCAGTACATTCCTGCTCCATTGACAGTTTACAAAGACGTTTACAAATTGCCACCGGCACATTTTCTGGATATGGACATTGACGACGGCTCGTTCCGGATTGAACGTTACTGGCAGCCGGATTATTCTGTTAAAACCAATTTGTCGTTCCATGATGCCGCTGCGCAATTGCGTGAACTGCTTACTTTGGCGGTAAAACGCCGTCTCATGTCCGACGTTCCGTTCGGGGCCTTCCTTTCCGGCGGCTTGGATTCCAGTATTGTCACTGGTATAATGAGTCAGTTGTGCGATAATCCGGTCAAAACTTTTACCATTGGCTTTGCTGAAAAACAGTATGACGAAAGAAGTTATGCCACGATTGCCGCAGCCGCCATCAACCGGCAGGCGGCGTTTCCGTTGCAGTATCACGAACAAGTCGTCAATTCGCAGGATTTCGACTTGCTTCGCAAGTTGGCCGGGCATTATGGCGAACCCTACAGTGATGCTTCCATGTTGCCGACATTTTTGTTGAGCAAATTCACTCGCGAACATGTAACCGTCGCCATTAGCGGTGACGGCGCGGACGAATTATTTGCCGGCTATGAACGATATCTGGTGATGAAATATTCCGCGTATAGCGATAAACTGCCGTTGCCGCTCCGTAAACTCCTGTTCGGTATACCGTCAAAATTTATGCCGGACTCCGGTGAACGCACAATGTCCGGGCGTTTGCGCCGCACGCTGAGAACCGTTGCGTCAGAGTCCAGCCAGCGTTATTTGGATATTATATGCCGGTTCGACGAAAAACAAAAAAAACAACTTTACGGCGAGCGTTTTGACGGTTTTAAGCCGATTAGTTCATGCGAAATAATCAGCTCTGCTTACAATAACGCCACCGCCGTCAACCATGTCGAAAAAATTATGGAAACTGACGTTCATACTTATTTGCCCGGCGATATTCTGACGAAAGTCGATATCGCCTCGATGGCCTGTTCGCTTGAAGTTCGCAGCCCGTTTATGGATCATGAACTGGTTGAATTTGCCGCCTCGCTTCCGCTGGATTTCAAGTTGCGCGGAACTTCCCGCAAACATATCCTGAAAGAAGCATTCAAGGATTTGATTCCGCCGGAAATTTCCGAACGTCGCAAAAAAGGTTTCGGTGTGCCGCTCGCCGCCTGGTTCCGCGGTCCGTGGAAAAATATGTTATCTCAGCACCTTCTCGAAGGTGAACTGACCAGCGGACACTTCTTTAAACCCAATGTCATTAAAGAACTGCTGGAACAACATTTTTCCGCTCGCGCCGACAACAGTTACGTTCTCTGGAGTATGTTGTTGCTGGAACTATTTCTTGAACAGGAAAAGAATGGTATACAAAACCAATAAATTTTAAATGAAAGAAAATATATGACTAAATTAAAGGCGTCGGACAAGTTTCACAAAGAGGAAAATTTCAATTGCGCTCAAGCGGTGCTGAAATTTTTTGAAGACCATCCGTCAGTTACGGTGCAGGATATTGCCGATTATAAAGCTTGGGGCGGCGGACGTGCGCCTGAAGGCGTCTGCGGCGCTATTTTCGCGACCGGTAAAATATTGAACGACCAGGAAAAGCTTAATGCT
>Ga0172380_10006709_pt1 | contig 13251 bp, 11 predicted proteins | sample Leawe162metaG_FD_119747 | JGI IMG/M metagenome (GOLD analysis project Ga0172380, IMG submission 119747) | Leachate microbial communities from a municipal landfill in Southern Ontario, Canada - Leachate well 162 metaG | ecosystem: Engineered > Solid waste > Landfill > Unclassified | place... | reverse complement strand
CCTGCTGGAACAAAATTAATTCCGGGTATGAAAAGCAACGTGTCTTCATTGCCGAAGAACGCGGTATACATGCCCAAGGCAAAACGAATCAAAGTAGCTCCGGCGACAAGATGTAAAACCCATGGGATATATTTTGTGTTTCCAACCAATAAAAATGGAATGAATACAAGAAATGGCCATACTGCAGAGGCATAGCGCCGGGTAATGTTCCCCAGCCCCCCAATCCCTTCTATTTTGTTATCAATCACACAAGTCATGAAATGCAGGCAAATATAAAGAAAAAGCAGAATAACGGGGAGTGGAATACTAAAGTTCCTGTCCCTGAAGTGCTCCCGCTTCATCGCCATCGTAATGAGCAGCGGCAGAAGACAAATTAACACAGCCAGCTCGTGGGAATGGATCCTGAAACCGAAATAAAAATATCCGCCCAAAGCCGAGAAAAAGAAAATCGGCAGCCACCAGATTTTGCGTCCGATCATCGCCCAAGCGAGCACGCAGATGCCGATGGCAAAAAACACCATCTGAGTATAATTCTCTTTGGCGATATTGATGCCTAAGAAAAATGCAAGCGCGAGACCTGCCAACATGGCAATTGGCAAGATAATTTGGACCGGCGAGATTTTGGAATTCATGGATTGGCCACTGATAAATGGTTGTCGGGGCGCTCTACAGCACAAACATCAACTGATTGTGGTATATTGCTTCAATGCTGACTCATAGGAGACCAAGAAAATCTGAGAGGGATGTGAAAGGCGAACATCGAGCGCAAGTAGCGCGTGGTAGGTTCCTTCATTTATACAATATTTTCCCTATTTCCGAAGCGACGAGATTTGCATTCGTCCTCCATGTAAACTGTCGCCATCTAGTTGTCCCAAGGTCCTTGAGTTTCTGTCGCAACGGCGCATCGGAGACCATCAAGTGGATTGCTTCGGAAATTGACGGGGTAGAGAAGGGATCAAAAAGAAGCGCCGCACCGCCTGCGGTTTCCGGGAGGCTGGTCGTATTCGAGCAGGCAACAGGGAGTCCGTAGCTCATGGCCTCGACAACCGGGAGGCCAAAGCCCTCCGCGATAGAGGGCTGAATGTATGCGAGGGCGTTGGTGTAGGCCCAAGCAAGGTCCGCGTCAGTGACCCGACCGGGAACAATAATTTTATCGGGGACCGGACTTGCCTTGATGGCGGGAGCGATAGCGGAGGCCATAAAGTCCAGAGGACACGGGCCGATCACCACCAGCGGCGGCAGGTCGCTGCGAGATTTCTGAATTTTTACATACGCCTCGATCAGTCGTCGCTGGTTTTTATTCTCGGAAAAGGCCCCTACGTAGAGAAGAAACGGCGTATTGAGACCGCTGGCCCACTTGGGATGGTGGCGCGCTGGGCAAGCCAGCGGGATGGGGCATCCCGACGGGGTGACAACGAACTTCGACCGAGCCCTAGGAAACTTTCTGCGGAGGTAGGTGGCACAATAGTCGGAAAGAACAAAGAGTTTTCGAGATCGATAAATGGCAAAGTCGCATAAAAGTCGGATAAGCAGCGCATTGGTCAATCTGCCCGAGGATACCCATGTTCCAAAATGCTCGTAGATATTCGAGTCGAAGAAGTTCGACACGACAGGCGGCCCAGAAAGCGGTACAAAGTACGCGGGGCTGAATACAAGATCCGAACCTCGTGCAGCCTGTTGCAGAAAAAATGTGGCTCTCCACCATAAGCTTTTTCCCGGAACCACAACCCTGTTCAAGTGTTCAAACTCTTGGAAAATCGGATTCTCCGTGGAATCCACGAGAATTTTCCAGTTCCAGGGAACATCCAGCATTAACAAATGCCTGGATTGCTCCAGCACATACCTTGCAGTTCCGGGAGCAGGGGAGGTCGCCGGGCCGACATCAATGGAAACAGTATTCAAGTTAGAACCTGCGTATGCACTTGACTCAACCGACCCCAAGGAATGGTAGTTGCACTGTCTCGATAGCCCGTTTGAGGCACGACGGGGAGTGGCTGGTTGAGTGAAGTGCATACCCCTAAGTTAGAATAACCCTACAGATTTACAGATCTGGGCATTGATTCTTTAAATTCTTTCTGAACAATGCAGCTATCTTAAAAAGCGCACAGAAATAATCCCTAAAGCCCAATGAATTCGGGGGGCCGCCGGGCGTATTGTTAGCATCAATAATATAAAATCTCTTTTCTGTCTCACAGAAAAGTACATCAATTTCTCCCAAATCAAGACCGATAACACGGCAAAACCGCAAGATCTTACCAATATCCTCGGGGGAAAATACACTTTCTGGATAGATAACCTCCACCCGCTCATTTTTGCTTTTAAATCGAAGCCCAATCTTGCGAAATTTCTTATAGACAATTGGAATTGATCCCAAAACTACGGGAACGCGGTAATCAATGATAAGGGTTGGATCAGCGCGATCCTGATTGGAGATGAGAATATTATATACACATGATGGATCAACAATATCCGATGCAATCGGGCCCTGGATGATGCAACCATCATGGGTAGCATTGGCATTTCCCTTTTTGACCATTGGGCCGACGTGAGTCAGCGGATCGACTGTGACCCTGTACGAAAAAACATCCCCAAATACTTTGTCAATATATGACTTTGATATATCATTGCATCTCCCATTGATAATAAGGGGTAACGAAGGCAACCGGTGATGTGTTCCTATGTAATCGACCCAATTGACGGAGTGAAAAGTAAAATCCTCATGAACCATTATGACGTCACAGTGGTGCCAGCAGTAGTAACCCGCGGGGAATACTCCGTTCAAAGTCAGGATTTTCCAAAGCATACTATTCTCTGCTGGAACCTCCGGTATGGTGCGAATGGTCATTTTCAGCGAAGACAACATTAACCGAATTGCCCCCACCATCCAGATTATCGCAATTTTAAACCAATATATCATAAAGTCGCAAAGGATGGTGAATTTGTGGGAGCTAAAAATACCCACTTTTGTTCGGGGTTTCGCTTTTCATCCATCCATTTATAAAGCAATTCTGCATCCACACCCTGAAACTGCATTGCATTTGGTAAATCTGTGATTTTTCGACTTTGAGCAGATATGATTGTAATCACATGTGTATCTTTGAAGGTGTTCTTGAAAAACTCAATGCCAGCTTCATAATTTCCTACTGGTTTTTTGTGCAGTTCTATCAATAGAAAGGAGTTCTCCAACGCACCCAAAAGCTTATTAGAATTCTGAAACAAATCATATTCAGATCCTTCGATATCGCACAAAATAAAACTGAGACGCTTATCCACTAAATCCGCAAGATTTTCAGAAGTGCATTGTCCACTTATTTTTACATTGCTCAATCCATTCAAGGATACAATTTGACGTTGAAGGCGCGAAGATCTTGAGTCAATTTCAAAAGAATAGACTGTTGATTCATGCAGTCGCATCCCAAACCCTGCCGTATAATAGCCTTCGGCCGATCCAATATCAATAATAATGGGAGGGCGCAGTTCAATGATCAATGAAATAACACGATGAAGCTCATTTTCATAAGTTCCGATCCATTTTGGAGTAAATGAACTCCACCCAATAGCATCAATGTAAAGCAACCCTTCAAAGGGCCCGCTTCGTACGAATATTTGCTCATGCCCGGCAAGGAGACGTTTTGCGAGTTGACGCTGAAGAAATCCAAATTCAAAAGTCTTGAACACAATTGCGCGCAATGTTTTTAGAATATCAATAATAGTGTTCATAAAATTCAAATTCTGCGTAGCGGGTCTTTCGCTTTTGGAATATAAAAGCCCTTGGGAATAGATCGTCCAAATATTTTATACCGAATTGAAAAGTAAATTGCTCTCAGTGTTTTCAAAAATGATTCCGGCATATAAACAGCCGGAAAACAAGGCAAAAGCGGGAGCTTGATCGAAGCGGGGGCATAGATCAATGACCGCAGATACTCAAACTTCACACAAAGATTCCAGTCTAACCTGGATCTCACAATACGACCAAGAAGAGCTGGTAACAAACGAACATTTTCTGACTTCCTTAGATATCCCTTCAATGCTGATATTCTTATAGTCTTGTCTTTAAAACATGAGATCAACTCAATCCAATTAGCAAACGTGGTGAAACTAGGATAGGAAAATTCCTTGGGTTGCTCTCTTCTAACCAATGGTTTATAAAATACCATTGAAGTGGATGCATTCGCCTGGGTCAGCAAATAGTAAATGTGGGTTCCAGGATATAGTAAATGGGCTTTTATGAAAACAGATGCCAAAGTAAGGCTTTTAACAGTACTTGTTCGCAGAATGTTCCCGGCAACAAAGCAAGAATTGAACCAACTGGTCGGATATTTTTTTGCGATATCAGATGTTTCGCCATGATATGGTCGGGGACCATCCCAAGCATCACCCACCATAACAATATCATAATCAGATAACTCCAGTACTTCTCTCAATCCATCAATATCAGAAAAATCATAACTATCGTCATCCCCGACAACCCAAAAATATTTTCCGGAGGCAAGCTCCACGGCTGTAAGGTAATTCAGACCATAGCCTTTGTTAAAGATATTTCTAAAGACTTTTATTCGGGTAGAGTATTGATGGACCATGCGTTCGGTATCGTCATTTGAAGCATTGTCGACTACGTTGATCGAAATCCAATCGGGCAACTGGATTAGTATTTTAAGAGTGTTTTCAAGGCTATCGCATCGGTTGTAAGTAACGACAAATATTTCAAGCAATGGCAATGGCAATGTCATATTATCTTTTACGTGTGAATACATCTTTGAAAACAACCGCAGAATAAAAAAATCTGGATAATGCCAGTGAAAGGTTGCAGTCAATGGAATTTAATCCTAATCGCATAAGATGAAAATCGAAGAAAATCAGCTTGAAAAATAATAAGCTGAAAAGTAATCCTATAAGTCCAAAATAAACTGCTCCGGTGTATCCGGCAAAGGCAAGAAAAAGGCCAACAAAAATTGACCGTTTCCAATAGGGAACATGATTTCCACTTAGAAGCAATCTTGCAAACATTGATTGGAAACTTTCGAAGCCTACAAATGCCAGCGTCAAAATAAGAGCCAAACCGTTAAGAAGGTCAGTATTGGTCTTAATGATATTTTTAAAGAACCAGGGTGCAGCAATAAATGCGGCAGTCCCAAAACATACATAAAAGCAGATGTTCCATAATGATCTTGTCTCGAATACCTTGCGAAGTCCTGAAATATTGCCTGAAGCACGCATAATATTGAACAATGGAATCTTTACGCTAAATCCGATCCCTGAAATCTGTGCCAAAGCAGTTGCCAGTTGCAATGTCACTCCAAGAGATGCGCTTACAGCAAGTCCAAGCACTGACGAGCAAATCAAAACCGGCAATGACATCATCAGGGAGCCGGTCGATTGAGCCAGACCGAATCTCCAAGAGACCGGCCAAATCATACCCAGGCAGTCTTTTCTAAATATTCCATTCTCTTCCCATAGAGGCCGGGCATTCTTCATCCGACAGGAGATCTGGCAACAACATCGCAGAATAACGATCTGAATGGCAAATGATGCACACATAGCCCACAACCCCCAACCTAAAAAAAGTCCACCGATACTTGTAATATATCCAAAAACCAACGAGAAGGTAAAAAACATCTGGTAATCACGCACATTGTTTCCAGATTGCAGCAGCACAGACCACACGTTGCTGGCATAATTAAATGATGCAAAAAGCAGATAGGTAAACCAAAGTCCACCAATTTCAAATATGCTCATATTTTCGGGGCGGACTGAAAGTAAATAAATCCCCCCCGCTAAACCAACAAATATAAAACCAGCAAATGCTGTGTAGCGAAAAAACACCCTCATGGTTTCAACAAGGTCCGCCACCAATGGCCAGTATGGGCCTGAGGTTTCCAGAAACGTTTCCGCCACTCCTTTTTCCTTGAGATTCTTTGCCCCCCCCCAAGCATAGCCAACCGCCCGCTTAAAACTTGCCGCAATTCCGAGATCCACCATATAGACCAATGAAATGAGGGAAAAAATTACATAATAAACCCCCATCCGCTCGCTCGATACTGATCGAAGCAAAAGTGGAAGTACAACCAAAAGCCCGAGAAACCGCAATGCAGTGGCCAGGAATGACCAGAAAACGGCTGTTCTCGTAATACGATGCCAGGTGTCTATTAGTTCCACGATAAATCTGATTTAAGTTGTTCCGAAGAAAGAATACCCTGTTAGGATAAACGACCGCTCGCAACTATGACCTTGCCCTCTCCATTCCATTGAGCCGAGTGGAAATTTTTCTGGCGGTATTGCTTATCGTGTAATCCGACAAACTTCGTTTTTGTCCCTCTGCTGCGATAGAGGCGCGGATTTGTGAGTTATTCAAAAGAAAGATACATGCCTGTGCTAACTCACAAAAGTTCTCGGTCTCAAAATAAATGCCTTCCTGGCGATCTAAAAAGATTTCGCCCAAACCTCCAACTTTGGAAGCAACAACAGGGGTTTTTTCCATCATAGCTTCGATCGCGACCCGTCCGAAGCCCTCTGAGAGGGAAGGAACAACCAACATCGTCGAGGCGGACATAAACCAGCGTGCGTTCTCAACAAACGGGAAAGTATGAATGTTTTTTCTAATTGGTGATTGTTCGATAAGTTTGTGCAATTCATGAGCAAGAGGTGAAGTCTGCGGCGGATCCAAACCGATGATTAAAAAATGCACATCAGGGTGGGAGTCATAAATTATGGGCATGCTCTTCAAAAAAGTATGGTGGCCTTTGAGCGGATCCGTTCTTCCAGCTAGGGCAATCAGTGGAGTATTGTGCGGGATTTGAAGCATGTCTCGTAAAGCAACGGCGATCTCTTCCTTTCGATCCGCGAACTCGGGATCAGGCACTCCATTGGAAACAACAACCACTTTTTCATCCGGCACCCCGGCCCTGTGACACACTTCCTCTTTTACCGCAGAACTGATAGCGATGAGCATATCCATCTGCGTCAAAATCCAACGGGCTTTGTGCGTGGAAAGCGGATCAAAAAAACTTTCTCGCAGATGGACGATGCGTGGGAAGCGATGAAAAGGATCCAAGAAAAGAAGGAACTTGGCTGCTGCATAGCTGTTGGCATAAAATATTTTGTTTGTTTGAAAAAGAGATCTGCAGGCTTGCAATGCGAGTTGAGTGCGAGTCAGCGGGAAATGTTCTCTATTTTCAGCGGAAAACACTCTATGAAGAGCAGTGTTTTCTGGAGGGAAGAATATGGTTGCTTGCCAGCCAAGGGGATGCATCGCCCGGAGCAATTGAATTAAACTAAGTTCTCCCCCCCCAATTTTTTTTGCGGTGGAGACAACGAAAAGATGTTTGTGCGGTTTTGTCACTGCTGAGCTTTTATACTCCGCTCACTGCTGTTCAAAAATAAAGGCTTTACGCTACTTCCAGTGGGGATGAATGTCAGAAAAAGTAGACTCGCGCGCAGACGTTGAGGCGCAAAGATTGCTCCTGCAATGAGAGAGAATGACACAGTTACGCAGGCGGCTTCTCAACTTCGGGGAAGCGGTTTTCCAGTGTCAGCGCCGTCTCTCAAATTCAAACGTCGGTGGACAATATTTTGTGCAAAGAAGAGCGGCCTCCCTTTTACCTCGATAAATATCCGTCCAACATACTCGCCAGTGATGCCGACGACAATCAATTGAATGCTTGATAGGAGAAGCATCACAACGACAATACTTGGCCATCCCTTGACCGTTTCCCACCTGCCGCTTACCACCATGAGGATGACGTAGAGAATTCCAAGCACAGAACATGTTGCAATGGCAAGCCCCACATAAGTCGCCAGCCTCAATGGTTTGACGGAAAAGCTGGTGATCGCATCAAGTGCCAGCCTCACCATTTTCTGAAGGGTGTAGCGAGTTGAGCCGGCGAGACGCTTTTCACGCACGTATTCAAAGGCTACCTGTCGAAATCCAACCCAACTAACCATCCCTCTGACAAAGCGATTTTTTTCGGTCATAGAGAGAAACGCGTCCAATGCTTTTCTGCTCATGAGCCTGAAATCGCCTGTATCTCGAGGTATGTGAACATCTGACAACCATGAGAGCGTTTTGTAAAAGCCTGTGGCCGTCCAAACCTTGAACCATGACTCCCCTTCCCTGGATATCCGCTTTCCATAAACAACATCGGCGCATGAGGCGGTCATTACTTTGTCCATTTCGTAAAATAGCTCTGGCGGATCCTGAAGGTCGGCATCGATAACAAAAATCCGTTCCCCGGTGCAATATTGTAGGCCTGCGGTAAGAGCGATTTGATGGCCGTAGTTTCTGGAAAGATCGATCCCCGCAACTTCCGGATTGCTTTCACATGCCTGCATGATCAGCCCCCAGGTTCCATCGGAAGATCCATCATTGACAAAAATCAGCTCGAATGAACGACCGGAGCCATTGAGAACAGACAACAGCCTGTCCAGCAATATGGGAAATACAGCCTCTTCCTGATAGCAGGGAACCACTACGGAAATTGTCGGCTTGGAAGGTTGGGTATTCATAGTTTTGCTCCGGCAACTGTGTATTGGCCACCAAAAGGAAGTCCGGAGAACAGCTTTTCAAAAAACCAGAACCGGGAGATAAATCGCGGGGGGATATTGACGATATGTCTTGTTAGCTTCACTGAAAAACCACCTGCCCGGAGTAGTTCGCAAACTTCCTGCGAGGGCAGAAGAATGGCGTCACGATCAAAAGGACATTTTTTAACCACTGCACGAGTGAGTGGATTGAGCGGGTTGTGTTCAAAGACCATCAACGTGCCTCCCTTCCGGAGATAAGCGGATGCATCACGAATGACTGACCGCCTGGAGGGCAATGCGACGTGATGGAGAACACACACCAACAGAACCAGGTCGTATTTTTCTGAATGCTCCAACTTGGATGTCTCATCGAGAATAAAAAGAGAGCAACCATTCAAAAGTTGAGACTTTAAAGAAGCTCGTGCGAGCATCTCTCCGGAAATATCTGCCCCAGCAATCTCCCACCCAGAACTTTCGCGTTTGAGCGTTGCGAGAAGATCCCCACGACCACAGCCGTAGTCGAGGACTTTTAACGAGCCACGCAATGGATAATTTAGAGTTTTGAGATTTTCTTGGATCCACCGCACCTTGTTGCGGTAAAAATACGACGCTCCATCGCCGCCTAGTGCGGACACCAAGGCATCCTTGCGAAGATCCTCGTATTGCGCAGCATATTGATCGAATTCAACTTCTGGCTTTTCCATTTTAAAGGTTTATGAATTTTCTCGGCGTTTTTGCATGTAACCTACCTGCTCAGTGACGGCTGGCTGGGCAGAGTAAAAGGTTTTTCTGGATTATCCACAGGCAAACCAAGGAATTTGCGCGCCTCTTCTCCGGTCAGCACGCAGAATGATTCACTTCGATAGGATGCTGCTGGTCCGCCATTCTCAGAGGAAGTCAGCACCGCAATCTTTTCCGAATCCCAGCCCAAAGAAGCTATTCGCTGGCCTCGATTACCGAGCAGGTTCATATCGGATTTTCTGGCGAAGAACTGCTGTCCGGCATCATCCAACTCCGCAGGATCAACGAGAAAACGGACACGAGCATAATAAGCAACAACCGAGTCCCAGGGCAAACGCTTCGCGCGCGCGTCTGCGCCCATAGAAAAATAGACGTAGGGATACTCCGCCCTCTGATTATCCAAATATTTCCACACAGGATCCATTTTGCGAAGAGCCAGATTTGCTCGAACTGTGTTTGTGAGGATCAAAAGCGGCCCGATCAACGATGCTGCAAAAACCAATGTCAGAACTTTGCTTTGAAGTCCTCCCCGGCGAAAGAAAAGAAGGAATCCGGCGATCACAACCCAGACAGCCAACTTGGGTCCCATATCTTCCAACGGACTGATCATGACAAAGGCGGAGCCTAAAAGAAAGACCAAGATGAGGTGAGAATCCTGCCAGAAGCGATTGGAGCCATGACGAAACAACGCGATCACACCGAGGATATTCGCGGTGACAAAAAGAAGAAGAACCATGGCCAGAACACCAGCGACAAAAACATGGTTGCCCACATGATCACCCGCGAACAGCCAATGGTAGATGGGTTTTGTGAATCGCGCGGTCCGTGCCGTTCCCTCCCGCTTCAGAAATTCCAAAAGCAGAGGCAATGCCATGAGCAGCGATGCAATACCAAGACCTCCCACCTGTGCGACTAGCCTTGGCAAGGCTTTTCCTCTGGTTTGGAGGAGCCTCAATAAAACCCATCCGCCGACTCCCGTGAGAACGAATGCCGGCAAAAGGAAAGTGCAGTAGCCTGCCAACGCTCCCACCGAGCACCAGATAAACCAGCATCTCACACGCAGTGGGTAGGCTAATTGTCCCGACCAAAGAAAGCGGTAAACAACCCACAGGCATCCGGACATGAACAAGGCAAAGGGCATCCAAAAAGCACGGCAGAAAAATGGAGTTACAAGGTAAAGATCCTTGGGCAGAAGCAGGCTATACTCCATCCCCCAGAACTTTGGAGACAATCCGAATGCCGCGGCGATCAGCCAGGAGAAAGTGGAGCCAAACGTGACCATCAATGCAATGGCCGGAATTTGCCAGCGGGCGCGGGCATAAGGCAGAAAGATTTCTCCCAATAGAATAGAGCCAACCGAACACAGCACGACCGCCGTCATCCACCAGCCCAGATGAAGGGAAATCCCAAGCCAGGCCGCCAACCCGGCAGGCCAAACATAAGCGAAGTAGTAATAATTAAAATCAAGTTCAGGGAGTTCCGGATGACTGGCTGGCCATGACTGGCTGAACAATAGTGCTGCAGATTTGTAGCCCCCATAGGTATCGTCGGCCGGGTTCGGAACAGAGCCGGAGAAAATCCAAAGCCTTGCTATCAGATGAAAAATGAGAACAGCGAGAAGTAGCCAGACCCAACGATGGCGTAGATTCCACTTGGGCCAACCAATTCGGCGCACCCGGAGGAGGAGGACCGTTGCAGAGATCAAAACCATGATCAAAACTGCGCCCCCCCATGAAATGGAGTGGGAAACCAAAAAACTCCACCGGATCCAATCGCTGAGCAGCGGAACCGTCAGCAACATAAAGGCAGCCCCGCGTGCAAAAGTTCCCAACTGACGCCCCCAAGCAGCACCACCGAGCCCGAGAAGCCCTGTAAAAAACAACAGGCCGGCAATCCATTCACTCATAATGATTCAGCCTTTCTGAGCCGCAATAAGCGCGCGGGCACACCGGCAATTACAGAATTCTCAGAAAATGATTTGGTGACAACTGTGCCCGCACCGACAACGCATCCTTTTCCCAGTTCCACCCCGTCCAGAATAACACATCCTGCTCCAAGCCAGCAATCATCACCAATGATAATGCCACTTCGGCGGATTCCCTGTTCTTGCATGGGCTTGGACGGGTTTTCTGTCACATGGGCTTCGGCGTGCATGTGGACTTTGGCACCCATCATGACGCGTGCCCCGATGCGGATCAGACCGCCGCAGCCGATAAAGCATTCCGGTCCAATATTTGAGAAATCCCCCACGATCAAGCCCTCGCCCATCTCCCGTCCATAATAGCCTGAAGGCCGGATCTGGGCAAAACGCCCGATGGTAACTTTCTTTCCAAAATGAAGCCCCTGTCGCGCCAATGCCTGAATCTCCGCATAATCTTCCACCACAAGAGGTCCGACTGAATGAAGACGATGAACCGCTACGGACGACCACTCTCCGGCCAAGCAGCAGAAGCCCCTTGCAGCATGTGAATGGTTTTCGCAGGTTGCCACGAAAAAATTTCCAGCACAAATCCCAGATCACCCCCCCCAGATCACGACTATCCATGCCTGCATCCAAGGAACTGGCTCCCAGGCGGGAGGCGAGATGCGAAAGCAAGTCTGTGAATTTATTTGGCATGGCATGAATCATGGAAAGGCCGGGGTCATTTGGCAGCCAAAAGCTCAACATATTCAGCCTCCAGACAGGAAGGCAAGAATCGACTTAACTGATTTGCGGCGAATGCCTCAACAACCGGATCACAGGTTGGTGAGTCACCCATTTCAGCCGCCTGCAAAATACCGCTTGCCAAAGCCTGTGCCGAACCAGGGGCAACTTTGTGGATGAGGGGAGAGGAAGGGATGTCTTGAATTACTCCGTCAACGAAGCTGGCGACCAATGGCTTCCGGTGCGCCAAAGCTTCCAAGACAACCAGACCGAATGATTCCCACATCGAGGTCATAACAACAACGTCGCAGGCCCCCACCGCTCTTTCGCCGTGCGGGACAGAGCCCGCAAATACCACAGAATCCGCAATTCCGAGGTCGCGCGTTCTGGCACTCAAGGAATCCCCCTCGGGACCGTCTCCGAAAAGCCACAAACGGGCATCCGGACGCTCTCGGAAAACGGCGGGCCACGCGTTGAGCAACCAATCAACCCTCTTTTGCTCGTGGAGCCGCCCAACGCATGCAACATTCAGGTGTTCCTGCTTCATTCCCACCTGCGCACGAAAAGCCAGCACCTCCTCCGAAGAGGACATCAGCGTGCGGTCGAAGGCATAGGGAATCACATGACAATTCCGCCGCGCAACCCACCCTCTCATGAGATACTGGTTCCGATTTGCTTCGCACATGCACACAAGGGAGTCGGCCGCACGACAAGCGATCCTCTCCGCCAATGTATTTCGGATGACAGTCCAAAGGGACCGGTCAGCATAAAACGATGGCCAGTGGGCCACATAAATCACCTTCCTGGTGTGAAGCAGCAAAGCGCAAAGGCCTCCGAGAAACCCTGCCCATTGCCCGTGAAGGATGATAACTGAGGGGCGAAGAAGCGCCAAACGGAGCAGCAGCATTGGAAAACCGAGCGGCCATTTCCACCGCCGATCAATGGGCAAGCGAATGAGGGGAACCCCCAGTGCTTCAACGGAACAAGACAACTTGCCGCGGGAGCCGACAATCACCGTCTGTTTGTACGCCGGGGCCAAAGCCCGCACGATCCCTGCCACTGCAAACGGCCCACCTCCTGGACCATCGAGATCCAAGAGATGGCACACTAGATTTCGTCCCGTCACTTTCGTTCCGCTTGGATATAGGGTTCGCGCGCCGATGTGCCGAAGATTACCTGGAAGAACCAAAATTTGTATGTCCTGTTAAACACACTCCATAAACTCTTTTCCGAATTTGATTCAGCGGTCTTGTCTGACAGCAAAAACCACCCCTTGCGGACCGGAAAACCATTTGCAGGAAAACCCTGCCCGTTCCAGTTTATGCCTGATAGCTTCAGGATTGTGG